>ERZ827478.633-NODE-633-length-33128-cov-22.270341_pt1 | contig 33128 bp, 30 predicted proteins | sample MGYA00519705_ERZ827478 | MGnify/ENA primary metagenome ERZ827478 (study PRJEB31778, sample SAMEA3449318) | human gut metagenome | biome: human gut; feature: human-associated habitat; material: faeces | place: United Kingdom | collected 2010/2012 ... | reverse complement strand
GACCCGGCTGCGGCCCTGCTCTGGGCGGCGGGAGCCGTCGTGTGCTTCGCCGTGCTACGCGGCCTCGCCATCTTCGGGCAGCGCCTCTTCCTCGCCAAGGGTTCTGAGGGCTTCGTCAAGGGCATACGCGACGAGCTCTATTCCCACATCCAGCGCCTGCCCTTCGCCTGGCACACCGCACACCAGACCGGCGAGATGATACAGCGCTGCACCTCCGACGTCGAGGTCGTGCGCACCTTCGTCTGCACCCAGCTCGTGGACGTCATCCGCACGGTCATAACCATCGCCGTCTACCTCTGGGCCATGTTCGCCATGAACACCAAACTGGCGCTGGTGTCGCTCGCCTTCGTACCCGTCGTGGCGCTCAGCTCCGGGCTCTTCTACGGCCGCATCGCCTCGCGCTTCAAGACAGCCGACGAGGCCGAGGGCGAGCTCACCACCATGGTGCAGGAAAACCTCACCGGCGTCCGCGTGGTACGCGCCTTCGGACGCGAGAGCTTCGAGCTCGGCAAGTTCAACGTCAAGAACGACCGCTTCTCTGAGCTGTGGATAAAGCTCGGGCACGTCCTGGCCGTGTACTGGGCCTCCGGCACGCTGCTGACCTGTCTGCAGGTCATGGTCATCCTCATCCTCGGCGCGATCGAGGCCGTGAACGGGGAGCTCTCGCTCGGCGGCTTCCTCGCCTTCGTCAGCTACAACTCCACCCTGGCCTGGCCCGTGAGAAGCCTGGGCCGCGTGCTGGCCGACATGAGCAAGGCCGGCGTCTCCATGGACCGCGTGGCCTATATCCTGCGCGCCGAGCCCGAGCACGAGCTTTCCGGTGCCGAGGACGCGCCGATGGACGGCGACATCGTGTTCTCACACGTGAGCTTCGGCTACGAGGGCACGGAGGTGCTGCGCGATGTGAGCTTCACCGTGCCCGCGGGCTCGACCTTCGCCATACTCGGCGGCACCGGCTCAGGCAAGAGCACGCTGGTGCACCTGCTCGACCGGCTCTACGACCTCGGCGAGGGGCAGGGCTCCATCACGATAGGCGGGCGCGACATCCGCCTCATACGCAGGGACCACCTCAGGCGCAACATCGGACTGGTATTGCAGGAGCCCTTCCTCTTCTCGCGCACCATACGCGAGAACATAGCCGCCGCACGCCCGGGCGCGGGCGAGGAGGAGATCCGCCACGCCGCGGACATCGCCTGCGTGGACGACGCCATAAGCGAGTTCCCGGACGGCTACGGCACACTCGTGGGTGAGAGGGGCGTCACCCTCTCCGGCGGCCAGAAGCAGCGCGTGGCCATTGCGCGTATGCTGATGTGCGAGACGCCCATCATGGTCTTCGACGACTCGCTCTCCGCCGTGGACTCCGAGACCGACGCAAAGATCCGCGCCGCGCTGCGCGAGAGCCTCGCGAAGGCGACGGTGATACTCATCTCGCACCGCATAACCACGCTGATGCAGGCCGACCGCATCCTCGTGCTCGAGAACGGCCGGGTCTCCGACATCGGCACGCACGAGGAGCTGATCTCCCGCCCGGGCATCTACCGCGAGATATACGACATACAGATGAGCAGCGACGACCGCAGGCTCATAGAGGAAGGGGGCGAGGCTCATGCCGGCATATGACGAGCAGGAATACACCAAACCCTTTGACATCAAGATATGGAAGCGCCTCGGGCCCTACCTGCGGCCCCGCCGCCGAGCCTTTGTGCTGCTGATAGTCCTGAACCTCCTTACCGCGCTGGTGGACGCTGCGCTTCCGCTCTTCCAGCGCTACGCCGTGGCGCACTTCATCGAGGCCGGCACGCTGAGCGGCCTCTGGCCCTTCGCCATCGCCTACTTTGCCGCGATTCTGATGCAGTCGCTCTCGGTCATGGGCTTCGGCAACGTCTCGATGGGAATCGAGATGTACCTCGGCCGCGACCTCAGGCGCAGGCTCTTCACACATTTGCAGGAGCTCTCCTTCTCCTTCTACAACGTCACGCCCGTCGGCTACCTCATCAGCCGCGTGATGAACGACACGAACCGCATCGCGGGCATGCTCGCCTGGAACCTCGCGGATATGCTCTGGGCGCTGTGCTACATCATCTTCGTGTTTATCTCCATGCTGCTGCTCAACTGGAAGCTCGCCATCGTGGTCATACTTGTGGTGCCCGTCGTGGCGCTGCTGACGGCGTATTTCCAAAACCGCATCCTGCACTGGAACCGCCGCGTGCGCAAGCTCAGCTCCCGCATCACGGGCGCCTTCAACGAGGGCATCATGGGCGCCAAGACCTCCAAGACCCTGGTCATCGAGGGCGCGAACGACAAGGAATTTGAAGACCTCACCGGTCAGGCGCGCGACTCCGGCGTGAAGGCCGAAAAGCTAAGCGCCGTATACATCCCTCTGGTGCTCTTCTGCTCGACGCTGGCCGTGGCCATAGTGCTCTATCAGGGCGGACACATGAGCCTTGACGGGGTGCTGGGCCTGAGCACGCTCTCGGCCTTCGTCACCTACGCCGTGGGCATCTTCGAGCCGGTGCAGATACTCGCCGAGGACCTTGCGGTGTTCATATCGCTTCAGGCGAACATCGAGCGCGTCACCGGTCTGCTCGACACCGAACCCGACGTGCGCGACAGCGAGGCCGTGCGCGAAAAGTACGGCGACGCATTCCACCCCAAGCGCGAGAACTGGGAGCCCATCGTGGGCGACATAGAGTTCCGCGACGTGACCTTCCGCTACCCGGACGGCGGCGAGGACGTGCTCTCGCACTTCAATCTGCACATCCCCGCGGGCACGACCGTCGCCATCGTCGGCGAGACGGGCGCTGGGAAATCCACGCTGGTGAACCTCGCCTGCCGTTTCTTCGAGCCGACGGAGGGTCAGATACTCATTGACGGCGTGGACTACCGGGAGCGCAGTCAGCTCTGGCTGCACTCGTCGCTCGGCTACGTGCTGCAGAGCCCGCACCTCTTCTCCGGCTCCCTGCGCGAGAACATCCGCTACGGGCGGCTCGACGCCACGGATGCCGAGGTCGAGGCCGCGGCGAAGGCGGTGTCCGCCGACGTGGTGGCGGAGCGGCTCGAGAACGGCTGGGACAGCGACGTGGGCGAGGGCGGCGACAGGCTCTCCACCGGCGAAAAGCAGCTGGTGTCCTTCGCCCGGGCGGTGCTGGCCGACCCGCGCATCTTCGTGCTCGACGAGGCGACGAGCTCCATCGACACCCAGACCGAGCAGCTCATCCAGGATGCCATTGAGCACATTCTCAAGGACCGAACGAGCTTCATCATCGCGCACCGCCTCTCCACGATACGCCGCGCCGACCTGATCCTGGTCGTGCGCGACGGCAAGATCGTCGAGCAGGGCACCCATCGCGAGCTGCTGCTCCGCCGCGGCTATTACCACGAGCTGTACAGCAAGCAGTTCGCCGAGGAGAGCTCCGCCCGCGTCCTCCGCGCCTGACTCCGCTGCGCGCTTCGCGCGCGTTTGAAAGTTTCGCCCGCCTTTTCAAAGGCGGCGGGGTGCAGGGGCAGCGCCTCTGCCCGCGCTCCGCTTAAGCGCGGAATCCTCTTGTGCTCTCATAAGCGCAGGAGGGGGGGTAAGGGGGAACCCTCGCCGGGGGTTCCCCCATTTCTTTACGTTTGTGCGTGTGCGCCGATACGTTGGGAGGTGGTCGTTGCCCTGTCCTGCCTTTCGACCCCATTTCTTTGGTGCTTGCCCAAAGAAACGGTGTCGAGCCGCCAAAGAAAAGCGCTTTTTTACCCCGGCGACTCCACCATTCGCGTGAGCGCTACCAGTCGGTAGTCTATACGTTCCTCGCCCGACTTGGGGCGGGGCTGGTGCGGGACGGAGCTGGTGCGGGGCGGAGCTGGTGCGGGACGGAGGCTGGGTGCACGCGTACCCCGGTTGCTCACTCGATTATGCCGTGCGAGATCTTCAGCTCCAGCACGCGCTGGACGCTCTCGTCGATGCGGCTCTCCGTCAGGCGGCCGTCGGTGACGGCGGCTTCCAGGGCGGTCAGGGCGGTCTCGATGTCCGGGATGCCGAGGAGGATGTCGCCGCCCGCCTCGAGGAACTTTACGCAGACCTCGCCGTTGTCGTAGCCCGCAAGCGCGCCCATGTCCAGCGAGTCGCTTATCACCACGCCGTCCCAGCCCAGCTCGCCGCGGAGGACGTCCGTTATGATGGCCTTGGAGATCGTCGCGGGCTCGGGGTCCACCAAGGTGACCGTGATGTGGCCTATCATGACCATGTCCGCCCCGGCCTCGATGCCGGAGACGAAGGGCAGAAACTCGCCCGCGCGCAGCTCGTCGAGGCTCTTGCTCACGACGGCGGCGCCCTCGTGCGTGTCGGTGGAGGTGTCGCCGTGGCCGGGGAAGTGCTTGAGGCAGCAGATGACGCCCGAGTCAGTGAAGCCGCGCACCGCCGAGGCCACGAGCTCCGCCGCCTGCTCAAAGTCGTCCGAGTAGGCCCGGTCGCCGATGACCGTGTTGGCCGGGTTAGTCCAGACGTCCGCCACGGGGGCGAAGTCGGTGTTGAAGAGGCAGCTCACCATGTCCGTGCCTATCGTCTTGGCATTGGCATAGGCCGTGTCCGCGCCCTGGTCCTTGTAGCTGTACATGGAGTTCACCCAGGTGGTGCCGAGCTTGTACATGAGCCGGCCCACGTTGCCGCCCTCCTCGTCCGCGCTGATGAAGAGCGGGAGCTTGGAGTAAGACTGCGTGTTGGTTATCATCTCGCGCGTCTGCTCCTGAGTCACGAGGTTGTCCACGCTGTATATGAGCCCGCCGACGGGGTAGGTCTCGAGCGCGAGGCGGGTGGTCTCGCCCGCGGCGGTGACGGGGCTCTCGCCGGTGAGGACCTCGGGGCGGACAATCATGAGCTGGCAGAGCTTCTCCCGCAGCGTCATGCCGGAGAGCAGCTCCTCGGCCCTGACCTTGACGGGGTCGGGCGTGGGCGTGGGCTCGGGAGTGGGCTCCGGCGTGGACGTGACGTCGGCGTCGGGGTCCGGGAGCGTGACGCCGGGCGCCTGGCCGCAGGCTGAGAGCGCAAGGGCGAATATAAGTGCAAAACAGACGGCTGCTTTTCTCAAAATTTTCATTTTTAGGTTTGACCCCCTTGCCTGTAGGTGGTAAAATATATTGGTTATGATTATAACCCCATTGAACCGTAATTACAATTTCAAAAGGAAGCGTAACAAATGACTAAGATCGACATATTCTCGGGCTTTCTGGGCGCAGGCAAGACCACGCTCATCAAAAAGCTCATCGCCGAGGCCTACACCGGCGAAAAGCTGGTCCTCATCGAAAACGAGTTCGGCGAGATCTCCGTTGACGGCGGCTTTCTGAAGGACGCCGGGGTGGAGATAACCGAGATGAGCTCCGGCTGCATCTGCTGCAGCCTGGTCGGCGACTTTGCCGAGGCGCTCAAGAAGGTCAAGACCCAGTTCGCGCCGGACCGCATCCTCATCGAGCCCTCGGGCGTCGGCAAGCTCTCGGACGTCATCCGCGCCGTGCAGGGCGTGGGCGACCCGGACCTCGTGCCCGGCTCCTTCACCACCGTGGTGGACGCCACGCGCGCCAAGATGTACATGAAGAACTTCGGCGAGTTCTGGTGCAATCAGGTCGAAAACGCCGGGGCCATCGTGCTCTCCCGCACCAAGGGCATGAGCGAGGGCAAGCTCGCCGCCTGCGTGGACATGCTGCGCGAGCACAACAAGGACGCCGTCATCGTCACCACGCCCTGGGACGAGCTGGACGGCAAGACCCTCCGCGCCGCCATGGAGCACGAGGACAGCCTCAAGGCCGAGCTCGACCGCCTCGCCGCCGAGTACGGCGACGCCGACGACGACGAGGACGAGTGCTGCTGCGGCCACGACCACGACCACGAGCACCATCACCACCACGAGGACGGCGAGGAGTGCACCTGCGGCCACGATCATGACCATGACCATGAGCACGAGCATGACCACGAGCATCATCACCACCATCACCACGGCCACGACGCGGACGAGGTGTTCGTGAGCTGGGGCGCCGAGACCGCCCGCAAGTTCACCGAGGCCGAGATAAACGAGATGCTCGCGGGCCTCGACAGCCTGCGCTACGGCCAGGTGGTCCGCGCCAAGGGATACGTTGCCTCCGACGGCGAGGACTGGATCTATTTCGACTACGTCCCCGGCGAGCGCGAGCTGAGGCACGGCGCCCCGGCTGTGACCGGCAGGCTCTGCGTCATCGGCTCGGGCCTGGACGAAGATGGACTCAAGGAGCTGTTTAAACTTGGCTGAGCAAACTCAGATACCCGTTTACCTTTTCACCGGCTTTCTCGAGGCCGGAAAGACGAAATTCATACAGGAGACGCTTGAGGACAAGCGCTTCAACAACGGCGAGCCGACGCTGCTGCTGGTCTGCGAGGAGGGCATCGAGGAATACGAGCCCGAGGAGTTTTCCGGCAGCCGCGTGAAGCTCAAGGCCGTTGAGGAGGAGAGCGAGCTCACGCCGGAGAACCTCTCGGCCTGGCTCAAGGCCGCTGGAGCGGAGCGCGTCATGGTAGAGTACAACGGCATGTGGATGCTCGACTCGCTCTACGGCGCGCTGCCGGAGAACTGGCTGGTGGCGCAGGAGTTCATGTTCGCGGACGCGGGCACCTTCCTCACCTACAACGCCAACATGCGCCAGCTCTGCTACGACAAGATGAAGAGCGCGGAGCTCATCGTGTTCAACCGCTTCAAGCCGGAGATGGACAAGATGGAGTTCCACAAGGTCGTGCGCGGCGCGTCCCGCCGGGCGGACATCGCCTACGAGACCTCCGACGGCAAGGTGACCTACGACGACATCGAGGACCCGCTGCCCTTCGACCTCGACGCGCCCATCGTGCACATCGAGGACCGCGACTATGCGCTCTGGTACCGCGACGTGTCCGAGGAGCCCAAGAAATACGCGGGCAAGACCGTACGCGTCAAGGTGCGCTGCCTCAAGCGCAAGGGCATCCCCGCGGGCAGCGTCATCGCGGGCAGGCACATCATGACCTGCTGCGAGGCGGACATACAGTTTTCGGCCTTCATCTGCGTCTGCGGCGACGCGCCGGAGCCGGAGAACGACTCCTGGGTCATTCTGACGGCGAAGATGGACTACAAGTTCCACCGCGCCTACGGCCGCCGCGGCCCGGTGATGACCGCCCTCTCCTGGGAGAAGGCCGAGCCGCCCGAGCAGCCCGTCGCCACCTTCTATTGATATTAAAACGCAAAGGACCCCGCGCCGACAGGCGCGGGGTCTTTCTTTTTGCCTCACGGCATGATGTTCATGATGCGCGCGGCGACGCGGCCCTCGTCCGTGACCTCGATGAGCGCGAAAGTCGGCTTTGTGCCGAGGCCGGAGCTGCCGGGGTTCACGACGGTCATGCCGCCGTAGTAGTCCACGCGCGCGATGTGCGTGTGGCCGTAGAGCACGAGGCCCGCGCCGGAGAAGTGAGCGGCGTTGAGCAGGCCGTCCAGCCCCAGCTTGACGGAATAGCGGTGCCCGTGCGTGGCAAAGACCTTTACCGGCCCGGCGAAGAATATGTCCGGGTCGGGCTCGCGCGCGGCGAAGTCGCAGTTGCCGGGGACGGCGTGGAGCGGGAGGTCGGGGAACTCGCGCTCGAGCACGGCGGTGTCGCGGATGTGGTCGCCCAGATGGACCAGGATGTCGGGCCGCACGCGCCTGACCGCGGCGGCCATGCCGGCGGTGGAGCCGTGGGTGTCGGAAAAGACGGCGAGGATCATGTTTATGCACCTCTCGGTGGAAATTGAATATAATGCTTCAGAAGGGGTGAAAGGCATGGACATCGAAAAGATCACCGGCGAGCTCGAACGCAGCGGCAAGGCCGACAAACTCCGCGAGCTGGCCGATTCCGAGGACTGCCGCGCCCTCGGCGCGATGCTGGACGCCGCGACCGTGGCAAAGGCCGTCGCGAGCGGGGACAGCAGCGCGATAGGCGGCATATTGCGCCAGGTGCTGAGCACCGAGGAGGGCAAGCGCGTGGCGCAGAAGATAAATGAAGCGATGAAGTGACAGGGAGGTGCCCGCCTTGGACGACTTTGGGGATAAGCTGAACTCCATACTCAACGACCCCGCCGCGCTCTCGCGCATCGGCGAGCTTGCCAAGTCCGTCATGGGCGGGGACCAGGAAACGAAGGGCGAGGAGCCGGAGCTCGACCCCGGGCTCATCAGCCGCGTCATGTCCCTCATGAAGCGCAAAGGTGTCAAGAGCGAGGAGCGCGCGCTGCTCGAGGCGATGAAGCCCTTTCTCTCGGAGCGTCGGCGCGAGAAGATGGATAAGGCCATAAAGCTAGCGCGCCTGGCCTCTCTCGCGGGGATTGCGGCCTCGGAGCTGGGCCTGGGGGAGGGTGACGGCGATGTATAACCGCTATGACGGCAACACCGGCCGCTTTGTGCGCATGCCGGAGCCGGAGATGCCGGAGCGCAGCGCCCTGCGCCGCCCGCCGCCGCCCCAGCCGCGCCGGGAGGAGCCGGCTGCGCATCACGAGGAGCCGCCGCGCCACCGGGAGGATGAGCACCGGCGCCACGAGGAGCGCTCCCAGCGCCGGAACGAGTCCGGGCCGCCTCCCGCAAGGAGAGACGGCCCGTATGCGCAGCGCCGCGGCTCCGGCGACCTGGGCGGACTGCTCAGCGGCGTCACCGACGCCATAGGCGGCCTGTTCCGCGGCGGCCTGGAGACGGAGGACCTGCTGCTGATGCTCATCCTCTATCTCATGTACCGCGAGAGCGGGGACAAGGAGCTGCTGATAGTCCTCGGCGCGATGCTGCTGCTCTAGCTCAGGCCTCGGGCTCCGGGGAGGGCGAGGCGCCGGGCAGGGCAAAGACCTCCTCGCCGGGAGTGGCGAGGTCCGGGGTGGAGGAGTTCATCTGATACACCAGCGTCTCCCCGTCATAGACCCGCGCGCCCATGAGCAGGCCGGTCGAGACGGAGATGTACACGCAGCTCTTATAGCCGAACTCGCCGGAGACGTACTCTACATAGATGCAGGACTCCCCGCCGAAGAGCTCGTAGCTCGCGTTGAGGATGGAGGCGGAGGGGAGGTCGAGCAGTTCGTCATAGCTTATGCAGCGCAGCCACTCGTCGGCCTCGGTGCCGTCCACCTTGTCGGAGGTGAAGACGTCGGCGGAGTAGTCGTACCAGATGTACAGCTTGCCGCCAGAGATGAGGATGTTGCGGACATAGCCGTCCCGCTCCACGCGGATGAGGCTGCGGCCGTGGTCCTCCCAGACCTTGAGCTCCGTGCTGCTGCTGCCGCCGTCCCAGAAGTCCTCCACCGTCACGGTGCGGGAATAGCTGTCCGCGCGCGTGAGCATGGAGATGACGGCCTGCACCGTGTCCGGCGTCAGGGACACCACGTCTTCCTCGCCCCCGCCGGGGCCGGAAGAGCCGTCCGTCGGCTCGGCCGTGGGCAGCTCCACCGGCGGCGTCTCCACGCCCTGGTCCATGCCGAAGAGCGCCCAGACGATGACCGCCGCCGTCAGGACGAGAAGCAGTATTATGATGAACTTCGACCTCTTGCTCATTGGGGCTTGAACTCCTCTGGCCTCCGCTCCGAAAGGCCGAAGGCATAGCATATGGCGTCCGCTATCCTGGGACAGGCATGGCCGTCGCCGTAGGGGTTGACCGCGCGGGCCATCTTGTCGTAGGCCGCCTTGTCCGTCAGGAGTTCTGCGGCCAGCTTTTCGATGTTCTCCCGGTCCGTGCCCGCGAGGGCCACCGTCCCGGCGTCCACGGCCTCGGGCCGCTCCGTCTCACGGCGGAGCACCAGCACGGGCTTGCCCAGCGCCGGGGCCTCCTCCTGGATGCCGCCGGAGTCCGTCATCACCATGTAGCTGCGGGCCATGAGCCTGTGCATGTCCACGGCGTCCAGCGGCTCTATGAGCTTTATGTTGGCAACGCCGGAGAGCAGCTCGCCCGCCGCCTCGCGCACGACGGGGCTCAGATGCACGGGGTAGACGAAGATGACGTCCGGAAAGCGCAGCGCCGTGTTCCGCACGGCCTCAAAGATGTTGCGCATCGGCTTTCCGTAGTTCTCGCGCCGGTGACAGGTGAGGGTCACGACGCGGTGGTTTACATAATCGATATCAGAGAGCTCCGGCCGGGAGAAACCCTCGCCGGAGGCGGTGTAGCGCAGGGCGTCTATGACCGTGTTGCCGGTGACCCAGATACCGCCCTCGACGTTCTCGCGCCGGAGATTCTCAGCGTTGCGCTGGGTGGGGGCGAAGTGGAAGGAGGCGAGCTGGCCGGTCATGCGGCGGTTCATCTCCTCGGGCCAGGGGCTCCAGCGGTCGTAGGTGCGCAGCCCGGCCTCGACGTGGCCGACGGGGATGCGCGCGTAGAAGGCGGCGAGTGCGGCGGCGAAGGTCGTGGTCGTGTCCCCGTGGACGAGGACGAGCCCCGGCTTCTCCTGCTCCAGCACCGGGCCGAGGCCCTGCAGCACGCGGGAGGTTATGTCCGCGAGGGTCTGGCCGCTTTTCATTATGTTGAGGTCGTGCTCCGGCCTGATGCCGAACTCGTCTAGCACACTGTCGAGCATCTCGCGGTGCTGGGCGGTGACGCAGACGACGCTCTCGAGCTCGCGCCTGCGCCGGAGCTCGAGGACGAGGGGGGCCATCTTTATGGCCTCCGGCCTCGTGCCGAAGACGGACATGACTTTAAGCTTTGCCATCCTTGTCCTCCAGTGGTTCACAGGTGGTGGGGTCGACGGGCGGGTGGTACTTGTGGCCCTTGAGGGTGCGCTTTATGAAGATGCCCACGGCGACGGCGGAGGCGGCGGCTATGACCACGAGGTATAGCCTCACGGTGCCGCTGGTGGCCAGCACGACGGCGCAGAGGCCGAGAATTGCCGAAATTGAGTAGAGTATCGCGACGGCCTGCTTCTGGGAGAGGCCCATGTCTATGAGCCGGTGGTGCAGGTGGCCGCGGTCCGGGTGCATGGGGCTCTGTCCATGCAGCAGCCTGCGGAAAAAGGCGCAGGTGGTGTCGAAAAGGGGCAGGAACAGCGCGAGTATCGGCACGATGAAGGTGACGATGGCGTAGAACTTGAACATGCCCACGACGGACACGGTGGAGAGCACATAGCCGAGCAGCAGCGCGCCCGTGTCGCCCATGAAGATCTTGGCGGGGTTGAAGTTGTAGGGCATGAAGCCCACGCAGGCGCCCATGAGCGCCGCGAGGATGACGGCGACGTTGCCCTCGGCGACCAGCAGCGCCACGACGAACATCGTGACCGAGGAGATGGTGGAGACGCCGACGGCGAGGCCGTCCAGACCGTCGATGAGGTTGACGGAGTTGGTGATGCCGACTATCCAGAGGATGGTGACGGGCACGGCGAGCACGCCGAGGATGAGCGCCTCGTTCTCACTGAAGATGTTGGGGTTCATCAGCACCTCGATGACGACGCCGTGGGCCACGGCGACGATGGCGGCGATGATCTGGATGATGAGCTTGACCCAGGCCCGGAGCGAGATGATGTCGTCTATCGCGCCGCAGGCGACGATGAGGACGGCGCCGAGCAGTATGCCGCGCACCTGGCGGGTGATGTCCACGAAGAGGACGACGCTGAGGATGAAGCCGAGGAAGATGGCCAGGCCGCCCATGCGGGGGATGGGGTGGTCGTGGACGCGGCGGGCGTCCTTGGGCACGTCCATGGCGCCGACCTTCTGCGCGAAGGTCTTGACAATGGGCGTTGAGGCAAAGCTGACGGCAAAGCCTATGGCTATGGCTAAGAGCGCGCGAAGCCACAGCTCAGTGTTGAGGAACATAGCTCACACTCCTGAATTCCGCCGCGCCGGAAGCGCATCCGGCGCGGCGGAGACATTGGTAGTATTAAAGCGGGACTCCGCGCCTCAGCGCGCGACGAAGCCGAGCTTCTTGTAGACCTTGCGGAGGGTCTTGTTGGCGGTGGCGGCAGCCTTCTCGGCGCCCATGCGGTAGACGCTCTCGAGGTAGGCCTTGTCGGCGAGGATGCGTTTGGTCTCCTCGCGGATGGGGCGCAGCTGCTCCACGACGGCCTCGCCGACGGCGGTCTTGAAGGCACCGTAGCCGCTGCCGAGGAATTCCTTCTCGATCTCGTCGAAGGATTCGCCGGTGGCGCAGGAGTAGATCTGCATGAGGTTCGCGACGCCCGGCTTCTCGGCGGGGTCGTAGCGCACGCAGTTCTCGGAGGTGTCCGAATCCGTGACGGCGCGTTTGAACTTGCGCATGATCTCCTCGGGGGTCTCCAGCAGGTGCACGCAGCCGTTGGGGTCCTTGTCGGACTTGCTCATCTTGCTGGTGGGGTCGGTGAGGCTCATGATGCGGGCGCCGACGCGCGGGATATAGGCCTGCGGGATGGTGAAGACGTCGCCGTAGATGTTGTTGAAGCGGATGGCCACGTCGCGGCAGAGCTCGACGTGCTGCTTCTGGTCGTCGCCCACGGGGACGAAGTCCGCCTGGTAGAGCAGTATATCCGCCGCCATGAGGGCGGGGTAGGTGAAGAGGCCGCCGTTGATGTTGTCCGCGTGCTTGGCGCTCTTGTCCTTGAACTGGGTCATGCGGGAGAGCTCGCCGAACATGGTGTAGCAGTTGAGCACCCAGCCGAGCTCGGCGTGCGCGGGCACATGGCTCTGCACAAAGAGCGTGACCTTATGCGGGTCCAGACCGCAGGCGATGTACTGCGCGAGCTGTTCCATGGTGCGGCGGCGCAGGTCTGCGGGCACCTGGCGCACGGTTATGGCGTGCATGTCCACGATGCAGTAATAGGCGTTGTAGTCGTCGATCATATCCACCCAGTTGCGGATGGCACCCATGTAGGAGCCGAGCGTTAGGTCGCCGGAGGGCTGGATACCCGAGAACATGGTTTTTCTTTCATCCATTGCAGAAGACCTCTGATCCTTATAATGTGGGCGCGCTTGTCCGGCCTTTGGCCGTACTTTCGCCGCAGTCCGCCGCGGCCTGTGGTCCCGCGCTGCCGATTGCAGGTATTTTAGCACATTTTTCTCGCCAATACAATAGCTTTTACCCTCCGCCCTTGACAAAGACCGAACTATAAAATAAGATAAAGGGGTTTTCCGGATAAAATATGCACGGAGGCTGTTTACATGAAGGACTCAAGCTGGTTTGAAGCCATGGAGGCGCGCATACCCAAGGGCGAGGTCCGCACCCGGTTCGCGCCCAGCCCGACGGGCTACATGCACGTGGGCAATCTGCGCACCGCGCTTTACACCTACCTCATCGCGCGCCGCGCGGGGGGCAAATTCATACTGAGAATAGAGGACACGGACCAGGAGCGCCTTGTCGAGGGCGCCGTGGACGTCATATACAAGACAATGCGCGAGTGCGGGCTCACGCATGACGAGGGCCCGGACGTGGGCGGCCCCGTTGGCCCCTACGTGCAGACGGAGCGGCGCTCGCTGTACATGGAGTACGCCGAGCTGCTGATAGAGCGCGGCCACGCCTACCGCTGCTTCTGCGAAAAGACCGAGGAGAGCGCCGAGGGCTTCAAGCACGAGGACGACCCCTGCCGCAATATGTCCAGGGAGGAGTCCGACCGCCGCGCCGCCGCGGGCGAGCCTTTCGTCATCCGCCAGCGCATCCCGCACGAGGGCTCGACAACCTTCCACGACGAGATTTTCGGCGACATCACCGCGCCGAACGCCGACCTCGACGACCAGGTGCTAATGAAGCGCGACGGCCTGCCCACCTACAACTTCGCAAACGTCATAGACGACCACCTCATGGGCATAACCCACGTCGTGCGCGGCACGGAGTACCTCTCCAGTGCGCCGAAGTACAACCTCCTCTACGAGGGCTTCGGCTGGGAGATACCGAAATACGTCCACTGCTCGCCCGTCATGCGCGACGCGCACAACAAGATGAGCAAGCGCCACGGCGACCCCTCCTACGAGGACCTCATTGCCCAGGGCTATCTCACCCCCGCCGTCGTGAACTACGTCGCCCTCCTCGGCTGGAGCCCCGGCGGCGAGCGGGAGATATACTCCCTCTCCGAGCTCGAGCAGGTGTTCGACATCCACGGCCTCTCCAAGTCACCGGCCATCTTCGACATCGAGAAGCTCCGCTGGCTCAACAGCGAGTACATCCGCGCCATGTCGCCGGAGGACTTCGCCAAGGCCGCCGAGCCCTATATCCGCGAGGCGGTGAAGAACCCGGCCATAGACCCCGCCGCCGTCGCCGCGCTCTTGCAGCAGCGCACCGAGGTGCTCACGGACATCCCCGGCAAGCTCGGCTTCTTCGACGCCCTGCCCGAGTACGGCCCGGAGCTCTTTGAGAACAAGAAGTCCAAGTCCACCCTCGAGAGCGCGAAGAAGTTCCTCGCCCTCGCCGCCGAGCGCCTCGCCGCGCTCCCGGGCTGGGACGACGAGAGCATCCTCGAGGCCATGAAGTCCCTGGCCGAGGCCGAGGGCGTGAAGAACGCCGCGGTCATGTGGCCCGTGCGCATCGCCGCCTCCGGCCAGACCGTAACCCCCGGCGGCGCGGTGGAGATATGCCGCATCCTGGGCCGGGACGAGACGCTCCGCCGCCTCAAGGTCGGCCTTGAAAAATTGGGCTAAAAATTGCATATTGTGAAAACGCCTCTTTCGGAGAAAATACCGAAGGAGGTGTTTTTTAAATGATGAAGAAGTCAACTGCATATATCATCATAGCCGTCCTGAGCGTGGCGCTCATAGTGACGGGACTCTTTGCCTGGAAGGAGAGCCAGGCGGGCCTGGACGCCTGGCGCGCGGGCCAGAACTACGGCAGCACGGCGATGGGCGAGCTGGCCTCGTCGCTCAGCTCCATGGACGAGGCGCTGCGTGAGAGCACCTATGCCACCAACGCGCCGCTCTTCTCGCAGCTGTGCGCCAAGGCGGCGGCCAACGCCTCGGGGGCCGTGAGCGCGCTCTCCGCCATGCCGTACACCACGACGGAGCTCGAGAAGCTCTCGGGCTATATAAACGGCGCGGGCGACTGGGCGCTGTATCTCTCGCGCGAGGGCGCGGAGGGCCGCCTGCCCGACGAGGAGACGATGGAGCAGCTGCGGGAGATATCCTCCGCCGTCTCCGACCTCGCCGCCCAGGCCTCCGAGCTCGGCACCCAGTTCACCGAGGGCGCGCTGAAGCTCGACAGCTACGGCGCCGGCGCAGAGGACGCCGAGGAGAACACCATAGGCGGCGAACTGCGGCGCATAGACTCCGAGCTCGACGAGTTCCCGGAGCTCGAGTATGACGGCAAATATTCCGCCTCGGCCCTCTCGGTCACGGCCAAGTCCCTCGAGGGCGCGGAGAGCGTCACGGAGGAGGAGGCAAAGTCCGTTGCCGCGGACTTCCTCGGAGTGGACGAGTCCGAGCTCGAGAGCGTGGGCCGCGCCGCCTGCGACCTGCCCTGCTGGAGCTTCAGCATAGAGGAGGACGAGGGCGACTTCCGCATGATAAGCGTCTCTGAGCAGGGCGGCCAGGTGCTGAGCGTGACCGGCTCCCGCCGCGTCAGCGCAAAGCAGCTGAGCGCCGAGGAGGCGCAGGCCGCGGCTGAGGAATTCCTTGAGCAGGCGGGCATGAATGTCACGGAGCTCGTGAGCTCCAGCGAGGACGGCGGGCTTGCGGCCTTCACCTTCGCGGGCAGCGAGAACGGCGTTATGTACCCGGCGGACGCCGTGAGCATCTCGATAGCGCTCGACGACGGCTCCGTCTGCTCATACGACGCCACGGAGTATATCCTCAACCACACCGAGCGCGACCTCGGCGAGCCCGCCGTGACGGCGGAGCAGGCGGCGGAGGCCCTGCCCTCCGACCTCGAGGCGGCGGAGCCCAAACTCACGGCCGCGCTGACCGAGGGCGGCGGCGAGCGGCTGTGCTACGTGTTCCCCTGCGAGGCCGAGGACGGCTCCCAGGTCACCGTGTACGTGGACGCGAAAACGGGCGCGCAGACCAAAATTGAAATAGGCCGCACTTGACGAATGGCCCGGAAAAGAGTAATATTATGTTAGCATTTTATGCGGAGATGTATATATTACTCTTCTTCAAGGAACGGAGGAACTCCCATGAGTTTTATTCCTCGCGTGACCTGCCGCCGCTGCGGGCGGCAGTTTTCCGGGATGAGAGGCCGCTGCCCATATTGCGGCACGCGGCGTGTCCGCCAGAGCGAGCGGGTCCCCGGCCCGACGCCCGGCGAGGATATGTCCACGCCGTCCGGCCAGAGGGCGGCTGTGAATGCGCGCTGGCAGCTCATTTTCGGCGCGATCTTGCTTGTCGCGGTCATATTGGCCGTCGTCGTGCTCATCTCCATGAGCCTCAACAGCAGCGGAGCCGTCCGCACCACGCCGACCCTGCCCGCGGCCCCCACAGATGACCTGACGCCGACCCCGACTCCGACCCCGACTCCGACGCCTACTCCGACGCCCACCATAACCAGCGCCACGCTCTATTACGGCGGGGACGTCCTGGGCGACGATGTCACCGTCACCACCCCGCTGACCGTGTCCGTTGCCATCTACCCCATGACCGTTGAGATCCCGTCGGATGCGATAATCTGGGAGAGCAGCGACACCAGCGTCGCCACCGTCGAGCCCGTCGCGGACGACCCGACCCACTGCGTGATAACCGGCGTGGGCGCAGGCAGCTGCAACGTGACCGTCACCGTCTTCGGCGCCACCGACACCGTGATAATCCGCTGCGCCGGATAAAGAGAACCGAATAAAAAACAGCAGCCGCTTTCTGCGGCTGCTGTTTTTTCGTTCCTCTCAACTGAACTGCTCCGAGAGCCAGAGCCCGACCCGGTTTTGCACCAGCTCCGCCGTCTCGCCGAAGCCGCGCGCGCCGGAAAAGCAGGCCTCCGCCTCCTCGCAGACTATCTGAGCCGCGGTAGTGCCGGAAAGGTCCCGGTACTCGAGCGCGCCGATCAGGGTGAGCAGCTCCCCGGCCCCGGCGGCGTCGAGCCCTTCGGAAAGCAGCGCCTCAAGGGCTGTGCGGCACATAGGAAAGCTCCCGGCAAAGAGGCCGGACTGCGGCTCACCGTCGCTCAGGAGAAAGCGCATGAACTCCCACGCCGCCCCGACGTCCCCGGACGAAACGATGCCCATATCCGCCCAGGCCGTCAGCCTCGAGCCGCAGCTCCCGTCCAGGCTAGGCCAGCCTATGGGCGTCAGCGCCTGACCGTAGTATTCCTCCAGCGCGGCCAGGTCGGCGGCGTCCCTCAGCGTGGTGTCATAGAGCATGATCTCGCCCGCGGCAAAGCGCGCGTTAAAGCTCTCCCAGTCGGTCTCGTCCGCCGTCTCCAGCCCCGAGGCGAGGCGCAGATACTCCTCAAACCTCCCGTCTGTAAAGCTGCAGCTCGCCGTCTCGTAGTCCATGAGCTCCGGAAGCACGCCGCTCAGGGTGTTTTGAACAAATATCAGCGGCGACGTTGTCGCGAACATCTTCTGATCTGCTTCCAGAGAATCGCTCAGGGTGAAGAACTCCTCAAAGGTCCAGCCGAGGCCGTCGCCCACGACGCTCTCCAGCCCCAGACAGGTGCTTATATAGAAGCAGGGCGCGAGCGACCAGAGCGCGCCGCCGCTCTCGAAGGGCTTTAGCGCGACAAGCTCCTCGCGGGAGAGCTCCAGGTCCGAGTCTATGAGCTCGTAGAGGTCCACAAGTGCCCCGGACTGCCCATATGGCGCGGGGTCGAGGCCGTTGAAGCAGATGATATCCGGCCCGTCGCCCGCCGCGAGCCGCGTGCTGAGGTCCTTGAGCCTGTCGTCGAGGTTGGGGATCGCGGACGCGAGGTCTACGACCTCGACGTAGTATTCCTCATTGTAGGCGTTGAAGTTGGCCGCATACCTCATCAGCTCGGGAACGCTGCCGAGCGACTCAAGCCTTATCACCTGACGCACGGGGCGCTCCTCGTCGCCCATAAAGCAGTGCATGGACACACCTCTGCCCACAGGGCTGAGCACAAAGTCGTCCTCGCCGAGCACATAGGGGAGGAAACCGCCCTCAAAGCTCAGGCCGACGTCGCGGAGCAGGAGTATCGGCTCCACATCGCCGCTGCCGCACTCGACGGCCCAGAGACCGAGCGCGTCCCGATCGACCGCGACGAAGTCATATACGCCGCCGCCGGAGTAGATATGGCGCATCGCGCGCCCGAGGCGATAGGGCTTGCCCGCTTCCAGAGTCTCCGGGTCGATGTCATAGCAGTTCGTGTAGTCCCCGTCGCTCTGCATGACGGTAAGCCCAGCGCCGGTCAGCACGATGTCCTCGGACACGTTGCGTTCGGTCTCGACGGAGCCTTTCAGCTCGCCGTCCGCAGTGTAGACAAATATCTGCTCCTCGCAGTCTGCATATACCAGACCTCCTCCGGCTTCAAGTCTGCCGAGCATGCCCCATGTCTGCACGAATTCCAGCCCGGAGAGGTCTATTTCAGTCAGCAGCTCGCCGTCGTAGGAGCGCAGCTCCAGAATGGGCAGGCTCTCGCCCTCGCGGACGCATTCGAGCCAGATACCCTCTTCGGCTGCGGCGATCTTCTTTACTTCGGAGAGGCCGGCGAAATCAAAGAGCGGTTCGAGCAGCGCACCGTCCCAGCGGCAGAGGGCCCCGTCGGCCATGGCGTAGAGCTCGCCGCCGCAGACGTCGGTAACGCGAGCGAAGAAGTCCGCAGCCACGGGCTCCGAGACCATGCGCGTCACGGCAGCCTGCGTTTCCTGCGCGGGAGCGGACGTCGGATTAGGGCTGGCCTCGCCGCAGGCAGACAGTGCCAGCAGCACGCAGAGCAGGATGATGAGCGCTTTTTTCATGTTGCCGCCTCCCCTCGGTTTTGCCCTTATGACGGGGGAAACAGTAAGTTTGTTCCAGCCGGAAAACCTCCAAAGCCTCGCAGAGTTTCGCGGCCGCAGCCGCGAAATAGAGTTCAATCATTTTCGGCGGCGGCGTGTACGTCGCCGAAAATACTTCTCGCGGAGCGGAGTGTCGAATTGTCCGCCTTTGGCGGACAACCGAGGCGCGGAGCGGAGTGCAAGCCCCTTTGTCGAAGAAGGCGGAGCCTTCTTCGACAAGCTAAAGCGCCGCCCGCGGGCGGCACTTTGGCTTATTTTCCCTCTTCCAGTGCGGCGAGGTCCATGTACTCGTCGTAGGTGCACATGCGGTCCGTGATGGAGCCGTCGGGGTTTATCTCGATGATGCGGTTGGCCACGGTCTGGGTCAGCTGGTGGTCGTGGCTCGAGAAGATGATGTTGTAGGGGAAGGCCTCGAGGCCGTTGTTGAGCGCGGCGATGCTCTCGAGGTCGAGGTGGTTAGTCGGCTGGTCGAGCAGCAGCACGCTCGCGCCGGAGAGCATGAGCTTGGAGATCATGCACCGCACCCGCTCGCCGCCGGAGAGCACGTTCACGGGCTTGTACACCTCGTCGCCGGAGAAGAGCATCCGGCCCAGGAAGGTGCGCAGATAGCTCTCGCGCTTGTCCTCCGAGAACTGGCGCATCCAGTCCATGATGGAGAGCTCGCAGCCCTCGAAATACGCGCTGGAGTCCGTGGGCATGTAGCCCTGCGTCGTGGAGACGCCCCACTTTATCTCGCCGGAGTCCGGCTCCTCCTCGCCCATGAGCAGCTTGAAGAGCAGCGTCACCGCAAGTTCGTTGCGGCTGATGAGGGCGATCTTGTCCTCGCGGCCCATGATGAAGCTCACGTTCTTGAGCACCGGCACGCCGTCCACGGACTTGCAGAGGTCGGTGACGAAGAGCCTGTCCTTGCCCGGCTCGCGGTTTGCCTTGAAGCCGACCCAGGGATAGCGCCGGCTGGAGGCGGGCAGCTCCTCGACGGTCAGCTTGTCCAGCAGCTTGCGGCGGCTAGTCGCCTGGCGGGACTTCGACTTGTTGGCCGAGAAGCGGCGGATGAAGCTCTGCAGTTCCTCTATCTTCTGCTGGGCCTTCTTGTTCTGGTCCTTGATGAGCTTTTGTATGAGCTGGCTGGACTCGTACCAGAAGTCGTAGTTGCCGACGTACATCTTGATCTTGCCGTAGTCGATGTCCACGATGTGCGTGCAGACGTTGTTGAGGAAGTAGCGGTCGTGGCTCACGACCAGGACCGTGCCCTCGTAGTCCATGAGGAAGTCCTCGAGCCAGACCACGCTCTTGAGGTCGAGGTTGTTCGTCGGCTCGTCGAGCAGGATGATGTCCGGCTTGCCGAAGAGCGCCTGAGCCAGCAGGACCTTGACCTTGAGGCGGGGGTCCATGTCGCCCATCAGCGTGCCGTGGAACTCCGTGTCCACGCCGAGGCCCTGGAGTATGCGGCCCGCGTCGCTCTCGGCCTCCCAGCCGCCCAGCTCGGCGAACTCCTCCTCGAGCTCGCTGGCGCGGATGCCGTCCTCGTCCGTGAAGTCGGCCTTTTCATAGATGGCGTCCTTCTCCTTGCCGCACTCGTAGAGGCGCATGTTGCCCATGATGACCGTCTCGAGCACCGTGTGGTCGTTGTACATGTTCTGGTTCTGCTTGAGCACGGACATGCGGGCCTTGGGGTCCACGTAGACGTGGCCGCTGGTGGAGTCTATCTCGCCCGAGAGTATCTTGAGGAAGGTGGACTTGCCCGCGCCGTTGGCGCCGATGATGCCGTAGCAGTTGCCGGCCGTGAATTGCAGATCTACGTTTGAAAAAAGCACCTGCCCGCCGTATTGCAGGCTGAGATTCTCAACAGTTATCATTAGCGTTCTCTCCCCGGGAAGTTTTACACCCCAGCATACCACAGCCCGGGGGCGTTTATCAAGGGGAGTTTGCCCGCGCCGCGCGCTGAGCGGCGCGGGCAGCGCGCTTCAGGCGAGGCCGAGCCGAGCTATCTCGCGGTTCGCCGCGTCGGTGAGGCCGGTGAAGTCCACAAATGGGCGGTACACCGCCTCCAGCTCGTCGTGCAGCGCCTTGGCCGCGGCGAGACTGAGCACCGCCATCTCGCAGAGCGCCCCGGTCATCCGCGCTTCCACCTTCAGCGCGCGGCGGGCGGCGCGGTCCTCCGCGGCGGCGCTCAGGCGGTCCAGGTGCAGGCAGCGGCAGGTCTCCGGCAGCGCCGTCCCGTCGCCCAGGTCCGCGACGAAGCCCAGCCCCAGCGCGGGTATCGCCAGCGCCTCGAGCGTATCCGGCAGCAGCGGGTGAGGGCAGAGCAGTACGTCCAGCCCGCGCGAGAGCGCCTCCTCCGCCATGGCCTCCATGAACGCCGGGGCCAGGCCGAAGCGGCCCTCCAGCCGGTAGACGCGCGCGCAGAGCGCCGGAAGCGTCTCCGTGCAGAACACCCGGCCCTTGCAGGTGACGCCGCCGAGGAAGCGGCGCGCGGCGCGGCCCCTCTCCGCGCCCTTGGCCGCGCGCGGCAGCTCCCGCCCGGCCATGGAGCGCGCCCGCCTTGCCGCGGCCTCCCGGTCCCCGGCGGCGAGATAGGCCCCCGCGGGCCCCGTGGCGGCGGCGCCCGCCGCAGCGAGCAGGGAATAGGCCCGCGCGTAGTGCGCCTTATAGGCCGCGGTCAGGCCCTCCAGCTGCGAGGCAGCGCCGCGCGAGCGCGAGCAGTCGCAGAAGGCGCCGAGGTTCAGATAGTCGCCCGTCGCGCCGAAGCAGGCCGGATCCATGATGTGCGGCGACGTGCCGTCCGCGTAGCCGAGCCTCAGCGCGGGGATGTACACTCCGTCGAGCGAGTCCGGGTCGCCGGAGCAGTGGATGTACTCCACGTCCAGGCCCTTTCCCGAGGCCGCCTCGCCTATGCGGCGCATGAAGCTGGACTTGCCGCAGCCCGGCCCGCCCTTTATCACCCGCAGAAAATCGCCCTCGCCCCGGCAGTAGCCGTCGTAGAGCGAGCAAAAGCCCCTTACCGAGTTGGAGCCGAGAAACCAGCGCGTTATAAGCTGCTTTTCCATATATGCATACCCCTCAAACACGTTTTCCCTACAACTTATGCCGCCCGCCGCCCGATTGACAACGCCCGCGGGGCAGGGTATAATCCCAAAAGCGAGGTGAGAGCGTGTATAAGACAATACTATTTGATTTTGACGGCACGGTGTTCGATACCGGCGAGGGCATCCTCAAGAGCGTGCAGTACGCGGCGGAGGCCTTCGGATATCACGAGCCGGAGCTCGAGGCGCTGCGCTGCTTCGTCGGCCCGCCGCTGGTGGAGAGCTTCATGCGCCGCTACGGCGTGGACGAGGCCACGGGCCGCGCCATGACCGCCAAATACCGCGAGAGGTATTCAAAAGAGGGACTCAACGAGTGCTCCGTCTACCCCGGCGTGCCGGAGCTGGTGGAGCGGCTCAAAAAAAGCGGCCGCAAGGTCGTCATCGCCACCGGCAAGCCCACAAAGTTCACCGTGGACATCCTCGAGCGCAACGGCCTCGGCGGCCTCTTCGACGACGTGCTCGGCAGCGAGTTCGACGGCACCAGGAGCCAGAAGTGGGAGGTCATCGCCGAGCTCCTCAAGCGCTACGGCTCCGAGGACGCCGTCATGGTGGGCGACCGCGACAACGACGTCAACGGCGCCAAAAAATGCGGCATCCCCTGCATAGGCGTCGCCTGGGGCTACGCCGAGCCGGGAGAGCTCCTCTCCGCCGGGGCAATATATCTCGCTGAGACGGTGGATGAGCTGGAAAATATCCTTACAAGATAGTTAGTGCTTGACTCTATCCGCATAAGATAGTACAATGTCTTATATGGATAGGGTCATTTTACATTCGGATATCAACGCCTGCTATGCGAGCGTGGAGCTGCTGTTTCAGCCGGAGCTGAGGGGCAGGCCCGTGGCCGTGGGCGGGGACGAGGAGCGGCGTCACGGCATAGTCCTGGCCAAGACTGAGGAGGCAAAGAGGGCCGGGGTAAAGACGGGCATGACGCTGTGGCAGGCGCGGAGCCTGTGTCCCGAGCTCGTCGTCGTCCCGCCGCACTTCGACCGGTACATCCACTACTCGCGGGAGGTGCAGCGCATCTACTCGGAGTACACGGACCGGCGGGAGCCCTTCGGCATAGACGAGAGCTGGCTGGACATCACGGGCTGCCTGCGCGCGGGCGAGGGTGAGAGCGCAGCGCGGGAGATAGGCGCAAGGGTGAAGCGCGAGCTGGGGCTGACGGTCAGTGTCGGCGTGTCGTGGAACAAGGTGTTTGCCAAGCTCGGCTCGGACTACAAAAAGCCCGACGCCGTGACGGTCATAGACCGGGGCAACTTCCGTGACATCGTCTGGCCGCTGCCGGCGGAGGAGCTGCTGTACGTCGGCCGCTCCACCCGCGTGCGCCTCGCCGCGCTGGGCATACACACGATAGGCGACATCGCGCGGACGGAGGAGCGGGTGCTCAAGCTCCGGCTGGGGAAGATGGGGGAGGTGCTGCACGCCTACGCAAATGGGCTGGACAACTCGCCCGTGCTGCGCGAGGGCGAGTACGCCCCGGCCAAGAGCGTGGGCAACGGCACCACGACGCCGCGGGACATGCGCTCGCTTGCGGACGCCATGCCGGTGGTCGTGAGCCTCTGCGAGTGCGTCGGCGCGCGGCTGCGGCGCATTGGCATGCGCGCGGGGGTGCTGACGCTGGAGCTCCGCTCGCCGGAGCTGCACTGGATAAGCCACCGCCGCCGCCTGGAGGCGCACACAGACTGCGACCGGGAGCTGGTCGGCACCGCGCTCTCGCTGCTGAGCGAGGCGCACAGCTGGCCGGACCCCCTGCGCAGCCTGGCCGTGCGCGCCGAGGAGCTGGTCCCCGCTTCCATGCCCGAGCAGCTGGACATGTTCACCGACCGCGCGGACATAGAGCGCCAGCGCCGGCTCGACGCCGCCGTGGACCGCCTGCGCGGCCGCTTCGGCGCAGGCTCCGTGCTCCGCGGCGCCGTGTTCGCGGACCCCTCGATGGCCGTCCCGCCCGCACAGGAGGAGTTCTCCTTCGTGCGGAAACTGGGTTGACAGGGGAGGAAGTATGTGGTATTGTAATGATATCAAAATGATATTAAGGAGACAGAGACAATGAAAAATACCGACATACAGGAGCGGGTGCTTCAGCCGGCGCACGGGATACCGGCGCTCATACTTGAGCTGGTACTTATAGCGGTTTCGATAGTGCTGATGGTGGGTGGCGCTATACTGCTGAGCGGGAGCCCGCTTTTCGGCGTGCTTGCGATCATAGTCGGGCCGATACTGCTTATTGCGGACTGCATCTGCTTTGCGGGCCTCAAGACCGTGCGCCCCAACGAGGCGCTGGTGCTGACGCTGTTCGGCAGCTATCACGGCACGGTGAAGGAGCCGGGCTTCTACTTCGTGAACCCCTTCTGCTCGGCGGTGAGCCCGGCGTATGACAAGGCCGCGGCGGAGGCGATGAAGAAGGCGAAGGAGGCGGACGCTCACAGCGCGGCGAACATGGCCTCCTCCGCGATAACGGCGCGCCGGCGCGTGTCGCTCAAGACGATGACACTGGATAACGGCCGGCAGAAGGTGAACGACGTGCTGGGCAACCCTATAATCATCGGCGCGGTGGTGATCTGGCGCGTGGTGGACCCGACGCGGGCGGTGTTCTGCGTGGAGGACTACCCCTCGTTCCTCTCCATCCAGACGGACTCCACCATCCGCAACATCGCGCGGCTGTATCCCTACGACATCTTCGACGAGGACGAGGACGAGAGCTCGAGCGAGAAGTCGCTGCGTGGCAGCTCGCTGGAGATAGCGGAGAGCATGAAGGCCGAGCTGCAAAAGCGCGTGGAGGAGGCCGGCATCGTGGTAGAGGAGGTGCGGATAACGCACCTGGCCTACGCCGAGGAGATAGCGGCGGCGATGCTTCAGCGCCAGCAGGCGGCGGCGATAATCGCGGCGCGGCAGAAGATAGTCGACGGCGCCGTCGGCATGGTCAAGATGGCCATCGACCGCCTGGGCGAGGACGAGGTCGTTGTCCTGGACGAGGAGCGCAAGGCGGCGATGGTGTCCAATCTGCTGGTGGTGCTCTGCGGCAACCGCGACGCGCAGCCGGTAGTGAACAGCGGGTCGATATACTGATGCCAAATGAGAAGCTGACCCCGGAAGAGCGCGAAGCGGCCCTGCGCGAGCGCCTGGAGCGCATAGAGGCGCTGGAGCGGGAGATAAAGGAGCGCGAGCGCGCCATAAAGGCGAAGGAGGGCGCAAAAAAGCAGGTGCTGCTGCGCCTCTCGCCCACGCTCTGGGACGAGATCGCCGCCTGGGCGGAAGAGGACTTCCGCTCCATAAACGGCCAGATCGAGTTCCTCCTCTCCTCCGCCGTCCGCGCCCGAAAGAAAAACGGCCCCAAAGCGTGACGCACTGCGCGCGTTTGAAGTTTTCATCCAAGGGGGAACCCCTCGCCGGGGGTTCCCCCTTAGACCCCCTCCTGCGCTTTAATAAGCATCAGGAGAGTTCCGCGCTCTGCGGAGCGCGGCCAGAGGCTTTGCCTCTGCACCCCGCCGCCTTTGAAAAGGCGGGCGAAACTTTCAAACGCGCTGCGCGCGGTGCTTCAATACGGCGGTCAGGAGACCCTCGGCGGAGATGTCGGGGGCCTCGAGGGTGGGGAGCGCGAACTCGCGCAGTGCAGCGGTCGTGACCGGGCCTATCGAGACGCACACCGCGCCGCCGGTCTTGCCGCCCGCGGCCAGATAGGCCCGCGCGCCGCCCGCGCTCGAGAACACCACATAGTCCGCCGCCGCGTCGGAGACGAGCCTGGTCTCCACCGTGTATATCGGCGTGTCCGTTACGGAAAAGCGCCCGGCGAGCGCCTCCGGCAGCTCCCGCGCGGCCAGCGCGGAGCGGTAGAGCCGCACGTCGGCCCCGGGCTCCGCCGCCTCGAGCAGCGCCTCGGCGAGACCCGCGCTCGTCTGACGCTCCGGGCAGAGGTCGGGGATTATCCCACGCGCGCGCAGCGCCGCGCCCGTGGCCCGGCCGATGACGGCAAAGCGCCGCGAGCCGAGCCGACGCAAATCAAAGCCCTCGGCGGCCAGGCGGCGGAAGAATTCCTCCACGCCGTTCGCGCTCGTGAGCACGACCCAGCCCGCGCCGTCGAGCCCCTCCGAGACCCGCGCCGCCAGCGGCGCCACCCGCGAGCGCGCCGCGGAGAACACCCGCGCCCCCGCGGCGGAAAACAGCGCGCGCAGCTTGGACTGCACCGCGCCCGTCCCGGTGAGCGCCACGCGCACGCCCGAGAGCGGCAGCGAGGCCTCCGCGAGCGAGAGCTCCGCCACCGCGCCGACCACGATGACCGCCGGGGCCTCGACCTCCGCCGCGCGCTCCGCTATGTCCGCGAGCGTCCCGCGCACGTCGGCGGGGTGCGGCGAGTTCCCGCCGGAGACGACGGCGGCGGGCGTGTCCGGGCTCATCCCGGCGGCTATCAGCCTGCGGCTGAGCTCGCCCAGCGCGGCGAGACCCATGAGGAACACCAGCGTCCCGCCGGTGCGCGCCAGGGCGTCCAGGTGCTCCGGCAGCGTGTCGCCCGTCGCGGCGCTGTGCGCGGTCACTACGTGGAAGCTCCGGCTCAGGCCCCGGTGCGTCACAGGTATGCCCGCGAGCTCGGGGATGGCTATTGCCGAGGAAATGCCCGGCACGACCTCGCAGGGCACGCCCGCCGCGCGCAGCGCGAGCAGTTCCTCGCCGCCGCGCCCGAATACAAAGGGGTCGCCGCCCTTGAGCCGCACGACGAGAGAATATTCCTGCGCCTTTTCAACGAGCAGGGCGCTTATCTCGGCCTGCGCCGCGCTGTGCCGGCCCGAGCGCTTGCCCATGTAGATGCGCTCCGCCTCCGCGCCGGCGAGGTCGAGGATGGCGGGGTCGATGAGATCATCATATACGACGCAGCTGCAGCGGCGCAGCAGCTCCGCGGCCCTGAGTGTGAGCAGTTCCGGCCCGCCGCAGCCCGCGCCGACGAGGTACACCCGCCCGCTCATGACTGCGCCTCCAGTCCCGCCTCCATCTCATCGCGGGTGAGCGGCCCGCCGCGCTCCATGGCCAGCTCAAAGAGCCTACGGAAGAGCGCCGAGCGCCGCCGCTGCTCAGGTATGCGCGCCTTGAGCTCCGGACGGAGGGAGCCAAGCCAGGCGACGACGTCCTCAAAGCCCTCCGGCAGCGCCTCGTCCAGCCGGTCGCGCGCCCAGGCGGCGGCGGTGGGACTGCACCCGGCGGTGGTCACGCCCGCGGAGAGCGCCCCGCGCCGGAGCAGAGCCGGAAAGACGAAGCTGCACTCGGCAAGCTCGTCCACGACGTTCACCGGTATGCCCCTCTCGCGGCAGAGCGCGGAGACGGCGCGGTTCACGTCCCGCTCGTCCGTCGCGGCGATGACTATCTCCGCGCCCTCGACGTCGCGCGGCTCAAAGGCCCGGCGCACGAGCGTCAGGCCCTCCATGGCCTCCAGCTCGGGGCAGAATTCGGGCGCGACGGCGGTGAGCTCAGCCCCATAGGGCAGGAGCATCCGCGCCTTGTGCAGCGCGAGCCTCCCGCCGCCGACTATGAGCGCGCGGCGGCCTGAGAGCTCTATAAAAAGCGGAAAAAGCGCCATAAAAAACGCCTCCTATGCGAAGTAATACTGCGGCCCGTCCTGCGTCTCCATCCTCCGGAGCCGCACGCCGAACACCTCGTCGATGACGCCGCTTTCAAACACGGCCTCCGGCGCGTCCAGCATCCGGAGCCGCCCGTCCTCAATGACGGCGAGCGCGTCCGCGCGCCGGAGCGCAAGGCCGAGGTCGTGCGTCACGATGGCGACAGCGCGGCCCTCCGCGGCGAGTGCGCGCGCGGTGTCCATGACTCCCAGCTGGTGGCGGATGTCGAGGAAGGCGGTGGGCTCGTCCATGAGCACCGTCTCCGCCCCCTGAGCGAGCGCCATCGCGAGATAGGCGCGCTGCCTCTGACCGCCGGAGAGCTCCGGCATGGGCCGCTCCGCAAGCTCGAGGGCGTCCGCGCGCCGGAGCGCGGCCTCCACCGCCTCGTGGTCCTCGCGCCGGTAGCGGCGGGGGTAGGAGAGGTAGGGAAAGCGCCCGTGCAGCGCCATGCGCCGGACGCTTATGCTCGGCACGGGCCGGTCCTGGGGCATGTACGCCGCCCTCTGCGCGATGTCGCGGGAGCTGAGCGCCTCCGCGGGCACGCCGTCAAAGAGCACCTGGCCGCCCATGTGCTGCACCATGCCTAGCACGGCGCGCAGCAGCGTGCTCTTGCCGCAGCCGTTCGGTCCGGCTATGGCCGTGACGCGCCCGGGCGGGAAGGCCAGGCTCACGCCGTGGAGCACCTCGCTCCCGCCGTAGCCCGCGCGCAGGTCCTTGGTCTCAATCATGCGTGCGCCCCTTTCTCTGCCTGAGCAGCAGCCAGATGAAGAACGGCCCGCCGAAGAAGGAGAGGATTATTCCGACAGGCAGCTCGTAGGGAGTGAACAGCGTCCGTGCCGCAAGGTCGCAGAGCGTGAGCAGCGCGGCCCCGCCGAGCGCCGAGGCGGGTAGGAGCAGCCGGCTCTCGTCCCCGGCAAAGCGGCGCATGATGTGCGGCACGATGAGGCCGACGAAGCCGATGAGCCCCGCAAAGCTCACCGCCGCCCCGGCAAGCGCCGCCGCGAGCGCCAGCAGCAGCACGCGCATCCGCCCGGTCTTGAGCCCCAGGCTGTGCGCCGTCTCCTGCCCGAGCATGAGCACGTCGAGCTCGTTCGTCAGCGTAAAGAGCAGCGCGAGCGCGATGAGCACCACCCAGAACGCGGGCGCAATGCGCGGCATCGTGAGGTTAGCGAGGCTGCCTATGCGGAAGTCGGAGTAGCCGTTCAGCGCGTCGGGCCAGAAGGTGACGATGGCGTCAATGCCCGCGGAGAGTATGCCGGAGACGGCGACGCCCGCGAGGACGAGGGTTATCTTCGCCGCGCCTGTGCGCTCGGCAATTAGCAGCACCAGCAGCACGCTCAGCAGTGCGCCGACAAAGGCCGCGAGCGGCACCAGCGCGTAGGCCGAGGGCGCGAGCGCGCAGCAGAGCGCCGCGGCCAGCCCGGCCCCGGCGTTTACGCCTATTACGTTGGGCGCGGCCAGCGGGTTGGAGAGCACGCCCTGGATCACCGCGCCGGAGACGGCGAGCGCCGCGCCCGCGATAAGGCAGCCGCAGGTGCGCGGCAGCCGAGAATACAGCGCTATCCGCTCCGCCGCCGTGACGGCCTCGCCGGAGAAGAGCGCGCGCACCACGTCCGCGAGCGGCACCCTCACCGGCCCGAGCGCAAGGCTCATGCCGCAGGCGGCGAGACAGATCACCGCGAGCGCCGCAAGGAGCCGCGCGGTCTTAGCCCGCGTCGGGATAGAGGATGTCCGCAAGCTTTTCATATGCCTCCCCACAGCGGGCGTTGGGCTTCAGGTTGTAGAGCTCGTGCTCGAGGGTGTAGAATCGCCCCTCGCGCACGGCCTGGAGCTCCGACCACGCCGGATTTTGCAGCAGTGTCTGCTCAAGAGTCTCCATGGCGTCCGTCGGGTCGGAGCCCTGGAGCACGACGAAGATATAGTCCGGCTCGGCGGCGATGATGGCCTCGAGGCTGAGGTCCTCGAGCAGGCTCTCGTCGCTGTCCGCGATGTTGACGCAGCCGAGGTCCGCGAGCATCTCGCCGAGGACGAAGTCGCGGCTGCCCTTGACCTTGCAGCTCACGCCCGTGGCGCGGATGCAGAGCACCGTCGGCGCCTCGCCGGTCTGCCGCGCGATGGCCGCGTCCGCCTGGGCGCGCACGGCCTCGCCGTTGAGCTCATAGTTCTCCTCGCAGCCGGTCAGCGCCGTGCAGATGCCGAGCATGTTGAGATAATCGTCAAGCGTCTGCACGTCGAAGTAGGCAACGCACATGCCCGCGGCCTCGAAGGTGTCCTGAAGCTCGAGATTCGCGGCGGTGTTGCAGCTTGCGAGGATGAGGTCCGGCTCGGCGGCGATGAGCGCCTCGAGGCTCGGCTCCTTGATGGCGCCGAGGTTCACCACATCCTCGCCCAGACCGAGGTCGAAGGAGGTCCAGGAGTCGTCCGCCGCGGCGACGAGCGTATCCTTGCCGCCGGCGAGGCACCAGACGTCGGCAAAGCTGCCTATCATCGCCGCAACGCGCTGCGGGCGCGCGGGCGCCGTGACCTCGCGGCCCAGATCGTCCGTAAAGACGTAGACATCCGCGCTGTCCGTGGGCGCGGCCTCAGCCTCGCCGCAGGCGGCAAGGGAGAGCAGCATGGCCGCGGCCAGCAGGGCGGAAATGAGTTTTTTCATGCGCTTCACATCCAGGGATATAAAATATGCGGGGCGGGAAAGACGTTTTCCCGCCCCGCTTTGTTGTTTGCGGAGCCTCAGCAGCTCGCGCCGCCCTTGGCCTTGGCGGCGACGGCGAGGATCTCGTCCTTGCGGGAGAGCACGTCGTCGCTCTTGAGCTGGCGGATGAACTCGTCCACGCCGACACGCTCGATCGTGCGGCCGAAGCGCTCGCCGGTCTTGCCCAGCTCGCGGTAGAGGAGGATGGCCTTCTCGATGAGCTTCATGACCTCGTCCTCGGAGTACACGCCGCCGATGTTGTTGCCGAGACGCTGGGTCTTGCCCCAGATGCCGCCGATGACAACGGCGTAGCCGCGCTCCTTCTCGGAGAAGCTGTGCATCGGGCAGGCCTTTATGCACTTGCCGCAGTTCGTGCACTTCTCCTTGTCGACAACGATCTTACCGGCGGGGCCGCGGGAGACGCAGTGCACGGGACAGCGCTCGATGACGCCGCACTTGACGCAGCTGCGGCACTTGTCAAGGTCCTGCTCCGGCACGCTCTGGCCGTAGACGCCGAAGTCGTTCAATCCGGGCTTGACGCAGTTGTTCGGGCAGCCGCCGACGGCGATCTTGAACTTGTGCGGCAGAGTGACGTTGTGCCAGCCGACGAAGAACTCGTCGTAGATCCTCTTGGCAAAGGCCTGGGTGTCAAAGAGGCCGTGGACGCAGACGGTGCCCTTGCAGGCCACGACGGGGCGTACGATGGAGCCGGTGCCGCCGGTGACGAGGCCCGCGGCCTCCACCTCGGCGACCAGGGGCTCGAGGTTCTCGTAGGGGATGCCCTGGACCTCAATGGTCAGGCGGACCGTGAGCGCAACGCGCCCGTCGCCGTACTTGCGCGCGACGTCGGTCACCATCTGCATCTGCTCATTTGTGAAAACGCCGTTGGGCGCGACTATGCGGGCTATAAAGTGCTCACCGTCGTTGGTGAGGATGAGGCCGCGGCCCTTGAGGGCCTTCTTTTCGGCTTCGGTGATTTTCAGCAAATCCATCGCCTCCATATCTTTATAAACATTGATATCGTAACCCAGCCGCGCCTGCCCGTCAAGTGCAAACTTCCACGGCGGCTGAGTTAATTTTTCCTCAGACGCGGCGGAGCGTGTACATGTCCGTGCGCCGCGCGGACATGAGCGGGAGCTGGGCACGGATGCTCTCGACATAGGCGGGGTCGAGCTCGACATACAGCGTCGTCTCCTCGGCTCCGGCCCTCGCGAGGACGTCGCCCCAGGGGGAGACGGCGATGGAGTTTGCGTAGGAGACATAGCTGCCCTGCTCGTCGCGCGCGGGTGCGCAGCCGAGGGCGTACACCTGGCTCTCCACGGCGCGGGAGCGGAACATGATCTCCCAGTGCGCGGGCCCAGTGGTCATGTTGAAGCTCGCCGGGCAGAACACTGCCCAGGCCCCGTCGAGCGACATGATGCGCGCAAGCTCCGGGAAGCGCATGTCAAAGCAGATGCACAGGCCCAGACGGCCGAACTCGGTGTCGAAGGAGCAGATCTCGTTCCCCGGCGTGAAGGTGGCGCTCTCCTTGAAGTGCTGCCCGCCCTCGACGGCGATGTCGAAGAGGTGGCTCTTGCGGCAGCGCGCGGCCTGGTTTCCGGCGCGGTCAAAGACAAAGGAGGTGTTGTAGAGCTTGCCGTCCTCGGCCTCGGGCACGGAGCCGCCGATGAGCCAGACGCGGTTCTCCCGCGCCGCGGCGGAGAGCATCTGCCAGGCCGGGCCGCCCGCGGGCTCCTGATTCTCGATGAAGGAGCGGTTGCGGTACTCGCAGCAGAACATCTCGGGCAGGACACAGAGGTCGGCCCCGTTTTTCGCGGCCTCGTCGATGAGCGCGCGGGCGTGGCGCAGGTTTTCGGCCTTGTCGGAGACGGTGCGCATCTGAATGAGCGCGGCTTGCATGGCGTTTCCCCCTTTACAGACTGTCGATGTAGCGGCAGGCGGCGACCGCGGCGGCCGCGCCGTCGCCCACGGCGGTGGTCAGCTGGCGAACGGTCTTGGCCCGGCAGTCGCCCGCGGCAAAGACGCCCGGCGTGCCCGCGGCGCAGTCCTCGCCCGCGGTGAACCAGCCCGCGGCGTCGAGCTTCGCGATGGGCGCAAAGGCCGCGTTCGCCGCCTCATAGCCCACGGCCACAAAGAGCCCGTCCACCGCTATGCTCCGGCGCTCAAGCGTCGCCTTGTCCTCGACCACGATGCCGGAGAGCTCGCCCTCGCCCTCAAGGGCCACGACGCGGCTGTTCATGAGGCATGTGATGTTCCCGCGCGAGAGCACGGCGCGGACGTTCGCCGCCTCGGCGCGGAACTCGTCACGGCGGTGTATTATGTAAACCTGAGAGCAGACATTGGCGAGGAGCAGCGCGTCCTGAAGGGCGGCGTCGCCGCCGCCGGCGACGGCGACGGGGCGGTCCTTGTAGAAGGCGCCGTCGCAGACTGCGCAGTAGCAGACGCCGTTGCCGGCGAGCTCGTCTTCGCGGTCTACGCCGAGTTTGCGGTGCTGGGCGCCGGTGGCGAGGACTACGGCCTTGGCGGCGTAGTCGCCGTCGGGGGTGGAGACGGTGAAGCCGCCGGGGGCGGGGGAGACGGCGGTGACTTCGGCGAGCTCGGCGTCGGCGCCGAGGCCGAGGGCCTGGGAGAACATGCGGTCGGCGAGCTCAGCGCCGGAGACCTCGGGGACGCCGGGGAAGTTGTCGACCTTGGGCGACCAGGCGATCTGACCGCCGAAGCCGTTTTTCTCGAGCACGAGCACGGACTTTTCCGCGCGCCGGCCATAGATAGCCGCAGACAGACCCGCCGGCCCGCCGCCGACAACGATGATGTCGTAAGATGCAAGCATATTGATCTCTCCTAATATAGATGTTGAATGTTTTAAAGTTTCGCCCACGCCCTGCGCGCAAAGCGCGCGTCTGAAAGTTTCGCCCGCCTTTTCAAAGGCGGCGGGGTGCAGGGGCGGCGCCCCTGC
>ERZ827478.631-NODE-631-length-33192-cov-21.932855_pt1 | contig 33192 bp, 32 predicted proteins | sample MGYA00519705_ERZ827478 | MGnify/ENA primary metagenome ERZ827478 (study PRJEB31778, sample SAMEA3449318) | human gut metagenome | biome: human gut; feature: human-associated habitat; material: faeces | place: United Kingdom | collected 2010/2012 ... | reverse complement strand
TTCTTTGGGGCTCCACCCCGTTTCTTTGCGCAAGAGCAAAGAAATGGGGTGGAATGGGCAGCAGGGGGTAACGAATACAACCAAAGAAAACGGCGCACACGCACAAAGCAAATAATAAAGGGGGAAACCCCTTGATAGGGTTTCCCCCTTGGACCCCCTTCCTGATCTTATGAGAGCAATAAGGGGATTCCGCGCTCTGCGGAGCGCGGCCAGGGGCGCCGCCCCTGGCCTCTGCCGCCTTTGAAAAGGCGGGCGAAACTTTCAAACGCGCTTCGCGCAGCGGGGCGCGGGTCAGGCCAGGTACTGGCGGAAGAAGCTCTCGAGTTTATCGAAGGGGATGATATCCTTCCGGTCGTACAGGTCGGTATGGACGGCGCCGGGGATTATCATGAGCTCCTTATTCTCGCCGCGCAGCTTGGCGAAGGCGTCGCGGGAGAAATAGCACGAGTGCGCACGTTCGCCGTGCACAACCAGCACCGCGCTGCGAATCTCGCCGCTGTACTGGAGGATGGGCATGTTCAAAAACGACAGCGAGGACGTCACGTTCCAGCCGTCGTTGGAGTTGAGCGAGCGCTCGTGATAGCCGCGCGGGGTCTTGTAGTAGGCGTAGTAGTCGCGCACGAACTCCGGCGCGTCCTCGGGCAGGGGGTTGACCACGCCGCCGGCGCGGGCGTAGGTGCCGTTCTTGTAGTCCTCGGTGCGCTGGGCGTTCATCGCGACGCGCTTGGCATGCCGCGCCTCCTCGCTGTCCTCGGCGTCAAAATAGCCCCTTGCCGTCACGCGGGTCATGTCGTACATCGTCATCGCCGCCGTCGCCTTGATGCGCGTGTCTATCGCCGCCGCGTTGAGCGCCATGCCGCCCCAGCCGCAGATGCCGATTATGCCGATGCGCTCCGGGTCCACGTCCGGTCTGGTCGAGAGATAGTCAACCGCAGCCTGGAAGTCCTCCGTATTTATGTCCGGCGAGGCCACATTCCGCGGCTCACCGCCGCTCTCGCCCGTGAACGAGGGGTCAAAGGCGATGGTCAGGAAACCGCGAATGGCCATCTCCTGCGCGTACAGCCCCGAGGACTGCTCCTTCACCGCGCCGAAGGGCCCGCACACCGCAATGGCCGCAAAGGGGCCCGTCTCCCCCTTCGGGGCGTACAGGTCCGCCGCCAGCGTTATGCCGTAGCGGTTGTGAAAGGTCACCTTCTCGTGCCGCACCCGCGCGTCCTGTGGGAAGGTTTTGTCCCATTTATCCGTCAAAGTGAGCTTTTGCATTTTAACATTCTCCTTTACGCTTGACAGGTGAAGTCTGTGCTGTTATCATCACTGTAATACCTAAAGTTGACTTCAGGTCAAGACCTATTTGAAAGTTTTTTGGAGGCACGGGGTATGTACACGATAGGCCAAGTGTCGGAGATGTTCGGCTTGCCGGTCTCGACGCTGCGGTATTACGACAAGGAGGGGCTGTTCCCGCAGATGGAGCGCGCCTCGGGGATGCGGCGCTTCGGCGAGCGGGAGATTGAGGCGCTGCGGGTCATAGAGTGCCTCAAGCGCTCGGGGCTGGAGATACGGGACATCAAGCGCTTCATGGACTGGTGCATGGAGGGGAGCTCGACCTATCCGCAGCGGCTGGAGCTCTTTGAGACGCAGCGCGCCGCCGTGGAGGCGGAGATAGAGCGCCTGGAGCGCGTACTGGACATGCTGCGCTTCAAGTGCTGGTACTACACGGAGGCGATGCACGACGGAAACGAGGACCGCCTCGCCCGGATGCAGCCCAAGGACATGCCCGAGGACGTGCGCGGCGCGTATCTCAGGGCGCACGGGGAATAAAACACCGCCCGGCGGAGTTTTCCGCCGGGCGGCTTTTTCATTTACATATCTCGCGGGCGTAGCGCACGGAGGCCATGGCGTCGCGGGCGTAGAAGTCGGCGCCGATCTCGCGGGCGTACTCCTCGTTGAGCACTGCGCCGCCGACCATTATCTTTATGCCGGGTAGGCGGCTTTGCAGTAGCTTTATCGTCTCGGCCATGGAGGCGACGGTGGTGGTCATCAGTGCCGAGAGGCCGACGAGGCGCACGTCCGGGGCGGAGGCCGCCTCCAGCACCGCCTCGGGCGGGACGTCCTTGCCTAGGTCGGTGACGGAAAAACCGTAGTTTTCAAGCAGGGTGCGCACTATGTTCTTGCCGATGTCGTGGATGTCGCCGCGCACGGTGGCGATGACGATCCTGCCGGGGTACTCGCTGCCGCGCTCCCCCTTCATGCCGGACTTGAGCGCCTCAAAAGCCGCGCCTGCGGCCTCCGCGCTCATCAGCAGCTGCGGGAGGTAGAGCGTGCCCGCCTCGAAGCCCTTGCCCACGCGGTCGAGCGCCGGGATGAGCTCGCTGTTTATGACCTCGAGCGGCTCCGCCCCTGCGGCGACGAGGCGCTTTGCCTCGGCGGAGGCGGCGTCGGTGAGGCCCTTTTCTATGCAGCCGCCGAGGGAGATGCCGGATGCCGCCGCCGGTTTGGGCGATTCGGCGTTCGACTCGTGCGCGATATAGTCCTCGCACCTCGCGTCCCGCGCTGTCAGCACGGCGAAGGCGCGCCAGGCGCTCATCATCGCGGCCGAGAGCGGGTTCATTATGGCACAGTCGAGCCCGGCGCTGAGCGCCAGGGTCAGGAAGGCCGAGTTTATCTTCTCGCGCGCGGGCAGGCCGAAGCTCACGTTGGACACGCCTAGGATGGTGTGCCCGCCCATGTCGTGTATGCGCCCGAGCGCCTCGAGCGTCACCTGCGCCGCCTGCGGCTCGGACGAGACGGTGAGCGTCAGCGTGTCAATGACCACGTCCTCGCGCGCGATGCCGTACTCCGCCGCGGTGTCGTATATGAGCTCGGCGCACTCTACGCGGCCCTCGGCGGTCTCGGGTATGCCGCCCTCGTCGAGCGCGAGGCCGACGACCACGCCGCCGTATTTCTTCACCAGCGGGAACACCGCGGCCATGCTCTCGGCCTTGGCGCTCACGGAGTTTATCATCGGCTTGCCGTTATAGCGCCGCATGGCGCGCTCGAGCGCGCGGGGGTCCGAGCTGTCGAGCTGCAGGGGCAGGCCGGTCACGCTCTGCAGGGCGCAGACCGCGCGCTCGAGCATCTCGGGCTCGTCCACGCCGGGAAGGCCGACGTTGACGTCCAGGATGTGCGCGCCCGCGTCCTCCTGCGCCGCGCCCTCGGCGAGGATATAGTCCATGTTCGCGCTGCGGAGCGCCTCCTTGAGCTTGGGCTTGCCCGTCGGGTTTATGCGCTCGCCGACAATGACGGGGGCGGGGCCTATCTCCACCGCCGTGGAGAAGGAGGAAACGACGGTGCGGCGCTTCCTCACCGCGGGCGCGAAGGGCAGGTCGCGGCACTCGCGGACGAGGGCGGCGATGTGCTCCGGCGTGGTGCCGCAGCAGCCGCCGAGGAGCTGCGCGCCGGTTTCGGCGATGGCCCTCATGCCCCGGGCGAAGTCCTCCGGGCCGAGGTCGAACACCGTCTGCCCGTCCACGGAGCGCGGCAGGCCAGCGTTCGGCGCGGCGGCGACGGGGAGGCTGGCCGCGGCGGCCAGCCGCTCGGCTATCGGCAGCATCTCCGCCGGGCCGAGGCCGCAGTTGAGGCCCAGGGCGTCCACGCCCAGGCCCTCGAGCAGCGCGGTCACGGATTCGGGCGTGCCGCCGGTGAGCAGCCGGGCCTTTTCGTCGTAGGCCGCTGTGGCGATTATTGGAAGAGCACAGTTCTCCTTTGCGGCGAGGACGGCGGCCTTGAGCTCGTAGCTGTCGCCCATCGTCTCGATGACGACGAGGTCGGCACCGGCCTGGGCGCCGTATCTCACGACCTCGGCGAAGAGCGAGACGGCGTCCTCGAAGTCAAGGTCGCCGAGCGGCTTGAGGAGCTTGCCCGAGGGGCCGATGTCGAGGGCGACCCAGGAGCTGTCCTCACGCTTGCAGGCCCTTTGGGCGGCTTTTGCAACGTTTACGGCGGATCTTACAACTTCCTCAAGCGAAAATTCGCCGCCCGCCGGGTACTTGAGCCGGTTGGCGCCGAAGGTGTTGGTGTATATGATGTCCGCACACGCGTCGAGGTACGCGCGGTGCAGGCTCTCTATGCGCTCCGGGTGCAGGATGTTCCAGGTCTCCGGCCGTTCGCCGGCCTTGAGGCCCATTTTTTGCAGGCTAGTGCCCGTGCCGCCGTCCAGGAACAGCCGCCTTTTGCCCAGTATTTCCCTGATGTCCATTTCACTGCCTCCTGAATTCGCAGTCGGTCTTGCCGCAGGCGGCGCAGCCCGAGGCCGTGCAGCCCTCGCGCCGGGAGACGCCAATTACGGCGGTCACGGACTTCATCGGTGCGAGCATCAGGCTCTCCGTGACCGTGAGACCCAGCCGCCGCGCCGTGTCCAGCTCCCGAGCGATGTCGCGCTGGTGCTCTATCGAAAAGTCGCCGTAGCCGGGGCTGAACCGGGGCCGGAGCTTCATGCCCTGCGCCGCCGCCTCGTCCCGGAGGGCGTCGTTCACCTCGTCGCAATAATTCTCGATGAAGGCCGCGGCGGCGGCCTGGGCGGCCAGCGCCTCGCTCATGCGGCCGAGGGCCGTGAGCCGGGATATGAGCCGGTCCACCCCCGCGCCGAGCGTGGCGGCGAAGAGCCAGGCGCCCTCGCAGCCCTCGAGGTTGCGGCGGAGCGCGGCGCTCTCTATGCGGATGCCGTCGATCTCCACCGCGCCCTTGTCGGGGAAGCTCAGGGCAAAATAGAGTTTCGCGTGCCTGGGCTCCGCCGCGGCGCGGATATCGGCCTCGGCGCGCTCTATCATGCGGAGGGTCCCGCCCTCGGGGCGCGCGCCGTTTTTATAGCCTAGATAGCGGAATATCTCGCGCCAATAGGTCTCCGTGTTCATTTGAGGAGCTCCGAGAGGCTCGCGTGTATGCCCTGGGCGACCTCGGGCTTGTTCATGGTGAACACGTGGATGTGGTTCACGCCGTTGGCGATGAGGTCGATTATCTGGCCCGTGGCGTAGGCCACGCCCGCCTGGCGCATCGCGGCCGGGTCGCCGCCGAAGCGGTCCACGACGGCCTTGAACTTCTCCGGCAGGTAGTTGCCCGAGAGCTGGGTGATGCGCTTGACCTGCTTGGCGTTGGTCACGGGCATGATGCCCGCGACGACGGGGACGTCTATGCCGCGCTCGCGGATGCGGTAGAGGAAGTTATAGAAGATGCTGTTGTCGAAGAACATCTGCGTGATGAGGAACTCGCAGCCGGCGTCCACCTTCTCCTTGAGGTGCTCTATGTCCGCGGCCTTGCCGCCCGCCTCGGGGTGGCCCTCGGGATAGCAGGCGCCGCCGACGCAGAAGTCGCCCTGGGCCTTTATGTCGCGCACGAGCTCCGCGGCGTAGGCGTAGTCATGCGCCGTGGGGCCCTCGGGCGGGATGTCGCCCCGGAGCGCGAGGATGTTCTGCACGCCGTGCTCGCGCAGCTTCACGAGCACGTCAGCGACCTGCTGCCTCGTGGAGGACACGCAGGTGAGGTGCGCCAGGGACTCCACGCCGAAGCACCCGGAGATGTCCGAGGCGAGCTCCACGGTGTAGTCGCTGGTGTCGCCGCCCGCGCGGTAGGTCACGCTCATGAACGCCGGGCGCAGCGCCGATATCGTCCTCGCCTTCTCCGCCACGGCCGCGTAGGTGTCCCCCGCGCGGGGCGGAAAGACCTCATAGGTCAGCGTCACGCGGTTCTCTTTGAGTATGTCGCTTATCTTCATTTCCGTTTCTTTCCCTTCGAAAAATTACTGTGCTCACGCCGGTATCAGCCCGGTGATGTAGTCCTGCAGCCCGTTGTCCGCCTGCTCCAGCCTGTACACCCAGCTCGACGCCGCTGAATCGGAGGTGGGGTTTATGAGCAGCTTTTCCGGGGAGAGCATGAGCTCGATCTCGCCCAGGTCCTCGGTTTCGAAAAACAGCCTGGCGTAACAGCCCTGGAGAGCCTGCGCCTTGCCGGCGCGGCGCACTTGCAGCTGGTTCAGCAGCGCCATCAGCGTGTCCGTCTGCTCCTCGCTGAGTTCGAGCACCGCCTGACTGGAGACGTCCTGCAGGTCCACGCTCCGCACCTGCGCCCGCTCAAAGCCGATGACTCCGGCAAGATCCTTCGCGCCCAGGTACGGTATCAGTACGCCGGCGCAGATGAGCAGCAGTCCGAGTGCCGTTGAGAACACGACGAGTCTTTTGGATGCGTCCTTCATTTGCTCCGCCACCTTATTACATATTTGTCCCTGGACATTTTATAAATATAACACAGCCCCTTGCAAAACGCACGGCTTATTTAACAATCGTTAAATTTTTAATTTTCCCTCTTCCATTTTCCGGCGCAGGGGTTTATACTGTGGTATGGCCACAGAATACTTTTGAAAGGCACGGTGATTTGACATGGCAGCTTTGCACTACGACGCCGTTGTCATCGGCGCGGGCAACGGCGGTCTCGCCGCGGCGCTCACGCTGGTGAACGCCGGCAAAAAGGTCCTGCTCGCCGAGAGGCACAACCTCCCCGGCGGCTTCGCCACAAGTTTCATCCGCGGGCGCTTCGAGTTCGAGGCCTCGCTCCACGAGCTCTGCGACATGGGCACCCCCGGCAACAGCGGCAACCTCTACGACCTCTTCGAGGAGCTCGGCGTCCTCGACAAGATCGAGTTCGTGACCGTCCCCGAGGCCTACCGCGGCATCTCCCTGAGCATCGGGGAGGACTACACCATGCCCTTCGGCATAGAAAACTTCATCGACAAGATGGAGAGCTACGTCCCCGGCAGCCGCGAATCCACCACCACCTTCTTCGAGCTCGCCGGCGAGTGCCGCCGGGCCATGAGCTACCTCACCAAGTCGCGCGGCAACCCGGACACCGCCGTGCTCAAGAGCGAGTACCCCAACTTCATGCGCGTCGCCGCCTACCCCATCGACAAGGTGCTCGACGCCATCAAGATGCCCAAGAAGGCGCAGGAGATTCTCAACGTCTACTGGTCCTATCTCGGCACGCCCGAGGACCAGCTCAGCTTCCTGCACTATGCCCTCATGGTCTGGCTCTACGTCAGCCTCGGCGCCCAGGTGCCGAAGAACCGCTCCCACGGCATAAGCTGCGCCCTTGCGGACACCATCCTCGAAAAGGGCGGCGAGATCTGGTATAACTCCGAGGTCGAGCACATCATCACGAAGGACGGCCACGTCGCGGGCGTCCGCTTTGCCGACGGCAAGGAGGTCGCGACCGAGCACATCGTCAGCAACGCCTCCCCGCACCTCGTCTACGGCAGCATGGTCGACGCCAAGGACATCCCGGAGGAGGAGCTCAAGCTCGCCAACGCGCGCGGTCTGGCCGGGCGCGGCGTCTCCATGTTCCTCGGGCTGAACAAGTCCCACGAGGAACTGGGGCTAAACGATTACAGCTACTTCATCTACAACAGCTTCGACACCAAGGCCGAGTTCCGCGACATGCGCAGCATCGAGAACCCCACCCAGGTGACGGTCTGCCTGAACAACGCGCTGCCCGACTGCTCGCCCAAGGGCACGACCATACTCTACTTCACCTCGCTCTACTTCTCCGACTTCTTCGGCGACATCGCGACGCCCGAAAACTACTTCGAGCTCAAGGACAAGATCGCCGACCGCCTCATCGACGCCTTTGAAAAGGGCACCGGCGCGAAGATACGCGACGCCATCGAGGAGATCGAGGTCGGCACGCCCGTGACCTATGCGCACTACACCGGCTCGCCCCAGGGCGCCATCTACGGCTACCTGCTCACGGGTCTCGACAACATGATGCCCCGCGTCATGCGCATGTACGACGAGAAGCACCTGCCCGGGCTCCAGTTCTGCGGCGGCCACGCCATGCGCGGTTCGGGCTACAACTCTTCCTACCTGTCCGGCAACCTCGCCGCCAAGCTGACGCTCATGGAAATGAAGAAGGAGGCTGAGTAAGATGAATGTCAAGGTCGGACTTATCGGCGTATTCGATATGCTGAAGTTCAAGAACCTCCGCAAGAACCGCGCCGAGATGATAGCCTCCGCCGAGGCCAAGCCCCTGCCCGGCACCTACCGCGTGAACGAGCTGGCCAAGCGCCTGCACCCCACGGCGCAGCACCTCAAGATCGCCGAGATAATCGACGAGACGCACGACGCCAAGAGCTTTGTCCTCGTCCCCGACAAGGAGAAGGGCACCACCGCTCTGGCCCCCTTCAAGGCCGGCAGCTATATAAATGTCCGCACCATGCTCGCGGGCTCCGTCGCGCGGCGAACCTATTCCCTCTCGTCCAGCCCGAAGGAGGCGCTGGAGGGCAAGTACCGCATCACGGTCAAGCTCAAGGAGGGCGGCTTCCTCTCCGCCTGGCTGCACAACGAGGCCAAGGTGGGCGACACGCTGACGGCCACCGAGCCCGGCGGGCACATCACCCATTCGAGCATCCGCGACTGCAGGCGCGTCGTGGCCCTGGCGGGCGGCAGCGGCATCACGCCCTTCATGTCCATGGCCAAGGCCATCGAGGAGGGAAGCGAGGACTTTGAGCTCATCCTCCTCTACGGCGCAAGGACGGAGGCCGACCTCGTGTTCAAGGCCGACTTCGACGCCATTGCGAAGGCGACGAGCAAGGTCAAGCCCGTCTACGTCCTCAGCGAGGAGGAGAAGGCCGGCTACGAGCACGGCTTCATCACGGCGGAGCTGGTGAAAAAGTACGCCGGCACGGAGCCTTACAGCATCTACGTCGTCGGTCCCGGCGCTATGTGCGACTTCCTCGACAAGGAGCTGCCCAAGCTGGGCCTCGCGCAGAAGTTCATCCGCATGGAGCGCACCGAGGATGTCTACGACGCGGGCGCGCCGAAGAACTACACGCTGACCGTCCACTACCGCGACGAAGTGCTCACCGTCCCCGCGAGGAGCGACGAGACGGTGCTGACCGCCTTCGAGCGCGCGGGCCTCGCTGTGAACAACAAGTGCCGCGTCGGCTACTGCGGCTTCTGCCGCAGCCGCCTCATCAAGGGCGAGTACCACGCCAGCCGCTATGAGCGCCTGCGTATTGCGGATACGCAGTACCACTACTTCCACCCCTGCTGCTCCTATCCGATGTCGGACATGGAGATTGAGGTGTACAGCAAATAATTTGCTTTTCCCAAATGCAAAAAGCCGCCCCGAATGGGGCGGCTTTTTCGGCCTTTTATTAAAGAAGCAGCCAGATCATCAGCGGCATGGTCACAGCAGACAACACCGTGCCGATGAACACGCACTCGGAGGCGTAGCCCTCGTCGCGGCCGGCCTCTATGGCGAAGATGGTCGCTATCATGGCCGTCGGCGCGGAGGAGAGGACGACTATTACGCCGAGGAGCATCTCGTCCTTAACGAAGAGGCTGGTCACCAGCCAGGCCAGGATGGGCGCGACAATTAGCTTTATCGCCACGACCACGAAGACCCGCCAGTTTTCCGCCGCGCCCTTGAGCGACACGGAGCCGAGGCTGGTGCCGACGATGAGCATGGACATCGGTATCGTCGCCCCGCTCATGGAGCCGAAGCAGTCGGCCACGAACTCGGGTATCTCGACGCCGCTCAAAAAGATGAGCACCGCCACGAATGACGCCACCAGCGGCGGGGCCAGCGCCTTGCGCAGCGTCAGGCCCTTCATGCCCCCGCGCACTGCGCCGTAGCCCACCGTGTAGGCCATGAGGTTGAAGGGTATGTTCGAAATCGTCGCGATGAAGATGCCGTCCGCGCCGTACATCGCCTCAATGACCGGGAAACCCAGGAACACCGTGTTCGCAAAGGTCACGGCGAAGAAGGTTATGCCCTTCCGCTCCGCCCCCGGGCGGAGCACCTTGGCCGTCACCCAGCCCAGTGCCGAGAGCACGGCGAACATCGCCACAAAGCTCAGCAGCACAAAGCCCAGGTCCGCGAGGTCCATCTCCATCTCCGTGTTCATCACGGAGTACAGTATGGTGCACACCAGCAGCACGTTCATCACGATGTTCGAGAGGTGCTTGTTGGAGTCGGAGTTCGTCACGCCCAGCTTGGCGCAGACAAAGCCCACCACCATCACAAATACGAGTATCCCCATCTGGGATACGACTTCCGTCATGTCCATTCTTGCTCTTCCCCTTGACTCCCCTGTTGTTTTTATATGTGCAGCAGCAAGGTCGCCAGAGTGAAATAGATGAGCAGGGACACGGCGTCGGTTATGGTGGATATCAGCGGACTCGCCATCACCGCAGGGTCTATGCCTATCTTCTCCGCAGCCATGGGCAGGGTGCTGCCCACGGCCTTGGCGAACATTACTACAAATATCAGCGTTACGGAGACGGTCGCCGCGACGGGCACCGTCACCTCGGAGTTGCCCAGCAGCATCCTGTCCACCAGGAGCATCTTTACAAAGTTCACCGCCGCCAGCGTTGCGCCGCAGGCCACGGCCACGCGGATCTCCTTCCACACGACGTAGAGGATATCCCTGGGCTCCGTGTCGCCAAGCGAGAGGCTGCGGATGACCGCCGTCGAGCTCTGCGAGCCGGAGTTGCCGCCCGTGCCCATCAGCATCGGGATGAAGCCCGTCAGCACCGCGCATTTCGAGAGCGCGTCCTCAAAGCCCGTGATTATCATGCTCGTAAACGTCGCCGACAGCATCAGGAACATCAGCCAGGGTATGCGGCGCTTCCACATCTCCAGGACGCCCGTGCGCGAATACGGCTTATCCGAAGGCGCGATACCGGCCATGCGGTCGAAGTCCTCCGTGGCCTCCTCCTGCAGGACGTCGATGACGTCGTCGACCGTGACGATGCCGACGAGCCGCCCCTCTTTGTCCACGACGGGGATGGCCAGCAGGTCGTAGTCCGAGATGAGCTCGGCGGCCTCCACGCGCTCGTCCGTCGTGCGGCAGAAGATGACGTTCGTGTCCATGATGTCCTCAATGACCGCCTCGTCGTCCGAGAGCAGCAGGTCCTTCACGGTCACGACGCCCTCCAGCTTCCGGTCCGCGGAGGTGACATAGCAGACATAGATGGTCTCCTTGTCCTCGCCTATGCGGCGGATGCGGGCGATGGACTCGCGCACGTTCATGTACTTTTTGAGGTCCACAAACTCGGCGGTCATTATGCTGCCGGCCGAGTCCTCCGGATATTTCAAGTACTGGTTTATGAGGTTGCGCGTGGCCGGCGTCGCGTTGCGCATGACGCGCTTGACGATGTTCGCGGGCAGTTCCTCCATCATGTCGACCGCGTCGTCTACGTACATGTCCTCGATGATGGCGGCCAGCTCCGTATCCGTGATGGAGTTGATTATGACCTCCTGCTCCTGTGCATCCAGCTCCGCAAAGACCTCCGCGCCCCGCTCCTTTGAGAGCAGGCGGAACACGGTGGCCATGCGCTTGCTGTCCTCCTCGCCCAACTCGGTGAGAAATTCTGCGATATCAAATTCATTCATATCCTCCAGCTCAAGCTGGAGGGCCTTCATCCGGTGTGCATCTAACAGCTCGCGCAGGTGCTCCCGGCGAAGTTCGCTGCTGTTTTCCTCCAAACCCGCTCACCGCTCCCCGAGTTGAATATCAGATGCCGAGGTACTCCCTCTGTGCCTCGGTCATTTCGTCTATCTCCACGTCCATGGACGCCAGCTTGCGGCGCGCCACGGCCTTGTCTATCTCCTCGGGCACCTTCAGCGGCGCGCAGGGCAGAGAGCCGCGGTTCTTCGCCAGGTACTCGGCGGAGAGGGCCTGGATAGCAAAGCTCATGTCCATGATCTCGGCCGGGTGGCCGTCGCCCGCGGCGAGGTTCACGAGGCGGCCTTCGGCGATGACGAACACCGTCTTGCCGTTCGGCAGCTCGTAACCCGTGATGTTGTGGCGGGCCTCATAGCTCCTGACGGCGTACTCGCGCAGCTCGGCCATGTCTATCTCGACGTCGAAGTGACCGGCGTTCGTGAGGATGGCGCCGTCCTTCATGAGGCCGAAGTACTCCTTGGTGATGATGTCGCGGCAGCCGGTGACGGTGCAGAAGATGTCGCCCACCTTGGCGGCCTCGCGCATGGGCATGACCTCATAGCCGTCCATGACCGCCTCGAGGGCGTGGACGGGGTCGGGCTCCGTGACTATGACCTTGGCGCCGAGGCCCGCCGCGCGCATGGCAACGCCCTTGCCGCACCAGCCGTAGCCGGAGACGACCACGCGCTTGCTCGCGACGATGAGGTTCGTCGTGCGCATTATGCCGTCCCAGACGCTCTGGCCCGTGCCGTAGCGGTTGTCGAAGAGGTGCTTGCAGTCGGCGTCGTTGACCATCATCATGGTGAAGGGCAGAATGCCGTCGCGGTGGAGCTTCTTGAGGCGGATTATGCCCGTGGTGGTCTCCTCGCAGCCGCCGATGACGCCCGGGAGGAGGTCCGCAAACTTGGTGCGCATGAGCTCCACGAGCTCGCCGCCGTCGTCTATTATGATGTTGGGGCCGACGGAGAGGACGGCCTCGAGCTGCTTTTCATATTCCTCGGGGCTAGCGCCGTGGGTGGCGTGCACCTCGATGCCTCCGGCGGCCAGGGCCGCGGCGACGTCGTCCTGCGTGGAGAGGGGGTTCGAGCCCGTGACATACATCTCCGCGCCGCCTGCGGCAAGCACGCGGCAGAGGTAGGCCGTCTTGGCCTCCAGGTGGACGGAGAGGGCGATCTTCATGCCCGCGAAGGGCTTTTCGGCCGCAAAATCCGCCTCGATGCCGCGCAGAACTGCCATGTTCCGGCGCACCCAGGCGATCTTCAGCTCCCCGGACGGGGCCAGGCTAATGTCTCGGATATCATTCATGTAGAAGGACCTCCTGCATCACATATTTATAACTAGTTTATTCTAACACCGTTCCCGGCGCGCTTCAAGCGCAATATACCTTTTAATAATGTTAAATCGAACGCAAAAAAGAGCCGCCGCAGTGAATGCGGCGGCTCCGGGTCTTATTTCTCTTCCTCGTCCGGGTTCTCCTCTTCCCCGGACTTGGGCCGCTCCCTTGTCCAGAACCAGCCCGCCACATAGACGGCCAGCATCAGGACCAGGGTGGGAATGGGCCCGGCGGTCACGCCGAATTTCTCCCCGCAGACGTACACGACGGCGAACACCGCCAACATACCGAGGATGGTTATGGCCCATTTGAGCGGTTTTTTCATATCAGTACCTTATTTCGTAAGCGCCTCGGGGTGCTCCTTGACGTACTTCTTGTTCTTGATGTTGCCGATGACGATGACCGGGATGACTATCGCAACAAGAGCGAGGTAGCCGTCGTAGCCGTAGGCGTAGGTGATGATGTCGCTGATGCCGATGAAGCTCAGGCTCATGCAGACGGCGACCATGACGACGCCGATGATGGACATGCGGATCTTCTCGTGGATGTCGCTCTTCACGAAGAACTTCTTGTCGATGCGGAGGATCATCGTGTAGATAAGAGTGACGCAGGTGGAGATGAACGCGCAGAACAGCAGCACGGAGTAGCAGATGACGAGCCAATCCCAGCCGATGGTGTTGCAGATGAAGAGGTTGGGCAGAGCGGTCTGGCCGGCCTCGACTATCTCGGGCTTCCAGCCGAGGAGCATGAGGCCGGAGAGGGCCAGCATGCCGCCGTTCATGATGCCGCCAAGGATGCTGGCGCGCTTGACGCCCTTCTGGTTCAGGGTGATGGCCGCGGCTATCATGGGCGGAATGGACACGCACTGGAAGCCGCAGTATATGATGACGCCGCGCCAGAAGCCCTCGCCGGGGTTGTTGAGGCCGGCGCTGAAGGCGGCGCCGATCTCGTCGGGGTGATTAGCGATGCCGACGATTATCATGGTGCCGGCGGTGATGAGGATGCCGGTGGAAAGTATCGTGGAGGCCGCGATGATCAGCTTGACGCCGAAGAGGCAGAGCACGATGAGGACGATCGCGACGAGGATGGTGCTTCCCCAGGTGCCGAGGGACGGGACAACATCCATGACCAGCAGCGCCGCGCCGTTGATGGCCGCCGCAACTGCCGCGAGGATGATGACGATGTAGAAGATCTCAAACGAAATCGCCAGCGCCGGGTACGGCTGCCACAGCTCACGGAAGGTGTCGTTATAGTTGTCAAGGCCGCGCAGTCGGGCAAACTTCATGATCACGTATATTACATAGGCAAGTATGCCCATGGATATAAGCGGGAATATTACGGCTGTCCAGCCGTAATTCACAAAGTAGCTCAGAACCTGGTTGCCGGTTGCGAAGCCCGCGCCGACGTGTGTGCCAAACCACACGGATGCGACGGAAAAGCCTGCAGCCCAAGTTCCTTTGGTCACTGCCGAGTTTTCATTCATTTTTCGGTTCTCCTTCCCTTTTGTTTCTCCCTCTGTTTTTATGTTGGACAGGCCAACATGGACGAATTATAGTTCAAGGCCTAGTATTGCATCAATTCCAGTGCAATATTTGATTTTAGTCGCCAATATTGCGCTATATTCGATTTATTTCTATCGCTTTAGTTCGGTAAGCGCGCCCGTATATGTCATTAGTTAAAAAAACTACAGGCCGCAAGGCCAATTTCAGGCTGATTGTCCAAAAAATATCTATCATTTTAGGCAAAAAGCTGTGGTTTTCAGAAAAGCATCACTTTTAACTCAATATTGACGCTTTGACGAAAAAATTGCGCACATCTTGATTCTTGTTCCGTCTTGTGGTAAATTAGAGCTACCGTAAGAGATTCTTTTTTGTGCAAAAGGACGACAAACGCGCAGAATTTGCTCCTGAGGTGATTTTGCCAAATGAACCGCGAAAAACTTGAGAGCTACCTTGAAAAGAACCCTTTTGCCAAGCTGAGCGACGTTGTCACGCAGATACTCTATGACGAGATCGTAGTGCTCGATATACCGCCCACTTCAAAGCTGAACATCAACCAGATAGCCACTGACCTCGGCATCTCGCGCACGCCGGTCGTCGAGGCGATTAACCGGCTTCAGGCGATAGGCTTTGTGGAAACGCGGCCGAAGGCCAGCGGCTTTTATGTCACCGACATGAACCTGCTGGACATGATCGACCTCTACGACGCGCGCACGGCAATAGAGTGCGAAGCCGCCGCCCTCTGCGCGGACAAGGCCAGCCCCGAGGCCATCGCCCAGCTCGACAGCCTTGCCACCGAGTTCAAAAAGGCCGTGCCGAGGATGGACGGCAAGAGGCTCAAGGAGACCGACATGCCCTTCCACAAGCTCATAGTCGAGTACTCCGGCAACAAGTATCTCATCCGCAGCTACAACGAGCTTCTGCCAAACCTCACGATGTATCAGGGCTCCTGGCCCAAGTTCATCAGCCCCGACCAGTCCAACCCCTGGTCCAGCCAGGTGGTGCACCAGCACGGGGCCATAGTCTCCTCCATCAAGCTGCACATCCCCGCCCTCGCGAGGCAGACCATGGCGGAGCACATCAAATCCAGTCTGAACTTCGTCGCCTATTCCGACAACACGGACGACCCATTCTGGATAGTCAAGCGCTCCTCGGAAAAGAAGTAAGCAAGGAGAACGTCACGCAATGAAGATCGCAATGATTGGTTCCGGCGCCGCAGGCAGTGTCTTTGCGGCTTATCTGCGCCGCGGCGGCGCGGAGCTCTATCTCGTGGACCGCTACAAGGCCCACATGGACAAGATCGCCTCCGACGGGCTGGTCTTCTGCTGCAAGGGCGAGGAGTGCTGCCTCACCGGTTTCCACACCTCTGCCTGCGCCGACTGCCTGCCGATCATGGATATAGTCATCCTCATGGTCAAGGCCACCCAGACGGATGACGTCATGCCGGACGTCATGCACTGCGTCGGGCCGGACACCGTGCTCGTCTCCCTGCAAAACGGCATCGGCAACGACGAGATACTCGCAAAATACGTCCCCGCCGGGCGTATAATGTACGGGGCCGGCGTCATAGGCACCGAGCTCAAAGGTCCCGGTGTCTGCGTCTCCAAGCCTGAGGACGGCATACAGATGTTCTTCGGCGCCGTTGAGAAGTCCCCGCAGACCGACCGCGCGGGCAAGTACCTCCAGGAGACCTTCGAGGCCGGCGGCTGCCACGCCAGCTTTGAGGACGACGTGCGCGTCCTCCTCTGGAAGAAGGCCATCACCAACAGCGGCTACAACGCCGTCTGCACCGTGACCCGCCTGCGTCTCCACTTCGTAATGGAGAACGACTGGGGCATGAAGCTCCTGATGAACGTCTGGAAAGAGGGCTGCGCCGTGGCCAAGGCGCTCGGCGTCGGCGACATCTGGCCCCTCATAGAGGGCGACATCGAAAACCTCCGCGAGAACCTCGGCGACTACTACCCCAGCATGGCCCAGGACGCCGTCATCCACCACCGCAGGACCGAGATAGACGTCCTCAACGGCGCCATCGCCCGCTACGGCGAGCGGCTGGGCGTCCCCACGCCCTACAACAGAGTCCTCGCCGACATAGTCTCCTGCGTGCAGGACAACTATAACAATCAGTACGGCATGGAAAACGGCTGAAGTGCGCACTCCGCCCCCGCGAGGGGGCGATAATCCCATAAAGCGGCATCAACAAGCATAGGAGGAAGAGAAATAATGAAAATCGCAATGGTAGGTTCCGGCGCTGCCGGCAGCGTGTTCGCCAGCTATCTCCGCGCGGGCGGGGCCGACATGACCCTCGTCGATCCGTACAAGGCCCACATGGACAAGGTCGCCAAGGACGGCATGAAGTTCACCATCTATCCCGACAAGACCACCGTCCTCACCGGCTTTAAGACCGCGTACAACGCTGACGACATCGGCATTATGGACATCGTCATCTTCATGACCAAGGCCAACCAGCTCGAGAACGCCATTGTCAGCGCCAAGCCCTGCATCGGCCCCAACACCGTCCTCGTCTCCCTGATCAACGGTCTCGGCAACGACGACAAGCTGCTCAAGTACTACCCCGCTTCCCGCTGCATGGTCGGCTCCGGCGTCATCGGCACCGCGCTCGACGGCCCTGGAGGCTGCATCTCCACCCCCAGCGAGGGCGTCATCATGAACTTCGGCGCGCTGGAGAACAACGAGCTCACCCAGGCCGCCGGCAAGTATATGGAGGACTGCTTCAACAAGGGCGGCTGCGAGGCCGTGTTCCGTGAGGACGTCCTGCCCTTCATCTGGAAGAAGGTCACCGTCAACTGCACCGTCAACACCGTCTGCGCCGTCACCCGCCTGAAGATCGGCTTCGTCGAGAACAACCCCTACGGCCAGAAGCTGTTCCACAACGTCATCCGCGAGTGCTGCGCCGTCGCCAACGCCAAGGGCGTCAAGATGGACGCCGACGAGTTCATCCGCGTCGATCACCAGCACATCATCGACAACATCAGCGACTACTATCCCAGCATGGCTCAGGATATGCTCTACAAGAAGCTGCGCACCGAGGTCGACACCCTCACCGGCGCCATCAGCGACTACGGCAAGCAGTTCAACATCCCCACCCCGACCTGCGACGTGCTCAGCGACATAGTCCGCTGCATCCAGGACAACTACGACAACCAGTACGGCGAGAAGAACGGCGCCGTCAACGGCTGAGACGCCCACAGGCGCCCTTAAAGCCGGCAAGGCCCCGCGAGGCGGGAAGCAACGGAGGTAGGTTATGAAAGAGGTCATAGTTCTCATCGGCAATTACGGCTCAGGCAAGACCGAGCTCGCGCTCAACTTTGCCTTTCAGGCTGCAAACCAGGGCAAGAAGGTCGAGCTGCTCGACCTGGATATGGTCAACACCTATTTCCGTCTGACAGACCGCAGCGGACTCATCAAGTCCAAGGAGATACGCCTTGTCTCCCCGAACTTCGTCCACTCCAGCGTCGAGACGCTCTCCCTGCCCGCGGAGGTCGCGTCCGCCTTTGCCCTTGACTGGGACACCGTCATCTTTGACGTGGGCGGCGACCCCGCCGGGGCCACGGCCCTGGGCAGGTACCGCGAGGACTTCGACGCGCTGCCCGAGGGCAGCCTCACCGTGCTCAATGTTGTAAACACCCGTCGGCCCATGGCCGGGACGCCCGAAAGGCTCATCCACCTCATGGAGGGCATGGAGCGGCACTCCCGCCAGAAGGTCACCGGCTTCGTGAACAACACCAACCTCGCCCGCATGGCCAACGCCGACGACCTGCGCGACGGGTACGAGGTCATACGCGTGGCAAGCGAGCGCTCCGGCGTTCCGGTGCTCTACACCACCGGCCGCCCGGATCTGCTCGAGCAGTTCCTCGCCGAAGGGCACGACCCCAAGTTCATCGGCGCGCCCATGCCGATACAAACCTATATGCACCGCGACTGGGAGACCTTCACCCGCGAAGGACTGTGAGCCTTTCGGCCGCGTGGCAATAAAAAACCATCCGCAGAAACCTGTATGAACAAATATCGTAGAAATGAGGTAGAAGCATGGTAAAGTTCACCATCAACGAAGAGCTGTGCAAGGGCTGCGGCCTCTGCGTTCGCGCATGCCCGAAGAAGATCCTGCAGCTCTCCAAGACCAAGCTGAACGCCAAGGGCTACCATCCGGTTGAGATGACCGACGTCTCGGCCTGCATAGCCTGCGCGTCCTGCGCCCGTACGTGTCCCGATGTGGTCATCCGCATCGAGAAGGAATGAGGAGGAACGAGATATGGCATTGACTCTTATGAAGGGCAGCGAAGCCATAGCCGAGGCCGCCATCCGTGCCGGCTGCCGCTACTTCTTCGGCTACCCCATCACCCCGCAGACTGAGATCCCTGAGTACATGTCTGAGCGTATGCCCGAGATCGGCGGCTGCTTCCTGCAGGCCGAGAGCGAGGTAGGCGCCATCAACATGGTCTACGGCGCCGCCGGCACCGGCGAGCGCGTGCTCACCAGCTCCTCCTCCCCCGGCGTCTCCCTGAAGCAGGAAGGCATCTCCTACATAGCCGGCGCCCAGCTCCCCTGCGTCATCATGAACGTCATGCGCGGCGGCCCCGGCCTCGGCTCCATCCAGGCCGGCCAGGGCGACTACTTCCAGGCCACCAAGGGCGGCGGCCACGGTGACTACCACCTCGTCGTCTTCGCCCCCGCCTCCGTCCAGGAGAGCATCGACCTCATGAGCGTCGCTTTCGATACCGCCGACAAGTATCAGTGCCCCGTCATGATCGTGGCCGACGGCATGATCTGCCAGATGATGGAGCCCGTCGTCCTCCCCGAGATGAAGGAGTACAAGGTCGACCTCGAGAAGAAGCCCTGGGCCGCCAACGGCCATGGCCTGAGCAAGAAGTCCGGCCGCAGCATCATCAACTCCATGTACATAACCACCGAGGCCCTCACCGAGCACAACGAGGTCCTGCAGGCCTGCTACCGCGAGATCGAGGCCAACGAGGTCCGCTACGAGGCCTACAACATGGAGAACGCCGAGATCGTCGTCACCGCCTTCGGCACCGTCGCGCGTATCGCCAAGAGCGCCATTGACGAGCTGAAGGAGGAGGGCATCAACATCGGCATGATCCGTCCCATCACCCTCTGGCCCTTCCCGACCAAGGCGCTGCATGACGCCGCCGTCGCGCCGGGCATCAAGGCCGTGCTCGACGTCGAGCTCAACGCCGGCCAGATGCTCGAGGACGTGAAGCTCGCCGTCAACGGCGAAAACAAGGTTGACTTCTTCGGCCACTACGGCAGCCAGATGCCCACGCCGGAGGAGATCAAAGCCAAACTGCTCAGCATGAGGGAGGTATTGTAATGGCCGTAGTATTTGAGAAGACCAAAATGCTGACCGATACCGTGTTCCACTACTGCCCCGGCTGCAACCACGGTATCGCGCATCGGCTGGTCGCTGAAAGCATAGAAGAGCTCGGCCTCCAGGACAACGTCATAGGCGTCGCCCCCGTTGGATGTGCCGTCTTCGCTTACGATTACTTCAACTGCGACATGTTCGAGGCCGCGCATGGCCGCGCCCCTGCTGTCGCCACCGGCATCAAGCGTGTCCACCCGGACACCTGCGTGTTCACCTACCAGGGCGACGGCGACCTCGCCTCCATCGGCACCAATGAGATCGTCCACGCCTGCCACCGCGGTGAGAAGCTCACCGTCATCTTCATCAACAACGCCATCTACGGCATGACCGGCGGCCAGATGGCCCCGACCACCCTCATCGGCCAGAAGACCACCACCAGCCCCTACGGCCGCAAGGAGGAGTGGTCCGGCGCCCCCATCAAGGTCTGCGAGATGCTCTCCCAGATCCCTGACTGCTACTACGCCGAGCGCGTCGCCCTCAACACCACCGCCAACATCATGAAGGCCAAGAAGGCCATCAAGAAGGCGTTCCAGTACCAGATGGAGGGCCACGGCCTGAACATCGTCGAGGTCCTCTCCACCTGCCCGACCAACTGGGGTCTCTCTCCCGTCGAGGCCATGAAGTGGCTCGAGGACAACATGATCCCGTACTACCCGCTGGGTGTCTACAAGGATAAGGGGGCCGAGTAAGATATGAAGGAACAGTGTATATTCGCAGGCTTTGGCGGACAGGGTATGCTCCTCATCGGCAAGTTCCTTGCCGAGGCCGGCATGGAGACCGGCAAGCACGTCTCCTGGCTGCCCAGCTACGGACCTGAGATGCGCGGCGGCACCGCCAACTGCTCCGTCGTCGTCTCCGACAAGCCCGTCGCCAGCCCGCTGATCGCCATGGCTGACACCATCCTCGCCATGAACAAGCCCTCCCTCCTCAAGTTCGAGGGCGACGTCAAGCCGGGCGGCCTGCTGCTCATCAACAGCAGCATCATCGACATCAAGACCTCCCGCGACGATGTCGACGCCGTCTATGTCCCCTGCAACGAGATCGCTGAGAGCGTCAGCAACCCCAAGGGCGCCAACGTGGTCTTCCTTGGCGCGTACGTCGCCAAGAAGCCCGAGGTCATCTCCGAGGAGGCCATCATCGAGGCCATCCGCGTCGAGCTCGGCGAAAAGAAGGCCCGCTTCCTGGATGGCAACATAAAGGCCCTCAAGGCCGGCATTGAGTACGTCAAGAAGCTCGGCTGAGTCCCATAACAACACAAAACCGGCCCCCTTTTCAGGGGGTCGGTTATTTTTTGCGCCGCGGCGGGCGACGCTCTCATTCGTTATGGGCGGGCTTTTTTCTATCCGGGTAGGGGTGGGGCAGGTTCCAGCGGAAATAGGCGGAGAGCAGGCGGAGCACGACCACGCAGACCATGCCCGCGATGACCGACGCGCTCTCGCCCGCCACGCCGCGCAGCAGCACGCACACGACGGCGCCCAGCAGCGACGCACAGGCGTACACGTGCTTGACGAATATGTACGGCATGTCGCCCGCCATCACGTCGCGGAGCACGCCCCCGCCGACGCCGGTCACGACGCCCACGAACACCAGCAGGAACGCACCGTGCTCCCCGCACTCTATCGCCGCGCCTATGCCCGTCACCGTGAACGCGCCGAGCCCCAGGCTGTCCATCACCAGCATCGAGATGTCATACGCCTGATGCCGCCCCTCGAACCAGCCGCGCCGAGCCACAATGAACACGAGCACCGACGCCGCTATCGAGAGCACCGCGTAAATGGGGTCCTGAAACGTGCGCGGCGGCGTGCTGCCCAGGATGAGGTCGCGGATGACTCCGCCGCCCACCGCCGTCGTCAGGCCCAGTATCACCACGCCAAAGATGTCCATGTTCTTCTTTACGCCCGTCATCGCGCCCGAGGCCGCAAACGCCACGGTGCCGATGATCTCCAGCACCAGTATCAGCGTGTCCAAGTCCTACGCCCTCCCGTGCAGCTCCGGCGGCGTCAGTATCGCCACCTGAGCCGGGGTCTCGGCCGTGAGCTCGAGCCGGTCGGTCTCATATCTCCGCACCAGGCCCTCGCCGAAGAGGCTCGCAAACTCGTCCACGGGCCGGAGCCGGCGGTTGCCGCGCCCACCTCCGCCGTAGTGCATCGGCAGCACCACCCGCGCGCCCGAGGCCACGCAGAGCTCGTAGGCGGCGTAGGGCTCTATGGTCAGTATCCCGCCCGCTGGGGCCATTATGGCGTCGCAGCCGCGGATGCGCTCCGCCTGCTCGTCCGTGAGGCGGCAGCCCAGGTCGCCGAGGTGCACTATCTTCAGCCCCTCGGCGCGCAGGATGTGGATGCAGTTCCCGCCCCTGAGACGGCCGCCGAGCACGTCGTGATGCGTCTCCAGCACCTCGACCTCAAAGGGGTCCGGCGCGCCGCCCCGGCGCAGCTCCACCGCCTCCGTCCAGCCGTGGCCGTAGTGCCCGTGGCTGCACAGCACCGCGTCCGCCGTGAGGCGGAGCTCCGGATAGCCGCAGAGCTCCCGGTGGTAATAGGGGTCCAAAACCAGGGAATAGCCGCCCGAGACCAGCTCGAAGCATGAGTGCCCGTGCCATATGATCTCCATCAAATAACCTCCCATGTGCCCCACCCGGACTGCTCTTTCGGCCCGGTCGGAGCTAAAAAGTTGAAATCTTTCCCCACCTGTGCTAAAATACAGCATACCTTTGCAGCAAGGAGAAAGACATGATAAAGAAAACGCTTTGCCTTATTCTCGCGGCCTGCCTTGTGCTCGCCGTTCCCGCCCTCGCCGCGGATAATGCCCCCGCGCTGCGCACCAGCGAGGCCGGTATCGCCTTCATCAAGGACAAGGAGGGCTTTGCCCAGACCGCTTACGAGGACTCCCTCGGCTGGGCCATCGGCTACGGCACGCGCTGCGAGCCCGGCGAATACCCCAACGGCATCACCGAGGCCGAGGCCGACGCCCTGCTCCGGCAGCACCTCGCCGAGACCGAGAGCTACATAGACTCCGCCATGTCCTCCCTCGGCGTCACGCTCAACCAGCACCAGTACGACGCCCTCGCCAGCCTCACCTACAACATCGGCGTCGGCTGGTTCCACAGCGGCTACCGGCTCTACAACATGCTCTCCGCGGGTATACAGTACTACACAGATGAGTACATCGTCAACACCTTTGCCCGTTACAGCAACAGCGCCTCCGGCGAAGGCACCCTCGACGCGCTGGTGCAGCGCCGTCTCGAGGAGGCCCTCATCTTCCTCTACGGCGACTACGAGTTCGGCGGCACCCCTCTCTATGAGTACGAGTACAAGGAGTTGGCCGACGGCGACTACGAGCTCTTCCACCGCGTCTGGGCCGAGTACTCCCCCGCCAAGTTCAGCGACGTGCCCTATACCCAGTGGTATTACGAGTACGTCTCCCCCCTCACCTACGCCGGCATAATGGACGGCTATGAGGACGGCAGCTTCCGCCCCGGCAGCAGCGTCACCGCCGGCGAGGCGCTCAAGCTCATCCTCCTCGCCGCGGGCTACCCCGTGCAGGAGCGCACCGGCGCGCACTGGGCCAGCGGCTACCTTGACCTCGCCGTCTCGCGCGGGCTCATCTCCGCCGACGACATCCGCTCCCTGGACGAGCCCGTGACCAGGCTCTTCATCGCCAAGCTCGCCGCCCGCGCGCTGAACCTCCAGCCCGACGGCAGCGCACACTTTGCCGACACCTCCGACCCCTACGTCGGTGCGCTCTATAACGCCGGCATCGTCGAGGGCAGCTACGCGGGCAATCAGCTCGTCTACCTCCCCGGCGACAACATCAGCCGCGCCGAGATAAGCGCCGTCATCTGGCGCATCTACAACCTCGACTGAACCGCAAAAGCAAAGCCGCCCGGATACCTCCGGGCGGCTTTTTCGCGCTCACAGCGCCTCCAGCCTCTCCACTATCGTGCTCAGGACGCGGTAGAACGCCGCTATGTCCTCGCGCGGGATGTCGCCGCTCACGCGCTGGAGCTTTTCGTCCACGATGTTCGACATCTCCGCCGCAGCCGCGCGGCCCTCCTCCGTCAGCGTCAGCGCGCCGCGATAGCGCCGCCGCGGCCCCGGCGCGGCCTCGCAGATGAGCCCCATGCCCGTAAGCTCCGCCGCCACGCGAGAGATCTGCGCCCGGTCCACGCCGCAGACCGCGGCCAGCTCCGTCCCCGTCAGGCCCTCCTCGTGCTCGTAGAGCGCAAGCAGGCACGAGACGTGCACGCTGCGCAGTCCGTAGCCCCGCACGTTCTCTGCCTTCGCCCGCTGCAGCGCCTTCTCCGCCCGCGATATAAGGCCGCTGAACTCCTGAAATCTCTCGGCATACATGTTTCAGCCCCCTTTGTCATAAACATAATAGACCAAAGATATTGACAAGTCAACATTTTGGGAGTATAGTTTGTTGACTGCTCAACATTCTAAGTATAATCAGGAGGCTGACATGGCTATCAGGATAATAACGGATTCAACGGCGGATTTCACCAGGGCCGAGGCGGAGGAGCTGGGGCTGGAGGTCGTGGCTCTGCGGACCCGGTTCGGGGCTGAGGAGTACATAGACGGGGTGACGATATCGCCGCGGGAGTTTTATGAGAAGCTGGTGGAGAGCGACGAGCTGCCGACGACGAGCCAGCCCTCCCCGGCGGAGTTTGAAGCGGCGTATGAGCGCGTGCTGGGGCCTGGGGACGAGGCAGTGGTGATAACCATCTCGTCGGAGCTCTCGGGGACGTGCCAGAGCGCGACGATAGCGGCGGAGCGGTTTGAGGGCCGGGTGCAGGTGGTGGACAGCCTGAACGCGTCGATAGGGACGCAGATACTGGTGCGCCGGGCGCTGCAGCTGGCGCCGGGGGCGGCGAGCGCGGCGGAGCTGGCGGCGCGGCTGAGGGAGGAGCGCGAGCGCGTTTGCGTGATAGCGCTGCTGGACACGCTGGAGTATCTCAAGCGCGGCGGGCGCATCTCGTCGGCTGTGGCGTTTGCGGGCGGGGTGCTGGCGATAAAGCCCGTCGTGACGATAAAGGACGGGCGCGTGCAGGTCGTGGGCCGGGCGCGCGGCTCGAAGAACGGGAACAATCTGCTCTCGGAGTTCATAAACAAGCGCGGCGGCGTGGACTTTGAGCTGCCGCATACCCTGGGGTATACCGGCCTCTCGGACGCGCTCTTGCAGAAGTACGTGCATGACAGCGCGTATCTGTGGACGGACCACGCAGAGAGCCTGCCCGTGTGCCTTATCGGCTCCGTCATCGGCACCCACGGCGGCCCCGGCGCCATCGCCGTCGCCTTCTTCCAGAAAACGCTCTAACCTTCACCTTGCTGCGCGAAGCGCGTCTGAAAGTTTCGCCCGCCTTTTCAAAGGCGGCTGGGTGCAGGGGCGGAGCCCTTGCCCGCGCTCCGCAGAGCGCGGAACTCTCTTGTGCTCTTATAAGCGCAGGAGGGGGTCTAAGGGGGAACCCTCGCCGGGGGTTCCCCCTTTTTTCTTTACGTTTGTACGTGTGCGCCGATACGTTGGGTGGGGGTCGTTAGCCTGCCCTGCGATTCGACCCCATTTCTTTGGTGCTTGCCCAAAGAGACGGTGTCGAGCCGCCAAAGAAAGGCGCCTTTTTACCCCGGCGGCTCCACCATCCGTGTGAGCGCTACTGCCTCGGTGGACGGGACGTTCCTCGCCCGACTTTAGCAGGGGGCTGGTGGGTGTCTGAGCGCTTGCCTTCGCCGGGGGCGAACGGGAGCTGTTATGGCCGCTTTGCGCGGTCGGTCGAGCTGGCGGGTGTCACTGTCGTTATCAGGTTCCGCCTACCACCCAAGCGCGTTTCTTTGGGGCTACACCCCGTTTCTTTGCGCAAGAGCAAAGAAATGGGGTGGAACGGGCAGGGCCAGTGCGGTCTACCGCTTCGCCCAACTTGGGGAGGGGGCGGGTGGGTGTCGGGGGAACGGCGCACATGTTGAAGGCACAAAGAAAGACCCCCGCCTATTCGGGCGGGGGTCCGTTTATTTGGCTTTGGCTTTGATGGCCTCGATGAGCAGAGGGCCGGCGGTCTCTATCACGCGGCGGCGCAGGGTGTCGGGCGTGTCGCCCTCGAGCACCTCCACGGGGGCCTGGAGCAATATCTCGCCCACCTCGCCGCTCTCGTCCGGGGCATAGATGGTGGCGCCCGTCCAGCGGACGCCGCGGTCTATGGCGGCTCGGCAGAGGTCGGGAGCGCGCAGAGTATCGAAGGCGGGGCTCAGCGCGCAGCGCACGCCCACGGCGCGGCCGCGGTAGGCCCGGGCCAGACCCTCCGAGAGCTTCGGAGCAAAGCCCGCGAGGATGATGAAGTCTATGTCGAGGTCGTGCAGCTTGTTGAGCAGCGCCAGCGAGAACGAGGCGCCGTTCGGGAAGATGGCCTCCTCGACCACATAGCCCGGCACATGCGCGCCCTCGGCCCGGGTGAGGGCAAAGGAGCCCCGCTCCGTCGAGATCACGGCGGCGAGCGAAAAGCCCTCTATCTCCCCGAAAAACACGCTGTCGAGCAGCGACTGCAGCTCGGCTCCGTCCCCGGACACCAGCGCGGCGGCGTTCAGCATATCTCCTGCACTTCCTTCCCCAGCAGCCTTGCGGCCGTCTCCATGCTGCGGTGCTCTATGGCGCGCAGCTTGCGCACGTTCTCCTCGAGCGCGGCGGCGTCGCCCCGGCGGGCGGCGGCCTCGTCTATCAGGCGGCAGAGCTCGCCGGTCTCCAGGCTCTCCAGCGGGACGCAGCCGCCGTCCACACAGCGGAGGAAGGCCGTGACCTTCGGGTCGTAGCTCACGCCCACCAGCGGCACGCCCTGGCCCGCCGCAAAGATGAGCCCGTGCAGCCGCATGGACACGACGACCTGCATCCGAGACATGAGCCCTATCGCCAGCGCGGAGCTGAGCGGCCCGGGCAGCAGCACGTGCGGCACGTTGCCGAGCTTGGCCGCGACCTGGGCGGCGGCCTCGCCGTCGTCGAGGTGGTTTATGGGCAGGAACACCGCCGTGAGGCCGTATTTCTCCCAGGCGTGCGCCGCGGCGGCGGCAAAGACGCCCGCTTTTTTGTCAAAGCCCGGCCAGAGGCGCAGGGCAAAGCAGATGTATTTCCCGTCCGGGTCCGCGCCGACGGCCCTGAGCGCCGCGTCGACCTCCTCCGCCGGGGCGGCGGGCAGGGTCAGCGCCGGGTCCGAGGCCAGGATTATCTCCGGCTCCGTCACGCCGAAGCGCGCGAGCTCCTCGATGCTGTCCGGCTCGCGGAGCGTTATGGCGTCTACGCAGGAGTTGAGTACCTTCCGCGTCTTGGCGACGCCGCCCGGGCGCTTCACCGGGCCGATGCCGCAGCCGTACATCATGACCTTGCAGCCGAGGCGCTTGGCCGCGCGCAGGGTGAAGAGGTAGTACCAGAGGCTCCGGCGGCTGGTGACGTCCTGGATGAGGCTGCCGCCGCCGTTGAGATAGAGCGCCCTGCGCCGCATGACGGCGAGGAAGCGCGGGAAGTTGAAGGTGTGCACCGCCGTGAGCCCCAGCCGGGCCGAGGCGCCCGCGGGGTCGCGGGTCATGACCGTCACGGGCATGAGCGGGTCTATGGAGCGCAGCTCCGCCACGATGGCGTCGAGGATGGCCTCGTCGCCGGAGTTGCCCATGCCGTAGGCGCCGCAGACCACGACGCCGCTGCGGCCGTGCGCCTCGCGGTCGAGTATCTCCTCGTACACGGCCTTCTGCTCGCGGCAGGTGGCCTCTACGGAGAACTCGCGCGCCGCGCGCTCGTGCACGGCGCTGCCCAGGCGGCGGCGCAGCTCCGCATCTCCGGCGAGGGCCGAGAGCCGCTCGGCGAGCGTTTTCCAGTCGCCGGGGGTGAAGAGATAGCCGGTCTTGCCGTCCTCGATGAGCCGCGGGATGCCGCCGACGGCGGAGGCCACGGTGGGCAGGGAATAGGACGCGCCCTCGGTGATGGCGTAGGGGAAGGTCTCCGAGAGGGAACTGAGCGTGTTTATGTCGAGCGCGGAGTAGAACTCCTCCATGTCGTCCAGCCAGCCGGCGAGGCAGACGGCGTCGCCCGCTCCTAGCTCCTGGGCCAGAGCCTCGAGCGCCGGGCGCTCCGGGCCCTCGCCCGCGATGATGAGCCGCAGCTCCGGGTGGGTCTTTCTCGCCTCGGCAAAGCCGCGCACCAGCGTGGCGAGGTCCTTGACCGGGTCCAGCCTCGCCGCCGCGCCGACGACTATGCTGTCCGGCTCAACGTTGGCGCAGACGCGCCGGCAGAACGCGGCGCGGTCCAGCCGCTTGGGCTCGCGCGAGAAGTCCAGGCCGTTGTAGATGGCGAAGGTCGTCTCCCTGGGGAAGCCGCGGGAGATGAGCAGGTCGCGCATCGCGTCCGAGACGCCGACGTGGTATTTGATGCGCCGGAGCGCGAGGACGTTGAGCACGCCGTAGGTCGCGGCCGCGAGGGGACGGCCCATGTAGTCGAGCCGGTAGTCGCTGTGCACCGTGCTTACCACGGGGCGGCCGCAGGTCGAGCGCAGTATGGCGCCCGCGAGGTTGGCGCGCGAGCCGTGAGTGTGCACAAGGTCAAAGCCCTCCTCGGCTATCATGCGGCGCACCTGCCGGAGCGCGGAGAAAAACCCGCCCTCGCACACGCGCGTCTCGATGCCGAGCTCCGCCGCCTCCTGCGCAAAGGGCCCGTCCCGGAAACAGACGAGCGTGATATCCATGCCGCGCGAGAGGTTTTTTAGCAGCGAGTGGACGTGGGTCTTGGCCCCGCCGGTGTCGCCGCCGCTTATCAGATGTATAACTTTCAAAGTCACGCCCCCTGTTAATCTTGTTTCCGGCGCGAATTTATTGTAATATGGGTAGGAAAAAGCTATCGGTTTATTATAGCTTACTCGTGACCCATGGTCAACCACAACACAGAAACGGAAGATGAAGCGCAATGACAAGCATCTACCTCATACGCCACGCGGAGGCTGAGGGCAACCTCTTCCGCCGCGCTCAGGGGCATTGGAACGGAAAGATAACCGCCCGGGGCAAAAAGCAGATTGACGCCCTGGCGGAGCGGTTCAAGGACGTCAGGATAGACGCCGTGTACTCCAGCGACCTGGACCGCGCGGTGGAGACCGCGGGGGCCATACTGCGCGGGCGTGACGTCCCCTTCAAGCGCACGCCGCTGCTGCGGGAGATAAACATGGGCGTCTGGGAGGGCGAATCCTGGGGCAATATAACCTACCGCTGGCCGGAGCAGATGTACAATTTCAACAACGAGCCGGAGCGCTGGCACGTGCCCGGCTGCGAGAGCTTTGACGCCGTGCAGAGCCGGATGCGCGACTGCCTGTATGAGCTCGCCGCGGAGCACGAGGGCGGCACCATCGCCGCCGTCTCCCACGGCATGGCCATCAAGATACTGCTCATGGGCGTACTCGGCATCCACAGCGGGGACGGGCAGCCCATGCTGCACGGGGACAACACCTCGGTCAGCCTGCTGCAGGTGGACCACACGGGGATAAAGGCCGTCTACTATAACGACAACAGCCACCTCAGCGAGGAGCTCTCCACCTTCGCGCAGCAGCGCTGGTGGCGGGACACGACGAAGGACGACCCCACGAGCCTGCGCTTTGAGCCGCTCGACCCCCGCGACAAGGCGGACGCCGATTTTTATGTCCGCTGCTACGCCGACTCCTGGGCCGTGGCCCACGGCTCTTCCGCGGGCTTCACGCCGAGCGTCTACCTCACGAGCGCGCGCTCGCACTCGGCAAAGGACAAAAACTGCGTGCTCAAGGTCATGAGCGGCGACACGCCCGCGGGCATCCTGGAGCTCGACCCCCGGCGCGGCAAGGACGAGGGCTGCGGCTGGGTGAGCCTGCTCTACCTGTGCCCGGAGTTCCGCGGCAAGGGCTACGGCGTGCAGCTCATCGGCTGCGCCGCGGCGTATTTCTCGGACAAGGGCCGCCGCGCCGTGAGGCTCCACGTCGCCGTCACCAATCAGCACGCCATAGATTTCTACCGCCACTTCGGCTTCAGGGAGCTCGGCACGGAGAGCGGCGTGGCCTCCGACCAGCTGCTCATGGAGAGGGAAAACTGATGCGGGCCGTCATCCAACAAGTGAAGCTGCCGGACACCGGGCGCATAATCGCCATCTCGGACGTCCACGGCAACCTGCCGTACCTGAAGGGCCTGCTCGCCCGGCTCCAGCTCCGGGACGAGGACACGCTGGTCTTCTGCGGCGACATCCTCGAGAAGGGCCGTTACAGCCTGGAGACGCTCAGGTACATAATGCGCCTGGCCTCGGAGCGGCGTGTCCTCGCCGTGCTGGGCAACTGCGACTTCTGGCAGGACGCCATATACCGCGCGACACCCGCCTCCGACGAGTACTGCAAGCGCTATCTGCTCTCGGACAGCGCGGGCTGGGGCCCTGGCCTGCTGGCTCAGATGTGCCAGGAGGCCGGCTTTGTCATGGGCCGGGGCATGGACATGGAGGAGTTCCGCCGCGTCATAGGCGCCGCCTATGCGCCGGAGTTTCGCTTTCTCGAGAGCCTGCCCCATGTCATTGACACGGAGCACTACGTCTTTGTCCACGGCGGCCTGCCCGAGGGCGGGCGCGAGGACTGGGACGGCTGGAAGTGCATGAAAAACGACAACTTCCTCGGCCAGGGCCGCTCCTTCGACCGCTGGGTCATCGTCGGCCACTGGCCCGTCACGCTCTACGGGACGGACACCGTCTGCGCCAACCCCATAATCGAGCGGGAGCGGAAGATAATCAGCATCGACGGCGGCTGCGTCCTCAAGGACGACGGCCAGCTCAACGCGCTCATCATCCCATATAACGGCAGCGAGGACTTTCAGGTCGAGCACTATGACCCCTTCCCCGTGCGCCGCGTGAAGAGCGCGCAGAAGGGCTCCGAAAAGAGCATATACATCCGCTGGGGCGACAACATCGTGCGCATACTCGAGCGCGGGCGGGAATTTTCCCGCTGCGTCCACGTCCGGACGGGCTACGAGCTCGACATCCTGACGAAAAACCTCTACGGCGAGAGCGGCGAGGTCCGCTGCAACGACTGCACGGACTATGTGCTCCCGCTGGAGGCCGGGGACGAGGTCTCCGTGGTGGAGACGACCTCGCGGGGCTACTTTGTAAAGCACAACGGCGTCAGCGGCTGGTACGGAGGTGAACTGCTGTGATAGACAGGGCCGATTTTCTGCCCGTGTCGCGCGAGGAGATGCACGAGCGCGGCTGGTGGTGGTACGACTTCCTCGTCGTGGGCGGGGACGCATACATAGACCACCCGAGCTTCGGCACGGCGGTCATCGCGCGCGTGCTGGAGGCGGAGGGCTACCGCGTGGCGGTGCTCTGCCAGCCGGACTGGCACTCGGCAGACGCCTTCCGGGACATGGGCGCGCCGAGGCTGGGCGTCATGATAGGCGCGGGCAACCTGGACTCCATGGTCGCACACTACACGGCCTCGAAGCACAAGCGCCGCGAGGACTTCTACTCACCCGGCAAAAAGATGGGCCTGCGCCCGGACCGGGCCGTGATCGTCTACGCAAACCGCGCGAGGGAGGCCTTCGGGCCGGACATGCCCATCGTGATAGGCTCGCTGGAGGCCAGCCTGCGCCGCTTTGCTCACTATGACTACTGGGAGGACAAGGTCCGCCGCAGCGTCATCTTCGACGCAAAGGCCGACCTGCTGGTCTACGGCATGGGCGAGTACGCCACGATCGAGATCGCCAAGGCGCTCAAGAAGAAAAAGCCCATCTCGGAGCTGTACGACATCCGCGGCACGGCTTACATCGCCAAGGAGGCGCCCGAGGACGCGCTTATGCTGCCCTCCTTCGAGGAGGTCAGCCGGAGCAAGCGCGCCTACGCCGAGGCGACGCGCATAGAGTACGCGGAGCACGACCCGGTGCGCGGGCGGCGCATGGCCCAGGCGCACGGGGACCGCTATCTCGTCGTGAACCCGCCCGCCATGCCGCTCTCCAGGGAGGAGCTCGACCGCGTGGCGGAGCTGCCGTACACGCGCGAGGTGCACCCGATGTACGACGCCATGGGCGGCGTCCCGGCCATCGAGGAGGTGCGCTTTTCGGTCATACACAACCGCGGCTGCTTCGGCGGCTGCAACTTCTGCGCGCTGGCCTTCCACCAGGGCCGCATGGTGACGAGCCGCAGCCACGAGAGCGTCATCCGCGAGGTCACGGCGATGACCAAGCACCCGCTCTGGAAGGGCTACGTCTCCGACGTCGGCGGTCCGAGCGCCAACTTCCGCCACCCCTCCTGCGCCCAGCAGCTCAAAAACGGCATGTGCGCGAACCGCAGCTGCCTCGCGCCGACGCCCTGCAAGAACATAGACGCCGACCACTCGGACTACCTCGCGCTGCTTCGCAAGCTCCGGAACATTCCGGGCGTGAAAAAGGTCTTTGTACGCAGCGGGATAAGATACGACTACATGCTCTGCGACAAGAAGGGCGACTTCTTTGCGGAGCTGGTGAAATACCACATCTCCGGCCAGCTCAAGGTGGCGCCGGAGCACTGCATAGACTCGGTGCTCGACTACATGGGCAAGCCGCACATAGACGTGTACGAGCGCTTCATGGAGAAGTACCGCAGCCTGAACGCGCGGTATGACAAGGAGCAGTACGTCGTGCCCTACCTGATGAGCTCGCACCCGGGCAGCACGCTTGAGAGCGCGATATCGCTGGCGCTGTACCTCAAAAAGACGGGCCGCCGCCCGGAGCAGGTGCAGGACTTCTACCCGACGCCGGGCACGGTCTCGACCTGCATGTACTACACGGGCCTGGACCCGAGGACGATGGAGCCGGTGTATGTTGCGCGCACGCCGGAGGAGAAGGCGATGCAGCGGGCGCTCTTGCAGTTCCAGAACCCGGCGAACCGGCGGCTGGTCCTGGAGGCGCTGCGCAAGGCCGGCAGGGAGGACCTCATCGGCTTCGGCAAGAACTGCCTTGTCCCGCCCTATGACAGAAGGCGGAGGAAAAAGCAATGACGGTTCTGCTCGCGCTGCTGGGCGTGTATCTGCTGGTGATAAATCTGGACGGCCTGATACTCATGGGCGTGGACAAGTCGCGGGCACGGCGCGGCAAGCGGAGGATCCCGGAGGCGACGCTGTTCCTGGTAGCCGCCATCGGCGGCTCGGCGGGCGTGCTCATAGGCATGTACGCCTTCCGCCACAAGACCCAGCACGACAGCTTCACGATAGGCATACCATTGATCTTGTTCTTCGAGGCCGTGCTCATCGTCCTCGCCATCTATTTTGCCAGGTAAAAAGAGTCTAAAAGATTACTCCCGTCGCCTTTTTGGGGCGGCGGGATGAACCTATTAAGCCTTTTGCAGTCTGCCCCCCGCAACGACCCGTACCACCCCCTCCCCAAGTCGGGCGAGGAACGTCCCGTCTACCGACTTGCAGCGCTCACGCGAATGGTGGAGCCACCAGGGTAAAAAAAGCGCTTTTCTTTGGCGGCTCGACACCGTTTCTTTGGGCAAGCAC
>ERZ827478.629-NODE-629-length-33256-cov-18.300352_pt1 | contig 33256 bp, 27 predicted proteins | sample MGYA00519705_ERZ827478 | MGnify/ENA primary metagenome ERZ827478 (study PRJEB31778, sample SAMEA3449318) | human gut metagenome | biome: human gut; feature: human-associated habitat; material: faeces | place: United Kingdom | collected 2010/2012 ... | reverse complement strand
TGCATGTGTTAGGCACGCCGCCAGCGTTCGTCCTGAGCCAGGATCAAACTCTCAATAAATGGTATCTTAGCTGCTTCCGCAGTTAAAATCTTATTGAGCTGATTCAATCTCAGCTAATTCAAAAGAATTGTCTGCGGTCATTCCTGACCGCATCCAGAAGTCCCTTCTCTGGTGCTTATTTGCATAAGCTTTTGCTTACATTGTTTAATTTACAAGGTGCACTCTGCGCGCTCACCGCTGAGCTTTTGTTTGGCGCTCTCGGTGAGGTGCTTTGCTAATATAGCATTTTGATTCGCGCATGTCAAGTCTTTTTTTCGATTTTTTTGACTTATTTTTTTACGCGGTTTTCGAGGACTCCTATGCCGTCGATCTCACAGCGGACAACGTCGCCGCAGGCGAGGTACTTGGGCGGGTCGAAGCCCATGCCGACGCCGGCGGGGGTGCCCATGGCTATGATGGTGCCCGCCTTGAGGGTCATGCCCTGGGAGAGCTCCGAGATGACCTCGGCGACACCGAAGATCATATAGCGGGTGTTGCTGTTCTGGCGCTTCTCGCCGTTTATGTAGCAGCGGATGTCCAGCTCCGGCGCGCCGGGCAGCTCGTCGCGCGTGACGATCCAGGGCCCCATGGTGGTATGGGTGTCCAGACTCTTGCCGAAGTAGAACTGCTTGTGCTCCTTCTGGAGATTGCGCGCGGAGACATCGTTGAGCACGCTGTAGCCGAGGACGTAGTCGAAGGCCTCGTCCCTGGATACCCTGTATGCGTCCTTCCCTAGCACCACGGCGAGCTCGGCCTCATAGTCGAGGCCGTCCACGATGTCGAAGTGCGGGTCTATCTCCCCGCCGGGGCCGACGATATACGCCGCGCGCTTGGAGAAGTACACGGCCTTGCCCGCGTTCTTGACGAAGTCCTCCTTGCCCCAGCGCTCGGCCTCGGCGCTGTGGTCGATATAGTTCATGCCCAGGCAGACGACGTCCTGGTGCGGCTCCGGAATGGGAGCGAGCAGGCGGACCCGGTCGAGGGCTGTCCCCTCGCCGCGGAGCATGTCCGCGCCGGGGAGCTTGCCGTCGAGGGCCTTGATGAGGGCGTACATGTCGGGCGCGGCCTCGTAGACCATTTTCCCGTCGCTCACGGCGGCGAAGGTGCGGCCATTATATTCACAGGTCAGGAGTTTCATAGCATTTACCTCACTTCAAAATCGTTATATCGCCTATCAGCGGCAGGGGGCGTCTCACGCCCCGGTTGACGTTCAGCATTCCCTGTACGAGCCAGATCAGCGCCGCGATGCTGCCCGCGATGCCTATCAGCCAGCCTATCCCGGGCAGGCCGTCGAAGATGCTGACCAGCACGGCGGCTATGAGCAGCAGCAGGCCCTGGTTGCAGTGGTAGCGCAGAAAGCGCGATTTCGGTCTGACCAGCAGGGGTATTATCAGCAGCGGGCCAAGGTAGCAGAGGTAGCCGAGGCTCTGGTTCTCGCGCACGTCGGCGTCGTAGCTCTCGGCGTACTTGTCGCGGCGGCTGCCGTCGTATGTATATGTGCCGCCGTCGCGGTGCGCCGTCTCGCGCCGCTCGTATTTCGGCTCCTCGCGCCGGGTCTGGGCGCCTGCCGAGGCCGTTTTGGCGGTTTTCGGGGGCTTTTTCTCCTTTTTCGGCTGTGCCGTCTGCTTTACGGGCGTGTCGCAGGCCGGGCAGTTCTCAGCCCAGTCCGGGACATAGGCGCCGCAGTTTCTGCAGTAGCTCATCATCCATCACCCACACGGTTTTCTTTTGTGATTTAATATTATACAACGCCGCGCCACTCATTGCAAGTGGCGCGGCGCAGCTGCATCAGGCACAAAAGCGGTGTTTGCCTATGGTTATTATCTCCGGCCTGGACCAGATCCAGGCGTTGGTGGCGGTGACCGGGTTGAAGTAGTAGATGGCGCCGCCGGAGGGGTCGGCTCCGGCGAGGGCGTCGCGGGCGGCCTGATAGGCGCTGTCTGCCACGGGCTCGTCCCACTGGCCGTCCAGCATGCAGCTGAAGGCGCCGGGCTGGAAGATGACCTCGGATATCGTGTTCGGGAAGGACGGGTGCTCCACCCGGTTGAGCACGACGGCGCCGACGGCCACCTGGCCGGCATAGGGCTCGCCCCTCGCCTCGGCCGAGATGAGCCGCGCCAGCAGCGCGAGCTCTCCGGACTCCTGGCCGCCTGAGGCGGAGCTTGTCCCGTCTCCGGAGATTCCCAGGGCCTCGAGCGTCGCGGGGCCGACCTTGCCGTCCACGGTCAGGCCGTTCTTCCGCTGGAAGTACTCCACCGCGTCCTCGGTCCGGCTGCCGAATATGCCGTCCACCTCGCCGGAGTAGTAGCCCCAGTCGAGCAGCAGCTGCTGTATCTCCCGCACGGTCTCGCCGCTGGAGCCCTTGGCATAGGTCACGGCGTCCGCGCGCTGGGCCAGGGCTATTATCATTATATTGAGCGTGAATATTACGGTAAGCGCAAGTATGAGCTTTCTTCTGTTGTACATGTAAAAAACTCGCCCCCTCGCAGTTTAGAATACGAAGGGGCGGGCTGCTTTATTCTTGATAAAATATGTCAGGCCGCGGCCGCGACAAGGCTGGTCTCGCTGTTCTCGGAGAGGCTGAAGCCCTCGCCGGCGGTGACGCCGGTGCTCTCAACGGCGGGCGCGCCGGTGACATCGAGCGCGCAGGAGACGGTGACGCCGCCCTCGACGCTGATGGCCGCCGATTCGGTGCTGGTTATGGAGAGGCTGCCCTCGCCCTGGATGGTGACGCTGCCGTCGCCCTTGACGGCGGGCACACCGGAGGACGTGAACACGCACTCGCCGGTGACGCCGATGACGAGATCGCCGCCGTAGAACTCTATGAGGATGTCCGAGGTCGTGCCGGAATCCAGCACGGCCGCGTCGAGCGTGAGCACGCCGTTTTCATACTTCACGCCCTTGTACGCAAGGTTCGTGAGCTGGCCGTTCTTGATGACGGAGATGCCGCAGACCTTGAGCGTGGTGATGTCCTCCGGCACGGGAGTCGGGGTCGGCTCCGCAGTCGGGGCGTCCAGGTCCGTGGGCGTGGCGCCGTCGCTGACCTCGCCGGTGTCCTCCACGTCGGGGTCGGGCAGGTCAGAGCTGGGGTCGCCGCCGCAGGCCGCCAGCGTCAGCACCAGCGCGAACGCAAGCAGTATGCAAAGGTATTTCTTCATTCCGTTTACCAGTCCTTTCAACTTAGTCGAGACTGCGCGCCTTTATCTGCTCCAGGATCTCCGCCGTGAACTCGTCAAGCGGCATTGCGCCCTTGTCTCCGCCGGCGCGGGTGCGCACGGAGACGGTGCCCGCCTCGGCTTCCTTGTCGCCGAGCACGAGCATATAGGGGATCTTAAGGCTCTGCGCCTCGCGGATTTTGTAACCTATCTTCTCATTGCGCAGGTCGGTCTCGACGCGCACGCCGGCGGCCTCCAGGCGCTTTGCGACCTCGAGGGCCCAGTCGCGGCTGCGGTCGGTTATGGTCATGACCTTGACCTGCACGGGGGCCAGCCACACGGGGAAGGCGCCGGCAAAGTGCTCCGTGATGACGCCGATGAAGCGCTCTATGGAGCCGAGCACGACGCGGTGGATCATGATCGGGCGGTGCTTCGCGCCGTCCTCGCCCACGTACTCGAGCTCGAAGCGCTCGGGCAGCTGGCTGTCGAGCTGGATGGTGCCGCACTGCCAGGTCCTGCCTATGGAGTCGGCGAGGTGGAAGTCCAGCTTCGGGCCGTAGAAGGCGCCGTCGCCCTCGTTTATGGTGAAGTCCTTGCCCATCTCGGTGATGGCTTCCTTGAGGATGTCCTGGTTGTGCTCCCACTGCTCCACGGTGCCGATGTGGTCCTCCGGCATGGTGGAGAGCTCTATCTCGTACTTCAGGCCGAAGGTGGAGTAGACCTCGTCAAAGAGCCTGACGACGCCCTTTATCTCGTCCTTCATCTGCTCGGGGGTCATGAAGATGTGCGCGTCGTCCTGCGTGAAGCAGCGGACGCGGAAGAGCCCGTGCAGCGCGCCGGAGAGCTCGTGGCGGTGGACAAGGCCCAGCTCGCCCACGCGCAGGGGCAAGTCGCGGTAAGAGTGGGGCTCGCTCTCGTAGACGAGCATGCCGCCGGGGCAGTTCATGGGCTTTATGGCGTAGTCCTCGCCGTCGATGACGGTGGTGTACATGTTGTCCTTATAGTGGTCCCAGTGGCCGCTGCGCTCCCAGAGCTCGCGGTTGAGGATGACGGGCGTGGAGACCTCGACATAGCCGTACTTCTTGTGCACCTCGCGCCAGTAGTCGATGAGGGTGTTCTTCAGCACCATGCCCTTGGGCAGGAAGAAGGGGAAGCCGGGGCCGGCCTCGTTCATCATGAAGAGGCCCAGCTCGCGGCCGAGCTTGCGGTGGTCGCGCTTCTTCGCCTCTTCAAGACGAGTCAGGTAGGCATCAAGTTCCTCCTTTTTGAGAAAACAGGTGCCGTAAATTCTCTGGAGCATCTTGCGGTTGGAGTCGCCGCGCCAGTAGGCGCCGGTGCAGTTCATCAGCTTGATGGCGTTGCCCTTGATGCGGCCGGTGTTGTCCACATGGGGGCCGGCGCAGAGGTCGGTGAACTCGCCCTGCCTGTAAAAGCTGATGTGCGCGTCGGCGGGCAGGTCCTCGATGAGCTCGACCTTGTAGGGCTCGTCCTTCTCCTTCATGAAGGCTATGGCCTCGTCGCGGGGCAGCTCGAAGCGCTCCAGGGGCAGCTTCTCCTTGCAGATCTTGCGCATCTCGGCCTCGAGCTTCTCGAGCACCTCGGGCGTGAAGGTGACGTCGGAATCTATATCGTAGTAAAAGCCGTCATCTATGGACGGGCCGATGGCGAGCTTGCTCTCCGGGTACAGGCGCTTTACGGCCTGGGCGAGGATGTGGCTCGTCGTGTGGCGATAGGTGTCGCGGTATTCCTTGTTTTCAAACGTGTATTTTTTCTCGTCCATGGTCGTTCCTCCTGAAATAAAACACCCCCGCGCCGTTTAAGCGGCACAGGGGTGCGTTTTGATACACACGGTTCCACCCTGAGTTTTACTCTGAGCACGCTTTAACGGGCGCTGTCCGCGCGCGCTTACTCTTCTTCGGCACGCGGGCTCCGGAGCGGTTTCGCGCGGTCCGCCGCATGAAGCGCCTTCCAGCCTCAGGACGCTCTCTCTGCACAGCGGCATCATCGGCCCGCGCGGCCTCCATCACTGCCTCTAACCGACGAAATAATAGCACTATTATGTGTCCCTGTCAAGGACGTTATTCCCCAATTTCTCCCGGTTATTGGCACATCGCGCCCCAAAAACCCGGTGTTTTGCGCAATTTAAACGTTGAAGCGGAAGAGCGTCACGTCGCCGTCCTTCATGACGTAGTCCTTGCCCTCGGAGCGCACGAGGCCCTTCTCCTTGGCGGCGGCCATGCTGCCGCAGGCCTTGAGGTCGTCGAAGGCGACGATCTCGGCGCGGATGAAGCCGCGCTCGAAGTCGGAGTGTATCTTGCCCGCGGCCTGGGGAGCCTTGGTGCCCTTTTTGATGGTCCAGGCGCGGCACTCGTCCGGCCCGCAGGTGAGGAAGGAGATGAGGCCGAGCAGCGCGTAGGAGCACTTGATGAGCCGGTCGAGGCCGGACTCAGCGAGACCCAGCTCCTCGAGGAACATGGCCTTGTCCTCCTCGGGCAGCTCGCCTATCTCCTGCTCTATCTTGGCGCAGATGGGCAGCACCTGGGCGCCCTCGGCGTCGGCTATCTTCTTCACGGCGTTATAGTATGCGTTGTCGGCGAGCGAGGTCATGCCGGCCTCGTCCATGTTCGCGGCGTAGATGACGGGCTTGAGGCTCAGCAGGTCGCAGGTGGAGATGAGCTCCATGTCGTCGTCGGAGCAGTCGTAGCTCCGCGCGCTCCTGCCCTCGTTCAGGTGGGCCAGGAGGCCCTCGAACACCTCGGCCTCGTGCAGGAACTTCTTGTCCCCGCCCTTCGCGGCCTTCTTCGCCTTGTCTATGCGGCGCTCGACGAGCTCCATGTCGGCCATGATGAGCTCGAGCTCGATTATCTCGATGTCGCGCGCGGGGTCCGCGCCGCCCTCGACGTGGATTATGTTCTCGTCGTCAAAGCAGCGCACGACGTGGACTATCGCGTCCGTGCGGCGTATGTTCTCCAGGAATTTGTTGCCCAGGCCCTCGCCCTTGGACGCGCCCTTCACCAGGCCCGCTATGTCCACGAACTCGATGACCGCCGGGGTGTATTTCTTAGGCTGATAGAGCTCCGCGAGGAAGTCCAGCCTCTCGTCCGGCACGGAGACCATGCCGACGTTGGGGTCTATCGTGCAGAAGGGGTAGTTGGCGCTCTCCGCGCCCGCGTTGGTTATGGCGTTGAACAGCGTGCTCTTGCCCACGTTGGGCAGACCCACTATGCCGAGCTTCATATATCATATCTCCCTTATCTTAACAGAGTGCTTCCCAGTTCGCATCGGAGTATTATACCACAGCCTGATGCCAGTCTCAAGAGCATTCTTGGCGCGCAAAAAGCGCAACCGGCGGTTGCGAAACTGCAAGGCACGGCCTATTGCCGCCCGGCCGCGCCGCATGATACACTAAAGCCGAAATGAAACACAACAGGAGGATGCCATGAAGCTCAACGAGAAGATATACCTCTGCCGCAAAAAGGCCGGCCTCTCGCAGGACGCGCTTGCCGAGCGGCTCGGCGTCTCGCGGCAGGCCATTTCCAAGTGGGAGACCGGCGAGTCCGTGCCGGACACCGGCAAGCTTCTGCCGCTGGCCAACGCCCTGGGCGTGAGCCTGGACTGGCTGCTCAGCGAGGACGGGCCCGAGGAAGCGGCCGCCGCTTCTCCCGGGCGGGGGACGGACGGCGCCGGGAGCACAGCCAGGGCGCAGGCCTTTCGCCGGGGCGTGAAGCGCTGGTGCTGGCTGGCCGGTGTGCTGCTCGCAGTGTGCGGCGCGTACTTCATATACCAGGCCGCCATCGCCAAGCTCGCGGTGTCAGGCCTGCTGAACCTCATAAACATAGACGGCGGGCTGACCGGCACCACCGTGCTCGTAAACGGCGTCGACACGCCCATCGGCGACCTGCTGGCGAACAACCCCGTGTCGGCCATCTCGACGGTCTGGCTGGTCATAGGCATAGTGCTGGTGCTCGCCGGGGCCGTCCTCGCGGTGTTCCTCAAAAAGAAGGTATCAAAGTGAAAAGAGACGGGAGCGTGGCTCCCGTCTCTTTTTGTTTATTCTTCGCTCTTGCCTTCCCCGGCCTCGGTGTCCGGCTTGGGCTCCTCGCTCCTGGGCTCAGTCTCGGCCTTGGGCTCGGTCTCGCCCTTCGGCTCGGTCTCCGGCTTGGGCTCTTCGGGAGCGGGTATGGTGGCCGGCTCGTCGAAGGTGTAGCTGATGTGCTTTGCCGGGGGCTCTATGGTGTTGTCGCGCGGCTTGGGCGGGTCCTTCTTGGGCGGCAGCTCGCCGTGGCGGCAGTAGTAGCTGAAGTCCTCGCCGTCCATGCTCTCGTTGGCGAGCAGGTACTCGGCTATGCCCTTGAGGATGTCCGCGTGCTCGGTGAGGATGCTCTCGGCCTTGGCACTGGCCTCGTCGAAGATGTGCTTGACCTCCTCGTCGATGATGGCGGCGGTCTCCTCGGAATAGCTCTTGGTCGTGCCGAAGTCGCGGCCGATGAAGATGCTGTGGCCGGAGGAGTCGTAGCTGATGGGGCCGAGCCTCTCGCTCATGCCGAACTGCATGACCATGGCGCGTGCTAGGTTCGAGGCCTGCTGGATGTCGCCGGAGGCGCCGGTGGAGATGTCGTCGAGGAAGAGCTTCTCGGACACCCGGCCGCCGAGGGAGACGACGATGTTCTCAAAGAGCTCCGAATAGGAGTGGAAGTTCTCCAGGTCCTCCTTCGGGCGGAAATAGGTCGCGCCGCCGCTCGGGCCGCGGGGGATGATGGTGATATAGTGCACGGGGTCCGTGTGCTCGAGGAACTCGCTCACGACGGCGTGGCCGCCCTCGTGATAGGCGGTGAGCTTCTTTGCGCGGTCGCTCATGACCTTGCTCTTCTTCTCCGGGCCCATCTGGACCTTGCGTATGGCCTCCTCGATCTCGTAGGAGGTGATGAAGCGCTTGCCGTTCGAGACGGCCATGAGCGCGGCCTCGTTGAGCAGGTTCTCGAGGTCGGCGCCCGAGAAGCCGGGCGTGCCGCGGGCAATGGAGTTGAGGTCCACATCGTCCGCGAGGGGCTTGCCCCTGGCGTGGACCTTGAGTATGGCCTCGCGGCCGCGGATGTCGGGCAGGCCGATATACACGCGGCGGTCGAAGCGGCCGGGGCGGGTCAGGGCGTTGTCGAGGATGTCGTCACGGTTCGTGGCGGCCATTACGATGACGCCCTCGTTGTTCGTGAAGCCGTCCATCTCGACGAGCAGCTGGTTGAGGGTCTGCTCGCGCTCGTCGTGTCCGCCGCCGAGGCCGGAGCCGCGCTGGCGGCCGACGGCGTCTATCTCGTCTATGAAGATGATGGCCGGGGCCACCTTCTTGGCCTGGTCGAAGAGGTCGCGCACGCGGGAGGCGCCGACGCCGACATAGAGCTCCACGAAGTCGGAGCCGGATATCGACAGGAACTGCACGCCCGCCTCGCCGGCGACGGCCTTGGCTATGAGCGTCTTGCCTGTGCCCGGAGGGCCGACGAGCAGCACGCCCTTGGGTATGCGTGCGCCCATCTCGGTGTACGCGCGCGGGTTCTTGAGGAAGTTCACGACCTCCTGCAGCTCCGCCTTCTCCTCGTCGCAGCCGGCCACGTCGGCAAACGTGACCTTCTTCTGCTCCTCGCTGCCGAGGCGGGTGCGGGCCTTGCCGAACTTGCCGACGCCCGGCGCGCCGCCGCCTCCGGCCTTGTTCATCATATAGTACCAGAGCGCGAACATGCCGCCGATGAGCAGCAGGTACGGGATCATGCTGACCCACCAGGGGGCCACGAAGCCCGTCTTGAGGTCATAGTCCTTTATGATCCCCTCCGCGTGCTGCTGGTCGATGGTGTCCATCATCTGGTAGAGGAAATAGTCCACGCTGAAGAGCTCGTAGCTCACCGTGGCGTCCGGGGAGGCCGGGTCCACGCCGCGCTTGGTTATCACGATCTCGGAGCCGGTTATGACAAAGGACTCTACCTCCTCTTTGTTGAAGAGGTCCACAACGTCGGAATAGATCATCTTCTCAGTCGTGCTCGGGGTGGTCATGGTGTAGACCACGGCGAGGAGAATGATCATGATGAGCACATAAAAACCGAGGTCACGGGCCCGGTTTCTTTGAGGTTTCAACTAATCTTCACATCCTTCGGGTGCTATGCTGTATAAAGACCGCCTTTCAGGCGTAGATCTCCGGTTTCAGAATGCCGATATAGGGCAGGTTGCGGTATTTCTCCGCGTAGTCGAGGCCGTAGCCCACGACGAAGGCGTCCTCCACCTCGAAGCCGGCGTAGTCGGCCCTGATGTCCGCCTTGCGGCGGGAGGGCTTGTCGAGCAGCGTCACGATGGAGATGGACGCGGGCTTGCGCACGGAGAGGTATTGCTTGAGGTAGCTGAGCGTCACGCCGCTGTCGAGGATGTCCTCGACGATGATGACGTCCTGCCCGGCTATGTCGCGGGAGAGGTCCTTGTTTATCTTGACCGCGCCGGTGGTCGTGGTCCCGTCGCCGTAGGAGGAGACGGCCATGAAGTCCATCGTGCAGTGCAGGTCCACGCTGCGGATGAGGTCCGCCATGAAGATGAAGCAGCCCTTGAGCACGCCGACAAAGAGCGGCTCCCGGCCCGCGTAGTCGCGGGAGATCTGCCTGCCCAGCTCCTCTACCCTCGCGTGGATATCCGACTCGGTGAGAAGTATTCTCTCCATATCCTCTCTCATTTTACCTGTCCCCCGACTAAAATGTTTATTTTTTGATGACGTCGATGCGGAGCGCCATGCGACCCTCTTCGGGCCTGACGCGCTCCGCCGCGCCGAAGCCGCAGACCGCTATCGGTCCCGCCTCGTCCCGGATGACCGGCACGAGCTCGCGCTCGGCCTGGGTGAGGCGCCGCTCGGCGAAGAGGTCCGAGAGCTTTTTGGTGCACCCGCGGCCCTGGAGCCGTATTTTGTCGCCCGCCGCTCTCGGCGTACAGGTTATAGTACCACAGATATTCTCATATTGAAAGAAAAAAGTGTTTAATGAACTGTGAATTTCGCCCGAATATACCGTGAGAGCGCTGTGCAGTATGACCCCGGCCTCGGGTATCTGAGTGTCGCCGCCTATGACGAGCTCCCTCACGGGCAGGCGCTCTGGCGCCGCCGCGCCGAAGCTCAGCCGCCCCTGTTCGCGCTTCAGACGTACCCCGGGCAGGTCCAGAAAGCCCAGCCCCTCGCCCTTTGCGAGCTCCAGCGCCGCGGCGACGTGCGTCTCCGAAAGCTGCGTGCCCGCCGCGAGGCGCAGCGCGCGGGAGGACACCGGCAGCGGCAGCTCCGTGAGCTCCCGGCAGGGCAGTCCGGCCGGGTGCGCCTGCACAAAGTCCCTCGCCAGGCCCTCCAGGAACTCCTCGTCCCGGCGCAGCAGCGCCGCGGCGCGGGAGGCGGCCCTGGAAAGCTCCGGGTTCACGCTCCTCAGCGCGGGCACAGCGTGGTGGCGGATGCGGTTGCGCGCGTAGTCGTCGCCCGCGTTGGTGCTGTCCTCCACGTGGCCGACGCCCTTCAGCTCAAGGTATGCGTCTATCTCCGCGCGGGTCACGCCCAGGATGGGCCTTATTATGCGCCCGCGCCGGGGCGGGATGCCGCAGAGGCCGCGCAGCCCCGCGCCGCGCGCTAGGTTGAGCAGCATGGTCTCGGCATTGTCGTCCGCCGTGTGCGCCGTGGCTATGGCGTCCGCGCCCAGGGCGTCCGCCGTCCGCTCGAGGAACCCGTACCTCAGCCGGCGCGCCGCGTCCTCGGTGCCGAGGCCGTTTTCACGGGCAAAGGCCGCGACATCGCCGCGGCCGGAATATGCCTCCACGCCGAGCCCGGCGCAGAGGCTGCGCACGAAGGCCTCGTCCCGGTCGGACTCCGCCCCGCGCAGGCAGTGATTATAATGTGCGGCCCAGACCCTCAGGCCCAGGCTCTCCCGCAGCTCGCAGAGGCGGCAGAGCAGGTAGACGGAGTCCGCCCCGCCCGAGACCGCGCAGAGCACTCCCCCGCCCGGGGGCAGCAGGGAGATATCCAGCCCGTCAGTCATCGTCATGCCGCCTGTCCACGGCCACGAAGGAGGTGTACTCCGGCAGCCACATAAGATTTATCGTGCCCGTCTGGCCGCGGCGGTTCTTGAGGATGATGAGCTCCGCGTCGTTGGGGTTTTCGCACTCCTGGTTATAGTAGCCCTCGCGGTAGATGCCCATGACGACGTCGGCGTCCTGCTCTATGGCGCCGGACTCGCGCAGGTCGGAGAGCATGGGGCGCTTGTTCTGGCGCGACTCGTTGGCGCGCGAGAGCTGGCTCAGGCAGAGCACGGGCACGCCGAGCTCCTTGGCCATTATCTTTATCATGCGGCTGATGTCCGACACGGCCTGGGTGCGGCTCTCGTTGGCCCAGGAGTTGCCGCTGCCGGCGGACTGCATGAGCTGGAGGTAGTCTATTACGATGAGGCCCAGGTTCTTGAGCCGGCGGCACTGGGCGTTCATCTCCGAGACGGTGAGCGAGGGGTTGTCGTCAATGCGGATGTCCGTTGCGCTCAGCGCCCCGGCCGCGGTGCCGACGCGGCGCCACTCGTCGTCCGAGAGGCGGCCGGTCTGGAGCTTTTTGCTGTCCACCAGGCCCTCGCCGGCGAGCAGGCGCATGACCAGCTGCTCGCGCGTCATCTCCAGCGAGAACACGGCCACGGTCTTGCCCGTGGACTTCGCCGCGCTGAGCGCGATGTTCAGGCCGATGCTCGTCTTGCCCATGCCGGGGCGGGACGCGACGAGGATGAAGTCGCCGGGGCCCATGCCGAGGATGGTGCCGTCGAGCTCCTTGATGCCCGTCGTGATGCCGGGCGTGCTGCTCTCGGAGAGCGCGGCCTCGGAGATGCCGTCGTACACGCGCTGCACAACGGTGGCGACGGGCTCGAGCCCGCCGGTCTTGCGGTCCTTGCCGAGGGCGAAGATCTTGCGCTCCGCGGCCTCGAGGATGCTCTCGGCGGTGCCGCCGCCCTCGTAGACCATGTTGGAGATCTCGTCGGCGGCCTGCGCCAGGGCGCGCAGCAGCGCGCGGTCCGCAACTATGGCCGCGTATTCCAGGACGTTCGCCGCCGTGGGCGTGATCTCCATGAGCTCGCCCAGATACTGCTCCGAGCTGTTTTCCTTGTAGACGCCCCTGACCTTCAGCTCGCCGAGCACGGTCACGGGGTCTATCGTCCGCCCGAAGGAGAACATCGAGAACATCGTCTCGAATATCTCGCGGTTAGTCTGTATATAGAAGTCCGCAGACTTCACTTTTCCAATGACCTCGGGTATGCAGTTTGGGTCTATGAGCATGGAGCCCAGGACCGCCTGCTCGGCCTGCGCGGAATGCGGCGCACGCCTCCCCAGCAGCTCATCCATCGGCGGGGCCTCCCGAGCTTATTTTTTCTCCGTTACCAGTACGTTTATCGTGCCCGAGACCTCGTAGCCGAGCTTGGCCTTGACCTCGTAGCTGCCGAACTGCTTTATGGGCTCGGCCTGGACAATCTTGTTCTTCTCGATCTCGATGCCGTGCTGCTCGCGCAGGGCCTCGGCTATCTCCTGGCTGGTGACGGCGCCGAAGAGGCGGCCGCCCTGGCCCGCGCGCGCGGAGATCTGCACCACCACGCCGGAGAGGCGCTTTGCGTTCTCCTCGGCGGCGGCCTTCTCCTTGGCCATCTGCGCGGCCTTGGCCTTTTCCTTGAGCTTGAGCGCGTTCACGGCGTCGGCCGTGGCGGGGCTCGCCAGTCCGCGCGGCATCAGGTAGTTGCGCGCGTAGCCGTCCGAGACCTCCTTCATCTCGCCCTTCTTGCCCTGTCCTCTGACATCTGTGTTGAAAATGACCTTCATGTCCCTTACTTCCTTTCGATGGGCGGCGCTCAGCCGTCGAGATATTCGTCAATGGCGGTGAAGAGGCTGTTCACCGCGTCGCGCAGGCTGGTGTCGTGCAGCTGCGCCGCCGCGGCGGAGCGGTTGCCGCCGCCGCCGAGCTTTTCCATTATCATCTGCGCGTTCATGTCGCCTATGGAGCGGGCCGAGATGTTCGCCCCGCCGTCCTCCGTCGGGCAGACGACGAAGGAGACCTCCACGCCCGAGATGTTCAGCAGCTCGTCCGCCGCCTGGGCCACTACCACGCGGTCCTGCGGCGTCTGCGGCACGGCAACGGCGATGTTGCCGCGGTAGAGCTGGGCGCTCTGGAGTATCTTGTAGCGCGCGACGGTGTGCTCCATGTCGTTTTGCAGCAGCTTTTTGACCTCCGTCGTGTCGGCCCCCGCCCTGCGGAGGAAGGCCGCCGCGTCAAAGGTGCGCTCGCCGGTGCGGATGGTGAAGTTCTTCGTGTCCAGCACTATGCCGGAGAGCATGGCCTCGGCCTCGCAGCGGAGGATGTCCTCCGTGTCCACGACCTCCTGCAGCACCTCGCTCATGAGCTCGCACACCGAGGAGGCGTAGGGCTCGTGGAACATGAGGTCCGCGTTCTGGATATAGGTCGCGGCGCGGCGGTGGTGGTCGATGACGGCGACGCGGTTGCAGGCGTCGAGGAGGTTCTTGTCCTCCACCTGCTCCGGGCGGTTCGTGTCCACCACGACCAGCAGGCTGCGTCCGTCGGCCTGGAGCATGGCCTCCTGCGCGGTTATGAAGGCGTTTTTGTACTCCGGCTCGTTCTTCAGCCGGTCGATGAGCAGCTGCGCGCTGTTCTTCACGGGGTCGATGACTATGCGGCAGAGCTTGCCCTTTTTGCGCGCGATGCAGCAGACCGCCACAGAGGAGCCCACGGCGTCCAGGTCCGCGAACTTGTGGCCCATGACGAACACGCGCGAGGAGTCCGCGATGAGCTCGGCCAGGGCGTTCGCCATGACGCGGCTCTTGACCTTGGTGCGGGTCTCTATCTCGTTGCCGCGGCCGCCGAAGAACTCGAAGTTGAAGCGGTTCTTCACGACCGCCTGGTCGCCGCCGCGGGAGAGGGCCATCTCGGTCGCGAGGGAGCTGAACTGGAAGTCCTCCTCAAAGCCGGAGCCGTCGTGGCCGACGCCGATGCTGATGGTGGCGTGGATGCCCGAGGGGCTCACGACGGAGTGCACCTGCTCGAGCAGCGTGAACTTCTCCGCCTTCATGGCGGGCAGCCAGTGCTCCTCGAAGATGAACACGTACCTGTCGCGGTCGTAGCGGCGCAGGAAGCCGTCCTTGCCGTCGCACCACTGGGAGATGGCGTCCTCCACGGCGTCGCGCAGGTCGTTCTTTATCCTGTCGGGGTGGTTTTTCACCAGCTCGTCGTAGTTGTCTATGACGATGGTGGCGATGACGGGGCGGGAGTCCTCATACTTGATGCGGATGTCGTCGTACTCCGTGACGTCCACCCAGTAGGCTATGCCCATGTAGCCGTGGCCGGGCTCGGCGTTCTCCTCGGAGGGGCGGATGATGTTGCCGTGGATCTGGTACTTGCGGCCGCCCATGGCGAGCAGGCCGGGGTACTGGGTCTTGCCCTCGAGCAGCCACTTGCCGGTGAAGTCGGGCACCAGCTCATCCAGCCGCGCCTCAAAGCGCGAGCCGGAGACGCCGCACATGTTGAAAAATATCTGATTCGCCCAGATGACGCGCGAGTCGTTGAGCGAGAACACGGCCATGGGCAGCGGGAAATTGAGCAGCGTGTTGTTCTTCGCCGTGTCCGCGTCGTAGGTCACGGACTCGATGTACTCCATGAGCTCCCGCCTGCGCCGGCGGGAGACGAAGAGCGAGCAGATGACGAGGAACAGTATCACGCCGCCCTCGACAGCCGCGAGGATGTACTGCTCGAAGAGCAGCGACGCCGCGGCGAAAGCCACCATGAAGAAAAGGTACAGCCTGATGTTTGGCTCAACGAGCCTTTGTATTTTCTTGTTCAAGGCGGCACTTACCTCCTTTTTCAGCTCTCATAGGGCAACGGCATGGTCAGGTTCGTGCCCAGCCGCGTGGTGAAGCCCAGCGCCCGGTACAGCTCCAGGTCCACGTCCGAGCACGTGACGGCGAGGCTCTGCATGCCTTGCTTGCGGCAGTACTCCGCGGCCTTTTCCACGAGCAGCCGGGCCGCGCCCTTGCCTCTGAAAGCCGGTTCGATATAGAAATCATCCAGGACGCCCATGTCCCAGCAGGTGAAGCTCGAAAAGCAGCGGCTCACGGAGCACAGCCCTATGGGGCGGTTCAGGCGCTTTACGGTTATGAAGGCGACGCGGCCCGCGCTCATGGCGCCGATCATGCGCGAGCGGCCCATGCTGTCCGGCGGCGTCTCGCCCACGGCCGCGAAAAAGCTCAGCTCCAGCGCCCAGAACTCCTCGATGCCGTTTGCGAGGCCGACGGTCATGGGCGCGTCCTCCTGCGGGGGCAGGAGCATCAGCGGCTCGCCGCGGGCGTCGATGCCGTTTCGCACGAAGCCGAGGCGCGACCAGAAGCGCTCGCGCCGCTCGTCGCCGCAGTTGAGCTCGGCAAACTTTGCGCCGTTTTCGCGGCCCCAGTCGAGCAGCGCCCCGGCGCAGTCCGTGCCGGTGCCGCCGCCGCGCTGTTCGGGGTAGACGCAGAACTCGAGTATGAACTGCTTTCCGTCCTCCGAGGCGTACACCACCGTCAGCGCAAGGCCGATCTCCTCCCCGCCGCGGCGGAAAAACAGATACCGTGCCGGGTCGAAGCGCCGCCTGCGCAGGTTTTCGATGTTGTTTTTATACTCGTCCGAGCAGTGGTAACAGCTCTCCTCGCCGGGGAAGATGTCGCGCCGGAAGTATTCCCTCAGCTTCAGCCAGAAACGCTCACGGTCCTCGCCGCTGAGGCACTCATATACCTCTATGCCTCTGTCCACGGGCGTTCCCTCCAATTTCGTCGTAGTTTATTATTATAGCATAATGTGGTCAATCTTTACAACAATATTTCTCGGCGCGCTCCAAATAATATGGGCATGAAAGCTGTTATCATGGCCGGCGGCGAGGGCCGGCGCTTAAAGGCCGTCACGGGTGACCTGCCCAAACCCATGGTGCCCCTGCTCGGCAAGCCGCTCATGGAGCGGACGGTCGAGCTTCTGCGCGAAAACGGGATCACGGACATCTGCGCCACGCTCGGCTACAACCCCGCGCCCATTCTCTCGCATTTCGGCGGCGGGGAGGACTTCGGCGTCCACCTGAGCTGGAGAATAGAGGACAAGCCCCTCGGCACCGCCGGCGGGGTGAAAAACTGCATGGACTTCATCGGCAGCGAGCCCTTCCTCGTCCTGAGCGGGGACGCGGCCTGCGACTTCGACCTCCGCCGCCTGGCGGAGGAGCACACGCGCTCCGGCGCGGCGGTGACGATGGCGCTCTACGAGAGCCCGGACCCGCTGCGCTACGGCCTTGTCGTGCCGGACGCGGACGGCAGCGTCCGCTGCTTCATCGAGAAGCCGCCCTGGGAGCGGGTGGTCACGAACCTCGTGAACACCGGCATCTACGTCATAGAGCCGCGCGCGATGGAGCTGGTGCCCGAGGGCGAGAGCTTCGACTTCGCCTCCGACCTCTTCCCGAAGCTGATGGACGCCGGGGAGGAGATACACGGCGCGGTCATGCCCGGCTACTGGTGCGACGTGGGCACGCCGAGGGCGTATTTCCAGTGCTGCCTCGACGCGCTCGACGGCGCGCTGCGCCTGCCGGACGCGCCCTTTGAAAAGACCGCGCCCGCCGCCCATGCGGAGCGCAGCCCGCTGGAGGGCCGGGCGCGCACGGAGCGGCGCGTGGCCTGCCGGGACCGCGCAAAGCTCATGCGGGCCGTGTCCGGGGCGATGATGGAGGCCGGCGCCGCGCTCGACGACGGCGTGGTGCTCCGCTCCGGCCACTGCGCGCTGCGCGTCTCGCCCGCGCCGGACGCGGACGAGCTGTGCATAGAGACCGCGGCGGACGACGAGGACTTCTCCGGCCGCCTGGCCGACGCGCTGGGCGACATGGTGCAGCGCCTCGAGTCCGGCGCCGAAGAGGGGGAAAAGTGAAAAAACCGCCGCATCCTGTCGCGATGCGGCGGTTTTTTGCTTTGAAGAGATCACTTGTACCAGGCGATGACCTCGGCGAGGTTCTCGCGGCTGACGCAGGAGACGGCGCCCTTGGTCATGTCGAGGGTGGCCTGCTCCGCGGGGTTGAGCTCGGCGCGGACGCTCAGGCGGCCGGCGATCTCCTTGCACTTGGCCTTCATTATCAGCTTCATGGGGCCCTTGAGCCGGTTGATATCGAAGCCGCCCTGCAGGTAGAACACAGCCGTGGACTGCGGTATGCCCATCTTTGCGCGGAAGCCGGGCACGAGCTCGGGGGTCGGGGCGCCCATGCCGACGCCGCAGACGCAGCGGACCTTATAGAGCTTCGCCGCCTTCTTGTAACCGACGATGTTGCCCGCAAAGAGCCAGCCGAGGTAGATGACTTCCCCGCCCTTGTGGCACTTCGGGACCTTGTCGAGACTGTAAGAGGGCATGTCCAGCGCGTCGCCAAGGAGTTTTGCGTACTGCTCGGTATAGCCTGTGTTGGACTTGTAGACTATTATCATCATATTACCCCTTTCAAATATCGTCTGACAAACTACTATCAATTAGTATAACAGAGGGCGGAAAAATTGCAAGCATTTTGCGCCATTTTTCACAAATATGATGGTTTCCGAACACTTTTGGTCCTGGTTTGACCTATACGAGCTCCCTGTACATGGCCGGCGCGTCGGCCTTGGCGGCGGTCTCCGAGACGGAGAGGACCTCCACCTTCAGACTGCGCTGGCCGAAGGCGACCTCTATGATGTCGCCGGGCTTGACCTCGGAGCCGGCCTTGGCCGTCTTGCCGTTGAGGCTCACGCGGCCGCCGTCGCAGGCCTCGTTGGCCACGGTGCGGCGCTTTATGAGCCGGGATACCTTCAAATATTTGTCGAGCCGCATATTTCGGCCTCCTAATCCAAGAGTCTGGGGTCGTAGTCCTTGGACGAGAGCCAGGTGGCGAGCTGCACGAGCACTATGCCCATGTGGCCTGGGCCCTCGCTGACGCCGGTGCTGCGGAAGATGCCGCTGCCCGGGCGGATGTCGCTCTGGAGCATGACGCGCGCGGAGGCGCCGCGGCCCTCGCGGCCCTCGATTATGAAGGCGCCGCCGTGCAGCTCGGCTATGTCGCGCACGAGCCGGAGCCCCATGCCCTGGCCCGAGGCCCCGCCGGTGAAGAGGCGGGAGAGCTCCTGCTGCGTCATGCCGCTGCCCGTGTCGTCCACCGCGAGGACGATGCGGCCGCCGCGCCGCGTGAGGCTGACCTCCAGCCTGCCGCCCTCGCGGAGGTGCAGCAGACTGTTGGAGATGAGGTTTAGCAGCAGTATCTCCATCATCACGCGGTCCGCGCCTATCCAGACGGGCTCTTCGGGGCCCGAGTAGACCACCTCTATGCCCCGGCTGCGCGCGAAGAACTCCGCCGTCCAGGTCGTGCTGCGGCAAAGCTCGTCGAGGTCCAGGTTCTCCGGGCGGAAGCTGACCGAGCCGCTTTCGATGTCCCCGGCGAGCGAGGCGTTGCCCACCAGGCGCTGGAGCTGGGCGCAGGTGTGCTGCACTATGGCGGCGCGCTCCGTGCCCGCGGCGTCCCCGGCGGCCTCGGCCGACTCGCTCAGGCGGTCCGCCGCCAGCTTCAGGGCGCTGAGCAGGCTGCGCAGCTCCGGCAGGAAGCCCGCGCGCTCAGGCAGCGCCGGCGCGGGCGCCTCCACGGCGGCGAAATACACCGTCAGCCCCCCGGCCGAGGCCGCGCGCAGCGACGCGCGCTTGCCGCAGAGCGTTACCGCCGCCACCTGGCCCGGCGCGAGAGCGCGCACGGCCTCCGGCAGCAGCGCGGAAAACTCCGCGCCGCGGTGGTCCCCGAAGGCGGAGACCGCCGCGGGGTTCATAAAGACTATATTTTCCCCGTCCGTGCCGATGACCGGCTCGAGCGCGGATTCAAAAAGCAGGGCCATGCCCTCGGTGAGTTCCTTCATGTCCGACCCCTTGTGAGAAGTTGTAAACATAATAGCAAATTCCCCCGCCCAATACAACCATTTCAGTCGAACCGTGTCGAATAATGTCGAATTTCTCTTCACGGCCGCACCCCGCTCATATATGATATGCCGGTTACCCGGCTATGCGTCCGAAAAAATATGGCAGGTTTAGCACAAAACGTATGGAATGTTTAGAATATTGCAAATATGGTATTGAAATTTCCGGGCGGATGTTATAGAATACTTCCGGCAAAAATAAAACCGGTTCATTACATTTTCAGATATGGAGGAATATCAAATGAGCATCAGAATAGGCATCAATGGCTTCGGCCGCATCGGCCGTCTGGTCTTCCGCGCCGGCATCGTCCGTGACGACGTCGAGATCGTCGCCGTGAACGCCCCCGACAAGACTCCCGAGCAGCTCGCTTACGCTACGAAGTATGACTCCGTCCACGGCCGCTTCAACGGCACCGTCGAGGTCGTCGACGGCAACCTCGTCGTGAACGGCAAGAACGTCAAGCTCCTCAACAGCCGCGATCCTTCTCAGCTCCCCTGGGGCGAGCTGGGCGTTGATTACGTCCTCGAGTGCACCGGCAAGTTCCTCACCAAGGAAGCCGCTCAGCCGCATCTGGACGCCGGCGCCAAGGTCGTCGTGCTCTCCGGCCCCTCCAAGGACGACACCCCGATGTTCGTCTGCGGCGTCAACCTCGACAAGTATGACCCCAGCATGACCGTCGTCTCCAACGCCTCCTGCACCACCAACTGCCTGGCTCCTCTCGCCAAGGTCATCAACGACAAGTTCGGCATCATCGAGGGCCTCATGACCACCGTCCACGCCGGCACCGCCACCCAGAACGTCGTTGACGCCTTCTCCAAGAAGAACTGGCGCCTGAGCCGCAGCTGCTTCGAGAACATCATCCCCTCCACCACCGGCGCCGCCAAGGCTGTCGGCAAGGTCATCCCCGAGCTGAAGGGCAAGCTGACCGGCATGTCCATGCGTATCCCCAGCGCCGATGTCTCCATCGTCGACCTGACCTGCCGCCTCGAGAAGGGCGCCAGCTATGATGAGATCTGCGCCGCCGTCAAGGAGGCCGCCGAGGGCCCGATGGCCGGTGTCCTGGCTTACACCGACGAGGAGGTCGTCTCCTCCGACTTCCGCACCGATCCCCACACCTCCATCTTCGACGCGAACGCCGGCATCAGCCTGAACCCCAACTTCGTCAAGCTCGTCGCCTGGTACGACAACGAGTGGGGCTTCTCCAACAAGATGCTCGACCTCACCAAGTATATCGACTCCGTCCGCAACAAGTAATCACGCAACAACAAAAGCCGTCCGGCTCAAACCGGACGGCTTTTTTGCGGCCCGCGCGCAAAAAATGCCCCGCCCATGGTCGGGCGGGGCGATGGGGGAAAGAGTGCTGCGCTCAGGCGGTGCGGCCGGTCAGCGTCTCGGCCGCAGCGCGTATGTCCGCCAGGGAGGCCGACCGGGTGTGGACGATCGGCTTCCAGGTCACGCGGCGGGCAAACAGCGCGGCAAAGGAAATGGGGATATAGGTGAACATGAAGAGCGGGAAGGTGAAGGTGTACACGACCTTCTTCCAGTTGGGCGCATAGATGCGCTTCCACTCGCTTATGGTGGCGGAACCGCCGATGATGAGCAGCGTGAGGTAGGTGTTGAGCAGCATGGAGAGCAGCGACTCGCCTATCACGCTGATGTCCTGCCCGGCGACGAGGCCGTACACCGCGGCGATGCCGTTTGCGAACACGCCGATGAAGGAGAGGATGGCGGCGGGCATGATGTTCATGGTCATGTCGAAGCAGGAGAAGCTGCCGTGCGCTATGCCGCGCAGGAGGTCCTTGCCGTACTTGCCGAACACCTGCAGATAGCCCCGCGCCCAGCGCAGGCGCTGCCGCCAGGACTGACGGAAGCCGGTGGGCTGCTCGTCGTAGAGGATGGCGTCGTGACAGTAGCCTATCTTGAGGCCGCGGACGACGCTGTGCACGGTGAACTCGATGTCCTCGGTGAGCAGGTGGAAGTGCCAGCCGCCGCAGTCGTCGAGCACCTTCTGCGAGAACAGGAAGCCCGTGCCGGAGACGGCGCAGCTGGTGCCGAGGTTGAAGCGGGCGTGGTTGAGGAACTGCGACTCGCGCAGGAACCACAGCGCGTAGCCGGAGGAGATCCAGTTGTCGCCGAAGTTCTTGGAGTTGCGGTAGCTCGTGACGATGCCGTAGCCCTGGGAGAAGACCTTGTTCATCTCCTCGATGTAGTTCTCCTCGAGCACGTTGTCCGCGTCGAAGACGAAATAGCCGTCGAAGGGCCGCTCAGGGAAGAGCTCGTCTATGCGGTGGAGCAGATAGTTGAGGGCGTAGCCCTTGCCCACGTTGGCGGTGTCGAAGCGCTCGAAGACTATGGCCCCGGCGTCGGCGGCGACGCGCGCCGTGTCGTCCGTGCAGTTGTCGGCCACGACGAAGGTGGTCACCAGGCCGCCGTCATAGGCCTGGCGCTTGATGCTCTCGATGAGGTTGCCGATGACGGCCTCCTCGTTCCTCGCGGACACCAGCACCGCGTAGCGGTGGCTCACCGCCTCGCCCTTGCGCTTGTCCTTCACCACGAAGGGGACAAGTATGTAGACGAACTGGTAGGTATAGCACACTATGAACACAATAGATATTATAAAGTTAATGGTCTTTACGGCTTCCATTACAGATGTCCCTCCCATCTGTCCATCATTATAGGGTCAGAATTTTAAAAACTGTTTCAACTGTGCTTTAAGATTTGATTAAATGCGTCGGAAGGCGTCGTGTACTAATTGTATTAACACACTTGGCCAGAGATAATCTATCACAGACGTCGCCGCATGTCAAGCCCCGGTGTTTGGGCGGATTAGTGAATATCGCAAAATTATTATTCACGCGCAGGTGCGGGCTTGTACCCTTTGTCCGAAGCCGGAAAAAACGCAAAAAACGCGCTTGACCTCTGCGTATAATGCGAGTATTATAATGAATTGACCGGGCCTGCGCCCGATTTTTGCAAGTTTATACGAGAATATTTATTCGTTATTCACCGAATTTCCGCTCAAACGGGCGGTGAAAGGAGCCTATCAACGATGTCAAAGGCCTATCTGCTGCTTGAAAACGGCATGGTGTTTGAAGGAGAGGGCTTCGGCGCGGCGGGCACGCGCGTGGGCGAGCTTGTGTTCACCACGGGCATGACCGGCTGCGCCGAGAGCCTGACGGACCCGAGCTATCGGGGCCAGCTCATCACCTTCACCTTCCCCATGCTCGGCAACTACGGCATTTGCTATGAGGACCGTGAGAGTCCGCACATCCACGCGCGCGGCGTAGTGGTGAGGGAATACTGCCCCCGCCCCTCGAACTTCCGCGCCGAGGTGGATGTGGACACCTTCCTTCGCGAGGAGGGGGTCTGCGGCATCTGCGGCGTGGACACGCGCCGCATTACCCAGCTCATCCGCACCAAGGGCGTCATGAACGCCGCCGTGACCGACGCCGAGCCGGACGACGCACTGCTCGAGCTCGTGCGCGCCAACCGGGTCACGGGCGTCGTGGACGAGGTCACTGTAAAGGAGCCGTTGCTGCTCGCGCCGCGGGGCGAGGCGCGCTATTCCGTGGCGCTGCTCGACTACGGCTACAAGCGCAGCATCGCCGACTGCCTGGCGGCGCGCGGCTGCGCCGTCACGCTCTACCCCGCCAGGACCCCGGCGGAGCAGATAATCGCCGCCGGGCACGACGGCGTCATGCTCTCCAACGGCCCCGGCGACCCCCAGGAGAACGCTTACAGCATAGAGCAGATAAAGATACTCATGGACACCCTGCCCACCTTCGGCATCTGCCTGGGCCACCAGATGATGGCCATAGCCTCCGGCGCGCGCACCAGGAAGATGAAGTTCGGCCACCGCGGCGCGAACCAGCCGGCGAAGGACCTCAAGACCGGCCGCGTCTACGTCACCAGCCAGAACCACGGCTACGCGGTGGACAACGCCTCCCTGTCCGATTCCGGGGCGGTGATGCGCTTCGTCAACGTCAACGACGGCTCCTGCGAGGGCCTCGACTACCCCGGCAAGCGGGCCTTCTCGCTCCAGTTCCACCCCGAGGCCCACGGCGGGCCGCTCGACTGCAGCGGCATGTTCGAGAGATTCATTTCCATGATGGGAGGCCGTGAAGATGCCTAAGGATAACAGCATTAAAAAGGTCCTCGTCATAGGCTCCGGGCCCATCGTCATAGGCCAGGCCGCGGAGTTCGACTACGCCGGCACCCAGGCCTGCCGCCTGCTCATGGAGGAGGGCGTCGAGACCGTGCTGGTGAACTCCAACCCGGCCACGATCATGACCGACCCCGACATGGCCGCCACGGTCTACATCGAGCCGCTCAACCAGCGCACGGTGGAGCGCATAATCGAAAAGGAAAAGCCCGACAGCCTCCTCGCCGGCCTCGGCGGGCAGACGGGCCTGAACCTCGCCATGGAGCTCTACAAGTCCGGCTTCCTGCGCGAGCACGGCGTCCGGCTCATCGGCACCAACATCGACGCCATCCTCAAGAGCGAGGACCGGCAGCTCTTCAAGGACGCCATGGCCGAGATAGGCCAGCCCACCATCCCCTCCCGCACGGCGGAGACCCTGCCCGCAGCCCTCGCCGCGGCGCACACCATCGGCTACCCCGTCATCATCCGCCCCGCCTTCACCCTCGGCGGCTCCGGCGGCGGCATCGCCCACAGCGAGGAGGAGATGCTCACCGTCGCCGCAGCGGGCCTCGACGCCTCGCCCATACACCAGGTGCTGGTCGAGAAGTACATCTTCGGCTGGAAGGAGATCGAGTTCGAGGTCATGCGCGACAGCGCGGGCAGCGCCGTCACCATATGCAGCATGGAGAACGTCGACCCCGTCGGCGTCCACACGGGCGACTCCATCGTCGTCGCCCCGGCCCTGACGCTGGCCGACCGCGAGTATCAGATGCTCCGCTCCGCCGCTCTCTCCATAATCGGCAAGCTCGGCATCGAGGGCGGCTGCAACTGCCAGTTCGCGCTCGACCCCGAGAGCATGAACTACGCCGTCATCGAGGTCAACCCCCGCGTCTCCCGCTCCTCCGCCCTCGCCTCCAAGGCGACCGGCTATCCCATAGCCAAGGTCTCCGCGAAGATCGCGCTCGGCTACACGCTCGACGAGATCAAAAACGAGGTCACCGGCGAGACCTTCGCCTGCTTTGAGCCGGCGGTGGACTACGTCGTCGTGAAGTTCCCCAAGTGGCCCTTCGACAAGTTCGCCGGCGCGAGCCGCGGCCTCGGCCCCCAGATGAAGGCCACGGGCGAGGTCATGGCCATTGCCCCCTGCTTCGAGGCCGCGCTGATGAAGGCCGTGCGCGGCGCGGAGATAAAGCAGGACACGCTAAACCGCAAGTCCTCCTCCCGCCGCCCGCTCAGCCTGCGCATAATGGACATGGACGACATGCGCATATTCACCCTCTTCGAGGCGCTCAAGGCCGGCTACTCCGTGGAGGCCCTGCACGACATGACCCGCATCGACGAGTGGTTCCTGCGCAAGCTCGAGGGCATGAAGCAGCTCGAAGACTCCCTCGCCGCCGGGCTCACCGCGGAAAACTACAAGACCGCCCGCCGCTTCGGCTACACGGACGCCGCCATCAGCCGCATCTCCGGCTGCGAGACGCCCGAGCGCCCGCCGCTCTCCTACAAGATGGTCGACACCTGCGCCGCCGAGTTCGAGGCCCGCACGCCCTATTTCTACTCCGTGCCCGAGGGCTGCTGCGACGCCCGCGCCAAGCGCGCCGAGGGCCGCGAGACGGTCATCGTCCTCGGCTCCGGCCCCATCCGCATAGGCCAGGGCATAGAATTCGACTACAGCAGTGTCCACTGCGTGTGGACCCTCCGGGAGCTGGGCTACGACGTGGTGATAGTCAACAACAACCCGGAGACCGTCTCCACCGACTACGACACCGCCCACCGCCTCTACTTTGAGCCCCTGTGCCCCGAGGATGTGGGGAACATTCTGCGGGTGGAAAAGCCCATAGGCGTGGTGGTGGCCTTCGGCGGCCAGACCGCCATAAAGCTCACCAAGTACCTGGACAGCCTGGGAGTGAAGATCCTGGGCACCTCTGCCGACGGCATAGACCTGGCGGAGGACCGCTCCCGCTTCGACGCCCTGCTGGAGCAGTTCGGCATCAGCCGCCCCAAGGGCCGGGGCGTCAACTCCCTGGAAGAGGCCCTGGAGACGGCGGAAGAGCTGGGCTACCCGGTGCTGCTGCGCCCCTCCTACGTCATAGGCGGGCAGAACATGAGCATCTCCCGTTCTGCGGAACAGACCCGAAAATACATGGAGACCATACTCTCCGGGGGCATAGACAACCCGGTACTGGTGGACAAGTACATGCCGGGCACCGAGCTGGAGGTGGACCTGATCTCCGACGGGGAGAAGGTGCTCATCCCCGGCATCATGGAGCACATAGAGCGGGCGGGAGTCCACAGCGGCGACTCCATAGCCGTCTATCCCTCCTACAACCTCAGCGACAAGTTTTTGCAGCGCATCTGCCAGGTGTCGGAAAAGCTGGCCCTGGCTCTGGGCACCAAGGGACTGGTGAACATCCAATACCTGATTTACGGTGGGGAGCTCTACGTCATTGAGGTCAACCCCCGGGCCTCCCGCACCGTGCCCTACATCAGCAAGGTAACCAATGTGCCCATGGTGGACATCGCCGGGCGCATCATGCTGGGAGAGAAGCTGGAGGATCTGGGCTACGGCACCGGTCTTTACCGCACTCCCCCCTACTATGCCGTGAAGGTACCTGTGTTCTCCTTTGAAAAGCTGGGGGACGCCAACTCAATCCTTGGCCCGGAGATGAAATCCACCGGCGAGGTATTGGGCATAGGCAAGACCCTGGCGGAGGCCATGTTCAAGGGCCTCACCGCCTCGGGGATGAAGCTGCCCTCCAGCCACGAGATACCGGGCAGCGGCGTGCTCATCAGTGTGGAGGACAGCGACTATCAGGAGGTCATGGCCCTGGCCAAGCGCTTCTACGACCTGGGGCTGAAGCTCTACGCCACCACCGGCACCGCCCAGGCCATAGGCTCCCTGGGTCTGCCTGTCACCGCCCTGCCCAACGCCACGGAGAGCAATGATATAAGCTCCCTCATGGAGAGCGGCAAGCTGCGCTACATCATATACACCGGGGCCGTGAAGGACGCCACCATGGGCGACTATATCGCCCTGCACCGGCGGGCCATGCAGCTGGGCATCCCCTGCCTCACCTCCCTGGACACGGCCATGGCCCTGGCGGACATCATCGCCAGCCGCTTCACTCAGGAGAACACGGAGCTGGTGGACATTAACTCCATGCGGCTCTGGCGGCGGAGTATAGAGTTCACCAAGATGCAGAGCTGCGGCAACGACTATATCTTCATCGAGAATTTTGACGGCAGTATAAGCTGTCCCGAGTCCCTCTGCGTCAGCCTATGCCGCCCTCATTACGGCATCGGCGGCGACGGTATAGTACTCATGGAGCGCAGCAGCATCGCCGATGTGAAAATGCGCTCCTTCAACAAGGACGGCAGCGAGAGCCCCATCGCCGGCAACAATCTCCGCTGTGTGGCAAAGTACATGTACGACAAGGGCTATGTGCGCAGCGAGCACATCAGCGTGGAGACTGGCAGCGGAGTGAAATACCTGAAACTCTTTATCCGGGACGCTCAGGTCAGCTCCGTGGCAGTGGACATGGGCCGGGCCAGCTTTGAGCCCGTCGACTTGCCTGTCAGCTCCGATGCGCCCATGATAAGCAGCCCCCTCACCGTGGACGGTAAGGAGTACTCCGTCACCTGCCTGTCCGTAGGCAACCCCCACTGCGTGGTCTTCTGCGACGCCATCGACGCCCTGGATCTCCAGACCCTGGGCCCCATGTTCGAGCACGCCCCGGAGTTCCCCGAACGGATAAACACGGAGTTTGTCCGTGTGGTGGACCGACACAGCCTGCGCATGCGGGTCTGGGAGCGGGGCAACGGGGAGACCCTGGCCTGCGGCACCGGCGCCTGCGCTGCCGTGGCGGCGGCAGTGGAGAACGGCTGCTGCGACATGGGCAGTGACGTTAAAGTCAGTCTCCCCGGCGGGGACCTCACAGTGAACTACACCCGGGAAAAGATCACTCTCACCGGCAGCGCCATTATGGTCTACCGGGGCAGCTTTGAATATTAACTCGGGCTTAAAAGGAAAACCTCTGCGGGCAAATCCGCAGAGGTTTTTTTCCATATCAGCTCAGTAGCCGAAGCTGCTGTAATCTATAAGGTAGTAGTCTATGGTGTCAATGTCCTCCTGCACCGGTTCCCAATAGTCCCCGGCGTCCTTGATCTGCACTATAACCGAGCGCTCCTCGCCGTTTCCGGTACCTGGTATGGCCTGCTCCAACAGATCCATTATCCTCTGGGCATAGACGCCGTCGGCAGCAATGTAGTCCTCCTCACTCATGGCGGCCAAGCCGGCATCGTCATAGACGCCAAACTCCCCCAGCACCTCCACGAACACCTGGTCAAACTGTTCAGGACTCAACTTGGTCAAGGTATCTATGGGTCGGAAGCTCACCTCTACAGCATAATTCCCGCTCTCCAGCTTGGTGCAGGACTCCACCGTATAGTCGCTGTAGCTGTAAATTTCGGCATAGATATCCATGAGCCTCTGGGTGCTCTCCTCCGTGGGGTATTCGATATAGCCTATGGCCATTTCAAAGAACTGGGCCTCCGCTCTCAGCCCGCCTTCATATCTCTCCTGCATATCCGCCTCCGTCAGGCCCAGTTCCTCCATATAATCCTCGTTGAACTGTCCTTTGTAGGTCATGTCCAGATAGCCCTGGACATAGGCAGACATACGGTCTGATTCGTCGCCCAGCATACCCATGATACTGCTGCAGCCCGCCAGGGACAGCATGAGCGTCAAACTCAGCAGTATCAGCAGCGCCTTTTTCATTTTCCTCATTCTCTTCATTTTTTCACGGTTCCTCCTTCATACTCTCTTATTTTCAATCTATATCCTCTACACTTTAAGACAGGGTCTTTCAAATTATTCCTCCAATTTTCAGCTTCAGTATAACATAGGCTTTTCTTCCTGCATAGCCCCAAAAGCAAAAAAGAGAAGCTATAAGGGAGATGAATTGTTAACACAAAGTTCAAATAGAGCCCGGACAAATTCAGGGAGCTTTCAGCCCCCGGACTTATATTTATTGTGTTGAAACAATTTTGCATGGCAAGGAGGAAAAACATGATAAGCGTTGAACACCTTACGAAATGTTACGGTGACTTCACGGCTGTGGACGACCTGAGCTTTGAGATCGACGAAGGGCATGTATACGGCTTTCTCGGCCCCAACGGCGCGGGGAAATCCACCACAATGAACATCATGACCGGCTGTCTGTCCGCCACCTCCGGGCGGGTGCTCATAGACGGCCACGACATCTTTGAGGAGCCCAGGCCCGCCAAGAAGCTCATCGGCTATCTGCCGGAACAGCCGCCCCTTTACATGGGTGAAAGTCCGATGGAATACCTGCAATTTGTAGGCCAGGCCAAGGGCATCACCGGCAAGGAGCTGAGTGAGCAGATAGAGCAGGTCATAGAACAAACCAAGATATACGAGGTGAGAAACCAGCGCATAGCCACCCTCTCCAAAGGCTTCCGCCAGAGGGTAGGCATAGCTCAGGCCCTGCTGGGCAAGCCCCGGGTCATTATTCTTGACGAGCCCACCGTGGGTCTGGACCCCATCCAGATAATTGAGATACGGGAGCTCATAAAAGAGTTGGGCCGCAGCCACACCGTCATTTTCAGCTCCCACATTCTCTCGGAAGTGCAGACTATCTGCGATGAGATAATCATGATTGCCCACGGCCGTCTTGTGGCCCTAGACGAGCCCGGCAAGCTGGAAAAGCGGCTGCTTAGCCCCAGCGAGATCAGCCTGGTTACGGACGCCGGGGCGGAGCAGGCCCAGAGTCTGCTCACCCCTATCAAAGAGATCACCTCTGTGAACACGGAGCTGATGGACGGCGGCTATCTCAGAGCGGAAGTGAAGACCGACAACGGGGATATATACTCCGTGTCCAGAAAGATATTCAACGCTTTCAAAGATTCCGGCAAGGCCCTGCTGGAGATGAGCCTCAAGAAGGCCAGCCTGGAGGAGCTGTTCATCGAGCTGAGCGGGAATCCCGCCGAGAGTGAAACCGCAGAGGAGAAGGAGGTCCCAGAGAAATGATTGCCGTACTCAAGCATGAACTGCGTATCTATTTCCGTTCACTGACCGCCTATGTGTTCGGAGCCTTTTTGCTGGCCTTTGTGGGCCTGGGCTCCATGCTCTACAACCTCCAGGCGGCAGTGAGCAATTTTGAATATGTTCTCAGCTTCGGCTGCCTTATCTTTGTGGTCATCGTGCCTATACTCACCATGAGAGTAATAGCCGAGGAGCGCAAACTTAAGACCGACCAGCTGCTCTATTCCCTGCCTATATCCACCACCGAGGTCATCCTGGGCAAATACCTGGCGCTGCTGGTAGTCTATCTCCTGCCCCTGTGCATTATAAGTCTCTATCCCCTGTATTTCTCCCAGTTCGGAGACGTATACCTGCCCACCTCTTACGGATCTATTTTCGCCTTTTTCCTGCTGGGCGCCGCCCTTATCGCCGTGGGTGTGTTCATCTCCTCACTGACGGACAACCAGGGCTTTGCCGCCGGTATAGGCATTGCCGTAATTCTGTTCAACTACTACAGCGTGAGCCTTTCGGAATATGTGTCCTCTTCAGCCCTGGGCTCCCTGGTGGCCATATGCGTGCTGGTTTTTGCTCTGGCTCTGATAATCCGCTATGTCACCAAGAACGACACGCTGGCCTATGCCTTCTGCATCATTCTGCTGGCAGCCCTGGCCATACTCTGCTGGGTGGACACAGAGGCCCTGGAGGGCCTGCTGCCGGATATAATGACGGCGCTGTCCCTCTTTGAGCGCTTCTATGTTTTTGTAAACGGTATCTTTGACATGACAGGCGTGGTGTATTACATCAGCGTCATAGTCTTTTTCCTGTTTCTGTCCGTCCAGTCTCTGGAGAAACGGAGGTACAACTGATGAAAATTTCCCAATTCTTTAAAGGCGGAGAGGGCAGAAAGGAAAACCGTCTGGCTTTCAGAGCCGGCTCCTATTCCCTGATGGTTTCCGCTCTGGTGCTGGCAATACTGGTGGTGGTTAATATTTTCGTCTCCTCCCTGCCCAGCTCCATGACAAAATATGACATCAGCGCCACCAAGCTCTATTCCATCACCAGCAACACCAAGGTGGTGGTCAACGCCCTGGATCAGGATGTGACCATATACTGGATAGTACAATCCGGCCAGGAGGACGCAGTGATAGAAAACCTGCTGAGCAAGTATGAGGCTCTTTCCGACCATATCAAAGTGGAAAAGAGAAACCCCGATGTCTACCCCACCTTTGCCCAGCAATACACCAGCGAAACCGTTATGAACAACAGCCTCGTGGTGGAGTGCGGAGACCGCAGCCGCTACATCGGCTATGACGACATCTACCTCCAGGAGACGGATATGTACTCCTATTCCTACTCCACCTCCTTTGACGGCGAGGGAGCCATAACCTCCGCCATCGATTACGTTATCAGCGATGAACTGCCCCAGCTCTACGTGCTGGAGGGCCACGGGGAAGCCGAGCTGCCCTCCACCTTCAGCCAGCAGATAGAGAAGGACAACATGGAGGTCAGCTCCCTGTCCCTGCTCACCGTGGACGAGATACCTGAAGATGCCTCATGTCTGATCATATATGCACCCCAGAGCGATATATCCGAGGAGGAGCTGGATATGCTCTCCGACTACGTATCTGACGGCGGAAAGCTGCTGGTAATGTCCGGCCCGGTGCAGGACGGCAGCCTCAGCAGTCTCAACAGCCTGCTGGAGAGCTACGGCGTCACGGTCACTGACGGGATAGTGGTGGAGAGCGACCGGGAACACTACGCTTTCCAGGCTCCTTATATCCTGCTGCCGGATATGACCAGCCATGCCATTACCGACTCCCTCATTGAGGAAAACTATTTTGTCCTCATGCCCATATCCCAGGGTCTGACAGTGGAGGACAGCTCCGGCACCGTCACCTCTCTGCTCACCACCTCTGCTTATTCCTACAGCAAGGCGGATGCCTACGATCTGGAGACCTATGAAAAGGAGGGCGGGGATACAGACGGCCCCTTCGCCCTGGCAGTGTCCATTGAGGACAGCAGCGGCGGCGGCATAGTGTGGTTCGCCTCCTCCAGCTTCCTGGAGGATATGTACAACGCTTTCTCCTCCGGGGCCAACGGGGATATAGCCATGAATGCCCTGTCCTCCCTTGTGGGCGAGAGCGAGGCCATGGCCATCCGCAGCAAATCTCTCAACTATAACTACCTGACCATAAGCGAGTCCACTTCCTCCCTGCTGAAAGCCACAATGATAGGCATATTCCCCCTGGTGTATTTCGGTATAGGCGTGTATGTTATCGTCCGCAGAAGGAGGCTTCAGAATGAAAAGGGCTAAGAAACTTTATATACTTCTGGGTGTGCTGGTGCTGGTCTGCGCCGCCACCTTCATCCTCAGCCGCATGGAGGAAAAACAGGAGCAGATAAAAAACAGCGGCGAGACCATATTGAGTCTGGATGCCTCCACAGTCACTGCCCTCAGCTGGGAGTATGACGAGGAGAGCCTGGCTTTTCACAAAGACGGGGTCTGGATATATGACGGTGACGAAGATTTCCCGGTAAGTGAGGACAAGATAAACGAGCTGCTGGGAGGCTTTGAAAACCTGGGTGCGGCTTTCATCATTGAAGATGTAGAGGACTACGGCCAGTACGGCCTGGAGGAGCCCAGCTGCACTATAGATATAGAGACGGAAGACGAGAGCTACGAGATAAAGCTTGGGGATTTCAGCCAGATGGATTCCCAGCGCTATCTCTCCCTGGGTGACGGGAATGTGTATCTGGTCACCTCCGATCCCATGGAGCTCTATGAAGTCACTATAGAGGACATGATTGAAAACGACACAGTCCCCGATTTTGAGAAAGTCTCGCAGATAAAGGTGGAGGGCGTGGACGACTACACCATAAACTTCGACGATGAGAGCACCGACAGCCCCTGTGAGGACGATGTATACTTCACGACCCTGGACGGCAGCGTTCTGCCTCTGGACACCTACCGGGTGGAGAGCTATCTGGATGTGATAGGCAGCCTCGAGCTGAAGGATTACATGACCTACACTGCCGACAATGTCTTTCTGGAGAGCTACGGTCTGGACGACCCGGAGCTCACCGTCACCGTGGACTACAGCTATGAGGATGATGACGGAGAAGAAGTTTTCGACAGCTTCACCATTGCCGTGAGCCGCAGCCCCGAGGACAGAGCCGCCGCCGAGGCCAAGGAGGCTGAGGAGGCCGAGGACGAAGATGTCCAGGAGGAAGAGGAGGACGCAGAGCAGATCCCCGCTTACCTTCGCGTGGGAGACTCTCAGATAATCTATGAGATTTCCCAGGAAAAGTTTGAGGCGCTCATGGAGGCAGCCCGGGACGATTTGCGCCACACCGAGGTCTTTACCGCCGACTTTGACCAGGTCACCGGCATTGACCTCAGCCTTGACGGCCAGGATTACTCCATGCTCTATGAGCAGGAGGAAGACGAGGATGAGGGTGTATGGATGTACAATGAGGAAGAACTCAACATCTCCGCCCTGCAAAGCGCAATAGAGGGCCTGCGCTCTGAAAGCTTCACCGGCGACAAGCCCGCCTCCGACGCCAAAGAGGAGATAAGCCTCACCATTTATCTGGACAATGAGTACTTCCCCCAGATAGAACTGGTATTCTACCGCTATGACGGCAGCGATTGTCTGTGTCTGGTGGACGGAGTTCCCACTTCCCTGGTGAGCCGCGCCGATGTGGTGGAACTCATTGAGGCAGTAAACGCTGTTATTCTAAACTGAAGCTCCCTGTTTCCCCCAACGGCAGGCTTTGGTATATAGTTTCCTATCCCCCCGGAACCTGATTCATGAACTGAACCAGAAAAAACGGACAATAGACAAAATCCCCCCTGATGTAGGAAA
>ERZ827478.597-NODE-597-length-34215-cov-19.874971_pt1 | contig 34215 bp, 33 predicted proteins | sample MGYA00519705_ERZ827478 | MGnify/ENA primary metagenome ERZ827478 (study PRJEB31778, sample SAMEA3449318) | human gut metagenome | biome: human gut; feature: human-associated habitat; material: faeces | place: United Kingdom | collected 2010/2012 ... | reverse complement strand
CAGCCAGTTCGGCGTGTAATCCGGCTCCGAGGGCGTGACGGGCGGGATGATGGGCAGCGGGGAGTCCACGCTCTCCTCCCAGACCAGCGCGAAGGGGGAGAAGCTGGAGACCTCAAAGACCGCATAGCGCACGCCGCCGACCTGCTCGATATCGGCCTGCTGCACATGCCTGGGCTCGGCGCTGAGCTCCGCGCCGGCGTCCGTCTCGGTGCGATCAAGTCCGTAGTAGTGCACGACATAGAGGCGGCTGCTGCTGCCGGCCTGCTCGGGGATGGGCCAGTAGATCTTCAGGCTGTCGCCGGCGCCCATCGTGACTTTGGCGTTGCCGTTTTCGGTGTCCACTAGATCGAGGTAGAACGTCTCGCAGCCGGCGCCGTCCAGGCCATATTCGCTCATGACGGTATCCATGGCGTCCCCGGCCATGGCCTCGACGTACTCGCTGCTGTTGGACACCTCGTCCACGAGCAGCTTCACGCGATCGGGGTCGGTTATGGGCACTTCGGTGTCATTGACGTAATACTCGGCGTCGCCGACTGCCGTCACGGAGCCTCCGTCCACGGCACCGGCATCGCCGCCGATCTCCGTCGTGTTCCCGTCCTTGTTTACGGTGCTGAGCACGGTGAGGGTGCCCGTGCCGGCGAGAGCCTCGGCCTCTATCGACTCATCGCCCACGGTCAGCACGGCCTTGACCAGGCCCTGATCCAGGCTGCCGGGGTACAGGGACATCGTATAGGAGGCGTTGACGGCGGTCTCGCTCATGTCGATGTCGTCGTCAAATACGTAGCTGCTGCCGTCCCAGTATTGCAGCCTCACAGGGGGTGCGCCGCCGGTCGAGTTCAGGCGGTAGACGTACCGCAGGGGGTCGCCGGTCTCGGCGTCGCTCTCGTAGATGCCCATGTATTCGAGCTCCCAGCGCCGGGTGACGTCGCCGTCATCGTAGGTGAAGGCGAGGTATTCGCTCAGGTCCTGGGGCTCTATGCTGCCGACCTGCTCTGCCAGCCACTCGATCGCGTCCTCGCTCAGGGAGATGTGGTAGCCGGGCTCGGGCAGGCCCTCCACGGAATCATGCAGCTGCCCGTCCCAGCCGACTACCGAGCCGTAGCCCCGGCCGCCGGTGTAAGCCACAATGTCCGCCGGGGCGATGGTCACGGAGTAGTCCTTTTCCGGTTCGACCTCAATGGTGCAGGTGTCGGTGGCGGAGAGGGTGGCAAAATAGACGTCAGCTGTATTTGTAAGCGTCTTTCCGCTGTCCACCTCGGCTACAGTGTAAGTCGCATAAAACTTCACCGTTTCATTTTTGGACATGTTGATCCATTGAAAGTCGTCGGGATACCGGACAATATCATCTTCGCCGCATTCAGGCTCTTTAAATAACGTCTGCTTGGTGTCCCCCATCATGTCCACGAGGGAGAATTCTCCAGTCGATTCATCCAAATAAAGTTCCCCGGTATTGCTGACAGCAATTTCGTACACAATCGTGTCTCCGACATTGACCTCATCCACTACGCCATTTACCGGTTTGCCGTTTATTGAATAGACAGTCTTATCAATTTCTATTTTACCGAGACCATTAGGCAGGGAGAAAAACTCAATCGTCTGGTTGGAGTACGGCGAGCCATCGAGTTTGGCTGCAGCCTTTATCTCATCGCCGGATAGCGTGCTAGGAAACATGTAACTAGCGTCCAATGTCGAATACCATCCCGTTTCGGTTTCGGATTCGACATTCAAACTGTTATTGTAGTAGCCAACCTGAATCACTGTTTTCGTATCAGCACTGAAGGGGTCAATATAAGTCACGTGTTGAGCTGCACTTCTTGCTTCATATGTGGAGTTACTGGAAACGCCGGTAAAGTTTGGCGGATAAGCCTCGTCAAGCATTACAACAGTGAAATAAATTCCGCCATCCTGTGGGCGTGGATTAGACACTCCGGTGCAGACGTAATATCTAGCGTAATATACCGTGTTCAGATAGATTGTGAGCGTGGAGCCGCCTTTTACGTTCTCATACACGGTAAAATATCTGCCGTTTATCCTTTCATCATACGGTTCGACCCATCCGTCGTCCCCGTAGATGAATGAACCGCATACGCCAAGAGTTGCATAGGAACTGCTTTGAGGTAAATTCACCTTCACGGCAGTGGCGTCATACGTCTTCCTATTAAAAGTATACTTAAGGTTGCCGTTTTGCGTTCCGTCGAAGGTGAGGCCGCCTTCTCCTTCATAGACAGCTAAGTATTTTAAAAAAATCTCGTCTTTGTTGTCATTCATGAATACGATTTTTTCACCGTCGAGGTAGACCTCGATGTACACCTCGCCCGTGCCCCCGGACTCAGCCGCCTCATACTTGCCGTACAGAGTGACGTCGCCGCTTATCTCGTCGCCGCCGTAGACCGGCTGCGTGCACGCTTCGTCGTAGTACCAGTCGCTGAATGAGCAGCCGTTTCTGCTCATGGCGACGCTGGGCTGGTCGACCTCGGAGAACTCCGTGCCGTTGTCGACGTAGTCCACGAAGACCACGCCCCCGGCCGTCCCGGCCGCGTTCACGAGCACGAACTCATCGCTGCCCGGGAACTGCACCTTGTAGGTAACGGAGGCCTTGTCGCTGAGCGTCAGATAGCCGTCAACGTGCCATCTGTTGCCGACATAGAAGCTGTTTGTCCCTATGTTGAAGCCTTCGCTGCAAGAATAGCGGTACCACACGATGTCATAGCTGCGTCCGCCGTCCGCCGCGGCCGAGCTGCCCTCGTAGTAATACGTGTTGCCATCGAAGGTCACGCCGGGGTAGGTGAGCCTGTCCGTGACGTCGCCGGCCGTACCGTCTCTGAAGGACTGGCTCTCGTCCGGGGCCGGGGCTGTGATATAGCCGGAATTCTCCGGGGTCACGGCTATCGTTTGCACCTCGTCAGTGGGACCGAGCGCGGCGCTTACGCTGCCTCTGCCCATGAACTCATAATGTCCGGTGTTGTGTGTCGGGCTCGTGCCGTATCCGGGCTTCAGGATGTAGTAGTAAGCCTCGTGAGCACCTTCGGACGAGGACGCCAGGGCCGTTACCGACATGGCGGCCAGCAGAATTGCGAGGATCAGCGTGAACTTTAAGATCCTCCATCGCGGTTTCTTCATCTTGTGTACCTCCTGATAGAATAATATAAACAACCAACAAGTCACGATTTTGCTTTCACCACCCCGGCGCAGACCGGACAGCCGCATTTTTTGGGGCCGGTGCGGGAATAGATGGCGGCGCGCCAGACGTGCCCGTGATCACATCGCCACCAGACCCGGCGTGAGCTGCCTGAGGTCACCTCGGTAGGGCGCAGCGGCCCGTTCAGCTCGGCATCCCATTCCTTTGCCAGCTTCGGGAAGAGCGAAGCAAGGTCGTTGAAGCCCGCCAGCACCTTCCGCCCCGTACAGTAGGGACAGCGGGTATTCATCCGCGCCCTTGACGCTATAACGGCCCTCCACTCGTGACCAAGGGCGCAGCGCCACCAGACGCGGCGGTTGCTCGATGGGGTGACTCGATCCGGCGTGAGCGGCCCGTTCAGCTCCCAGGCCCATTCGGACGCTATGCCGGGATGCTGAGAAGCGAGATCATTTGCACCGGGTATGGTGATCTTGCCGGCGCACACGGGACAGCCGGTACCGCAGACGGACCGCGAATATACCGCAGCTCGCCATACATGCCCGTGCTCGCAGCGCCACCAGACCATCCTATGGCTTCCAGGCGTGACCATCTCCGGCCGGAGCGGCAGATTTAGCTCCTCGGCCCACTGGCCCAGCAGCCCTTCCCTAAGCATTAAGGCGACCCCCCTCGATGACTGAACTAACTGTCATTATGAATGCTCAAAGATAGTGATCAGCAAATTGATGTCAGAATATATAAACTAGCTGCGTTCTTAAAAGTAATGATGCATTAACAATAGCGGAAAAAGCCCCGAATTTCCATAGTTTGGGCAATTGTGACGAACCAGTGACAAAACAAAAGCAGCCGCCCCCCACGGGGCGGCTGCGGTGAATGCGGCAAAAAAACGGGACCGGAGACCGGTCCCGTTTTTACTTTATTCCATATGTGCTCAGATGGCGGCGAGGGCCTCGCGGATCTTGGCCTTGACCTCGGGCGAGACCTTGCTGTCGGGGACCATGTTGAAGACGGCCTCGATGGTCTTGCCCTTGACGAGCTTCACCATGGGGCTCTTAAGTATTTTCGGGTCGATGGCGTTCATGGCGTCGCAGGCGGCCTTGTTCTCAAGAAGTTCTCTGACGGTAACCTTGCTGATATCCATAGTCTGTCTCCCTTCATAATTGCCCGGGCCCGGGGCCGCGGGTTGGCTTGACATCACTTTAACATAAAAGTGTCGCTTTTTCAAGAGTTTTGAATTCGGAGAAGTATATGTTATAATGTTGCACGAAAGTGAGGGGGTCGCGAGCCATGCTGAGACTCATAACAGGCCGGGCCGGCGCGGGCAAGACCGCGCAGATCATGGACGAAATACGCCGCGCCGCTTCGGAGCACGAGGGCGGGCGCTGCCTGCTGGTGCCGGAGCAGTACAGCCACGAGGCCGAGCGCGAGCTTGCGCGCGTCGCGGGGCCAAGCCTGCCGCTGTACGCCGAGGTGCTGTCCTTCACCGGCCTTGCGCGCAAGGTGGAGGCCGAGCTCGGCACGGGCGGGCGGAGGCCGGTGGACGCGGGCGGACGGCTGCTCTGCATGGCGCTGGCGCTCGACTCCGTATACTCGCGGCTGCGCGTATACGCGGGCGCGCGGCGCTCGCCGGAGCTGCAGGGCCAGCTCCTGGCCGCAGTGGACGAGTTCTCGGCCGCGGGCTTCACGGCGGAACAGACCATGGAGGCCGCGGAGCGCGCGCCCGGCGCGCTGGGCCAGAAGCTGGCGGACCTCGCCCTCGTCATGGGCGCCTTCCACGCCGCCATAGGCCCCGAGCACTCGGACGCCTCGGACCGGCTCTCGGAGCTGCTGCGCCGCCTGCCGGAGAGCTCCTTCGGCCGCTCTGGCCACATCTACATAGACGGCTTCACGGACTTCACCGGCGTGGAGATGAAGCTCCTCTGCGAGCTCATGAGCCGCGGCGCGGACATGACCGTCTGCCTCACTCTCGACGCCCTCGACGAGGGCAGCGAGGTATTCGAGCTCTCCCGCCGCACGGCGCGGCGGCTGCTGCGCGAGGCGCGGGAGCGAGGCGTGCCCAGCCGCGTGGAGACGCTGGAGGCGCGCTCCGTGCGGAGCGCCGACATCCTCGCCGAGCACATGCTCAGCTATACGGAGCAGCATTTTGATTCAGACAACAGCGTATTTTTATACACCGCCGAGTCTGTAACCGCCGAGTGCGAGCTAGCGGCCTCGCGCGCCATCGAGCTGGCGCGGTCGGGCTGCCGCTGGCGGGACATCGCCGTCGCGGTTCGCTCCTTTGAGGACTACCGTGCCCAGCTGGAGGCGGCCTTTGCCTATTACGGCGTGCCGCTTTTCACCGCGCGGCAGACGGACATCACGCAAAAGCCCCTGCCCGCGCTGATTTCCTCGGCCTACGAGGCCGTTCTGGGCGGCTGGGAGCAGGCGGAGGTCTTTGCCTATCTGCGCACGGGCCTGGCGGGCCTGGACGCCGCAGAGTGCGACGAGCTTGAGAACTACTGCTTCACCTGGAACATCCGCGCCTCTCACTGGCTCTCTGAGCGGGACTGGCACATGCACCCGGACGGCTGGTCGGGCCGCTGGGACGAGGAGCCCAAGGCCCGGCTCGCGCGCATAAACATGCTCCGCCGCCGCGCCGCCGCGCCGCTGCTTGCGCTCGAACGTGCCTCCCGCGAGGCGCACACCGCCTCGGAGCACGCCGAGGCACTCGCCGCGCTCTTTGAGGACCTGGACCTCGCGGAGCGCCTCGCCTCGCGCGCGGACGAGCTGGAGCGCACGGGCCGCTTGCAGGCCGCGGACGAGTATGCGCGGCTCTGGGACGCGGCGGTCTCCGCGCTCGAGCAGTGCGCGGCGATACTCGGGGACATGGAGCTCGACGCCGCGGGCTTTTCGCGGCTCTATCTGCTGACGCTCTCGCAGTATGCCGTGGGCGTCATCCCCGTGTCGCTGGACATGGTCACGGCGGGCGACTTTGACCGTATGCGCCGCCGCCACATAAAGCACCTCATCATCCTCGGCGCCTCGGACGAGCGGCTGCCCGGCCCGGCGGCGGAGGGCGGCGTGTTCTCGAGCGAGGAGCGCCGCGCGCTTGCGGAGCTGGGCGTCCCGCTCGACGCGGGGGACGCGGAGCTCTGGCGCGAGTTTTCGCTCATCTACAACTGCGTCTGCCTGCCCTCGGAGACGCTGACCATCGTGAGCCCCGCCTACGGCTCCGACGGCGCGGCGGCGAAGCCGAGCTTTGTCATGAGCCGCGCTGCGCGGCTATTCGGGCTTGAGATACGCCGCGCGGACAGCCGCATGTTCCGCACCGCGGCGGAGCGGCCCGCGCTCGAGCTGGCGGCGGAGGCCGCCGGGGGCCGGGGCGACGCGCTCTCGAAGGCCGCGGAGGCGTATTTTGAAAAGTCCGAGCCGGAGCAGCTGCGCCGATTGCGCGCGGCCTCGAAGGCGAGGCCGCGGCTGCTCTCGCCCGGCACGGCGCGCTCGCTCTACGGCGAGGAGCTGCGCCTTTCGCCCTCGCGGGTGGAGAAGTTCGCCTCCTGCCGCTTTGCCTACTTCCTCAGCTACGGCCTGCGCGCAAAGCCGCGCCGCCCGGCGGAGTTCAAGGCCCCGGAGACGGGTACCTTCATACATTATATATTGCAGCACGTCGCGGAAGATACCGCCGCCGAGGGCGGCCTCGCGGGCGCGGAGAGCGAACGCCTCGCCGCGCTGACGGAGGAATACGCCCGGCGCTATCTCGCCGAGGAGCTCGGCGGGCTGGAGGGCAAGAGCGCGCGCTTTGCCTATCTCTACTCCCGCCTGTGCGAGAGCGTGCAGCGCATAGTCGAGGACATGGCCGAGGAGCTCAGGCAGTCGGAGTTCAAGCCGCTGAGCTTTGAGCTGGATTTCTCGCGCCCGGGCCTCTCGCCGACGGCGGAGCTGCCCGGCGGGGGCAGCGTGCGGCTCGGCGGCATAGCGGACCGCGTGGACGGCTGGGTCCACGGCGGGCGGCTCTATCTGCGCGTGGTGGACTACAAGACCGGGCGCAAGAGCTTTTCGCTCTCGGACGTCATGTACGGCCTGGGGATGCAGATGCTGCTCTACCTCTTCGCGCTGGACCGCTCGGGCGAGCGGCTCTACGGCATGGAGACGGCGCCTGCAGGCGTGCTCTATGTCCCGGCGCGGGACGTGCTGCTCAGCGAGGAGGGCGACCTCCCGGACGAGGAGATAGAGCGGAAGCGGCGCGACAAGCTCCGCCGCTCCGGCCTGGTGCTGGACGACCCGGAGGTGCTGCACGCCATGGAGGCGGGGGACAGCCCCGTGCGCCTGCCCGTGAAGTGGAAGGAGGGCGTGCCGACGGGGGACTCCCTCGCCTCGGCGGAGCGGCTGGGCCTGCTGTGCCGCCGTGTGGAGGAAAATCTCCGCGCCCTGGCATCGCAATTGCGCTCGGGCAGCATCACCGCCGACCCATGCTACAAGGGCGCGCAGGACAACGCCTGCCTCTGGTGCGACTACGCCGAGGCCTGCCGTTTCACGGAGGGCGAGGGCAGCGACAGGCGGCGCTATCTGCCCAAACTGAGCGCCACGCGCGTGTGGGACATGCTGGAAGGAGGCGCGGAAAATGGCTGAATTCAAACCCACGCCATCGCAGAAGCTGGCCATCGAGGACCGGGGCGGGGAGCTGCTGGTCTCGGCGGCGGCGGGCAGCGGCAAGACCCGCGTGCTCACCGAGCGGCTCATGCGCTGGATAACCGAGGGCAACGCGCCCCGGAGCATAGACAATTTCCTCATCATAACCTTCTCCACGGCGGCGGCGGCGGAGCTGCGCAGCCGCATCTCGGAGGAGCTCTCGGCCCGCGCGGCGGCCGACCCGGGCTCAAAGCGGCTCCGGCGCGAGAGCGCGCTGGTGCGCCGGGCGCAGATAGGCACCATCCACAGCTTCTGCTCGGCCCTGCTGCGGGAGTACGCGGGCCGCGCGGGCATCGCGCCGGACTTCGCCATAGCGGACGAGGACCGCGCGCGGGAGTTGCGCCGCCTCTCGCTGGAGACGGTGCTGGAGGCGGCCTACGCCGAGGCGGAGCCGGGCTTCATCCAGCTCGCGGACACCGTGGGCGCCGGCACGGACGACCGGCGGCTCGAATCGCTGGTGCTGGAGCTGCACGGCAAGCTGCAATCCCACGCCCGGCCCGGGGACTGGGCCGCGCGGCAGTCGGAGCTCTTTGAGACGGGCGCAGAGGACGCGGCGGACACGCCCTGGGGCCGCGAGCTGCTCGAGAGCGCGGCGGACGAGCTGCTCTGGTGGGCCGGGGAGTTCGACGAGCTCGTTCGCTCTCTCGCGGGCTTTGAGAAGATGGGCAAGGCCTATGTCCCGAGCTTTTCGGAGACGGCCTCCTCGCTCCGCGGCGCGGCAAAGCGCGCGGCGGAGGGCTGGGACGCCCTGCGCGAGGCCCTGCCAATAGAGTTCCCGCGCCTCGGCACACTGCGCGGCGGGGGAGAGGACCCGGAGCTAGCGGAGCGGGCCAAGGCCCGGCGCGAGGCCTGCAAAAAGGCCGCAAAGCGCATAGAGAAGGGCTTTACGCTCCCGAGCGCGCAGCTCCTGCGTGACATGCGCGCCACGGCGCCCGCCATGCGCGCGCTCTTGAAGCTCGTGGGCGACTTCGACGCCGAGTATACGCGCCGGAAGCGCCGCCGCTCGCTGCTGGACTTCGCGGACCTCGAGCACCTGGCCGCGCGGCTGCTCACGGAGCCGGATGGCAGCCCGACGGAGACGGCCCGCGAGGTCTCCCGCCGCTACGCCGAGGTCATGGTGGACGAGTATCAGGACGTCTCGCTGGTGCAGGACATGATAATAAGAGCCGTCTCGGACAGCGGCCGGCGGCTCTTCATGGTCGGCGACGTGAAGCAGAGCATCTACCGCTTCCGCCTCGCGGACCCGACGATATTCCTGAAAAAATACGAGAGCTACGCCGACGCCCCCCAGCCGGAGGGCGTGCCGAGGCGCGTCTTTCTGCGCGAGAGCTTCCGCTCCCGGGGCGAGGTGGTGGACGCGGTGAACGCCGTGTTCGGCTGCCTGATGTCAAAGGGCCTCGGCGAGATGGAGTACGACGAGCGCGCGCGGCTGCGCGCGGGGCTGGAGTACCCCGGCGTAGTGCCCGTGCCGGAGTTGGTGGCCGTGCCTCTGCCCGGCGCGGACGAGGACGAGGAGCGCCCGGACAAGATAGAGGTCGAGGCCGCCTACGCCGCGCGCATGATGCGCCGCCTGGTCGAGACGGGCGCAAAGATAAGCGAGGGCAGCGCGCTCCGCCCCCTCGGCTACGGCGACATCGCCGTGCTGCTGCGCTCTGTGAACGTATCCGGCCCCGTCTGGCGGCGCGTGCTAGCGCGCGAGGGCGTCCCCGTCGAGGCCGGGCAGTCCGGCGGCTTTTTCGAGGCCCCGGAGGTCGCGGTCATCATCTCGCTGCTCGCGATAATCGACAACCCGCGCCAGGACGTGGCGCTCATCTCCGTGCTGCGCTCGGAGCTCTTCGGCTTCACGAACGACGAACTGACGGAGATACGCCTCATGTCCGGCGAGGGCGACTTCTACGCCGCGCTCAGCGCCCGCGCGGAGGTGAGCGAGAAGGCCCGCGCCTTCCTCGACACGCTCGCCAGATTGCGCGACTTTGCGCGGGATTCGGAGCTCGCAACGCTCATATGGGAGATATACGAGAGCCTCGGCTGCATGGCGCTCTGCTCCGCGATGCGTGACGGGGAGGGCCGCCGCGCGCGGCTGCTGCGCCTCTTCGAGCTCGCCCGGAGCTTTGAGACCACGGGCTGGCGCGGGCTGCGCCGCTTTCTCGACTGGCTGCGCTCCATGCGCGAGCGCGGCGAGGAGCCCGCCTTCCCCGACGAGGACGGCGGAGGCGCGGTGCGCATAATGAGCATCCACCGCTCGAAGGGCCTGGAGTTCCCGGTGGTGTTCATCGGCGACACGGCGCGGCAGTTCAACCGCTCGGACCTGCGCGGCAGCGTGCTGGTGCACCCTGAGCTGGGCCTGGGGCCGAAGTTCACGGACGCCGCAAGGGGAATAGAGTACCCCACCCTCGCGCGCCGCGCCGTGGCGAACCGGCTCGAGCGCGAGCTCTTGAGCGAGGAGCTGCGGCTCCTCTACGTTGCCATGACCCGTGCGCGGGAGCGGCTCTTCATCACCTGCGCCATGGCCGACCCGCAAAAGACCATGGACAAGCTCGCGCCCGCGGCCCAGGAGCACATCCCTGCCCAGGCGCTGCTGCCCATGCGGAGCATGGCCGAGTGGCTCATCTGCGCGGCCCTCGGCACCGGCGGCCGGGCGCTGACGCTCTCCATAGGCGGCGACGAGGAGGGCGTGCCCCGGCGCGTCACGCCCGCCGCACAGCCGGAGCCGGAGCGCACCGGGGAGGAGGCCAGCCCCGTGGACTTTGACGCGCTGCTCGCCTGGCGCTACCCCCACTCCGGGGCGGAGACCCTGCCCTCCAAGCTCACGGCCACGGAGCTCAAGAGCCTCGCGGAGCCGGACGCCGAGAGCGCCGAGCTGCTGCCCCGCGCCGCGCGCACCTTCCGCCGCCCCGACATCGCGCTCGCGGCAAGGCGGCTCACCGCCGCCGAGCGCGGCACGGCCACCCACCTCGCGCTGCGCTATCTTGAGCTCGGAGCGCTCACCACGCCGGAGGCCGCGCGCGAGGCCGTAGACCGCCTCGCCGCCGCGGGGAAGCTCTCGGCGCGCGAGGCCGCCGCGGTGGACGCCGCGGGGCTCTGCCGCTTCGCCCTCTCGCCCCTGGGGCGGAGGATAGCCGCTGCGCCGCGCGTGCTGCGGGAGTTCCCCTTTGCGCTGCTCTGCCCGGCGGAGCGCTTTTTCCCGGGCGCGGAGGGCGAGGAGCTGCTCTTGCAGGGCGTCGTGGACTGCTGCCTCATCGAGCCGGACGGCGCCGTCATCGTGGACTACAAGACCGACCGCATTGCCCCCGAGGCGGCCCCGGAGCGCGCAAAGCGCTACGCCGCGCAGCTCGAGACCTACGCCTGGGCCGTCTCGCGCATCACGGGCCTTGCAGTGAAGGCGAAGATCGTCTACTTCCTGCAGCCCGGCGAGGCCGTGGAGCTCTGAGAGCGGAGACGCGAGTTGGTCTTGACGGCTGCCTTGAGCCTGCGCTCAAGGCAGTTCGTGCACTCGCTCCTTGCACAGCTTAGACACTCGGCGATGAGCTCCGGCGGGTCGGCCAGATGGTAGTGCCGCTTTCTCAAGGCTCAGCCCCTCCGCCGCGCGGCGATGAAGGCCTGGACTATGGCCCCGTGCCGCCGCCGGTATTCGCTCATGCCCCGGGGCGCAGGGCGGTATTCCGTGCAGCCCGCCCCCGCCGGGCAGGGCCTGCGCCGCCCGGTGTCGAGTATGTATTCGCACGCGGGGATGGACTGCCTGTAACAGTCCGGGTCCGCCGCCTCAAAAAAGTGCCGGCAGCCCCTGCAAGCTGACATGTCCGGCGCCTGAGAGTCGGACTTTTTCTTCTCCATACACGCTGTCCTCCCATCAAATATGTTGACATGTACAATGATTTGTACTATCATGGTGCACGTAAGCCCGACAAGCGCACAAAACTTTGTACAACGTACCTCCCAATATAGAGTGCAAATCGGAGCTTGTCAACCATGAATGTACAAAAATATGTAAATTTGGCATTTTGACAAAAAGGAGCCGTCGGGATGGAAGGGATATGCGAGAGGATAGAGGCGCTGCTGCGTGAGAGGGGTATCTCGGGCTCGCGCATGAGCGCGGACCTGGGCATGAGCCGCAGCTTCATGACGGAGCTGCGCAAGGGCCGCGCAAAGGGCGTGAGCGCGGAGAACGCGGCGCGCATAGCCGAGTACCTGGGCGTCTCCACAGACTACCTCCTCGGCAACACGGACCGCCCGGAGCCCCAGACCGAGGGCGACGCGGAGCTGGCCGAGTACCTGGAGGAGCTGCGCAGCCGCCCGGAGAAGAGAATGCTCTTTTCGGTGACGAAGAATGCGACGAAGGCGCAGATAGAGGCCATCGTGCGTATGATAGAGGAGATGCAGCAGGGCGAATGAGCTACGTTGAGGGTGTGGATTACTGGGTCCGCCTCGTGGAGTTCCCGAGCATGGCGTCGAGCGCCGTGACCGTCTCGAACGGGGACGGCACCTTCACCATATACATAAACACTCGCTTTTGCCCGGAGCGCCAGGCCGAGGGCCTGCGGCACGAGCTGCGCCACCTGGAGGACGAACACTTTTACCGCGACGAGTACGGCATCTGCGAGATCGAGGCGGCGGCGAACGGGCTGCTGACGCTCTCGGAGCCGGCGCACAGCCCCCAGCCGGCGGCGGAGCCGGGGCGGCGGAACATCCGGCTCTACCCGGACGCGGGCGCGGTGCTGGAGGATTTCCTCCGCCGTGCCTCGCCGGAGTCGATAAAACGCCTGCGCGAGGCGGGACTTGAGCTCTGAGCCTTGCAAAAACGTCGCGCTGATGCTAAAATATCCCCCCGGCGAATATAATTATGAGCAAAACATCTTCCTTCGGAGGAAACATGGATTACAGACCAGTCGGAATTTTTGATTCAGGCATGGGCGGTCTGACCGCGGTGCGTGTGCTGCGGGAGCTGCTGCCCGGCGAGGACATAGCCTATCTGGGCGACACGGCCCGCGTGCCCTACGGCGGGCGGAGCGTGGCCGAACTCATAGAGATCGCGCGGAGCGACGCGCGCTTTCTCCGCGCGCGGGCGATAAAGGCCATGCTCGTGGCCTGCGGCACGGTGAGCTCGAACTGCCTGGACGAGGTGGAAAAGACGGCGGGCGTGCCGGTCATCGGCGTGGTGAAGCCCGCGGCGGCGGAGGCGGCGGCGAGCACGAAAAACGGCCGCGTCGGCGTGCTCTCCACCGTGGCGACAACGCGCTCCGGCGCCTTCGTGCGGGAGCTCAAGGCCATAGATTCGGCCATAGAGCCCGTGGCCTCGGGCAGCCCCCTGCTCGTGCCTTTGGTGGAGGCGGGCAGGTCGGACCCCGCGGACCCGGAGGTCGCCGCAGCAGTCGAGGATTGCCTGCGGGACGTGCGCGCGGCGGGCGTGGATACGCTCATACTCGGCTGCACACACTTCCCGCTGCTCTCGGAGGCCATCGCGGCCTACATGGGCGAGGGCGTGACGCTCATAGACTCCGGCGCCGCCGGCGCGCGTGCTCTGGCCGCGCTGCTGGAGAAAAACTCCCTCCGCTCGCCCCGGCGCAGCTTCGGCCGCACCGCCTGCTACGCCAGCGGCGACCCCGTGGAGTTCGCCCGCGTGGCGGAGCTCTTTCTCAGGCGCGACATGTCGAACACCGTGTTCAAGACCGCGGTGCTGTGAAAAAAAGCCGCTTTATCGCGGCTTTTTTCGCATCGCGCGGAGATTTAACTTGACATCTCGGCGACTCGTGGTAATATATTAGCGTGCTATCACATTAGCATGGTAAAGTGAAACACGGAGGACAGGCAATGGAGAGCATTTTGACGCGGGAGGAGCGCATAGTTTTCGGTCTGCGCGCGCTGTATTCGAAGTTCGGATACCGGCCCTACCGCATGAGCAAATTTGAAGAATACGACCTCTACGCGGGCAACAGGAGCTTCCTGCCGAGCGGCGGGGTCATCACGTTCACGGACACGAACGGCCGCCTGATGGCGCTCAAGCCGGACGTGACGCTGTCGATAGCGAAGAACCTGGGCGGCGGGCCGGACTCCACGCCGGAGAAGCTCTATTATGACGAGAGCGTGTACCGCGCGCCGGACTCGGGCCTGGGCTTTCAGGAGATAACGCAGGCGGGGCTGGAGTATCTCGGCCCCGTGGACGGCTATGTAATGGGCGAGGTGGCCATGCTTGCGGCGCGGAGCCTGGGCGAGATATCGCCGGACTGGGTGCTGGACCTCTCGCACATGGGCTATCTCTGCGCCCTGGTGGACGAGCTGGGGCTCAGGGGCCCGGAGCGGGCGGAGCTGCTGCGCGCTGTGGGCAGCCGGAGCGCTCAGGCGATGCGCGCGGTGTGCACAGCGGCTGGCGCGCCGGAGGAGCCGGCGGACAGGCTCATCCGCCTCGTGGAGCTTTACGGCCCGGCGACGGAGCTGCTGCCGGAGCTGCGCGCCCTGGCGGCGACGGAGGCGGAGCTGGCCGCAGCGGACGAGCTGGAGGACACAGTGCGCGTCCTCGCGAGCTTCGGCTGCGTCGGCGGCGTGAACATAGACCTCAGCATAACCTGCGACACGGAGTACTATAACGGCCTGGTGTTCAAGGGCTACGTCCCCGGCGCGCCCTCTGCGGTGCTCTCCGGCGGGCGGTACGACAGTCTGATGCGCAAGCTGGGCAAGGACGAGCAGGCCATAGGCTTTGCGGTGTACCTGAACCTGCTGGAGCGCCTCGGCGGCGCGGAGCCAGAGTACGACGCGGACGTGCTGCTCATCCCCAACGGCGAGACGCCGGAGGAGCTGGCGGGCATGGTGCGGGAGCTGACGGACTCGGGCCGGAGCGTCCGGGTGCAGAGCGGGGCGGCCCCCTCGCTGCGCTGCCGCACGGTGATGAAAATGATGGACGGGAGGCCTGTTGAGCTTGAAGGAGACGATTGACATAGCCCTGCCGAAGGGCAGGCTGGGCGAACAGGTCTACGACATGTTCGAGCGCGCGGGCTGCGGCTGCCCGGGCATAAAGGAGGACAGCCGCAAGCTCATCTTTGAAAACCCGGAGACGGGGATGCGCTTTTTCTGGGTCAAGCCCTCGGACGTGGCCATATACGTGGAGCGCGGCGCGGCGGACATAGGCGTCGCTGGGCGGGACATACTGCTGGAGTACTCGCCGGACGTGTACGAGCTCCTCGACCTCGGCATAGGCCGCTGCCGCATGTGCGTGGCGGGGAAGACCGAGCAGCGCCGGGGGGCGGAGACGCTCCGCGTGGCGACCAAGTTCCCCAACATCGCGACCCGGTATTTCCAGGGCCGGGGCCGCACCATTGACATCATAAAACTCAACGGCTCCATAGAGCTCGCGCCCATACTCGGCCTCTCGGACGTCATCGTGGACATAGTCGAGACGGGCACGACGCTCCGGGAGAACGACCTGCACGTGCTGGAGACGATACTCCCCATCAGCGCGCGGCTCATCGCCAACAAGGCGAGTTTCAAGTTCAAATACGAGGGCATAAGCCGCCTCAAGCAGCTCATAGGCCGGGCGGCGGAAGGAGGAAGAGCGTGATGATAAAGATAATGAAGAGCGGCGAGACCCCCGCCTCCGAGCTCTTTGCGAGGACGGCCTCGGCGCGGGACGTGTCCGGCACCGTGGCGGAGATAATCGCGAACGTGAGAGCAAACGGCGATGCGGCGCTCTGTGAGTACAACGCGAAGTTCGACCGCGCCGAGGGCGTGGCGCTCGAGGTCACGGCCGAGGAGCTGGACGCGGCGGTCAAGGCCGTGGACCCGGAGTTCCTCCGCGTGCTCGAGCGCGCGAGCGCGAATATCCGCGCCTTCCACGAGCGGCAGCTGCAGCGCGACTATATCCTCACGCGGCCCGACGGCTCCATGCTCGGCCAGCGCATCATCCCCATGCAGCGCGTGGGCCTCTATATCCCCGGCGGCACGGCGGCCTACCCCTCCTCGGTGCTGATGAACTGCATCCCCGCCAAGATCGCGGGCGTGGACGAGATAGTCATGACCACCCCGGCCTCGGGCGGCGAGGTCAGCCCCGCCATACTCGCGGCGGCGAAGGTCGCGGGCGTGGACCGAGTGTTCCGCGTCGGCGGCGCGCAGGCCGTCGCGGCCCTGGCCTACGGCACGGAGACCATCCCGCGCGTGGACAAGATCGTCGGCCCCGGCAACGCCTTCGTCGCGGAGGCAAAGCGCCAGGTGTTCGGCCAGGTGGCCATCGACATGATAGCCGGGCCGAGCGAGATACTCATCGTCGCGGACAAGAGTGCGGACCCCGTCTGGCTCGCCGCGGACATGCTCTCCCAGGCCGAGCACGATAAGCTCGCCACCGCCATACTCATAACCGACAGCGCCGCCCTCGCGGAAAAGACCGCCGCGGAGCTCGAGGCCCAGCTCGAGGTATTGCCCAGGAAAGACATCGCGGGCGCGTCCGTCGAGGCAAACGGCAAGATAATCGTCACGGACGACCTCTCCGAGGCGGTGAATATCGCCAACGAGATAGCTCCGGAGCACCTGGAGCTCTGCGTGGAGCGGCCCTTCGACTGGCTGGGCCGCGTGCGGAACGCGGGCTCCGTGTTCCTCGGACACTACTGCCCGGAGCCGCTGGGCGACTACCTCTCCGGCACGAACCACACCCTGCCCACCATGGGCACGGCGCGCTTTTCGAGTCCCCTCGGCGTGGACGACTTCATAAAGCGCAGCTACTTCTCCTACTACACGGCCGAGGGCCTCGAGTCCGTGGCCGACGACGTGGCGCTCTTTGCCGACACCGAGGGCCTGCACGCCCACGCCGTCTCCGCCACGATAAGGCGAAGGGGGCGGAGCGAATGAGCCGCTATCTCGACAGCAAATTCGCCGCACTGCTGCCCTATGTCCCCGGCGAGCAGCCCAAGGACAGGCCCTATATCAAGCTCAACGCCAACGAGTCGCCCTACCCGCCCTCCCCGCTGGTGCTCGAAGCGCTCCGCTCCGAGGAGGCCGCGGCGCTGAACCTCTACCCGGACGCCGCCTGCCGGGAGCTCACGGCGCTGCTCGCGGAGCACTTGGGCGTGGGGGAGGGGAACATCCTCCTTGCAAACGGCTCGGACGACATCCTCAACTTCTGCTTCCTAGCCTTCTGCGAGCGCGGAGTGGTGTTCCCGGACATCAGCTACGGCTTTTACGAGGTCTTTGCGGACCTCTACCACATAGACGTCCTCCGCCCCAAGATGGGCGCGGGCCTCACCATAGACCCCGCGGACTACACGGGCACGGGCCGCTGCGTGGTCATCGCGAACCCCAACGCCCAGACGGGTGTGGCCCTGCCGCTCGAGGCCGTGGAGGGCATCGTGAAGGGCAGCCCGGAGAGCGTGGTGGTCGTGGACGAGGCCTATGTGGACTTCGGCGGCGAGACGGCCGTGCCGCTGGTGGGCAAGTACGAGAACGTCCTCGTCGTGCGGACATTTTCAAAGTCCGCGTCCCTCGCGGGCGCGCGCCTCGGCTACGCTGTGGGCCCCGAGGAGCTCATCGAGGACCTCAAAAAGCTCAAATACTCCACGAACCCCTACAGCGTGAACCGCACGGCCCTCATCGCCGGGGCCGCGGCCATCAGGGACTGGTCGTACAGCGCGGAAAACTGCCGCTCCATCGCCTCAGAGCGGGAGCGCCTGGCCTCGGAGCTTGCCGCTCGCGGCTTTGAGCTCACGGACTCGCGCACGAACTTCGTGCTCGCGAAGCCGCGCGGCATAGGGGCGAAGGAGTACATGGAGGCGCTGCGCGAGCGCGGCATCCTCATCCGCTACCTGGGCGGCGCGCTCGCCGACCGGGTGCGCATCACGATAGGCACGCCGGGGCAGATGGACGCGCTGCTCGAGGCGACGGACGAGATATTGAAACGGAGCTGAGAACATGAGACACAGTGAAGTCAGCCGCGAGACGGCGGAGACCGCCGTCAAGCTCAGCCTCGAGCTGGACGGCTCGGGCAGGTCCGATATAGACACCGGCGTCGGCTTCCTCGACCACATGCTGACGCTGCTGGCGCTGCACGGCGGCTTTGACCTTGCGGTCAGCTGCAAGGGCGATTTGAACGTGGACGCGCACCACAGCGTGGAGGACATCGGCCTCTGCCTCGGCGCGGCGATAGCCCAGGCCCTGGGCAAGAAGCGCGGCATAAACCGCTACGGCCACAGCATCCTGCCCATGGACGAGGCGCTCATCCTCTGCGCCGTGGACCTCTCCGGCAGGCCCTGCCTGAGATATACGGCGAACATACCGAGCCAGAAGGTGGGCGAGTTCGACACCGAGCTCGCGCGCGAGTTCTTCCAGGCCGTGGCGAACACCGCGCTCATGAGCCTGCACATCCGCCAGCTCGACGGGGAGAACTCCCACCACATCATAGAGGGCATGTTCAAGGCCTTCGGCCGCGCTCTGCGCCAGGCCGTCGCCGTGACGGGCGGGGCCCTGCCCTCGACCAAGGGGGTGCTCTGATGACAGCGATAATCGACTACGGCGTGGGCAACCTCTTCTCGCTCCGCTCCTCCTTCGCCGCCATCGGCGAGGAGGCCATAGTCACCGGGGAAAGTGGAAAAATATTGGATGCCGACCGCGTCATACTCCCGGGCGTCGGGGCTTTTGCGGACGCCTATGCAAAACTCTGTGAGACCGGCATGGACGAGGCCGTGCGCCGAGCGGTCGCGAGCGGCAAGCCCGTAATGGGCATCTGCCTCGGAATGCAGCTCCTCTTTGAGCGCAGCTACGAGTACGGCGAGCACCCCGGCCTCGGCCTCTTGAAAGGCGAAGTCGTCGGCATGGAGGGGCGCGTGCCCTCTGGTCTGCCCATACCCCACATAGGCTGGAACGCCCTGCGCATAAAGCGCCCCGGCGGCGTGCTCAAGTATGTGCAGGAGGGCGACTGCGTCTATTTTGTCCACAGCTATTACGCCGCGGGCTGCGAGGACAGCCTCACCGCCACGGCGGAGTACGGCATAGAGCTGACCGCCTCGGCGCAGAGCGGCAACCTATACGGCTGCCAGTTCCACCCCGAAAAGAGCGGCAAGGTCGGCCTCGGCATCCTGCGCGCCTTCTGCGAACTGGAGGGCTGAGCCATGCTTATCTTCCCGGCGATCGACCTCTATGAGGGCAAGGCCGTCCGGCTCTACAAGGGCAACTACGACGAAATGACCGTGTACAGCACCGACCCCGTCTCCGTCGCCCGCGACTTCAAGGCCCAGGGCGCGGAGCAGATGCACACGGTGGACCTCGAGGGCGCGCGCGACGGCGGCACGCCGAACCTCGGCATGATAGAGCGCATCGTCGCCGAGACGGGCCTCTTCGTCGAGTGCGGCGGCGGAATGCGCGACATGGCGAGCATAGACCGCGCCTTTTCCTCGGGCGTGGGCCGCGTCATCCTCGGCACCGCCGCGGTGAGCGACGAGGCGCTGCTGGCCGACGCGGTGCAGAAGTACGGCGAGAAGATCGCCGTCGGCGCCGATCTGCGCGACGGCAAGGTCGCCATCAAGGGCTGGCGCGAGGACTCCGGCCTCACGGCGGAGGACTTCCTCCGGCGCATCGAGGCCCTGGGCGTCCGCACCGTCATCTGTACGGACATCTCCCGCGACGGGGCCATGCGCGGCGCGAACGCGGAGCTCTACGAGCGATTGCAGCGCGAGTTCGGCCTGGACCTCATCGCCTCGGGCGGCGTCTCGAGCATGGAGGACGTGGCGCGGCTGCGCGTGCTGGGCCTCTACGGGGCCATAATCGGCAAGGCATATTACACCGGGGACATCTCTCTCCGGGCGGCGGTGGAGGCGGCAAGATGATAACAAAAAGGATAATCCCCTGCCTCGACGTGAAGGACGGCAGGGTCGTAAAGGGCGTGAATTTCCTCGGACTGCGGGACGTCTCCTCGCCCGTGGACCTCGCGGCTTATTACTCCGACAGCGGCGCTGACGAGCTGGTGTTCTACGACATCACCGCCTCGGCCGAGGGGCGCAAGCTCTTCACCGACATACTGCGCGAGGTGGCGTCCACCATCTTCATCCCGCTCACGGTGGGCGGCGGCATCTCGAGCCTGGAGGACTTCGACCGCGTGCTCAAGTGCGGCGCGGACAAGGTGAGCGTGAACTCGGGCGCCATCCGTGACCCTGAGCTGGTCCGGCGCGCGGCGCGGCGCTACGGCGACCAGTGCGTGGTGCTCTCCGTGGACGTGAAGCGCATGGACGGCGAGTTCCGCGTGTTCGCCCGCGGCGGGCGCGACGACACGGGCATCGAGGCCATCAGCTGGATAAGGAAGTGCGTGGACATGGGCGCGGGCGAGGTGGTCGTGAACTCCATAGACACGGACGGCGTCAAGGGCGGCTTCGACCTGGAGATGCTCCAGGCGGTCTGCGAGAGCGTGAGCGTCCCGGTCATCGCCTCCGGCGGCGCGGGCTGCTCGGCGGATTTCACGGAGCTCTTCCGGAAGGTGCCGGACGTGAGCGCGGGGCTCGCGGCGTCCATCTTTCACTTCGGCGAGGTAAAAATACCGGAGCTCAAGGCCGAGCTCCGGGCAAACGGAATAAATGTGAGGCTGTGACATGGATTTGGACAAACTGAAATTCGACGAGCGGGGCCTCATCCCCGCCATCGTCGTGGACGCGGAAAACAAAAAGGTGCTCACCCTGGCCTATATGAACCGGGAGAGCCTTGAGATCTCGATGCGGGAGGGCCGCACCTGCTTCTGGAGCCGGAGCCGTCAGGAGCTCTGGCGCAAGGGCGAGACCAGCGGCAACGTGCAGCGCATCGTCTCCATCACGGCGGACTGCGACCTGGACGCGCTGGTGGTTAAGGTGGAGAAGGCCGGCCCGGCCTGCCACACGGGCGCGGAGAGCTGCTTCTTCAACCCCGTGTACGAGAGCGACGAGCTCTCCGAGTTCTCGCTCGACGGCCTGTACGCCCTGCTCCAGGGCCGCAAGGAGCAGCTGCCCGAGGGCAGCTACACGACCTATCTCTTCCAGAAGGGCCTCGACAAGATACTCAAGAAGGTGGGGGAGGAGAGCACGGAGGTCATAATCGCCGGCCACGCGCGGGACAAGCGCGAGACGGTGTACGAGATCGCCGACCTCGCCTACCACGTAATGGTGCTGATGGTGGAGCTGGGCATAAGCCCGGAGGAGGTGCAGCGGGAGCTCGCCTCCCGCCACGTCATCGACCACAAGGTCAAGCAGGAGAAGATGACCTGACAGAGGCAAAAATAAAAGAAGACAGAGCTGACCGTGTCGCGGTTGGCTCTGTCTTCTTTTTTGACGCACTCTAGTGCAGATCAGATCTTCTCCTCAAGCATCCTGATGCAGTCGGAGCAGACATTCTTCCCGCGGTAGGAAACAATGTCCTTGGCGCTGTCACAGAAGATGCACGCGGGCTGATACTTTCTGAGAATGATAGCATCACCCTCGATGTAGATCTCCATCGAGTCCTTCTCGGCGATATCGAGCGTCCTGCGCAGTTCGATCGGAAGCACGATGCGGCCGAGCTCGTCCACCTTTCTTACAATCCCGGTTGATTTCATTAAATTCCCTCCAAATCCGCTGTGTTCCCGTACACAGCACTAAGAAATTATATATGAAATTAATCATAAAGTCAACACACGGGGAATATTTATACACGAAGAAATCTAACAATTAACAAGTGGCGCCGTTGGGAGGAATGAACAATATGTCTAAAATGTGGGCCGCGGCCCTTGTGATCTCGGTGCTGTACGGGGCATTCTCCGGGCGGGGGACGGAGACGGGCCTGGCGGCGCTTCAGGGAGCGCCGGCGGCGGTGGAAGTCATCCTGGGCACGGGCGGGCTCATCTGCCTCTGGTCGGGTGTCATGGAGGTCATGCGCCGCTCGGGGTTGACGGCGGGGCTCTCGCGGCTGCTCAGACCGGTGCTCGGGCGGCTATTCCCGCGAGCTGCGCGCGACAGGGATACGATGGACGCGCTCGCAGCCAACGTCTCGGCCAATTTCCTCGGCCTCGGCAACGCGGCGACGCCTATGGGCATCCGAGCGGCGCAGGGCATGGCGCGGCTGTCGGACAGGCCCGGCACGGCCAGCCGGGAGCTGTGCCTGCTCGTCGTGCTCAACACGGCTTCCATACAGCTCCTGCCCACCACCGCGGCGGCGCTGCGCGCCTCGGCGGGTTCTGCCTCGCCCTTCGACATCCTGCCCGCCGTGTGGCTGAGCTCGGCGGCCTCGGTGACGGCGGGGCTGCTCGCCGCCTCGCTGCTCGCGAGGCTCTGCGGCGAATGAGCGCGCTCGCCGACCTCGCGGCAGCCATAGTCATCGCCGGCGCCGCGCTCTGGGGCGTGCTCTCGGGCACGGACGTCTTTGAGGCGATGTTGGACGGGATAAAGGACGGTCTGGGCGTGCTGCTGCGCATCTTTCCCTCGCTGGTGGCGCTGCTTACGGCGGTGTACATGCTCCGGGCCTCCGGCGCGCTGGAGGCGCTCACGTCGCTGCTCTCGCCGCTGCTCACGCTGCTCGGCATCCCGCCCGAGACCGCGCCGCTCATGCTGCTGCGCCCCGTCTCCGGCAGCGGCGCCCTCGCCGCCGCCACGGAGCTCATAGGCCAGTACGGCCCGGACTCCTACATAGGCCGCACCGCCGCCGTCATGCTCGGCTCCACCGAGACCACCTTCTATGTCATCGCCGTCTACTTCGGCGCCGCGGGCATAAAGCGCACCCGCTGGGCCGTCCCCGCCGCCCTCTGCGCCGATATCACGGGCTTCGCCGTCTCCGCCCTGGCCGTCCGCCTGCTCTGGGGGAGCTGAGATTGTGAAAAATTTCTGTAAAGTTTCCAAAACCCCTTTACAAATCCGAAAAGCTGTGCTATTATGCATATGCTTTGTTAAATGTGTAACATTTAATTTTGCAAGTCTCCTCTCATTTAGATCTTATTTCTCTCTCCCCAAAAGACGTCCGCTGCGCGGGCGTTTTTTGGTTTGTGCTGAGAAGGCAGAATGGTTTACATAACTGATAGAAACCATTAATTGCCGCCCCGTCCGAAAGTGGGAAGGGGCGGTTTTTTATACACAGTGTCGCGAATTAAATACCATGCCGGGGTAAAAAGCGCCGGGGAGGACAACCTTTGGCTCCTCCCCGGCGCTGGTTTATTTTGTTTGGGTCCTCACATCTGCTCGGGCGCGTGGACGCCGAGGATGCCGAGGCAGACGGCGATGGCGCTGCGCACGCAGTCGGCCAGCAGGAGACGGGCCTCCAGCACGCCCGGTTCCGCGCCCTTGATGCGGCAGGCGTTGTAGAAGCGGTGGAAGCGCGCGGCCAGCTCCATAGCGTAGCGGTTGATACGGCTGGGGTCGAGCGCCTGGGCGGCGTGGAGTATCTCGTCAGGCAGGGCGGCCAGCTGCTTTATTACCTCGCGCTCCTGCTCCGTGGTGAGCAGGGATGCGTCCACGGCGGCGGCGTCCGGCACGGCATGGCCGTCCGCGGCCAGGTTGCGTATGACGGAGCAGATGCGCGCGTGGGCGTACTGCACGTAGTAGACGGGGTTCTCGCTGTCCTCGCGCACGGCGAGGCCGAGGTCGAAGTCCATCTGCGTGTCGGGGCGGGAGTTGAAGAACCAGCGCGCCGCATCGACGGGTATCTCGTCGAGCAGATCGCCGAGCGAGATGGCCTTGCCGGTGCGCTTGGACATGCGCACCACCTCGCCGTCGCGCATGAGCTTCACTAGCTGCATGAGCACGATCTCGAGCCTGTGCTGGCCATCGAGCCCCAGCGCGTCGAGCGCGCCCTTGAGCCGGGCGACGTGGCCGTGGTGGTCGGCGCCCCAGATGTTGATTGCCCTGTCGAAGCCGCGCACGGCGAGCTTGTTGCGGTGATAGGCGATGTCCGCGGCGAAGTAGGTGTAAAAGCCGTTGGCGCGGCGGAGCACGTCGTCCTTGAGGTCGAGCTTTTCGATGTCCTTCTCGCTCTTGCCCGCGGCGCGCAGCTCGTCTCCGAGGATGCGGGAGGTGGCCAGCCAGAGCGCGCCGTCCTTCTCATAGGTGAAGCCGCGCTCCGTGAGCTCGGAGACCGTGTCGGCCACAAAGCCGCTCTCGTGCAGGCTGCTTTCGAAGAACCACTCGTCGTACTCGATGCCGTAGCGGGCGAGGTCGGCTTTCATTTTAGGTATATTGCGGTCGAGCCCGAAGCGGGCCATGGCCGCGTGGCGCTCGGCGACGGGCTTGTCCAGCCAGCCGGGGCCGTTCTCCTCGAGGAAGGCGCGGGCGAGGTCCTTTATGTCGTCGCCGTGATAGCCGTCCTCCGGGAACTCCACGGCGTCCTCGCCGAGGATGAGCTGGGCATAGCGCGCCTCGATGGAGGAGGCGAACTTCTCGATCTGGTTGCCCGCGTCGTTGACGTAGAACTCGCGCCAGACCTCGGCCCCGGCGCGGGAGAGCACCTCGGCCAGCGTGTCGCCGAGGACGCCGCCGCGGGCGTTGCCCATGTGCATGGGGCCGGTGGGGTTGGCGGAGACGAACTCCACCATTATCTTCTGGCCGCGCATGGCGTCGGAGCGGCCGTAGTCCGCGCCCTCGGAGGCGACGGCAGCCATGACCTCGCCGTACCAGGCGGGGGCGAGGCGGAAGTTTATGAAGCCGGGGCCCGCGGCCTCGGCGGAGGCGAAATAGCTGCCGGAGAGGTCGAGGTTCGCGATGAGCGCGTCGGCTATCTTCCTCGGCGCCATGTGCAGCGCCTTTGCGCCGGTCATGGCATGGTTTGCGGCAAAGTCGCCGTTATTCGTGTCCTTGGGCACCTCTACGGTGCCGGAGAGCGCCGCGCCGGAGGGCAGTTCGCCCTTTTCCGCCACACGCTTAAGGCTCTCCGCGAGGAGAGCGTCTATCTGATTTTTCGCCTTTTCAACAAGATTTGCCATCTGCCGCACCGCCCTGTTCTCTAACGTTAATCCTGAATTTGTTCCGTCCCACGACGGCGTGGTCAAAGTCGACCACGTAGTCTATCTCCATGTCCCCGCCGCGCGGGCCCATGGTGGAGTGTATCTTGTGCGTGTCGAGGCCCATTGTGGCGGAGCCGAAGGGCGTGTCGTAGAGGAAGGTGTTTTTCGTGCCCTCGCGGAAGACCATCTTGCTGGTGAGCGTCCCCTCGCGGGAGAGGACGACCTCGGTCGGCGTGAAGGTGAAGGAGGTGCGGGTGCCCTGCATCCCCGTGAGCTCGCTCTCCATATAGCTGAGCTCGCCCTTCCCGTCGCGGTAGCAGTATTTCCCCTCGGTGACCAGCTCGACCGTGTCGTCCGAGCCCTGGGGGAAGTTCTGCACGCCTGTTATTGAGATTATGACGTCTTTCAAATGATTCACATCCTTACACATGGCCTGACATTATACATCATATGCGGCTGTATGTCAAAGACTTACGGGTCAATTTCGATAATTTCAAGCCCGCACCGCACCGCGTAGCGCAGGGTGTTGAAGGTGCCGCCGCGCGAGCCGTTGAAGACGGCGATGACGACGCCGGAGCGGTCCACCATATAGCGGTTGCGGCGCATCATGCACTCGGGGCTGTATCGCGGGCTGACGACGGTGAGCTTGTCGCACTCGGAGAGCAGCCTGTCGTAGCGCTCGGTGCTTCCGGCGGACCAGCGGAGGTCCTGCTCGGGACAGGGGACGGCGGCCTCCAGCGTCACGTCGGGACGGCTGCGTCGCAGCGCCGCCACCGCCTCGCCGAAGAAGATGTCGCAGCCCTCGGCCATGCCGCAGATGAAGTGGCGCACGCCGCCCTCGTACACGGCTTCCACCGCGTCCGCCAGGTCGGACTTGAGCCGCAGGCAGCGCGGGTCGTTCTCGTTGGCGCCCCAGGGCAGCTTTGCGCTGCGGTGCCCCGTGAAGCAGCAGGTCTTTTCCCTCGGCGTCTCGCGCCCGTCCATGGCTCTCACCTCACCAGCCGATTTTATCTTCATATCATATTATTGTCAAATCAATTAATTCACAAAGCCCCTTGCAAAAAACGCCGCACGGTGTTATAGTATAGCCGACAACCGAAAAGATGTCTTCGGGGCAGGGTGAAATTCCCGACCGGCGGTAAAGTCCGCGAGCGGAGGCTTGGGCCAAAGCATGAATCGGTGCGATTCCGATACCGACAGTACAGTCTGGATGGAAGAAGATGCGTGTGTTGCTTATGCAATGGCTGCGCCCGAAGGAGACACCCCTTCGGGCGTTGATTTTTTCCTGAAAGGTGTATAAGAACAATGGATGCTGCAAAGAAAGGCCCTTCGGCCGCGCGCCGTATGGATACAAAGAAAATGGCCATACTCGCGATGATGGCCGCTCTTGCTTACGTCGTTATGCTGGTTGGGCGCGTTCCCATCGTGCTCTGGCTCAAGTACGACCCCAAGGACGTCGTCATAGCAATAGCGGCCTTCATCTACGGCCCCATGGCCGGCGTGGGCATCTCCATCGTGGATTCGCTCATAGAAATGCTCACGGCGAGTGACACGGGCATCTGGGGTTTTATCATGAACGTGCTCTCCACCTGTTCGCTGGTCGTACCCGCTGCACTCATCTACCACAGGCACCACACAATAAAGGGAGCCGTACTCGGTCTCATCGTCGGCAGCGTGCTCTGCGTTGCGGCAATGCTGCTGTGGAACTGGCTCGTCACTCCGTTTTACATGGGTCAGCCGCGCGAGGCCGTGGAGGAGCTGCTCATACCGTATTTCCTGCCCTTCAACGCCTTCAAGACCAGCGTGAACTCCACGCTCACCGTGCTGCTCTATAAGCCGGTGGTCACGGCTCTGCGCAAGGCGAAGCTCGTGCCCGAGTCCGAGCACGCCGCCCCGCCGGTGGCGGGCAAAAAGCGCCTCGGCGTGTATCTCGCGGCGCTCGTGGTGCTGGCGACGCTCATCCTGCTGGGATTCGTCCTCGCTGACAAGATCTGAAGCCAAAACATAAAAAGCGGCCCCGTCCAACATCGGACGGGGCCGCTTTTTGTCTCAGCCGCAGGCGCCGAGCACGTCGTCAAGCAGCTCGCGCGTGCACTCGAGCACGGCGCTGTCGCCCTCGCCTCCGGCCGTGCAGCGTATGCAGCAGACGGCGGTGACGGTGGAGCCGAGCTTCCTCGAGAGCCGCTCCGCGAACATGTCGCTCACCACGTCGTCCCTCGAGCCGGGACGCAGCAGCGTGCGCAGCACGGGCTCGCCGCCGTCGCAGTAGGCCACGCTCACGCTGCCTATCTCCGGCGCGCTGCCGCCGCGTATCTTCACGAGCGTGTCGTTCCCGCTGCCCGACAGAGTCACGCTTATCGGGAGGCCCAGCGCCTCCCGCTCAAAACTGAGCTCTTGCAAATCACTTTTCCCCGCTTTCCGTGCCGTGCTTCCTTTTGCCCTTGCCGAAGGGCCAGGCCCGGTCCTTGTCCACCAGGCCCAGAACGACAAGCGCCAGCCCCAGCACTATGCCGGTGGCAGAGCGGAACGTGTCGCCCACCGAGAACATGCCGCCGACGCACAGCAGCGTTCCGCAGATGACCAGTATGATGTCAGTCGCCTTTTCCACGGCAAACCTCCAAGAAGATTTGTTGACATAATATCACAACATTCGGGCTTATTCAAGCCCTTCTGCGACGCTTACCTCACAAACGCCCAGTTTTTCCATGAGCGCCGCCGCCTCGGGGCTTATCCGCTCCCCACAGACGGCTATCGGTATCGCGGGCGGGCAGCTCACCGCCGCCTCCGCGCAGACGCGGCCCGCGGCCTCGCGCACCGGCACGCTCACGCGCCGCGAGAGCAGCGCCTCCCGCGGTGAGAGCACCCGCTCGCCCGGCTCCGGCATAGACTGCGGCCTCCGCTCGGAGGGGCGGCGAAGCGGCAGGGCGCGCCTCACGGTGTCATATGCCCCCTCGTCCAGCCCGGGCGTGAACATCAGCACGACCCAGTCCGCGTCCACGTACTCGGGCTCGGTCCGCCAGCCGCGCAGGCAGGCGGCCAGCTCCGGCCCGGTGCAGCCAAAGTCTCCGGCGGGTAGGGCCAGCTTCAGCGGGTCGCCCTCGGACGGAGCGAGGCCCAGCTCCCGCGCAAGCGCCGGGACTCGCCGCGCCGTCTCGCGTATGAGCGCGGGGTAGTCCTTGTCCAGGCTGTCGGAGCAGAGGTCCAGCGACTGCAAAATGAGGTACGAGGGGCTCGACGAGCCGAACACGGCCAGCGAGTGCCGCGCCTCGGTCTCATACTCCGCCATAGCGCCCTCTGCGACGTGAAGATACGCCCCGCCGGTCAGCACCGGCAGAGTCTTGTGCGCCGAATCGCAGCACATGTCCGCGCCGAGGTCGAGCGGGTGCCGCGAGGGCGCGAGGAACTTCAAATACGCCCCGTGCGCGTTGTCCACGAGCAGCGGCACGCCGCGCGCGTGACACACCTCCGCGAGCGCCGCTATGTCCTGCACGCCGCCGAGATAGTCCGGGGAAGTTATGTAAACCGCACACGGCCTCTCGCCCGCGTCCAGCGCCCGCTCCAGCGCCTCCCGCGAGACGGGGCAGGAGCAGAGGGGGGAGGGGGCATCGGGGTAGAGCCACACGGGCTCGAGCCCGAGCAGGGCGCAGCCGTGCAGGAAGCTCTTGTGCGCGTTCCGGGCGGCGAGAATGCGGTTCGTCGCGCCCTCGGGCCGGAATATGTACGCGAGATGCAGCATGGCCTTGACGCACTGGGAGCTTCCGCCCGTCGAATAGAACGTGTGGCGCGAGCCGAAGAGCTCCGTCGTGTTCTCCTCGCTTTCGAGGATGATGCCCTCGGGGCAGGCGAGGTCGTCCGCGCCCGCGACTTCGGTTATGTCGAGCGCCTCGCAGCCGAGCTCACCGCGGCCCTTGTGGCCCGGCATGTGCAGTCTGACGGCGACGCTCTCGCAGTAGCCCCGCACAAAGTCGCAGATGGGCGTGCTCATCCTTCGCTCTCCAGCTCCATTGCGGCCTGGAGCATGATGGCGCATTCCATGCGCTTCTTGAACAGACGGCAGCCGTATTCATAGACGCCGCCTATGCTGCCCGTGGCGTGGTAACTGTTCGCCGCGCAGCCGCCGGAGCAGTAGAGCCGGGCCCAGCAGTCCTTGCAGTCGGGGCGGGAGTAGGCGTTGCAGGCGCGGAACTCGCCCTGCACGGCGGTGTTTGTGACGCCGTCCCAGATGTTGCCGAGGCTGTACTTCGGGTCGCCGACGAACTGGTGGCAGGGGAAGAGCTCGCCCCAGGGCGTGACGGCCATGTACTCGGTGCCGCTGCCGCAGCCGGTGACGCGCTTGTAGATGCAGGGGCCGTGCTTGAGGTCGACCATGTAGTGGTAGAAGGTGATGGGCTTGCCCTCCCGCCAGCGGCGGAGCATGTCCTTTGCGAGGATCTCGTACTGCTCGCAGAGGACGGGGAAGTCCTCCTCGGTGAGCGCGCAGGGGTCGCCGGGCGCGCAGACCACGGGCTCCATGCTTAGCTCGGTGAAGCCGAGGTCGGCCATGTGGAAGAGGTCGTTCGTGAAGTCGGTGTTGTAGTGCGTGTAGGTGCCGCGCATGTAATAGCTCTTGTCCCCGCGCTTTGCGACGAAGCGCTGGAAGTTCGGCACGATGCGGTCATAGCTGCCGTTGCCCGCTACGTCGACGCGGAAGCGGTCGTTGACCTCCTTGCGGCCGTCGAGGGAGAGCACGACGTTGTGCATCTCGCGGTTGCAGAAGTCCGTGACCTCGTCGTCGAGCAGCACGCCGTTGGTCGTGAGGGTGAAGCGGAAGTTCTTGCCCGCGTCCTTTTCGATGGAGCGCGCGTAAGCGACGAGGTCTTTGACTATCTGCCAGTTCATGAGCGGTTCGCCGCCGAAGAAGTCGACCTCGAGGTTCCGGCGGTCGCCGGAGTTCTCGACGAGGAAGTCGAGCGCCCTCTTGCCGACGTCGAAAGACATGATGGCCCTCTCGCCGTGGTACTTGCCCTGGCTGGCGAAGCAGTAGGAGCAGTTGAGGTTGCAGGTGTGGGCGACGTGGAGGCAGAGGGCCTTTATGACGTGGGACGAGCCCTTGTAGTCGGCGGCGAGCTGCTCATAGTCGTCGGGGGTGAAGAGCTTGTGCTCGCGCTCGAGCTCCGCGACGTCGTCGAGGCACTCGAGCACGTCGGAGCGCGTGACGTCGGGGTATTTTTCGCAGACCGCAGCGCAGATCTCGTCCGCGGAGCGGGACTTGTACATTTCGATTATGTCGTAGGCGACGTCGTCGACGAGGTGGACGGAGCCGGAGGCGGTGTCGAGGACGATGTCGTAGCCGTTGAGCTTGTACTGGTGGACCAAAGGAGGGCCCCCTTTCTCAAGAGTGCATAAAAAGACGCCGCCTCGTGGGGAGACGGCGCCGTTTTGTCAGCGTGCGCTAATTATTTCTTCTCGCAAGGCTGGTTGGCAACGCCGCAGCTGGTCTTGCAGGCGGACTGGCAGGAAGTCTGGCACTCGCCGCAGCCGCCGTTCTGGGCGCTCTGGCACAGGTCGCGGGTCTCAAGAGTCTTGATTCTTTCCATAATTATATCTCCATTCTGTGACAATAGTTCCGGCAGCTGCCATAGGCCCCCGCCGATTTATCCATAAAATTTTACCACACACCCGGAATAAAATCAAGGTTTTTGCTTGGGCTTTACTTCTTTATCCAGCTCTCATCGGAGGGATTGTTGCGGAAGGCTATAAGGCGCTGCACATCCTCAGGCTTTATATAGCCCTCCTCTGCGGCAGCCTCGGCTACCACGTCGAAATTGGTAAGGGAGACGTTTTTCACGTTGGCGGCAGCAAGACGCTCCAGGCCCTTCTTCATGCCGTAGGTGAAGATACTCACCACTCCCAGCACATCCGCTCCGGCCTGGCGGAGTACATCCACCACTTCCAGTACACTTCCGCCGGTAGAAATGAGGTCTTCCACCACAACCACCTTCTGGCCAGGCTCCAGCCGGCCCTCTATCTGATTCTGGCGTCCGTGATCCTTGGCCCCGGAGCGCACATAGCCCATGGGCATATTCAGAAGGTGGGCGGTGATGGCGGCATGGGCTATGCCGGCTGTGGAGGTGCCCATAAGCACCTCAGCCTCTGGGTAATTTTCCTTTATCAGCTGGGCCAGGCCCTGCTCCACATCCAGGCGCACTTCCGGGGCGGTGAGGGTCAGGCGATTGTCGCAGTACACGGGGCTCTTGATGCCGCTGGCCCAGGTAAAGGGCTCATCGGGGCGGAAGAACACCGCCTTTATCTTCAGCAGATCTTTTGCAATTTTCTTTTCCATCATCCTATAAACTCCTTTACGCATCTGTTGTACGCCTCCACAGGGTCGGAAGCGGCGGTTATGGGACGGCCCACCACGATATAGTCTGAGCCCAGTTCTTTAGCCTTTGCGGGAGTGGTAATGCGCTTCTGATCTCCTGCATCCCCGTCGGCAAAGCGGACGCCGGGAGTGACGGTGACAAAGCTCTTGCCGCAGCCGTCATGTACTTTGCCCGCCTCCAAGGGTGAGCAGACCACGCCGTCCAGCCCTGCCGACATAGCAGTGCGGGCGTAGCTCATGACCACCTGGTCCAGAGGCTTTTCAATGAGCAGCTCTCTCTCCATGCTCTCCTGGTCGGTAGATGTGAGCTGAGTGACGGCTATGAGCAGGGGGCGGCTGCCGTCTGGCCGGGTCAGGCCCTCCAGGGCGGCTTTCATCATGGCAGAGGTTCCGGCAGCATGGACATTGCACATATCCACATCCAGTCCGGAGAGCACGGCCATGGCCTTTTTCACGGTGTTAGGGATGTCGTGGAGCTTCAGGTCCAGGAATATCTTGTGGCCCCGGGCCTTTATCTGCCGGACTATCTCCGGGCCCTCGGCATAGTAGAGCTCCATGCCGATCTTTACAAAGGGTTTGCGCTCCTGGAACTTGTCCAGGAAAGTGAGCACCTGCTCTGCACTGCTGAAATCGCAGGCAACTATCACGTCTTTACCCATGTATCGCTCCTCCTATTATATCTCTCAGTGAACTTATATTGTACTTCTCCATGACTGCGGGCAGCTCATTTATAATATCCCGGCAGGCAAAGGGCTTGGCCAGATTGGCGGCCCCCACTTCCACAGCCGTGGCTCCCGCCAGCATCATCTCAATTACATTCTCGGCACAGGATACCCCTCCCACGCCGATGACCGGCACCTTTACCGCCTGGGCCACCTGGTACACCATGCGCAGAGCCACGGGAAATATGGCCGGGCCGGAAAAGCCTCCGGTGCGGTTGGCCACCACAGGCCGCCGTGTTTTAAGGTCTATACGCATGCCCAGCAGGGTATTGATGAGGCTGATGCCGTCGGCCCCTGCCTCCTCACAGGCCAGGGCGATGGACACAATATCCGTCACATTTGGGCTGAGCTTGATTATCACCGGCTTGCGGCAAACGGCCTTCACCGCCCTGGTGACTTCCGCCGCAGCCTCCGGGCTGGTGCCGAAGCTCATTCCGCCTCCGTGGACATTGGGGCAGCTGACGTTCACTTCCAGCCAGCCCACCTGCTGGCACTTATCCAGCTTTTCACAGCTGTACACATAGTCGTCCACGGAAAAGCCGCTCACATTGGCCATCACCTTTTTATGGAAAACCTTAGCCAGTTTCGGCAACTCTTCTTCAATCACCTTATCCACCCCGGGGTTTTGCAATCCCACGGAGTTTATGAGCCCGGCGGTACACTCGGCGATGCGGGGAGTGGGGTTTCCGAAGCGGGGTTCCCTGGTGGTGCCCTTAAAGGAAAACGTGCCCAGTACATTTATATCATATAACTCCGCAAATTCATAGCCGTATCCGAAAGTTCCGCTGGCGGGGATGACCGGGTTATCCAGCTCTATGCCGCAGAGGGAGACTCTCATGTCCGCCATTTTATCTCCTCCTTCATCAGCACCGGGCCCTCCTTGCATATGCGCTTCACCCCGTAGAGGGTCTCACAGGAGCATCCCATGCAGGCGCCGAAGCCGCAGCCCATGCGCTGCTCGAAGCTGAACTGGCCGGAGGTCACAGAGCAGTCGCTGACAGCTTTGAACATGGCCTCCGGGCCGCAGGTATAGAAATGGCTGTAGCTCATTCCCTCCATGGCTTTTGTCACATAGCCCTTTATGCCCAGACTTCCGTCCTCGGTGCAGACAATTACTTCACAGCCAAGTGTTCTGAACTCGTCCACATAGACAGCCTGCTCCTTTGATGCAAAGCCCAGGATGACCCGGACTTTTTTACCCTCTTTTATCAGGAACTTTGCCAGGGCGTACAGAGGCGTAAAGCCCATGCCCCCGCCTATAAGCAGAGGTCTGTCCCCTGAGAGGGAGGTATCAAAGCCGTTGCCCAGGCCGGTGAGCACATCCAAGCTGCCATTTTTCATTTTGGACAGCAGTTCTGTTCCCCGGCCTACAATGCGGTATGCCACGGTGAGGCTGCTTTCATCCCAGTCGCACACGGAAAGAGGCCGGCGGAGGAAACAGCCCTCCACCTGTATATTCACGAACTGGCCTGGGCGCACGATGGCCCCGGTATCTCCCCCCAGGCTCAGGCGCATAATGTCCTTCGCCAGTGGGATGTTTTCAATTATCTCAAACTTTCCCTGTTTCATGAATCTCCTCAGGCATCGATAGTGGAGATGCGCAGAGTCGTCTCCTCCAGCACATCCAGCAATACCTTCACAGTGTCCAGAGCGGTGAACATGGTGACGTTGTTTTCGGTAGCGGCACTGCGTATCTTGAATCCGTCGCTGAGCTGGCCCATGGAGCCTATGTCCTGGGTGTTGATGACATAGGCGATATGGCCTTGGCGCAGGGATTCCAGTATCTCGTTGCTGCCGTCACGTATCTTTTTAAGCACATGGGTGCGGATTCCGTTTTCCTTCAGGAAGCGGGCCGTGCCCTCGGTGGCCTCAATGTTGAATCCCAGATTATAGAAGCGGCGGATCAGGGGCAGCGCCTCTTCCTTGTCCTTGTCGGCCACGGTGGCAAACACGGTGCCGTAGTTCTGCAGGTGGGTGCCGGCAGCCTGTAGGGCCTTGTACAAAGCACGGTTCAGTTTGTCGTCATAACCGATGGCCTCGCCGGTAGACTTCATTTCCGGGGAGAGATAGGCATCCAGTCCCCGTATCTTATTGAAGGAGAATACCGGAACCTTTACATACCAGCGTTCCTTCTCCTTGGGATAGATATCAAATATGCCCTGCTCTTTCAGGCTCTTGCCCATGATGACCTCGGTGGCGATATCCGCCAGGCTGTAGCCGGTGGCCTTGGACAGGAAGGGTACGGTACGGGAGGAACGGGGATTTACTTCGATGATATAGACCTTGTCGTTCCTATCCACGATGAACTGGATGTTGTACAGCCCGACGATGCCGATGCACGAATAGATGATCACGATGGCCTGCACCATGGGATTGTCCTGCCGGCCGATCACGTCCACCAGCAGGCCGCCCATGCCGGGAATGGAATAGAGCGATT
>ERZ827478.596-NODE-596-length-34364-cov-4.282958_pt1 | contig 34364 bp, 36 predicted proteins | sample MGYA00519705_ERZ827478 | MGnify/ENA primary metagenome ERZ827478 (study PRJEB31778, sample SAMEA3449318) | human gut metagenome | biome: human gut; feature: human-associated habitat; material: faeces | place: United Kingdom | collected 2010/2012 ... | reverse complement strand
GCAATGCACAATATTCTGGCCCTGGAGTACCACTCGGTGGATGTGCCCTGGTGGAGCAGCATGGTTAAGGGCCTGCCTGAGCCCCTCATATCCCGGGGATTTATCAAGGTGCCCGAGACTCCCGGCCTGGGCATTGAAAGTCTCAACGAGGAAGTGCTGAAAGAACACATAAACCCGGATATACCGGGCATGTGGGAACCTACGGACAGCTGGAACCGTGAATTCTCCAACGACCGGCTGTGGAGCTGAAAAGCTTCTCATTACAAGGGGGGTGGAGACAAGATGTTCGATTTACGCGGCAAGACTGCCCTGATAACCGGCTCCAGCCGGGGTATAGGCAGGGCAATACTTCTCGCCTATGCCGGCCAGGGTGCCCGGGTAATCTTCCATTGCCGCAAGCCCGGGCCCTGCTCCCAGCAGCTTATCAGCGAACTGGTGACAATGGGGGCGGATTTCACCGCGGTATATGCCGACCTGGGTTCCGGGGACGGAGCCGGGGAGCTATGCCGCCAGCTGAAAGAGCAAAACATCAGCATAGACATTCTGGTTTTAAACGCCTCGGTGGAGCTTCGCCGGGAATGGACAGAGATAAGCGACCGGGAATACGACCTGCAGATGGACACCAATTTCCGCGCACCGGTAAAGCTGCTGCAGGCTCTGGTGCCTGCAATGCAGGAAAAGGGTTGGGGGCGAATCATCTGCATGGGCAGTGTACAGCAGCTCAAGCCCCACCCCGCCATGCTGATATACTCCGCCGGGAAGGCGGCGCTGGAAAACGTGGTGCGCTCTCTGGCCCCTCAGCTCGCCCCTATGGGCATAACCATCAACTGTATCGCCCCCGGGGCCATAAGGACCGACCGCAACAGCCAGGCCCTCTCCGACCCCGACTATGAGCGGCAGGTCAAAAACCTTATCCCTGCCCGATACATAGGCTGGCCCCAGGATATAGCCGGTCTGGCCGTATACCTGGCTTCCCGGGAGAGCAGGTACATGACCGGTCAGACCTTGTATGTGGACGGAGGCAAAAGCCTTTGAAACAGCCATCAAATCAAGCTTGGAGGTATCGCTCATGCGCTTTAGCGACCCGCAGGATATAATTGCCCTCACCCCTCAGTGGAAGGGCGAACGCTTTGATGACGGCAGGCCCAGAGTGCCCGACAGCTATCTGGATGCCCTGTATGATATGACTCTGGAAGAACTGTGGAAGCCCATATTCGTCAAGGGCTATGAAAACCAATTTGTGGCCATGGACAGCCTCCACCCGGAATTTGACACCGACGGGAAGCTTAAGCACAAGCTTGTGGGCCGGGCCGTCACGGCAGTCTACGGGCCTTCAAGGCCGGACTACTATGAGGCCAGCTTCGCCCAGGCCGCCTCCGAGGGCCGCAGCGGCACCCCCAACCAATGGCTTATCGACAGCCTCCAGGACAGGGACGTGGCCGTAGTGGATATGTATGACAAAATTTACAAGGGCACTTTCCTGGGCGGCAATCTCACCACAGCTTTGAAAAGCCGTACTCATAACGGCGGCGCGGTCATCTGGGGCGGCATAAGGGATATCGAGCAGATGCGTCAGGTCAACGTGCAGGTCTATTACCGGGGCGTGGACCCCACTCCGATCCGGGATTTTGTCATGCTCAGCTTCAACGGCCCCGCACGGATAGGCTCCGGGGAGCACTGCGCGGTCTGCCTTCCCGGGGACGTAGTCTACGGCTGCGGTGGAGGCGTGCTGTTTATTCCCCCCCACCTGGTGGTGGAGGTGGTGGAAAACGGTGCCAAGACCCAGGTCAAGGATCTCTTTGGTTTTGAGATGATAACCGCCAACCGATTTACCACTGCCCAGATCGACAGGAATACCTGGACAGTGGAAATGCTGGACATGCTGCTGGACTTTATAAAAAACGACCCCAGAGGCATGCCCTACCGTCAGCTGGACTGGAGCCATGAATATGACATGGCTCGCAGCGGCGACCCCAGCGATACCCAGTCGGCCTTGTGAGGGGAATGTCATAAGCCGAATCTTCCTGTTGAATTCTCTCCGGCCTCATGCTATAATACCCCCTAAATAAGGGAGTAGTCGGCGCTTATTGCGTGATGAGGTCAACATACTGGACATGTTCCTGGCTTTATCTTAAATGACGAGACTTATCTGCGGCAGCGGATGAGTCTCGCTTTTTTCTGCCGCAAAAAATCAGCGGAGGAATGTAAACATGACATTTATCGAACTCTTTTTAATCGCCGTGGGCCTGTCAATGGATGCCTTTGCCATAGCAATCTGTAAAGGGCTTTCCGTTTCCAGGCTGTGTCCCAGACACATGGTAATAACCGGCTTATGGTTCGGCGGCTCCCAGGCTGTCATGCCCTTGATAGGCTATTTCCTGGGCAGCAGCTTCTACAGCTTTATCTCCGGAGTAGACCACTGGATCTCTTTTGGGCTGCTGCTTATCATAGGCATTAATATGATAAGGGAATCCCGGGAAGCCAGCTGCCCCATAAATGCCAGCTTCAGTGCCAAAGTGATGTTCCCTCTGGCCATCGCCGACAGCATTGACGCACTGGCCGTGGGCGTAGCCTTTGCCTTCCAGGAGGTGTCCATACTCCCTGCCGTAGCCCTTATCGGCGCCACCACCTTCCTGCTCTCCTGCGCCGGAGTGAAGATCGGCAATGTATTCGGCTCAAAGTACAAATCCAAGGCAGAACTAGCCGGCGGCCTGGTGCTCATTGCCATCGGCTGCATCATGCTTTTGAGAGACTTGGGAATTGTGGCCTGACAAGCAGGAAGAGGGAGAGAGTGCAAGTGTCCGGTCTTATTCATCTGTACTATGGGGACGGCAAGGGCAAAACTACCGCGGCAACGGGCCTGGCTCTGAGAGCTGCCGGGGCAGGTATGAAGGTGCTCTTCGTCCAGTTTTTGAAGGACGGCAGCTCCCCGGAAATGGAGATGCTCCGGCAGAGCCAGCTCATAGAGACTGACTGCTGCTCATCCATCCACAAATTCGTCTTTCAGATGAGCGGGGAGGAGCGGAGGCAGGCAGAGGCAGAGTACAGCCGCCTGCTGGAAAACAGCCTCCGCCGCTGCAATGAAGGCTATGGCCTCTTGGTGCTGGATGAGGTCATCCCCGCCTGCAATATGGGTATGGTGTCCGAGACCGCCCTGGCAGACTTTCTCCGCAGCAAGCCCTCAGGACTGGAAGTGGTGCTCACCGGTCGCGAACCCTCCCCTGTCCTGTTGGATCTGGCGGACTACGCAACGGAGATGAAAAAGTACAAGCATCCCTACGACCGGGGCGTCCCCGCCAGGAGAGGCATAGAGTTTTAAAAGTAAATTTACGTGCCACGCCAGCCTTTCCCGCCTTGAAGGCGGGAAAGGTTTTTTCACGTCAGTCAATAGTTTTAGGCATATGTCAAAAATAATTATTGACATATGCCGTTTATTCTGCTATCCTGAAAATGTAAATGGCATATGATATAAACCTGGCTGCCGGAATCCGGCGTCCCGGTTCAAATTCCAGGAGGTGGGAGCGGTGCCAAGGCCGAAAAAATGCAGGCGGGTCTGCCGTCTGCCGGATAACGAGGGCTTTATGCCCCTGCGCCCCTGCGCCTGGGAGCGCCGTGTGGTTCTGACCGTGGACGAATATGAGACCATCCGCCTTATTGACCGGGAGGGCTTTTCCCAGGAGCAGTGCGGCGAATATATGCGCATTGCCCGCACTACCGTCCAGCAGATATACGGCTCTGCCCGGAAGAAGCTGGCGGACGCGCTGGTGGAGGGTCTGCCCCTGGGCATCTCCGGCGGGGACTACAGCCTCTGTGACGGTACTCAACAGCACCACTGCTGCAAAGGATGTCACCGCCGGCAGAGCGGAAATCTGAAAAATGTGGAAGAACTGGCAGGAGGAGATCAAAATGAAAATAGCCATACCCCTGGATGAGGACAGAGTCAGTGTCTGCCCGGTGCTGGCAAGAGCGCCCTATTTCCTTTTCTGGGCAGAGGGAAGCAGCAGCATTGAGGAAAATCCGGCAGCCCAGGCCCAGAGCGGCGCCGGTATGCAGGCAGCCCAGTTTCTGGTGGACCGGGAGGTCACGGAGCTGATAACTCCCCGCTGTGGGCAGAATGCGGCGGAGGTCTTTAAGGCTGCGGGCATGAAGATTTATAAGTCGGAAAACAAATCCGCCGCCGATGATCTGGCCGCCTGCCGGGAGGGCAGGCTCTCCCCGCTGGAGCACTTTCACGGCGGCTTTCACGGGATAGCATGAAGATAGCCTGTTTAAGCGGCAAGGGTGGAGCAGGCAAGACCTTCACGGCGGTAAACCTGGCCGCCTCAGCCGGTAAATGCTGCTATGTTGACTGTGATGTAGAGGAGCCCAACGGCCGCCTGTTTTTAAAACCGGAGAGAGTGGAGAGCCGCAGTGTCTCCACTCTCCTGCCGGAGTTTGACGACAGTCTCTGCTCCGGCTGCAAAAAATGCGTGGACTTCTGCCGTTTCCACGCCCTGGTTTATGTAAAGGGCAAACCCATGGTCTTTTCTGAGGTCTGCCACAGCTGCGGTGGCTGTGCCCTGGTGTGTCCGGAAAAGGCCGTCAGGGAAAAGCCCCGGCCCATAGGTATCCTAGAAGAAGGGCGGCACGGAGACATCCGCGTCATCACCGGAGTTCTGGACCCCGGGGAAGCCTCCGGCATTGCCCTCATCAAAGAGGCCGTCAAAAGCGCCCGGGGCCTGAGCATTCTGGACTGTCCCCCCGGCAGTGCCTGCCCCGTTATGGAGAGCGCCTCGGCCGCGGACTATTGCCTGCTGGTGGCCGAGCCCACGGCTTTTGGCCTGCATAATTTCAAAATGGTGCATGAACTGGTGCACCTGCTGGGCAAGCCCTGCGGTGTGCTCATCAACAAGCAGGACGCCCCTTATGAGCCGCTGGAGCGCTTCTGTGAAGAACAGGGCATACCTGTTCTGGCGCGCATCCCCTTTGACCCGGAAGCGGCGGAGTGCATAGCAGCCGGAGAAATAGCAGCGGAAAAGCTGCCTCGCTACCGGGCGCTGTTTCAGGGCCTGCTGGAAAAGATAGGAGGCAGCCTGTGAAAAAACTTCTGATACTCAGCGGCAAGGGCGGCACGGGAAAAACCACTGTGGCCGCCGCCTTCGCCCGTTTCTCCGGTGCCCGGGCCCTGGCCGACTGCGATGTGGATGCCCCCAACCTGCACCTGGTTTCCGGGGAACTGCCCCGCCCCCGGGTGACGGACTTCATGGGCGGAGATAAGGCCTGGGCTGACAGGGAGAAATGTCTGGGCTGCGGAGCCTGTCTGGAGCACTGCCGCTTTGATGCCCTGTCCCTGTACGGCGGGAAGATCGAGATAGACGAATATGCCTGCGAGGGCTGCGGAGTCTGCGCCCATGTGTGTCCCGTCGGGGCCATTACCCTGTCGCCGGACATAGCCGGACGGCAGGAACTGTACAGCGATGAGCGTGTTTTCTCTACTGCCATGCTGAAAATGGGCCGGGGCAATTCCGGAAAGCTGGTCACCAAAGTAAAGCTGGATCTACTGAAATACGCGCCGGATTGCCCTCTGGCAATAGTCGACGGCTCCCCTGGCATAGGCTGCCCGGTGATAGCCTCGGTGGGAGGCATGGATCTGGTTCTGGTGGTGGCCGAGCCCAGCCCCTCCGGCATAAGCGACCTGCAGCGCCTGGTTAAGACGGCGGAGAGTTTTCAGGCAAAGCTGGCGGTATGTGTCAACCGCTGGGACACAAGCCCGGAAAATACGGAGAAGATAGAAACCTTCTGTCATGAACGTGAGCTCCCCTTCCTGGGTCGCCTGCCCTATGACAGGAGTGCGTCTCTGGCCATCAATCAGGGGCTGAGCGTAGCGGACGTGGACTGTCCGCTGAGGGATGCGCTTAAAGAACTTTTCAGCCGCACTATGGCTCTGCTGGATCTTTCGGATACAGCGGGAATATAAAACAAAACAATTTTTTAAGGAGAGACAAGTATGAAAATAGCAGTTTCCTGTAACGGCAGCCAGATCTGGGCCCACTTCGGCCACTGTGAGAATTTCATGATCTATGAGACGGAGAACGGCCTCATCAAATCCGAGAGCTCCGTCCCAAATCCCGGCCACCGTCCCGGTTTCCTGCCCAACTTTCTGGCGGATATGGGCGTGGAGGTCATCATCTCCGGCGGTATGGGCGGCGGCGCCGTGGACATCTTTAACGAGCGGAACGTGGAGGTAATCCTGGGCGCTCAGGGCGAGGCCCGCTCTGCCGTAGAGGCCTATCTGAGAGGCGAGCTCAAATCCTCCGGCTCCGTCTGCCACGAGCACGAGCATGCCCACGAGTGCGGCGAGCACTGATAGATGTGATAAACCATACGGCAAATATAATAAGCCCTCATCCCCAACTGAACTTTTTCAGGAGGGGATGAGGGCTGTTCTTTACTATTCCGGGAAAGCTGACTCTCTAGGAAAGAACTCGTCCAGAACCTGGGGTACTATTTCTCTTTATAAGTTTACTTTAAAACCTTTGGCAGGAACCTTAAATACCAGTTTTCGATATCCTGCGTTGCCGGCACTACGTATTTTTCGATGGGCATCCTGGGGGAAAAATACCGCAAACTCCCCCTCTTTAAGCCTGATAGGCAAATAATCGCATGGGAATCTGGTATAAGCCACATCTTCTTCCGGGTCATACTCCCAACCGGCCAATTTCCCTCTGGGGGCATAGCCGATCAGTTCATTACCGCCACTTAGAACGCACTGTACATCAATGTGTTGTTCATGATACTCCCATGGGATTTCATCATCGTCGCAGACAAGTTCAGGTTTAAAAATCTTGAGCACCGTGTCACAGCCATCTATTGGGAAATCTTTATACTCACCCGGTTCAATATTCTCCAGATTATAATGTTTAAGCACCGAAAGAGCGCAGTCCAGCCCCGCTGACAGGCCAAAATAAAAATTCAAATTGTCGAGAGTATCAATTATCATCTCAAACCTCCACCGGAAAACCCTTCTTTCAGATTCAAACTTCGTCAATGCAAGGCTCTGCTCAAAACAATGGGACGGCCGAATTTATCATTGTCCATTTCCGGATAATCCTCACGGTAGTGGCTGCCTCTGCTTTCTCTTCTCTCAAGGGCTGCCTTAGCCATAATACCGGCAGTATTTATTCTAAAGTACAACTCAAGATTTTTGCGTCTTACATCCGGTGTATAGGGGGAGTTTTCCAGCTTTTCCAACATCAAGGAAGAAGTCTCAAGCATTTGCAGCAGTTTTTCCTCGCTGCGACAGATAAAAAGTTTCGTTTGCGCTGTTCTCTGCAGCTGCAACACCATGTTGTCTGTTTCTGCGCTCCTATGCAAAAGTTTTACCGCTTTGAGATTTTCCACATCTACAGGCGGCCTGTAAGACTGCGCATGCAGAGCAAATTCTGCTGCATTTCGTCCGGCTATCTCTCCAAACACCTGACAGGTACCCATCATATTTCCGCCCAGTCTGTCAGCCCCATGGGGGCCTGCGGCCGTCTCTCCTGCGGCAAAGAGCCCCTGTATGGACGACATAGCGTTTTTATCTGTGCGGATTCCACCGTTAACAGCCTGGGCTACGCAGGTTATCTCCAGAGGATCTCTCAGAATATCAACTCCGTTTTCTTTGAAATGCTCCACCACCATCGGCCACATCTGTTTCAGATCTATACTTTCTGTAAGAGAATTAATATAGTCATCCGTGAAATGGGCAAAGCTCACCGGTACGCACAGTCTGTCCGTTCCTCCACCGGATTCAATTTCCTTTTGAATCGCGATCTCCAGGTATTTGGAAATATCTCTGGTGCTGAATGGGAAGTGTTTGCAGTGCATGCTCATTACGTCCAGAACACTGATGCCTTCCGGCAGATGCTTTTCCAAAAAGTTCTCCCCAAATCGGTTTGTGATATGGGGTATGCCTTCCCACAAGTATGTATTAAAAAGACTCTTTATGGGGTGGAAAAAGCCTATGCCCGCCTGCATAAACTCCATATTCATCAGCTGCGCGCCGCTGTCGTATGCCAGGGAGTAGCCGTCTCCAGAAACATCCGGCGGATTGAGGTTATTCAAAAAAACCTGTGCCCCTCCACCGGTAGCCAGTATAACAGCTCTGGCATATACCACCAAAAGCTTGTCCTCCTCGTCAAGGATAACTGCGCCGCAGCAGCGGCCGTCTTCCACTATCAGATCTACCGCCATGGAGTTTTCCAGTATTTTTATGGGCCGCTTTTTTATCTGTCCTATTAGAGCCTCCATTATGGGCTCCCCGTGTCCTCGTATGGTATATGTCCTGCGAATACTGGAATAGCAGCCTTTCATCACCACCGGCTTGCCGCCCTCCATGGCCGGTTGAAGTCCCCATCGGCGCAAATCTTCAAAGCGGTCAGCAGCACTGTTTGCCAATATGTCCGGGAGTCCCGGTTCAGCCATTCCCAGAGCAGCATCCATTATATCCCTCAGATATTTCTCCCGGCTGTCTCCATTGTCAAGGCAGCCCGGGACATTGAAGCCCGCCATCTCGCAGCATTTGTAGGCCGTGGCTCCCGAAGTTCCCAGTGTTTTCTTCAGCACCATCATGGTTCCTGCACCGGCATCAGCGGCAGCTATAGCCGCTCTGCCGGCAGCCCCTCCGCCGCCTATTATAAGCACATCTGTGGAAAGTTCCCTGCTCATCAGTATACCCCTCATTTTTCAGTATGTTTTTTCTGCAAACTGTAGAGCTTTTTTCAGCGCACACGCAGCAGCTTCCTGAGTTGTCTGGCTAAAAGAGTCATTGACAAGTTTCTTTATCCCCGCAAAAATCGCCGTCGGCTTTTCTGCCAGATGCCGTGCCAGTTCAACAGCTCTCCCGCCAGCTTGGCCTGCAGGCACTACTTCGGTCGCAAGATGGCATTTTACTGCCTGGTAGGCTGTAAGTGGTTTTCCGGTACACATCAGTTCCATAGCCAAGTTTGGACCAACAAGTCGGCACAGACGCAGTGGTCCTCCGCTGCCGGGGAAGTTTCCCAGATTTATCTCAGGCAGACTTATCTGAGCATTTTCATCTATTATCCTGAAGTCACAACACAGAGCCAACTCCAGTCCACCACCAAGAGCGCTGCCGTTTAATGCGCACACGGTAGGTATGGGCAGAGCAGATATACGGTCAAAAACATAGTTTTCGAACCTAAGCTTTTCCTCAACAAAGTTGCCTCTCAATTGAGGAAATTCCTTTATATCCGACCCTGCTGAAAAAACCCGTCCTCCCTCCCCAGTAATCACAAGGGCACGAACATCGTTGGATCTCTCTATTTCCTTTACAATATTGCCAAGCATACTCATGCTGCTCAGTGTCTGAAGATTCAGGGGTGGGTTGTTGAGACGTATATATCCCAACCCGTCTCCCCGTTTTTCAAAGATAACTTCCTCCATAGTTAAGCTATACGGACATTCCCAGCAATCTGGGTATGAACAGGATTATTCCTGGGACAAAAGCGATAACCAAGATAAGGCCTATCATTATAACAAATATCCACTTGAGCCGTTTTATAACTGCAACTGTAGGCACTCCTCCAATGCCCGCGCTGATAAGGAGGGTCAGGCCATAGGGTGGAGTAATAAATCCAAAGCACAGTGTCACACATATAAGCACTCCCACATGCAGCGGGTTGAGTCCCACGTTCTGAGCCAGAGACTGGATTATTGTCATAAAGATTACAATAGCCGGGGTGGCATCCATAAACGTCCCGAGTATCAGATACAGCACAACTATAAACAGTGTGACAAATATCTTGGAATCGGCCGCGTCACCCAAAAGCGTCAGGAACATTTTAGGCACGTTGAGGTAAGCCATCATATATCCGAAAGCTCCCGCTCCGGCCACACAAAGCAAAGGCTTGCTCATACCCAACAAAGTATTTTCTATTATATCTTTAATATCCTTTATACTGATGGAACGGAAAAGGAAAATAGATACGAGAATACAGTAAACCGCACAAAGCATACCGGCTTCTGTAGTAGTTACAAGTCCGCTGATAATACCCACAATAATTACTACCGGAGCAAGCAATGCGGCAAAAGCATGCTTTGTGGCTGAAAGCACTTCCTTCAATGTGGCCCTGCGGTCCGCAGTGCTGAAATTGGTGCGTCTGGCCCACACATATACATATACCATTAGAGAGACGCCAATTAGTATTCCCGGGAGGAAACCTCCGGCAAACATTGCACCGATGGATACACCGGAATAGGCCCCATAGACCACCATCATTATGCTTGGTGGTATAACCGGTCCAATTGTTGATGCCGCTGCATTTATTGCGCAGGACAGATCAGCGGGATAACCTTCCTTTTTCATGGCCGGCAGCATTACGGACCCCAGAGCCGTAGCATCGGCAGTAGCCGAGCCGGATATACCCGCCATAAGCATATTGGTGAGAATATTCACATGGGCAAGTCCGCCTCGCAGATGTCCTACAAGCACTCTTGAAAATCTAACCAGCCTATCCGTTATTCCGCCGTACTCCATAACATTTCCCACTATAAGGAAAAGGGGAACCGCTAAAAGCGTGTAACTGTTGAGCATCGAGAATATATTCTGTACTATGGCTATGGGAGTAATGCCCATGAGGGATGCAGTGAGGAACCCAGATATACACAGGCAGACAGCTATGGGGACACCGATAAGTGCCAGGAAAACGAAAGATCCAAACAGGAAAATAATCATGCTGCCGCTTGCCATGTTATACCTCCTTCTTGCCGGCGACTTTGTCGCCGCTGTGCTTTTTGCTTATATCAGACAGCTCATGCCCGGTAAACAGGCATATCACCTGTTCCAGGAGGAAATAGCCAAATCCCACCCCTGCTATAGGCATGCATATTATTGCATAAAACAGCCGCAGGCCAGAAGCGGATTGTTTCCGTGTCCAGGACATAATCGCATAATCCCAGCCATATTTCGCAATATAGAATGTAAAAATGCACATTACCAATATCACTATCAGGCGTTTTATAAAAGCGACAGCCTTGGGCAAATGTGAAAAAAGCTCTATGCTGAAGTGTTCATTGCGGCGCACACAAACTGCCGGCAATAAAAATGCACCAGAAATAGCTGAATATTGCCGTATCCTGGGTCCAAAAGAGGGAGTTGTTTGCCGTACGTGCGCCCACATCCAGAACCACGGACATGAAAAAAACACCAGAACCAGGGCGCCTATCATCAAAAACAGGTTCTCTATCCAGTCTCCTACCATTCCTATTCTTCGAAGGTACGGTGAAACCGGACGTTTTTCTTTATCGTTCATGTTATTGCCCCCTTTTTTGCGCAGGTAAGCGCTCGGTTATTTTGTTACCGCACCTTCAAATACGGGGCTACGCTTTTCAAAAAAAGCCTTTGTCCCCTCAATACTGTCCGGTGTCTTTAATATTATTTCGCTCAAAGCCATGGAACTTTCAATAGCCTCAGCGGGAGTCTGTGTATACGCCTCACGGCATAGTGTCTTTATACATTTAAGGGCAAACCTCGGCTTTGAGGCAAGCTCCAAAGCCAGCTCATAGGCACACTGCCAAGAGCCCCCTGCAGGAGCAACACGATTTACCAATCCCCATTCCAGCGCTTCATCGGCGCTCAGCGCTGTTCCAAGGCAAAGCATCTCCATTGCTTTGGCTGTTCCCACCCGGCGTGGCAGCCTGAATGTAGCACCACTGCCGGGGAAAGTACCTATATTAATTTCCGGCTGGCCAATTTTTGCCCGCTCGTCCAGTACTATGAAATCGCAGGCAAGGGCCATCTCGCAGCCACCGCCCAGGGCTTGGGCATTTATTGCAGCTATTACCGGCTTGTCCATAGACTCCAGACGAGAAAAAATTGCATTTTCTTTTCTCAATTTTTTCTCTATAAAGTTGTCCCTTATCATGGGGAATTCCTTCAGGTCAGACCCGCCGCAAAAAATTCTGTCTCCGGCAGCAGTGATAACCACTACCCGAACCTTTTCATCAAAGGAAACCTGCAGCACAGCTTCCATCAGCTGGTCAAGTATCTTAAGCGTTGTAAGATTCAGCGGCGGGTTATTCAAGGTTATTCGTGCAATACGGCCTTCATTAAAATAGTCTATATATATTTTCTTTTCCTCGTCCATATCAGCCCTCCCGATACTGTACCGCCGCTCCGGATGCCAAGGTCTTCTCTATTTCATTTTCCCCAAAGCCCAGGCTGCGCATCACTTCCACCGTATTCTCTCCCAGTTCAGGTGCAGCCTTACGCACCGGAATATTCTTTCCGTCTATCAGCAGCGGATTTGCCAGTGTTCTCACTTTTCCGGCCCTCGGGTGCTCAAACTCGGCAATCATTCCGTTAAAGCGCACCTGGGGATCGTTTATTACATCCTCATATGTGTTGATTTTGGAGAACCAGCAATTATTAGCGGCAAGGATCTCCGCCCATTCATCTGTAGTCTTTTTAAGAAACTCGGCAGCAACTGCCGCATCTACTTCGTCTCGCCTGTCAAAGACGTCATTGTCCTGAAAATGGCCGAAAGCCTCTTCTCCAAAGACTTCTCTAAGCTTTGGTATCGGTGTTTTTGAGAGAAGAATATAATCATCGGCAGTTTTATATACACCGTAAGGGGTATCATACACTCTGGTGACCCCGCCGGTAGGCAGCTTATCAAATATGTATCCCTTGGCCAGATATGCACCTATGGGCTCTATCTGAAGATGCATTGCCGCATTGAGCAGACATGAGTCAATCTTGTGTCCTTTACCTGTGCGCATACGGTCTACCAGGGCTGCAACAATGCCAAAAGCTGCCAATGCCGCCCCGTGCGTATCTACTACCGCCGTCCCCATAGCTACGGGCGCCTGTCCGGCAACCCCTGTGCAGTAGCACAGGCCGGACTTGGCTTGGGCCAGGAGGTCCTGACCCGGCAAGGTGCGATAGGGACCGTCGGGCCCATACCCGGTTATATTGCAGTATATTATGCCCGGATATTGTTCCTTAAGCTGTTCATACCCAAAACCGTACTTTTCCAGCACTCCAGGGCGGAAGTTCTGCACTATAATGTCTGTGGTGGGGAGAAGTCTTTTTATAATTTCCCGTCCTTCTTCTGTCCTCATATCTACAGCAATGCTTTTTTGATTTCTGTTTACAGACAGATGCATAACGCTTACCCCGTTGTAGTAACTGTTCATCGGGGAAAAGCCTCTCTCATAAGCGCCCTTGGGAGCCTCGATTTTAATTACTTCAGCCCCCAGATCAGCCAGCATCTGTGCTGCCACCGGTCCCTGCAGAAAATGTGTAAAACTCAGTACCCGTATTCCTTCAAGCATGTCTTTCTCCATTCTGCTGCCCAGGGCCTGTTTTAGGCCCCGGACAGCTCAGCTTTTTCGGCCTTGCCGGCCCCTTGTTTTTTATTTTGTTGCAGCTACCTGCTGTATGTTTTCAGGCGAGCGCTTCATCATTATAACTTTGGTGCCTTGCTGGACTACCGTTCCGTCCTGTTTAAGCACTTCAAAAAGGAACTTTACAATTCCCCTATCCTTTTTGCTTCGGCTGGGTATGATATCACTGACGGTTATACGCACCTCTATCGTGTCGCCAAAGAAAACCGGAGCAATGAATTTCCAGTTTTCAATGCCGGCCAGCGCTATGCCAGTAGGCGTTGTCAGCTTCGTAGCCATGAACAGTCCATGAGCATAAGCCAACACAAGTATGCCGTGGGCAATGCGTTGACCAAACTGGGTTGATTCCGCCATGGTTCTGCTGGTATGGATCTCAGTGTAATCTCCCGTCAGTCCTGCAAACATCACCACATCTGCTTCTGTAATGGTTCTTGAGGCAGTGAAAAACACATCGCCCACATGCAGCTCATCCAAATATTTCGGTCCCATAATACTTCTCCAATAGTTTTCTTCACCGTTAGATTTAAATTAGATCAGCCGCAATCAAGCCAGTGCCAGTATGGCATCCAATGCCTCGCCCTGATTCAATGAATCGGCAAACTCTTTGTGTAAAGGTGAACAGCTCTCGTAAGCAGGGCTCATATCAAAATCCTCAATATAGGTAACGCCCTCATCAATAGACATTTGCAGATACATCTCGTCCGCCTCCATCTGGGCCTCAAAGAGGGCATCGGAAGCCACCTTTGCAGCCTCATATACTGCCGCCTTAAGCTCATCATCCAGCTTATCCATGGTCTGCTGAGAAGCCATTATTGGATGTATCATCAAAGTGTGCTGAGTGTTGATATAATAGGGTGCCACCTCATAGTGGGCATTTGTGTAGTAGGAGGTGGGGCAATTCTCAGCGGCCACAATAAGGTTGGTTTCAAAGCTGGTGTATATCTCTCCGAAGGACATATTCACCGGATTTGCACCCAGCTGCTTCCACATCTTGGTCTCTATTTCGGAAGCCTGTGTCCGAATGTTTTTGCCCACAATATCGTCAAGTGTATTGATAGGATAATTTGCATACAGATTACGCCATCCGGAGCAGGCAATGTTAAGCAGCACTATACCGGTATTGGAATTGGAAACTATGTTCTGCCAATAGCTTAAGATATCCGGATCTGTGCAAACCGCTCTGCCGTGATCAGTTGACTGGTACAGGAAGGGCATACCCAGCACACCCAACTCAGGAATTATAACAGAAGAGTTGGCAGTAGTGCTGACCAGGAAGTCTAGCGTGCCCAGCTGTAAAGACTGGGTCATCTCCGTCTCGGTGCCAAGTACGGCGCTGCTGTAAATATCCACCTGAACTCTGCCGTCAGTTGCATCTTCCAGATATTCTTTGAATGCTACTGCAAAATTCTGATAGGGATGTGACTCTCCCTGGTCATGGCCTATTTTAAAAACGAACTCCGGCTCTACGGCTGAAATCTCGCCGCTATCCTGAGTACTTTTTTCCGTCTGATTTTCAGCCGGTGTGTCGGTGCTTGTATCTGTTGATGAGCAAGCGCAAAGAGCAAACACCATTGCCAGAGCCAATATTATTGCCAGGATCTTTTTCATTGTTTTTTCTCCTTTCTTATTAAAGCATCATCGATGCCTGAGTACATTATTACCGCTGTATCCTTCCTGAACCGTCGCCTGCCATTAGCTGATATACATCTTCCAAAGAGGAGAGGTTGAAGTCCAGCTCAATGCTATGCTTGAGGCATGAGGCCGCTACTGCGAAATCCACCGAATGCTGCGCATCAAACCCCTCCAGACTGGAATAAATAATTCCCGAGCCAAAAGAGTCTCCGCCCCCCATGCGGTCAACAATATTCATTCTATATGGTCTTGAAAAACAAGCCTTTCCATCCTCCCACACCATTCCGTTCCATATATTTTCGCTGGCTGAGATACTGGTGCGCAGTGTAAAGGCAACTCTCTTTGCACCAAAGCTGTCTGATATTTTCTTCGCCACTTCCTCATAGTCCTGTTCACTCAGTCCCTTTACCACATCGCTGTTGGCAGGAGCTATCCCCAGTACCTTTTCCGAGTCCTCCTCATTACCCATTGCCACATCAACATAGGGCATCAAGGTCTTCATCACCCTCTGTGCCTCGTTCTCCGGCCACAGTTTTTTCCTATAATTCAAATCGCAGAAAACAGTGGCACCCTTTCTCTTTGCCGTTTTACACGCCTCCAGGCAAATCTCCGGCAGAGCACCGCCAAGTGCTGCAGTAATCCCGGTAAAGTGAAAAGCGTCGGCACCATCTAAAATCTCATCCCAGCAGAAATCCTCTGGTGCAGCTGTGGAAATTGAGGAATACTTGCGGTCATAAAGCACCTTGGACGGTCTTTGAGAAGCCCCCTTTTCTGAATAGTATGTGCCCAGTCTTTCTCCGCCATATACCGTTTTTGACACATCCACTCCATATTTTCTCATGGTAGCTATAGCACATGCCGCAACATCGTTGTCCGGAACTTTTGTCACGAAACAGGTATCATATCCGAAATTTTGCAGGGATACCAGTGTATTTGCCTCCGCCCCGGTGTAGTTTGCTGTAAGCATATCGGTCTGAATGAGTTTTAGATATCCCGGTGGGCTGAGCCTAAGCAGTATCTCTCCAAAGCCCACTATCTTCTTTTTCACTGCTGTTCACCCCCGGCAATTGCTGCAAAAACCGCTGCTCTCCTTCTTATTTCTGCAAAGTTGCCCTCCGCTATTAGCTTCTTGTCCGTCAGTCGTCCGGAGACTCCGGCGCCAACCATCCCCAGCTTAAGATAAGTAAGAAGATTATCTTCCGTCACTCCTCCGGTGGCTACCAGCTTAACCTGGCTTATAGGTGCAGAAATAGCCTTGACGTAATCCGGTCCCAATAGAGATGTAGGGAACAGCTTCACAAAATCTGCTCCGCAGTTGTGCGCTGCAGCAATTTCTGTTGGAGTCATTGCTCCCGGAATGGAAACCAGACCACCTTCCTTAGTTCTGTGTATAACTGCCTCATCGGAGTTCGGTGAAATTATATAAGCTGCACCGGCAGCCTTTGCTACATCCACCTGGTCAGCAGTCATAACTGTTCCGGCCCCGGGCAAGACCTCCCCGCCGGATATCTCTTTTACAAGTTCTATGGCTCGGGCAGTCTTTTCCATGTGCGTCGGATCCGCTTGGTCAAAGGTAACTTCTATCAGCTTTATGCCTCCTGCGGCCAAAGCTTCCGTTAACCTGGCCAGCTCATTGCCATAGATTTTACGGCAAATGGCAATTATCTTATGGCGGGTAATCCACGCCTTGATTTCCGTTTCGCCCATCATAAATCACTCCTCATATATTTATTAATTTGACATTGACATTTTCAGTTTTATGTGATAGAAAGGAAATGGATATAGTACGCCCTCGGTTTGACCGCTGAGGATACTTATCCCGCGCCAAATGGAGCTCGCACCTCCATTTGGCTTTTTTATTTTTGGGGCGGTGCCGTAGATTCCCTCACCAAAAGGGAAGGCTCAAATACCGCCCGTTTATTTCCCGGCTGCCACTCACCAAGGAGCATGTTCACCGCCGTACACGCCATTTTTTCAAAAGGCTGTGCCACTGTAGTGAGGGAAGGATATACCAGTCTGGATAATTCGATGCCATCCATACCTATCACAGATATATCCTCCGGGATTTTTATTCCGGCCTTGGTAAGCTCGCACTCTATACCAGCGGCCATCATGTCGTTGTGGGCCCACACCGCTGTGGGCATCTCTTTTCTCAAGTCCAATATCTGCTCTGCAATATTACACCCGTCCTCAAATTCGAAGCCGCCTCTGAAGCGGTACATCTGAGGGACAAAATGATTTTGCTCAGCCAGGGCATCGTAAAAACCGTTTGTTCGTATCCTGGTAATATCCACGTTGGATGGGCCTTCTGCAATCGCTATCTTTGTATGTCCCAATTCCATCAAGTACCGCGCTGCCATTTGTCCAGCCTTATAGTTATCCAGAACTATACTGAAGTTATTCTTTCCCATAGACATTTGGTCAAAAAGCAAATATCGGTCAAAAATGACCACCGGGATGTCTGAATCTACAATTGCGGGAATAATTCGGCTGCGCTTTGAGACCAGAGAGACAATAACCCCGTCCACCCCTTGCTGCCGTAGTGAGCTGAATATTTTTGATTCAATATCCGGGTCATTATGGTGGTTGGAAACAATGAGGCTATAGTCTTTTTCCAAACAGAAATCGCTGATGTAATTTATCAGATGGGAAAACATATAGTTCGTGTTGCCTTCAGTGGAAATACCGATAAGCTTTGTAGATTTGGTTCGTAGGCTCCTGGCAGACATGTTTGGAGAATAGTTAAGTTGTTTTATTGCATTCTCCACGCAAATCCTGGTACTCTCTTTAACCGCACCGGATCCGTTCATGACTCTGGATACAGTTGCCAGGGATACTCCAGACAGATTGGCTATATCCTTAAGTGTTGCCAATTTTCACCCTCTCCTCGTAAGAAAACGATATCATTTTTTGCTCAGATTGTCAACCTTATGCGGCCCTTTATAATTCACAAATATTTAACTAATAAATTGTATAACTTCGACAATTATCTAATAATTTGGCATTATTTATTATATTTTATTACGTTTAATTTTATACTTTAACCGTGGTTACTTGCTACCGCAAATTATGAAAACGTTTACATTAGATTTTCCACACTTTATTATTTCGGTTTTTCTTATTATCTGCACGATCCTGTTTTATGTAAATTGTGATAAAGTCCGGAAGACAGCCTGACTGTTTTTGTTTATATTTTATCCAGAAAAAGGGCCTGTTGCAAAATGCAGTTTTCAGGCCTAAACAGAAAATTTGTGCATTAAAAAAGTTATCGAGAACCGCCGTCTTGACAGGCTCTCGATAACTTTTTCTTTGGCCTATTTTTTCAAAATTCTATTTTGCAACAGGCCCCTTTTCTTATAATATTCCAATGTCGTTACTCTACTGCAGATCCGGCAAATGCGTTGTTCCCTCTACGTTCAAGATCTGTGTTATCAGAAGCTCCGTCCGTTCCGGAGAGAATGTCCCCTCCACCAGCCCTATGAACTTGTCACGCTCCTGCTTTTCCGACAGGGGAACAGCGGTGCTGCCCGACATATCGTCTATCTGGCAGACATGTCTGCTGCCATCCCTTAATGTAACAGTCATACGGCTTCCCCAGCGTTTGGGGTATCTCCGTGTAAACATTTCGTCCGCAACCACAGAAGTTCTTTGGGCAATGTACTTTATCAGCGGGTCATCCAAACTGGCCTGAGTAAAGTCGCTGTTTGTGACCCGTCCTTTGACTAGAGCAAGGGCACAGGTAAAAGCAATGCTGAATTTTGCCTCTCTGACTGTATCTGGGTACTTTTTGAAGCCGCACTGCAAAACCCCAACGTCATAGGTCTCCACCAGCACGAAATCCACATTTTCTGCGTCAACTTCCTCCCTCAGCTTAAGTGCTGCGTCGATGGCGTGGTGGGTCGTTCGGCAGCAGGGATAGGGTTTTTTATCAATCCTGCACACCTGATAGTCCTGCCCCAAGTCCTTGGTCAACTTCGACATATCAAAACTGTCACTGACTGCCCCATAAAGTCCGCCGTCCTGGGCATCCAGAATATGCTCAGGGCCAGTCATGCCGGCGGCAGCCAAGATACAGCCACTTACTCCGTTAACTATTGCCCGTGCAGGGTGCAGCTTTTTACAGCTGGCGCCCTCGGCCAAGAAGGCCCACAGTCCGGCAGCAGGCACCACAACGGCACCCACGTGGGACTTGGACAGAGTGTGCACATCGTCCAATTCCAGTTCATGGGCCATAAGGCCGTTGACCATAAGGGCAGAGAACAAATCCGTCTGGCTTCCCTGTCCCCACATGGCAGCTGTCCTGCCGTTGGAGCCGGGTGCACACCATTTGGCATAGGCCTCTGCTATACTGCGTATCTCCCCGAAAGCTGCTGCCCCCAGGGCGGCGCCAAGATTATCCAGAACGCAGAAGCAGGCTGCCCTTTTGATGTTTTCATCCACCATGTCCAGGTCGAAATCCCGGACAAATTCCGCCAGGGTCCTAAGTTCCTGTGCCATTCAGTCAAATATCCAGGGAGTGATACTTCTCGATATAGTTGAGCAGTCCACCCTCATTTAAAATCTTTACTTCCTTCTCCGACAGCACAAAGGGCATGGTAAACCCACCACTGACCTTAGGAAGCTTATGATGGCCCGCTATTGCAGTGACTTTGTGGCGGCAGCCCCGTACTTCAAGGATGGCTTTGTATACCAGACCGGCGTTGGCGGAGCCTCCATTGCCTCCACGATATATCTGGCTGAGCAGATGCGCAGCCGCAACATACACATGAGTCTGGGGCTTGGCGGCATAGCCACTCCCATGGTTCGCCTCATGGAGGAGGGCCTTATTGAGAAGCTGGTAGATACCCAGGATTTTGATTTGGGAGCAGTTCAATCTATACGGGAACATCCAGACCGCCATATTGAGATCACCGGCAGTGAATATGCAAACCCCATGAACAAGGGTGCCTATGTAAACAAACTGGACTACGTTATTCTGGCAGCCTTGGAGGTGGACACCCACTTCAACTGCAACGTCATAACCGACTCCACCGGCATGATAACCGGAGCCCAGGGCGGTCATCCAGACACGGCGGCAGGTGCAAAGTGCACCATAGTTATCACTCCCCTGATACAAGGTAGAAGCCCCGCGGTATGTACTGAAGTCACTACCGTTACCACTCCAGGAGACACTGTAGACGTGGTGGTCACTGATTACGGTATAGCTGTAAATCCCGCCCGTCAGGATCTTATGGATGCCGCTAAAAAATGCGGCGCTCCCATATACACCATAGAACAACTTCGGGACATAGCCTATTCCATTGTGGGCAAACCCGAAAAAATTGAGTTTGGCGACAGGGTAGTAGGCATTGTTGAAGCCAGAGACGGCAGCATAATAGACGTTGTAAAGCAGATGAAGGAATATCAGTTTAAATAAATGTCCGCATGGAGGGAACATGAAAAGAGTCGGAATCACAGAGACGATATTGAGGGACGCGAACCAGTCGCTTATAGCGACGCGGCTGCCCTATGAGAAATTTGAGGGCATCCTGGAGGATATGGACAAGGCGGGCTTCTACTCGGTAGAGTGCTGGGGCGGAGCTACCTTCGACGTGTGCCTGCGCTTTTTGAACGAGGACCCCTGGGAGCGGCTGCGGAAGATAAGGGCCAAGATGCCCAACACCAAGCTGCAAATGTTGCTGCGGGGCCAGAACATTCTGGGCTACAAGCACTACAGCGATGATGTGGTTCGCCGCTTTGTCCGGGCGGCAGTGAAAAACGGTATAGACATCATCCGCATTTTCGACGCCCTGAACGACTTGGACAACCTGAAGGTGGCCATAGAGGAGACGGTGAAGAGCGGGGCCATGGCCTCCGGCGCCATATCCTACACCACCAGTCCGGTCCACACTCTGGACAAATATGTGGAGATGGCCAGGGAAATGCAGCGCATGGGCGTCTCCTCTATCTGCATAAAAGACATGGCGGGGATACTTTCGCCCAAGAGCGCCCATGACCTGGTCAGCGCCATCAAGGACGCAGTGGATCTGCCTCTGGTGCTGCACACCCACTGCACCACCGGCCTTGCCTTCATGACCTACCTCAAGGCCATCGAGGCCGGGGCCGACGTTATCGACACCGCCATATCCCCCTTCTCCGGCGGCACATCCCAGCCCGCCACCGAGACCATGAGCTACGCCCTTCGGGAGCTGGGCTACGACACCGGCCTCAATGAGGAAGTGCTCTACCACATGGCGGATTACTTCAAGCACCTCCGTGCCGACTACCTGGCCGACGGCACCCTCAACCCCATCTCCATGGCCACCGACACCCAGTGCCTCAACTACCAGATACCCGGCGGCATGCTCTCCAACCTGCTCAGCCAGCTGAAGATGATGAATGCCCTGGACAAGTTCGACGAGGCCCTGCTGGAGACTCCCAGGGTGCGCAAGGACATGGGCTATCCCCCCCTGGTCACTCCCACCAGTCAGCTGGTGGGCACCCAGGCAGTGCAGAACGTGCTCTCCGGGGAGCGCTACAAGAACGTGGGCGCCGAGATGAAAGCCTACTGCCGTGGTGAATACGGCAAGACCCCGGCACCCATCGACCCGGAGGTCAGAGCCAAGATCCTGGGTGACGAGAAGCCCATAGAGGGCCGCTATGCCGACACTCTCCCGGCCGACACCTTCGACAAGGCCAGGGAGTATCTTGGGGACACCGCCCGCTGCGAAGAGGATGTGCTCAGCTACATCGCTTTCCCCCAGGTGGCGGAGAACTTCTTTGAAAAGCGCCGTGAGGCGGAGGAGCGCGTGGTGCGCTACTCCATCCGGGAGATTTAAGGAGACATACCAATGACCGATCTTGTAAACATTTCCATAGCCGACGCGGGGATAGTGACCCTGCTGGGCTATATAGTTGTATTCATCGGCCTTGTGATGCTGATGGCAGTGATCATGATAATGGGCTCCATAATGGTGAGCCGGGCAAAGAAGTCCCAGGCAGCAGCCCCTGCCGCCACGGCGGCAGCGCCGGCGGCTCCCGCAGCTCCCGCTCCCGGCAGTGCCGGGGAACTGAAGCTCTATGACACCGATCCCAGAGATGCAGCTATGGTCATGGCCATAGTGGCGGACACCCTGGGCAAGCCCCTAAATGAGCTGAGATTCAAATCCATCAAGGAGGTCAAGGAAGATGAAATATAAAGTTACTTTGAATAACCGGGTATATGAGGTAGAAGTGGAGCAGGGCGAGGCCATGCTGGTGGACGAGTATGAGCTGGCAGCGCCCGCCGCCCCCGCCGCCCCTGCCGCACCCGTTGCGGCGGCTGCACCTGCCGCCGCTCCCGCAGCTTCGGCAGCCCCTGTGTCCGTGGCCGCCGGGGAGCCGGTGAAGAGTCCCATGCCCGGCAACATACTGAAGATAAACGTCTCCCAGGGCCAGCAGGTCAATGAGGGCGATGTCATCATGATACTGGAGGCCATGAAGATGGAGAACGAGATCGTGGCCACCAAGAGCGGCACCATAGCCCAGATAGCGGTGAGCAAGGGCGCGGTGGTGGAGACCGGCACCGTTCTGGCGGTCATCGCCTGAGGAGGTAGGGTATGGACATAATCGGCACCCTGCGGGACCTGTGCCTGGAGTCGGGTTTCGCGGCCTTCTTCCTCACCGAGGGCGGCTGGAAGAATATAATAATGATACTCATAGCCTTTGTGCTGCTGTACTTGGGCATAGCCAAGAAGTTTGAGCCTCTGCTGCTGTGCGGCATAGCCTTCGGCTGTCTGCTGTCCAACCTGAGCTATTTTGTGGAGCTGGGAGAGAACGCCCTGTACCACCCTGAGCTGTGGGAGGCCTTTCTGGACGAGGCCAGTCCCTACTATCACAGCTACGGCCACATCATGAGCAACGCCGGGCTGCTGGACTTCTTCTACATCGGTGTTAAGGCGGGCATCTATCCCTCCCTTATCTTCATGGGCGTGGGAGCCATGACGGACTTCGGGCCGCTGCTGGCCAACCCCAAGAGCCTGCTGATGGGAGCCTCAGCGCAGCTGGGGGTGTTCATCGCCTTTTTCGGAGCGGTGCTGCTGGGCTTCACCGGGCCTGAGGCCGCCTCCATCGGCATCATAGGCGGAGCCGACGGCCCCACCGCCATATACCTGACCACGAAGCTGGCGCCTCAGCTGCTGGGGCCCATAGCCATAGCGGCCTATTCCTACATGGCCCTGATACCCCTCATCCAGCCCCCCATCATGAAGCTGATGACCACGGACAAGATGCGGAAGGTGAAGATGGAGCAGGCCAGGGAAGTGAGCAAGACGGAGAAGATAGTGTTCCCCATAGTGGTGAGCACCTTCGTTATTTTGCTGCTGCCCTCCACGGCGCCTCTGGTGGGCTGCCTGATGCTGGGCAACCTCTTCCGTGAGTGCGGGGTAACGGACCGTCTGTCCGACACGGCCCAGAACGCCTTGATGAACATAGTGACCATCTTCCTGGCCACCTCCGTGGGAGCCACCATGGTGGCTCAGAACTTCCTGAATCTGAACACCATCAAGATAATCTTCCTGGGTCTGTGCTCCTTTGCCATATCCACCGTAGGCGGACTGCTGGGCGGCATAGTGATGTACAAGACCTCCGGGGGCAGGATAAATCCCCTCATCGGTTCTGCCGGCGTCTCCGCCGTGCCCATGGCAGCCCGTGTGTCCCAGGACGTGGGCCGCAAGTACAATAAGACCAACTTCCTCCTTATGCACGCCATGGGCCCCAACGTGGCCGGTGTCATCGGCTCCGCCATCGCCGCCGGTTTCCTCCTCTCCGTCTTCAGTTGAAAAACTTTTGGAGATAAAGTCTGAAAGAGATACGTCTGGCAGATATCTGCATTGCCGGCAGAGGACAGATATTTCATAATCTGTCGGTTCCCCAACTGATAGCTCAGGCCCTGCAAAGAGGCGAAGGTACTCTCACCAACACCGGAGCCCTAAATGTGAATACCGGTAAATATACCGGGCGTAGTCCAGAGGATAAGTTTATAGTAGACTCCCCGGAAGTGCACGACAGTATAGATTGGGGAGATGTTAACCGCCCAATTTCAAAAGAGCACTTCAGGCTCATAAAATGTAAAATGCACGCCTATCTGCAAAACAAGTCTCTGTATATTTTTGACGGTTTTGCCGGGGCCCGCTCCTGCTCCCGTCGAGCTTTCCGGTTTATAAACGAGTATGCCTATCAGAATCTTTTTGCCCATCAGTTGCTTATCCGTCCCAGTGAAGAGGAACTGGAAGACTTTGAGCCCGACTATACAGTCATCTGTGCCCCTGGGTTCTCGTGCATCCCGGAATACGATGGAGTACACAGCGAAACGGCTATAATCATTAATTTTGAATCCAGGACTGTGCTGATAGCAGGGAATTTGTACTGTGGCGAAATGAAGAAAGCCGTGTTCACTGTCATGAACTATGAGCTGCCCAAGCGCAATATACTTCCCATGCACTGTTCCGCCAACATGGACGGGAAAGGCAACACGGCGCTGTTCTTTGGCCTGTCCGGAACCGGTAAGACAACTCTCTCCTCTTCTCCCAGCCGCCTGCTTATAGGCGATGATGAACATGCTTGGGACGATTGCGGCATATTCAATCTGGAGGGCGGCTGCTATGCCAAATGCATAGATTTGGATAAGGAGAAAGAGCCGGAGATTTTCGGAGCCATAAAGTTCGGCACAGTCCTGGAAAATGTGATAGCCTCCCCCGAGGGTATACCCGACTATGGGGATCATACGCTGACCTACAACACCAGGGCAGCCTACCCGCTTAACCACATAAGTCATGTCTCCCAGGGCGGCTGCGGAGACATCCCCGGCACCATAATTTTTCTTACAGCCGACGCCAGTGGCGTACTGCCCCCCATATCCCGTCTTAGTCACGATAAAGCCCTGTATTACTATATGTCTGGCTATACCAGCAAGATATCCGGCACTGAGAGAGGGATATCTCAGCCCACGGCGACTTTTTCCGCCATGTTCGGTGCGCCCTTCTTTCCCCTCAAGCCGGAGGTATACGTACGCCTGCTGTACAGGAAGCTTAGGGAAAGCGACGCAAAGGTTTATCTTATAAACACGGGCTGGTGCGGCGGAACGGCAGATACCGTGCCCAGGCTCAGCCTGAAGAATACCCGCTTGATGGTGGAAGCGGCCATAGGCGGTGTCCTGGAAAACTGCAAATACCGTATGGACGACCGGTTTGGCTTAGAAATTCCCACAGCCTGCCCTGGAATCTCAGCAGAGCTGCTCGACCCATCCCGGCTGTGGGCAAACGCAGCTGAATATGAAAGGCAAAGAAACTGGTTGCTGAATGCCTTCCGGGAAAATTTTGAAAATAAGTTTTCCGGCTTGGATATATGCGGCTGGCAAATTTCCTAGTAAAGCCGGAGCCTATAAGCATCTTTCTATCTAGGCAGTGAGGAAGGAGATGAACCGGTCGTATGGGCAACAGCGATCTAAGCAAAAATTACAGGGTCTCTCTGACCTTTGCCGGTGTAGGCGGCTTTCTGGAAGCGTACACATTTGTGACACGCAACGAAGTATTCGCCAATTCCCAGACGGGCAATATTGCAAGAATGGGTATTTGTCTTGCCCAGGGAAATTTTCCTATGGTCTTTCGCTACCTTATTCCCGTGGTGATTTTCGTGTTGGGCGTCAGTCTGTCTCTACGGCTGAAAGCCGCTATGGCTGCTTCAGAACACCACGTGCTGTCCTATGGGCAGATCATAGTTATAACCGAAATGCTGCTCATTATAGTCACGGGCTTTATTCCGGCAGGCAGAATGGATATCCTAGCTACGGCCATGGTGTCTCTGGTATGCGCCATACAGGTGGAGAGCTTCCGCCAGTTTGGTAGTAATTCTTTTTCCTCCACCATGTGTACGGGAAACCTTCGACTGGGCACGGAAAGGCTGAACAAGTTTTTTTCTACACGAGATAGGGAGTCTCTGTACACAGCGCTAAAATATTACGGCATTGACGCTGTCTTTGCCGCTTTTGTCGCTATTGGCTATCGGGTAACTTGCAGGCTGGGCACAAAAGCAGTGTGGTGCAGTCTTATTCTGTTGGCGATCCTGCTGCTGGGATTCAGTGTTGAAAATTTCTCGTTTAGAAGGTAGCCCTCCGACATCAGGTGCATATGGGGTTCCTTGTTTATTTGAATGCAGACACAGGTAAAAGTTCACGCACACATAGGTTACCACAACGCCGGCTCGGGCAAAAATTGTCCGAGCCGGCGTTGTAGTCCTGCCGTAATAAAGTTTATCTCCGGTTCAATTCCAGGTCGGGTCAGCACCAGCTGCTGTACATAGGATCTACCGGTTCCTGTGATCCTCGGTGACGGCGCCGTCACGGTAGGCATCCAACAGCAGGCGAAGATCGGATATGCGCAGCTCTATTTCCCGGCCCATATCCGTCTCGCTGACCTTTTGGCGGTTCTCCATCCTCTCAAATATATTGGTGGAGGAGGAGATGTCATAATTTTCCCTGATGGCTTTCTCCCGTCCTGCAAAAGGCTGGTGTGCCACAATGCGGTAGGAATGGGAATTATATATGAGAGTGTAGCCCGCTATTCCGGAGGTGGGCTGATAAGCCTTGCAGAAGCCGCCGTCAATGACTATGAGCTTGCCGCCGCCCTTTACCGGGCTCTCCCCTTTCCGGGCCTTCACCGGCACATGGCCGTTTATGATATGGCAATGAGGCCCCTCCAGTCCAAATTCCCGGAGTATGAAATCACATACCTCTGGATTTTCATACAGGCTGTAATAAGCGTTTTTCGCCTCCGTCCAGGCCCGCTCATCTTTTATGAGACGGCGCTCAAAGGTGGTCATCCTGTCACGGCCGAAAATAGGGCTGTTACGCCCGGCCCACAGGAACCAGAGAAAGTCCATACCCAGCTTTCGCTCCGGGCTGTCCGGCTTGTAGTAATAGGCCTGACGGGCAGCGGCGTCTGCCCTGTCCAGAAAATCCTTGCCCTTTCGCTCCACGCCGTCCAGGCAGAAGCTCATCAGTTCTCCATCTTTTGTAAGGGGTATGCAGCCGTGGAAAAGCAAATTGCCGTTGTATATCTTATAAAGACTCCCCTTGGAATACAGAAAGCGCACGTGCTTCTGCAGCTTCTCGCTGCGGCGGAAGGAGGCGGTGAGCTGGTCAATAACTGCACTTTCCTCCGCCGTCAGGACGTAGGGGGCCGCAGGGTCTACAGTGGGAAAGTCGGTATCCTCAAGGTGGTAGTTCACCCCGTCAATGGTGATGGATTTATTTTCATAGTCTATCTTGTCCAGCAGCAGCCGGTCATCCATACCGTACTCCGGATGGCGGAGTATTTTCTGTCCCTCCAGCTTAAAGAGTATGACGGTTATGGCCTTGTGCATCCGTGCGGACAGCAGCTTGTCCTTTTCCGAATAGCTGTCCGCGTCGTCTCCGGTGAGTTTCACGGCAAAGCGGGATACGTCGCAATCCTTATAAACCTCATTTGCAAATACCGACAGAGGCCGCAGGGATATGCCGTATCCAGTCTCCACAACTTCCAGGTTGTTGTAATGTATGGAGTTTGCCAGCACGGTCGCCACCATGGTGCGGCTGCCGGAGGCAGCGCCCATCCACAGGATATCGTGGTTTCCCCACTGGATATCCACGCTGTGGTAGTTCAACAGAGAATCCATTATAATGTCCGCCCGGGGACCCCGGTCAAAGATATCACCCACCAGGTGCAGATGATCCACCGCCGCCCACTTTATAAGGGCGCACACGGCGGCTATAAAATCCGGAGCCTGGCCTATGTCGATGATGGTGGCAATGATGTTTTCAAAATAGTCTCGCTTGTCCACCTCTTCCCCGTGGGTGTACAGCAGCTCCTCTATAATGTAGGCATAGTCCGGCGGCAGAGCCTTGCGCACCTTGGAACGGGAGTATCGCTCCGACACCAGGCGGCAGGCTTCGATGAGCCGGTGGAGAGTTATCCTGTACCACTCCTCCATATCTTTTATTCGGGGCTTCAGCTCCTCCAGCTTTTCCTCCGGGTAATAGATAAGGGTAGCCAATTCATCCAGTTCAGCCCTGGGTACGGAGGTTTTAAAAAGCACGTCTAGCCTCTCCCGCACCACGCCGGAGCAGGAGTTGAGTATGTGGAGGAAGGCCTCATGCTCTCCGTGAACGTCGGAAATAAAATGCTCGCAGCCCTTGGGCAGGTTCAGTATGGCCTGGAGGTTTATGATCTCCGTGCCCGCCTCCCTTACTGTGGGGTACTGGCGGGACAACATCTTCAGGTAGTGCAGCTGCTCTTCGGTATAGCTTCTGTGGGCCTTCATATCTCATCTCTCCTTAGCGCTTTTTCTCCGCTGTGCAGGACGGCCTCCCCATTTCCGGCGCACCAATCCGCAGGCCGTCCTTTTTTATTATTGTACCATAGCCCAAGGAAAAAGGGAACCGTCCCCGGCGCTGTTTTCAGCTCTCCCGGGCATTTTGAGCATAAGCCCGGCCCGCTTCGCGCCGCCGGAAAATCAAATCTATGAAGGACTGCATCTCCGGCGTGACGTAGCGGTTTCTTTTTATCAGGATGGAATCCACCCCATAGACCGGCGGAGCCTCACACTGTTTCTCCACCAAATCAAAGCGCCTCATCAAATCCGGGTGGGTGCTGCTGGTCCACATGTAGCAGCCCTCCACATGGGACAGCATATCCATCAGTGTGCCCCGGTCAGTGACCTGTATAAGATGCTTTTGCTCGGCATGGTTGAAATAGTTGTGAAAGCGGATATCAGAAAAGGGATACATTGGCGTTTCATAGTCGCCGTGCAGCACTTCCGGATAAGGCTCCAGCATCTTTGAAGTGATAATATCCCTGTCTGCCAGAGGGTGCTTTCTGGACAGCAGCACCACATAGGGTATGGGCGGCAGCTTGAAGGCTTTCAGATCCTTTTTTCCCGCCATTTTAAGGTAATGCTGCTCGTCATGGGTGTTGGCCCTCAATATGCCGATATCCGCCTCGCCGGAGGCCACTTCGTTTATCACGGAGAAGTTTGTGCTCTCCTTCAGCTGTATTCTGAAGGAGCCGGGCTCTTTTATCGCATCGTTTATAAAGTCGGCCGCATCCAGGCTTATAAAGGAAGACCGTGCTGTTATCACGGAGAGTATCCTGTTGGATTTTTCTCCCATCCTGTATTGGTTCTGCAAGTGTTCAAACCTGGCCACTATATCCGAGGCATAGGTGAGAAAGCCCTCTCCCGCCTCGGTGGCCACCACCCCGGCCTTGGTACGGTGGAATATCTGTATGCCTATCTCGTTTTCCAGATCCTTTATGGCGGAACTCAGGTTGGGCTGGGCCTGATAAAGCTTCTGGGCCGCCTTGGAAATGGAACCGCAGCGATAGGTTTCAACGGCATATATCAGCTGCTGTATGTTCATGATAATATCTCCTAACTTATATATGTTCCAAGATAACATATGCAATTTCATATATCAACATATAGTTTTTATATTAAAATAATTTTCCCCATTTATGTATAATTAATATTAAATATAGGGAAGAAATTCAAAAGAATACAGAAAATCTTCAGGAGAACAGAGGAATATACAGAGAGAGGAGGATAGCCATGGCTTACGGTGTTTCGGTTCTGATATTTTGCCTGGGTGTATGCATTTCCGCCGGTTTAGTGGGCTATGTGATACACGGGAACAAGAAGTATAAGATCTCGTCCCCAGGCAGGGAAGAGGAAGAAAAGTAAAGAGGAAAAGATAAAAAGGAGGAAAACCTGTGGAAGTCTTTATTTCTGCACCTCTGGCCCTGGTCATAGTGGGTGCACTGTCCGTAATGCTGTTGTCATTCGGTTTCTTTATCGGTAAAAGGATAAAGAAAAACTCAGACGATTTTCTCTACGCAGGGCGTAATGTGGGTCTGGCTCTCAGTACGGCTACCCTGATAGCCGCCTGGGTTACCGGCAACACTACCATGTCCGCCCCTGAGCAGGGTTATACCATCGGCATTCTGGCCTGCTTCGGCTATGCCACCGCTGGCTTGAGCCTGTGTATTTTTGCCCCCCTGGCGCTCAGGATCAAAAAGATAATGCCCCATGGCTGCACCAGCGGCGACTTTGTCCGCTGCCGCTACGGCAAAGCCGTGTGGATAGTGTTCCTGCTCATATCCGCCTGGTATTTCGTCGGCTTCCTGATGACCCAGGCCATGGCCGGCGGCATACTGCTCCAATCCCTCTCCGGCCTTGAATATCACATCGGCATGCTGCTCATCATGGTTGTCTGCACGGTGTATACCCTCAAGGGCGGCCTCAAGGCCATTTTGTCCACCGACTTCATCATGGCCATGCTGATACTCATCATGCTTCTGATCACTGCCGTTCTGGCCTTCTTCAAGTTCAGCCCCGCCCAGGTTTACGACGGCGTAATGGCCGGCAAGCCCGAGCTAATGAACGTTTTGTCCGGAGTGGGCATCATGTATCTGGGCAGCAACTTCCTCTTTGCCACCGGTGAGATCTTCCACAGCAATATCTGGTGGCAGCGGATCTACGCCGCCAAAGAGAAGGTCACCTTCCGCTCCTTCATCCTCAGCGGCCTGATCTGGACCACCGTTCCCATCATCGCCGGTTCCCTGGCTTTTGTGGCCGTGGCCGAGGGCTATGTGGTTCCCCAGGTAAACATGGTATTCCCCATAGTGGTCAGCAAGCTCCTGGGGCCTGCCGGCGCCGTGCTGGTGCTCATCATCATCTACAGCGCCCTGGCCTCCACCGTCAGCTCCGTGCTCACCGCCTCCTCCAACCTGCTGGTTCAGGATATATACAAGCGGGCCTTCAAGCCTGACGCCACCGATGAGCAGATAGTAAAATACGTCCGTTCCACTATCGTGGGCATGGCCGTGATAACTGTCATCCTGGTCTGGAACCAGCCGGCCAGCATGTACCAGGTGCTGTATCTCACCGGCTCCGCCGTGGCCGCCACCATCTGGCCCATTGCCTTTGGTATATATAACAGCAAGGTGAACCGCACCGCCGTGCTGGTGGCCATGCTGTGCAGCGTAGGCTTCGGCCTGGTGGCCTATTTCACCATATCCTCCTACGCCGCCCCTGTGGTGTCCGCCCTCATCGGCCTTGTGGTGATTTCCGTCGGAACCAAGTTCTCACCTGACAATAGCTTCAGCTTCGACCAGCTGGACGAGCAGGTCAGTGCAATTTCAAACAAATAAAGAAGGGAGCAGCAAACTAAAATGGAACCTGTATTGTATATGTCTCAGGCTGTGTTCGCGGCCATCATGTATATCGTCATGGCAGGGCTTGCCGCCACGGTTGCTCTGCTCCTCACCATACTGGTCAAAGAGTGGAAAAACAATACTCTTTGGTAAACTTTGAAGGGGCAAGCTTCCGGCTTGCCCTTTTTTTGAAGAGGTAGATAAATGCTAGAACTGATAAATGAATCCGTCTCAAAAGAGCTGGAAAGCACCATAGGATTTCGCCGCTACATACACAGCCATCCCTGCCTCTCCTACCACGAGGAGCAGACCCGGGATTATATATGCTCCCGGCTGGAATCGGCAGGTATAGACTACAGGCTGTGCGGGAAAAACGGCATCGTGGCAAAACTCACCGGCGAGGACAGCAGCCGCTGCATCGCCTTCCGGGCAGACTTCGACGCCCTGCCCATACAGGAGCCGGAAGGGCTGGAATACAGATCCCTCAACCCCGGAGTGATGCACGCCTGCGGCCACGATTTCCACGCCGCCTCCCTGCTCAGCCTGGCCAGGATACTTAAGCAGCATCCCCAGTGGCTCAAATGCTCAGCCCAGTTCATCTTCCAGTATGCCGAAGAACTGCCTCCTGGCGGGGCAAAGCCCATGATAGAGGACGGTTGCCTGGAAGGAGTCAGCAAAATATACGGGCTGCATGTATCCGAGGAGATACCCACAGGCTCGGTGGGTGTGCGCTGCGGGAAATACATGGCCGCCTCCGACGCCTTCTTCATCGACTTCACCGGCGAGGGTGGCCACGGCTCCAGGCCCTCCGAGGCCATGGATACCGTCTCGGCTGCGGCCACCGCCATAACCCAGATAAATGCCGTCATCAGCCGTTTCGTCTCTCCCCTTAACGACGCGGTCATCAGTGTATGCAAAATACACGGCGGCGAAACATACAACATCATCCCCGAATGCGTCAAGCTGGAGGGCACCGTCAGAACCTATGAGGCCGAGACTGCCGAAAGCATTTTCGGGAAGATACGGGAAATAGCCGAGCACTCTGCCCATATCTACGGTGCAAACGCCCAGGTCAGGGTTGAATACGGCTACCCCGCTCTGGTAAACTCTCAGGAGGAGACGGAGACCGTTGCTGCCGTCTCTCAGCAGCTGGGCATTCCTATCCGGGAGATCCCCCCCACGCCGGTAGGTGAAGACTTCGCCAGATACCTGCAGCTGATTCCCGGGGCCTTTTTCCGTATAGGTATCAGGAACGAGGAACTGGGCGCTGTGTATCCCCTGCACAACAAGAAATTCAGGCTGGATGAGTCGGCCCTGGAGACGGCTCTGAAGCTCTGCCTGGGTATTTATCTGAAGGAAACCAAGCAATTATAAAAATGGAGGACAGCAGTATGATTAACATGGAAGAGCTTACTGTAGCTGAAATTTCCCGTATGCTTGCCGAGGGTGAAATAAGCTCCCGGCAGCTGGTGCTCAATTATATGGAGCGCATTGCCCTCTACGACAAATCCGGCCCCATGCTAAACAGTGTACTGGAGCTCAACCCCGATGCCCTCTTTATTGCTGAAGCTATGGACAGGGAGCGGGCAAAGGGAAGGCTGAGATCTCCCCTTCACGGTATCCCCATACTTATAAAGGACAACATCAACACCCACGACAAGATGCGCACCTCCGCCGGTTCCATCGCTCTGGACGACAACTTTGCCCCCTACGATGCTTTCATAGTGAAGAAGCTCCGGGATGCCGGTCTTATAATCATGGGCAAAACCAACATGACCGAGCTTGCAAACTACATGTCCTATACCATGCGAAACGGCTACAGCTCCCGGGGCGGCCAGGTAATTAATCCCTATAATCCGGAAGGGGATGTGTGGGGCAGCAGCTCCGGCTCGGCAGTGGCCATGTCCGCAAATCTCTGCGCCCTTGCCATCGGCACAGAAACCGACGGCTCCATCATCTGGCCCTCCCACATGAACGGCACTGTGGGCCTTAAGCCCACCCGTGGTCTGGTCAGCAGAACGGGCATAATCCCCATATGTACCGCCCAGGATACCGCCGGGCCCATGACCAGAACCGTTGCCGATGCAGCCGCCCTTTTGAACATCATCGTAGGCGAGGATCCGGAGGATCCCTCCACCTGGTGTCGGGACATCCCCGAGGACTACACCGCCTATCTTGACAAGGGCGGTCTCAAAGGGCTGCGCCTGGGTATAAACCGGGGTTATTATGAGGACTTCTCCCAGGAGCAGATAGATATCGCCGAGAAAGCCTACAGAGCCATGGAGAGCTGCGGGGCAGAGCTGGTTCAGGACGTTAATCTCCCCCACCTGAGAAGCGATTCCTCAGTGCTCCTGTATGAATTCAAGATGTGCCTCAACGCCTATCTCTCCACCAATCCCCATCTCAGATGCCATAGCCTAAAGGATATGATAGACTACTACGGGGCCCATCCCCAGGAGGGGCTGAAGTACGGTATGAGCATCCTGCTGGACGCCCAGTACAACACCTCCGGCAACTGCACGGATCCCAAATATATTCTGGACAAGGCCAAATGCCAGAGAGAGGCCCAGGAGGAGGGCCTGTTGAAGATTCTGGACGGCAGCGAGCTGGACGTGCTCATTTGCCCCGGCATCACCGACTGCTCCCCCATTTCCGGTTACCCCTCCATTACGGTTCCCGCCGGATACAGTTCGGACAACATGCCCTTCGGCATAACCTTTGTGGGCAGGCCCTTCAGTGAGCCCACTCTCATAGCCGCAGCCTATGCCTTTGAGCAGGCTACCCGGGCCAGGAGAGCGCCAAAGCTCTGATTGCCCCGGCGGCATAGTCCGGCAATGTGTCCTGCGGCAATCAATCCCCTATCGAATAGCAGTCTCACAGGGTTTTTCCCCCAGCGAAAAAGCAAATTAAATGGTTTTCTGCTGCGGCATGTATGTTACGGGAAACACTTCTCATAAAGCGGGGTGAGGGATTGTATTCCCCCAGCAACTGAGGCGTAAACCGCAGTGCAATATATTTTGGCAAATTGGCTATATTTTCTTGGGCAAACTGAAAAGCCCCGGCAGTTCTTTTTGAACTGAACCAGAAAAAAACGGACAATAGACAAAATCCCCCCTGATGTAGGAAAATAGAACTACATCA
>ERZ827478.594-NODE-594-length-34414-cov-7.236677_pt1 | contig 34414 bp, 28 predicted proteins | sample MGYA00519705_ERZ827478 | MGnify/ENA primary metagenome ERZ827478 (study PRJEB31778, sample SAMEA3449318) | human gut metagenome | biome: human gut; feature: human-associated habitat; material: faeces | place: United Kingdom | collected 2010/2012 ... | reverse complement strand
TAATGGACGAAAAAGCATTATACAACACTGGAATTAGAGAAGGAAAAGAACTTGGAGAAAAGATTGGAAGAGAAGCTGGCGAGAAAATTGGCAGAGCAACTGGCAAAGAAGAGGGAAAACATGAAAATAAAATTGAAGTAATAAAAAGAATGCTAAATGCAAATCTTAGTATTGATTTAATAAAAGAATGTACAAAAGCGACAGATGAAGAAATAGAAGAAGCAAAAGCTACAAAATAGAAAATAAATTAAAAATTAAATAATGAAGTGCTAAAGAATAACGCCTCGAGTTTAGGAATAAACTTAAGGCGTTGTTGTTTATGCTAAAAAGAATTTTTTTAATTAAATATATAATTTAATTAAAAACTGTATATCAAATATATAGCATAACTCTAAGAAAAAATCAATACCATAAAATCAATAAAAATAAAATTCTAGAAAAGTTCAAAATCGTAAAACTTAAGAGCAACAGGCACTATGGAGAAAATATTCTTTTATTAAATTATATATTTAATAAAAATATTGAACAGAAAAACAGGAGGAATAAGTTTTATGAGAAGAACAATAGAGAAAAGAAAGGGAAGAAAGGGCATAACTTTAATAGCTTTAGTAGTAACAATAGTTGTAATCTTAATACTAGCAGGAATAACAGTAGGAATGGTAACAAGTGACAATGGAATATTAAAAGAGACTAAAAACGCAAAAGAGCAAGCAGAAATTGATAACGAAAAAAGTATAGTCGAAAGAGCAAAAATGCTAGCAATGATGAGAAGTAAAGATGGTGCAATAACATATGGAATATTTGAGCCAGCACTAAAAGACGAAGCAGGAAAGACAGCAATAGATGTAAGCGATGCAGGAGATACAATAGAGGTACTTTTTACAGACTCAAACAGATACTATGAAATTGATCAAGACGGAAATGTGAGCAAACCACAAAAAGTAGTAAAAGATGAATTTGCAGGAGATATAACAAAAGGTGGAAGATGTGATGGAAGTGAAGAAAAACCATATGAAATAAGTTGTGTTGAGGATTTAGTAATACTAGCAAATAGAACAAATAGAAAAGGAAATTATATAGATGAAAACGGAAATATAAAAGATGTAGTGGCCGAAAATTGCCCCTTTAAGGACAAAAATTTTATATTAACAAGAACTTTAAATTTTGAATCTAAATATTCATACTCAAAGCCAGAGTTAAGATGGAGTTATGATTCTGAAAATGAATTTTATAAAATTGATGATACAAGTACAACAACATTACAAGAAATAATAACAGACAAAAATGGAGTTGGCTTTATACCAATAGGGCCTGATACAGGAGAGGGCGCACGAATGTTCTGGGGAAATTTAGATGGAAAAAATTATTCAATAAGAAATTTGTATGAAAATAGAACAGATAGTAATGCAGGATTCTTTGGAGCAATATGTGGAAGCGTAATAAAAAATCTAAAAATTTCAGGAAACATAATTGCTTCTAGAATAGGAGTTTTTGCTATAATATCAAGCGGAGCAAAATATTATAACTGCGTTAATCTTGTGAATTGTAAAGCAAGCCAGACGGGGGGATTAACACATGCAGTTTACGGAAGCATAACAATGATAAACTGTTATAGCAAAACCAATATGAGCAATGGAGGAGGACTTATGACTTGGGATGATGTAGGAGGAACAACCACAATTGTAAATTGTTATAATATTAGTGAAATAGAGAATAAAAATGAAACATCATATGATTATGCAAGTGGAATAATAGGAAATTCATATTCTTCGGGAACAAGACAAATAATAAATACTTGTAGTTTGGGAAAAATAAATCAATATGGCAATAATTTTTATAAAGCATATGGAGGCTCAGTTGTTAGCTTAGAAAATTGTTTTTATCCTAAGAGCATGGTAGCAAATAATGATAAAGCAGTAATAAATGAAGGTAGCATAGCTTTTGACGACTCAACAGTACAAGAAGTAGTTAATACACTGAACAAATATGTAAAAGAACATAAAAATGACTATGAAGTACCATTAAAAGAATGGAAAATAGAAACCATAAACGGAGAAAAGGTGCCAGTACTTGTAGATTAATAAAATAGATAAGGTAAAAAGCATACAAATGTAAAAAGCAAATTTGTATGTTTTTTATTTTTTATAAATACTAATTAAGTAAGCTATCAAAATTAACTATTTACCTTGAAAAAACTGCTAGATAATGATATCATAGAGTAGCAAAAAGATAGTAAAAAAGGAAAAGATATGGAACAAAAATATATAATAAAAAATTGTAAATCTTTTAAAGTAAAAGATATATTCGAATGTGGACAATGTTTTAGATGGAATGAAGAACCAGATGGAAGTTACACCGGAATATTTGGACATAATGTACTAAATGTTAAAGAAGAAAAAGACATTGTAATTACTGGAATATGCGATGGAAATATAGAAGATATTTGTAAAAACTATTTTGATTTGGATAGAAATTATGAAGAGATAAAAGAAACACTTTCATTAATTGATGACAATATGAAAGAGAGTATAAAATACGGAGAAGGAATAAGAATACTAAATCAAGATTTATGGGAGATGATAATATCTTTCATAATATCAGCAAATAACAATATTCCAAGAATAAAAGGAATAATAGAAAGAATGTCTGCAAAATACGGACAAGAGATTAAATTTAGAGGAACATCTTATTACACATTTCCTACAATAGACGAATTATCACAGGCAAGTGTGAAAGATCTAAAAGATTTGGGACTAGGCTTTAGAGATAGGTATGTATATGAAACCACTAAGAAAATAAAAGAAGGAAAGATTAATCTAGATAATTTAAAACAAGAACCGACAAATGAGGTAAGAAAACAATTATTAACATTAACAGGAGTAGGTCCAAAAGTGGCAGATTGTATAATGTTGTTTTCAACATTGAAGAGATTTGATGTGTTCCCAGTTGATGTATGGGTTAGAAGAGTTATGAATGATTTGTACATACACAATGAAGATGAAACAAAGGTTAATAAAAAGCAAATACAAGAAATTGCAAGAGATAAGTTTGGAGCACTAGAAGGAATTGCCCAACAATATTTATTTTATTGGAAAAGAGAAAGTTAAATATGAGTCTACAAATAATTTATGGTAGAAGCGGTAGCGGTAAGACTAGCTACATTTTTGAAGAGATAGGCAACCATTTAAATAATGGCAGAAAAAAATATATAATAACACCTGAACAGTTTTCTTTTACAGCAGAAAGAGAGCTTTTGAAAACAGTTGCAAAACAGAATAAATCTGCAATTATTGATGCAGAGGTTTTAACTTTTGCTCGTATGGCTCATAGAGTTTCTAATGAAGTAGGTGGAAGTAAGAAGACTATATTATCAAATTGTGGAAAGTCTATGTTAGTTTATAGCATATTAGCAAGCAAGAACAATAATTTGAAATTCTTGAACAAGTCAAATAACAATATTGATATGGTACTTACTCAACTTACAGAGTTAAAAAAACATGGAGTCACACTAGAGAATTTAGCAAATTTAAAAGAACAAATTGAAGATTATGATAAATATTTAAGTAGTAAGTTAGAAGATATTTATACAGTATATAGTAAATTTGAAGATAAAATAAAAAATAATTACATAGATGAAAATGATTCACTTTCACTTTTAGATCAACAATTGGATTCGTGTGATATTTTTAAAAATACAGAGATATACATAGATGAATTTGTAGGATTTACAAAGCAGGAATATTCGATAATTGAAAAGCTTATGAAAATGGCCAACAAGGTGACGATAGCAATTACAAGCGATTCATTAATAAGAGATAAAGATGCGAGTAAAGATATTTTTTATACAAACAAAGAAACAATAGAAAAAATATTAAACCTTGCCAAAGACAGCAAAATAACAGTAGAAGATCCGATTAAGCTAGAAAATATTTATAGATTCAAATCAGAAGAATTAAAGCACATTGAAGAAAATCTATATAGTATTCCTTACAAGAAAGATGAAAAAGTTGTAGAAAATTTGAGGTTGTTTTTAGCAAATAATCAATATTCAGAAATAGAAGAAGTGGCAAAGCAAATTACAAAACTTGTAAGACAAGAAAACTACAGATACAGAGATATTGCAGTAATTACAAAGAATATAGAAACATATTCTAATTTGTGCAAAGCTATTTTTAATGAATATAACATTCCTGTGTACATAGATGAAAAAAGATCACTAAGTCAAAATATTTTGGTTAAGTATTTGCTAGCAATACTAGATATATTTGCAAAGAATTGGTCATATGATAGTGTGTTTAATTATGTGAAAGCAGGATTTACTGATATACCATTTGAAGACATATGTCTAATTGAAAATTATGCCTTAAAGTGGGATATAAAAGGTAGTAGATGGTACAAGGATGATTGGTATTTCCATGATGAAGATCAAGTAGGAACAGATAAAATAAATCACATAAACGAAATTAGAAGAGAGATAGTTAATCCATTAATAAAGCTAAAAAGCAATTTGGCGGGAGAGAAAACAGCTAAACAAATTTCGGAGGAATTATACAAATTTTTATTAGAGAATAAGATTAATAAAAAATTGGAATATAAGATAAAGGCTTTAAACGATATTGGAGAAGTAAATGTAGCATCTGAATATGAAACAAGTTGGAAAACTGTTATGCAAGTTTTAGATGAAATGGTACTTGTTTTTGAAGAAGAAAAAATCACATTCGACAGCTATATGCAAATATTAAAAACAGGACTTTCTGAAAGCAAGCTAGGAACAATTCCAATGGGACAGGATGAGGTTACAGTAGGAGATGTAGATAGGTCTAGAAGCCATAAGATTAGAGCTATTTTCATAATCGGATTAAATGACGGAATGTTTCCTTCTATAAATAAAGCTGAAGGCTTTTTAAATGATGACGACAGAAATGTAATTAAGGCAAATGGAGTTGAACTTGCAAAAGGAACAATAGAAAGAATATACGAAGATAATTTCAATATATACAAAGCTTTTACAACTGCAGAAGAAAAGATGTATTTGTCATATTCTTCTTCTGATATGGAAGGAAGCTCATTAAGACCTTCAATGTTAATATCAAGAATAAAGAAAATGTTTACAAACCTGAAAGAAGAAAGTGATATTATAAATAGAGAGTCTGTAATATTAACAAAGAAAACAACATTTGAAGAATTGATTACAAACTTAAGAGAATTTAGAGATGGTAAAGAGATAGATAAAAAATGGTTTAATATTTATAATATTTATATGGAAAGTCCAGAATGGAAAGACAAACTTGAGTCTGCTATAAAGGGGTTAAATTATAAAGCTGTAACAGAAAAAATAAATGAAGAAAATGTAAAGAAATTATATGGAGATACTTTAAAAACAAGTGTATCAAAGTTGGAACAGTATAGCGGTTGTCCATTTTCATATTATTTAAAATATGGTTTGAAATTAAATGACAAAGAAACATTTAGTGTGGAAGCTATGGACACAGGATCATTTATGCACGATGTTATAGATAGATTCTTTCAAGAAATAGAAGATAGAAACATAAGTATAAAAGATATAGAAAACGAAGAGCTTGAGGATATAATATCAGAAATAATAGACAACAAATTAAAGACAAATAGAAACTACAAATTTACAGCAACAGCTAAATATAGAGCACTAACAAGAAGGTTAAAAGAAGTTATAACAATGTCTATTAAATATATTGTTCAAAGTATTAGGCAAAGTGAATTTCAAGTATTTGGTCACGAGTTGGAATTTGGAAAAAATGGCAGAAAGCCGATAGTAGTAACAACTGAAAGTGGAAAAAGAGTGGAAATAGAAGGAAAAATAGATAGAGTAGACATCTTAAAAAATCCTGACGGAACTTATGTAAGAATAATTGATTATAAATCTTCTGTAAAAAACATAGACTTAAATAAAGTAATGTCAGGCTTGCAATTACAGCTACTTACTTATTTAAATGAAACTTGCAAAGAAGAGGATTTTATACCAGCAGGAGTGTTGTACTTTAATTTAATAGAGCCATCAACAAGTGCTGATAGAAATATGACAGATGAAGAAATAGAAAATCAAATAAAGCAGAAGTTCAAGATGAAAGGACTTATACTTGCTGATGTGAATATCATCAAAAAGATGGATACCAAAATAGAAGAACAGGGAACAAGCTCTATAATACCAGCTGGAATAAAGAAGGATGGAGAGCTAAGTAGTAGAGATACAAGTGCTATAACGAAAGAACAATTTGAAAATTTACAAAAATATACAGATAAAATAATAAAGCAAATTTCACAAGAGATATTGAGTGGTAATATAGATATAAAACCATATTACAATACTAAAGATAAAAAGACCCCATGTGAATATTGTAGTTATAAGTCTATATGCAGATTTGATGAAGGACAATGCAATAATTACAACTATGTAGGAAAATTGAACAGGGAAGCGGTGTTAGAAGAAATAAAAAGTCGAATAGGAGATTAAAATGGATTTATCTAATGAGAATGTTTTACATATAAAAAAGGATGGAATAGAATATTTGCAATTTAAAAGATTACTTGAATTTGACAATCTAATAAATTGTTATACACTAAGACCTTTGAACTATAACAAGAAAACATTAACAAATCAAGAACTTGAAGAAAATTATAACAATATATGCAAAGCATTGAAAATAGAAAGAAAAAACTTAATAAGACCACATCAGTCACACACAGATTGTATAGAAAATGTGAATAGAACAGATGTAAAATACACTGATGTAGACGGATTTATTACCAATAAACCAAATATAGACTTAACATTAAGTTTTGCAGACTGTACTCCTATTTTACTATATGACCCAGTCAAAAAAGTAATTGCCAACATTCATTCTGGATGGAGAGGAACAGTCCAAAAAATAGGAAAAAAAGCTGTAGAGCAGATGGTTAGAGATTATCAGTCTAATCCAAAAGATATAATTGCTTGTATAGGACCTTGCATAGGAAAGTGTCATTTTGAAGTTAAAGAAGATGTAAAAGATATATTTGAAAAAACATTTTCGTATTTAGGAAGAAATGATGATATAATAAAAAAAGAAAGCTTGGAAAAATACAAAATTGACACAACATTGATAAATAGACTATTGCTAGAAAATTCTGGACTGTTACCGGAAAATATTATAGAGAGTAAAATCTGTACAGTGTGCAACTCACAGATTATGCATTCATATAGAGTTGACAAAGAAAGATCAGGAAGAAACATTACAATACTAGGAATGAAGGGAGAATAGAATGTTACCAAATAAATTAAAAAAAGGCGACACAATAGGAGTGATAGCACCATCGAACTGTATCAAGCAAGATGATTTAGAATATATAAATGCTTCTATTTCACTGATGGAGAAGGCTGGGCTGAATGTTAAATTTGGGAAATATGTATTTGGGAAAAATGAAGTTATAACCAATTCACAAAACAGAGCAAAAGACATAAATGAAATGTTTAATGATAAAGAAGTAAAAGCAATAATGTGTGTAAAAGGTGGAGAAGATTCTAACACAACATTAGATTATATTGATTATGAAACAATAAAACAAAATCCTAAAATCTTGTGTGGATTTAGTGATAACACAAGTATATTGAATGTAATTAATAGTAAAACAGGGCTTGTAACTTATCACGGACCAACTTTTAAATCTTTGACTTCTTGGGACAGCGATTATGCTTATAATCAGTTTATTAAAGTATTCTGTGAGGGAGTTAATAATTTAGATGATGCTGAGTACATTACAATAAAAGAAGGACAAGCTCAGGGCGAATTAATAGGTGGAAATTTATTTACATTTATGAAACTAATATGTGGCAAATACAAAGTGAATTTAAAAGGAAAAATACTATTTTTAGAGGAGTTAGGATTTGAGTCAACTCCTAGAATAGTAAATAGCTGTATTTATTACTTAAAACAAAATGGAGTATTTGAAGATATAGCAGGATTATGGATTGGAAATTATGAACATCCAACAAATATATCATTAGAAGAAATAATAAAGAATGCCATAGGTGATGTAAAAATACCAATTATTAAATCTGATAATTTTGGACATATAGATAAAAAGTCTATAATTCCGATAGGAGTTAAAGCAGAGATAGATACGAAAGAGAAGGTAAAAATAAGATTATTGGAAAAATGTGTAAAAGAGGATTAAAGAATGTATGACAATTGGGAAGAATTAGAGGAATCAATAAAGAATTGCAAGAAATGTAAATTATGCACAAACAGAACGAATATAGTATTCGGAGTAGGAAACAAAAATGCAGATGTAATGCTTATAGGAGAAGGACCAGGAGCAGACGAGGACAGGCTTGGAGAACCATTTGTTGGTAAGGCTGGTCAACTTATGAACAAGGCTTTCCAAGCATTAGAAATAAATAGAGATGAAGTATACATAGCAAATATAGTAAAATGTAGACCTCCACAAAATAGAGTTCCAGAGGCAGATGAAGCAAAGGCTTGTCTAAATTATCTAAGAAATCAAGTAGTGCTAGTAAAACCAAAAATTATAGTGCTTTTAGGAAGTACAGCTCTAAAAAATATAGTTGGGGAAGAATATGGAATAACTGCTTCAAGAGGAAAATGGATAGAAAAGAAAGGTATAATGTATATGCCTACTTGGCATCCGGCAGCTCTGTTAAGAGATGAAACAAAGAAAATAGAATTTTGGAAAGATTTAAAGCAAGTAAAACAAAAAGCAGATGAGGAAAAGTTGAAAATATAGGAGAAAGCTAATATGAACGAATATGAAGAAATAAGAAACTATTGTTTAAATTGTATTACAAAACCTTGCAAAGAAAAAGGATGTCCACTTCAAAATGATATACCAGCATTTATACATGAAAATGATATAAAAAAAGCTTTTGAAAAACTATCTAGTACAACAGTACTTCCAGCAATTTGTGGAAGAATATGCCCGCATAGTCAGCAATGTCAAGGCAGTTGCGTAAGAGGTATAAAAGGTGAGCCCGTATCTATCGGAAAAATGGAATCAATGATAGGTGATATGAGCTTAAAGGAAGGATGGCCGATTCCAAAAGAAGTAGAGGAAAGATTAACAAGTAAAAAAGTTGCGATTATAGGTGGAGGACCAGCAGGGTTGACTTGTGCGGCGTTTTTAGCAAGAAAAGGGGTACAAGTTACAATATATGAAAAGAATGAAAAGCTGGGTGGAATACTATCGTATGGAATTCCTGATTTTAGATTAGAGCCAACAATAGTTGAAGAAACAATAAATAAAATACTTGCATTGGGTATTGAAGCAAAAACAAACTTTGAGCTAGGTGAGAATATTAAATTAGAAGATTTGCAAAAGGAATACGATGCAATATTTGTAGCAATAGGAGCAAATGTTGGTCAAAGCCCAAGAATAGAAGGAGCAGAATTCAAAGGTGTATATAGTGCAAATGCTTTTCTGGAAAATAAAAGGCATAGTTCTTATAAAGGAAAAAATGTAGCCGTGATAGGTGGAGGAAATGTTGCCATTGATACAGCAAGAACGATGAAGAAACTAGGAGCAGAAAAAGTTGTTGTAATATATAGAAGACCAGAAAATCAAATGCCAGCTAGCAAGGAAGAGATAAAAGATGCTAAAGAAGATAATGTTGAATTTTTATTTAAGACTAATATTGTAAAAATTCTGTCAGATGATAAAGAAAATGTTTCTAAAATAGAATGTATAAAAACAAAATCAGAAAGTAGGAATCAATCTCCTAAAAATATAGAAGGAAGTAATTTTGTATTAGATATTGACTATGTACTATTTGCAACTGGTGCAAGACCGGACAAAGAAATAGTTTCTAAATTTGAACAAAATGAAAAAGGATATATTTTAGTAAACGAAGATATGCAAACTTCAATTCCAAATGTTTATGCAGGAGGAGATGTAGCTGGGGAAAGAGCTACTGTCGCTTGGGCAGCAAGAAGTGGAAGAAATGCAGCAAATAAAATATTGGAAAACCTAACACAGGATTGATAAGAAAATCAATCCTGTATTATCATTTAAATACTTCGAACATATAATATAATAACAATAAAATGGAAAGAGTGTGAATCAATGTGAAAACTATATATTTTGACCATTCTGCTACCACTCCGGTAAAAAGAGAAGTATTAAATGCAATGATACCATATTTTGAAATCAATTACGGAAATCCGTCAGCCTTATATTCTTTAGGAAGAAACTCAAAAAGAGCAATAGAACAGGCTAGACGACAGGTGGCAACAGCGTTGAATTGTAAAAGCGAGGAAATATATTTTACATCATGTGGAAGCGAGAGTGATAATCTGGCGATAAAAGGATTTGCGTATGCAAATAGATGCAAAGGAAATCATATAATAACTTCAAAGATAGAGCACCACGCAGTTTTGAATACGTGCAAAACATTAGAAAAAGCTGGATTTGAAGTGACATATCTAAATGTGGATGAAAAAGGATTTATAAATATAAACGAATTAAAGAAAGCAATTAAGAAAAGCACGATATTAATAAGTATAATGACCGCAAATAACGAGATTGGAACGATACAGAGAATAAAAGAGATAGGACAAATTGCACATCAAAAAAATATTGTATTTCATACTGATGCTGTGCAAGCAATAGGAAATATAAAGATAGATGTTCAAAAAATGAATATAGATATGTTATCAATGTCGGCGCATAAATTTTATGGGCCAAAAGGAATCGGCGCATTATACGTAAAAGACGGAGTAAATTTTGATAAAATACAGGATGGGGGACATCAGGAAAAAGACAAAAGGGCAGGAACAGAAAATGTTGCTGAAATAGTGGGACTTGGAAAAGCTATTGAAATGGCAAATTTTAATATAGAAAGATATAATGCGAAACTTTTAGAATTACGAGAGTATTGCATAAAGCAACTAAAAGAGAATGTGAAAGATATAAAAATAAATGGAGATTTAAAAGAAAGATTGCCAGGAAATATAAATGTGTCCTTTAAAGGATGCGATTCTAACCAGATTTTGTTAGAGTTAGATAAGATAGGAATATGTGCATCAGGAGGATCAGCCTGCTCGTCTGGAAGTAGCTTGCCGTCACATGTATTGCTTGCAATAGGATTAGAAAGAAGTTATTTAGAAGGAAGCATACGACTAACTTTAGGAGAAGAAAATACAAAAGAGGACATTGATTATTTTATAGCAAACATAACTAAAATTATAGATAAAATAAAAAACGAAGAACAATCAGAGTGATTGTTCTTCGTGAAGGACTCTGCAATTAATTGCGAGACTGCACTTCGGTAAAAAGTGAAATCATATCGTTAATTGTGTCATCATCCAACATGGGTCTCCTAAAGAAAATCTGTACAACAAAGCTTGCCTCAGAATTTCCCTCACAGCTCTTCTTAAAATGAAATGTGGAAAAGCTAGAGATGGGGATGTTTAGATCTCTGGAAATGTGCCTCCGCACAAAAGTGGAAATAGCTTGACATTTAGTAGAATCTTCTTCACCCGTCTCGGGAAAAAAGACTCGCATAAGCGTAACCTGCTGGTTGATGGGTGTCGCAAAACCTAATGAATTCTTGATTTTTTGAGTAATTGTGATTGCGCCAGACATGATTTTAAGTCCTCCTAATGTATACGGTTTTACCGTAAGATATACATTAAGTATACCACAAAACTAGCAAAAAAGCAAGCTACATAATATCTATTGATTTTTAAGGCTTTTTGTAGTATCATAGTAATGTGAGGAAAATATGAATATCCTAATAAAAGAAATTGAGAAGTCACCTAAATTTTTAGAGTACAATGAATGTGTAAAAAATAAAATAAGTCCGATAGTAGTATCGGGCTTATCTAGCGTGGGAAAAATACAATTAATAGAAGCAACCAAACAATACTCAAACAAAAATATATGTATAATAACATATAATGAGATACAAGCTAGAAGAATAATACAAGATTTAAAATATTTTACTAATAATGTAATATTTTTTCCTAAAAGAGAAATTGCACCATATGACTATGAAGCGGAAAGCAAAGATTTGCCTTATGAAAGAATAGAAACATTAAATAAAATCTTTGACCAAACAGAAAAAAAGAAATCTGATGTTGCAGAAAATAAGCTAATTATTGTAACAACAGTAGAAGCTATAATGCAAAAAATGATTTCGAAAGAAGAGATATACAAAAATGTATTGGAATTTAAAACTGGAAAGACTTTTGATTTAGAAGAATTAAAACATACATTATCAAACCTAGGATATGAAAGAGCTGAAATCGTAGACGGAAAAGGTCAATTTTGTGTAAGAGGCGGAATAATTGATATAGGAACTACTAAAACTCAAGGAATAAGAATAGAGTTCTGGGGAGATGAAGTAGATTCAATCAGAAGCTTTAGCATAACATCACAACGTTCAAACAAAATGCTAGAAAATGCTAAAATATATCCTTCGCACGAATTGATTTTAACTAAAAATATAGAAGATATATGCAAACAAATAGAGCAGAATAGACAAGAAGATGTATCTGAAGATATAGAAGAGATAAAAGCTGGAAACTATATAAACAAAATAGATAAATATTTTAATAGCTTTTATGATGAACAAGCTTGCTTTTTAGACTATATACAAAATGATTATTTGTTGCTATTAGATGATATAGATAAAATTAATACAAGACAGGACAATATTGTTAAAGACAATTTTCAACTTGCGGAGGCACTACAAGAAAAAGGAAGAACTGTTCCGGATTCAATAAAGAACATAGAGAAATACAATCTAGAAAATACAGATAGACAGACAATTTATTTATACGAAACAGATTTACTAGAGAATAAGAAAAACACTAAATTCTCTAGAAATGTATACAATTTTAAATATAGAGATATGCACTTCTTCAAGAGCGAGTTAAACATATTAACTGCTGAAATAAAGAAGGCATTAGAAGCAAAGAAAAAAGTATTTGTATTGGCTGGAAATGAAGCTGGTGCTAAGAAAATAGAAACATTACTTGCACAAGAAGATATAAAATATAAATACTTTGAAAAACTGGATGATACAAAGGAGCAAATATATACAAACTCGATCCAAGAAGAATTAAAAAACAAAAAAGTAATTATATCTAATGGTAGTTTATCAGCAGGATTTGAAAATTATGACTTAAATATGCTGGTAGTAACTGGCGAAGATTTTATCAGTTCGGAACAAAAAAGAAAAAGAGCAACAGATAGCTTCAAACAAGGAGAAAAAGTAGTATTTGCGGACCTAAGAGCTGGTGATTATGTAGTACATAGAAGTCAAGGAATAGGAATTTACATAGGTGTAAATACTATAACAACAGCAGATGGAGTTACAAAGGATTACATCAAAATAAAATATAAAAATGATGATGTTTTATATGTCCCAACAGATATGCTTGACAACATTAGAAAATTTGTAGGTGGTGGAGAAGCTCAACCAAAGCTAAACAAATTAGGCAGTAAAGAATGGGAACACACCAAATTAAAGGTAAAGTCAAATTTAAAAGAAGTTGCAAGAGACTTAATAGAACTTTATGCTAGAAGACAGAAAGCAAAAGGCTTTATGTTTTCAAAAGATACTCCTTGGCAGAAACAGTTTGAGGACAGCTTTAAATATACAGAAACAAACGATCAATTAAGATGTATATCAGAAGTAAAAAAAGATATGGAATCAAATAAACCAATGGACAGACTCCTTTGCGGAGATGTTGGATATGGTAAAACAGAAGTTGCGATTCGTGCAGCATTTAAGGCGGTGATGGATCAAAAGCAGGTAGCATATTTAGTACCAACAACAATATTAGCAAATCAACAATATGAAGAATTTAAATCTAGAATGGAAGATTTTGCGATAAATGTGGAATTGCTAAATAGATTTAGAACGAAAAAAGAACAAGAAGAAGTTATTAGAAGACTTAAACTTGGAGAAGTGGATATTGTAATAGGAACACATAGAATATTGAGCCAGGATGTTGAGTTTAAAGATTTAGGACTATTAATTATAGACGAGGAACACAGATTTGGAGTAAAAGATAAGGAAAAAATCAAAAAACTCAAAGAAAATATTGATGTTCTAACAATGACAGCAACACCAATTCCAAGAACATTACATATGTCAATTGTCGGAATAAGAGATATGTCTGTTATATATGAACCACCACAAAACAGAAAACCTGTACAAACTTATGTGTTAGAGTATGATGATGAAATAATAAAAGAAGCCATCACAAAGGAAATAGAAAGAAAAGGACAGGTATTCTATCTATTTAACAATGTGGAACAGATTATAAAAAAAGCTAATGAAATATCAAAATTAGTTCCAGAAGCCAAAGTCGAATTTGCACATGGAAAAATGACAGGAAGCCAGATAGAGAGCATAATGCAGGATTTTATAAATCATAAAATAGATGTGCTGGTTTGTACAACAATACTAGAGTCTGGAATTGATATACCGAATGCAAATACAATAATTGTGGAAAATGCTGATAGACTTGGATTAGCGCAACTTTATCAAATAAGAGGAAGAGTTGGACGTGCTGACAGACAAGGATATGCATACATAACTTATAGAAAAGACAAACTATTAACAGAAGTAGCAGATAAGAGATTAAAAGCAATTAAAGAATTTACGGAATTTGGTTCTGGTTTTAAAATTGCGATGAGGGACTTAGAAATAAGGGGAGCAGGAAGCCTACTTGGAGAAATACAATCAGGACATATGGAACAAGTTGGATATGATACATATTGTAGACTATTAGATGAAGTTATTAAAGAAATGCAAGGAGTTCCTGTTAAAGAAGAGAAAGACATACAAATCGACATTAATTTATCAAGCTACATACCAGAAAAATACATTGAAGATAGTGCTCAAAAGATAGAAATTTATCAAGATATAGCACTATGCAAAAATGAAAAAGATATTGAAGATGTTATTGATGAAATAATTGATAGATATGGAAGTATGCCAAAAGAAGTTGAGAATCTAATAGAAGTGGCAAGAATTAAGATATTAGCTCGTAAAGCTTGTGCTATCAAAGTTGTTCAAAAAGAAAGAAGCATAATGGTAATACTGGACAAAGACAATATCAAAATTAATGAAGAAATTGTAAATAATCTAGTAAAAAAATACGGAATTGATATAAGATTCTCTCCGGGAGTAGAACCATATATCACATTAAAAATTGGCGAAATGAGTGAAGAGAGAGTCGTTCAAAAAATTAAAGGTTTGTTACAATCAATTATTGTAGAAGAAAAAGTGTAATAATTTTCTAAGTTTTGTAGAAAATAAAAATGGGGAGGAAGCGGAATGCAAATTATTACTAGTAAAGATAATGAAATAGTAAAAAGCATAAAAAAGTTAAAAGACAAGAAATATAGAGATGAAGCGGGATTATACGTAATTGAAGGAATCAAAATAATAGAAGAAGCGATAGAAGAAAAAGCACACATCAAAAGAATTGTTATTTGTGAAGAATGCTTGGAAGCAGGAGATATAGAACAAAAACTATTATACGAGATTGCAAAATATGACTGTATATATGTAAGTAAAAAAGTATTTAACTTTTTAACAGATGTAATAGCACCACAAGGAATACTAGCAGTAGTAGAAAAGCCAAATCCTAATACAAAAATAAAATATGACCAAGATATTATACTTGTGCTAGACGGGATACAAGATCCAGGAAATTTAGGAACTATCTTAAGAACAGCTGATAGTGTTAACTTAAAACAAATAATAGTTACAAAAAACACAGCCGATTGTTACAACCCAAAAGTCGTAAGGTCAACAATGGGAGCAATTTTTAGAGTAGGTGTAATAGAAACTGATAATTTAGTAAAGACCTTAAAAGAAATAAAAAAGAATAAATTTGAGATAATAGTAACTTCACTTGATACCAATGAAAGTGTTTATGATGTAAAATACAATAAAAAAGTAATTGTAATTGGAAATGAAGCAAACGGAGTTACAAAAGAAGTTCAAGAGATAGCTGACAAAAAAGTAAAGATTCCTATGCTAGGAAAAACAGAAAGTTTAAATGCTTCTGTTGCAACAGGAATAATGCTATATGAATATGTAAGACAAAAAATAAGTAAATAAAAAATTGCCCAAGAGTATAAACTTTTGGGCGATTTTATTATTTAGATTATCATAAGCGATTAAAAATCACAATTATTTGGTGTTCTTGGGTAAGGGATAACATCTCTAATATTTTCCATACCAGTTAGGTACATAAGCAATCTTTCAAAGCCTAATCCGAATCCTGAATGGATAACAGAACCATATTTACGAAGGTCTAGATACCAATACAATTCGTCTGTATTTATATGCATTTCATTCATACGGGCAACTAATTTATCATAGTTTTCTTCTCTTTGAGAACCACCCATAATTTCACCAGCACCTGGAACTTCAAGATCAACTGCGGCAACAGTTTTGCCATCTGGATTCAATTTCATATAGTATGATTTTATATCTTTTGGCCAGTTCTTTACAAAAACAGGACCATTAAAGTATTCTGTAATATATTTTTCGTGTTCTTTTGCTAAATCCTCTCCATATTCTGGCTGGAATTCCCACTTTCTATCAGCTTTTTTCAAAATGTCGATAGCTTCTTTGTGGTCTATTCTAGTGAAATTAGAAGAAATAACTCTTTTTAGTTTTTCGATTAATCCGTTTTCTACAAATTTATCAAAGAATTCCATTTCTTCAGGACATCTTTCTAAAACTGCCTTTACAACATACTTTAAGAAATCTTCTTCAATATTCATCAATTCTTCTAAATCGCAGAAAGATATTTCTGGCTCCATCATCCAAAACTCATTTGCGTGAGTTTTTGTGTTAGAATTTTCAGATCTTAATGTTGGACCAAATGTGTAGATTTTTCCGAAAGCTTGTGAGAAAGTTTCGCCATGTAATTGTCCAGAACCTGTTATATAAGCTTTTTTACCAAATATATCTTGTGAAAAATCAGTATGACCATCTTTTTGAGGAAGAGGCTTATCTAAATCAAGTGTTGTTAATTTAAACATTTCAGCAGAACCTTCGCAATCTGCACAAGTGATAATTGGGCTGTTTAAATAAACATATCCATTCTTTTGAAAATATTCGTGTATTGCAAAAGCTGCAACACTTCTAACTCTAAAAACTGCACTGAAAGTGTTAGTTCTTGGACGTAAATGTGCAACAGTTCTTAGATATTCAAAAGAGTGTCTTTTCTTTTGAAGAGGATAAGAACTATCTGCAAGGTTAAATATTTCAACTGAATTTGCTTGCATTTCAAAAGGTTGCTTAGCATTTTCAGTCTTAACAATAGTTCCTTTTACTATTAAAGTAGAACTGATTGTAACTTTACAAACGTCTGTGAAGTTTGATAATTTATCTGTAAAAACTATTTGCAAATTATTCAAAAAAGAACCATCGTTCAATTCTATAAATCCAAAAGTTTTAGAATCTCTAACTGTTCTAACCCAACCAGAAATTTCGACTTCTTGACCTATATATTTTTCGCTGTCGCGATATAAATCTTTAATTGTTGTTTTCTCCATAATTTGTCCTCCTATCAGTAATATATAAAGATTATACATTTATTATATGGAAAAATCAAGAAAAATAGCTCAAAAATATAGACTTTTAAGTAAATTAGTAGTAAAATATAAAAGAGTTTTTATATAAAATTATACAAAGAAGGACTTGATGAAAATGACCAATAAATATAGGACCAATAATTGTGGCGAATTAACAATTAAAAATGTAGGACAAGAAGTGAGACTTGCCGGCTGGATACAAAAAATAAGAAACTTAGGTGGAATGACTTTTGTTGATTTAAGAGATCAATATGGAATAACCCAAGTAGTTATATCTAGCGAAGAATTAAAAGAGCAAATGGCAAAATTATGCACAGAAAGTGTAATATCTGTGGATGGTTTTGTTGTTGAACGTTCAAATAAGAACCCTAAAATGTCAACAGGAGATATTGAAATAGATGCTAAAAAAATCACATTACTTGGAGAATGTGAATCAACACTTCCTTTTGAAGTAAACTCTGAAAAAGCAGATATTTCTTCTGTAAGAGAAGATCTAAGATTAGAATACAGATTCTTGGATTTAAGAAATGATACAATTCATAAAAATATTTTGCTACGTAGCAAAATAATCAAAAGTTTAAGAGCAAAAATGGACGAATTAGGATTTTCAGAAATACAAACTCCAATACTTGCAAACTCTTCACCAGAAGGAGCAAGAGATTTCTTAGTACCAAGCAGACTACATCCAGGAGAGTTTTATGCTCTACCACAAGCACCACAACAATTTAAACAATTATTAATGATATCAGGATTTGATAAATATTATCAAATTGCACCATGCTTTAGAGATGAAGATCCAAGAGCAGATAGAGCACCAGGAGAATTCTATCAATTAGATTTCGAAATGGCATTTGCTACACAAGAAGACGTTTTAGGAGTTATAGAACAAGTAATTCCAGCAGTCTTTAAAGAACATACAAATTGGCAAGTAGACGAAGGACCATTCATAAGAATTCCTTATAGGGAAGCAATGGAAAAATACGGAATAGATAAACCAGATTTAAGAAATCCTTTAATAATTCAAGATGCAACAGAAATATTTAAAAATACTGAATTCAATGCATTTAAAGGAAACACTGTAAAAGCAATAGTTGTTCCAAATGGAGCAAGTCAAGGAAGGAGATTCTTTGACAACATGACAGAATTTGCAGTTCAAGAGCAAAAAGCAAAAGGCTTAGCTTGGACAAAAATAGAAGAAGGCGACACTGTACAAGGTGGAATAGCAAAATTCATTACAGAAGATGTACTAAAAGGATTAGAAGAAAAACTAGGAGCAAAACAAGGAGACAGCATATTCTTTGTAGCAGACAAATTAGAAAAAGCACAAAAAATAGCTGGACAAGTAAGAATAGAATTAGGAAAGAGATTAGACTTACTAGAAAAGAACGTATACAGATTTTGCTTTATAGTAGACTTCCCAATGTATGAATACAATGAGGATGAAGGCAAAATAGACTTCAATCATAACCCATTTTCGATGCCACAGGGCGGCTTAGAAGCACTAGAAAATAAAGAACCATTAGACATATTAGCATATCAATATGATTTAGTATGCAATGGTTATGAAATGGCATCAGGAGCAGTTAGAAATCACGATCCAAAATTAATGGTAAAAGCGTTTGAAATTGCAGGATATTCAGAAGAAACTGTAAAAGAAAGATTTGGAGCATTATACAAAGCGTTCAAATATGGAACTCCACCACATGCAGGAGCTGCACCAGGATTGGACAGAATGGTAATGTTAATTGCAGATACACAAAATATAAGAGAAATAATTGCATTCCCTAAAAACAAAAAGGCAAGAGATGTTATGATGAATGCACCAAGCAAAGTTGATGAACAACAACTAAAAGATGTTCATATAAAAATAGATAAATAGAAGAAAGCAGGTGGACTTATGAAAATAGAAGGAGAAGCAACACTTGCAACAGCAATAGAAGAAATAAACCAGAAATTAGAAAAAGTAATAAATGAACAAAAAGAAATTAAAACAACATGTCAAAAATGTGAAGAAAAAATAAACAAATTACAAGAATTCCAAGAAATAAATGACATGAGATCACAAGCATTTTATAAAGAATTAAATGATGTAAAAAAATGCTTAATAATGTTGTATGATAAACTATATTAGAAAAAGTGAGGATAAAAATGAAGAGAACTTTTAGATTTTATTTTGCGCTAACAGTAGCAAAATGCGCAAATTTAGCATTAAAAATACTAGGAAGAAAAGCATCGTATTTTCCAGGAAAAGTAGCATTGTCATTATGCCCGAATTTTTTGGGAATGGTGGAAAAACCAAAAATAGTTATAGCAATAACTGGTACAAATGGAAAAACAACAGTAGCAAACTTACTACTAGATTGTTTAGAAAATTGTGGTTATAAAGTTATAAACAACAAGGCTGGATCTAATGTAAACGCGGGAATTGCAAGCAGCTTGGTACAAGGAGTAACATTAGGACAAAAAGTAAAGGGAGATATGGCAATATTCGAAGTAGATGAAAGAAGCTCACCAAAAGTTTATCCTTACATAAAACCAAATTACTTAATATGCACAAATTTAATTAGAGATTCATTAAGAAGAAATGCACATCCAGAATTTATATTTAATATTATAAATTCTAATTTGCCAAAAGAAACAAAGTTAATATTAAATGCAGATGACTTAATAAGCAGTAGTTTAGGAGCAGAAAACGAGAAAGTTTATTATGGAATAGATAAATTGGACTCAGACTATGAGGAATGTCCAAACATAATAAACGATATAGCAGTATGCCCTAAATGTCATACTAAGATGAAATATAATTATGTAAGAAATAATCATATTGGAAATGGTTATTGCCCAAACTGTGACTTCAAGTCAAAACAAGCAGATTATCACATTACAAAAATAGATTACGAAGCAAATGAGGCAATAGTGGATAGAAAAGGACACGAAGAAGAATACAAACTACTAAACAATAATAGTATATTCAACATATATAATGAACTTGCAGTAATCACATTTTTAAGAGAGTACGGATTTTCAGACGAAAAAGTACAAGAATTACTTAAAAATATAAAAATAACAAAATCAAGATACGAAGATGAAGAAGTAGATGGATACAAAATAATTAGTTATATGACTAAGGGAGGAAATCCGGTTGCAACATCTGGAGTATTTGATTATGTGAGAAGAGAACCAAACAAAAAAGATATAATTATGATGATAGAAAACATCCATGACGGAGAAGACTGGCCAGAAAATATTACTTGGATATATGACACAGACTTTGAATTTTTAAAAGACGAGAACATAGACAAAATAATAATAGGTGGAATACGTTCACAGGACTACAGAATTAGATGCTTGCTAGCAGGAATACCAGAAGAAAAAATAGTATGTGACAGAGAAGAGACAGAAACTTATAAATATTTATCATTAGACAAAAACAAAGACATATATGTATTATTTGATTTGGACTCTTTGGACAAGCTAGCAACATTACAACAAAACATAAGAAACAGAATAAAGGAGGGAAAATAGATGATAAAAATAGAAGTATTATTCCCTGAAGTATGTAATTTATATGGAGATATGTTTAATATAAAATATCTAGAAAAATGCATTGATGAAGTAGAATGTATAAAAACAGCTTTAACAGATACACCAAGATTTGTTTCAGAAGATGTTAATATGATATACATGGCTCCAATGCCTGAAAGTATTCAAGAATTAGCTATAAAAAAATTAGAGCCATACAAGGAAAGAATAAAAGAATTAATAGATAAAAAAGTAGTATTCTTGCTAGTTGGAAATGCAGTAGAAGTATTTGGAAAATACATAGAAAATGAAGATGGAAGCAAAATAGAAGCTCTAGGTTTACTAGACTTATATGCAAAAAGAGATATGATGCATAGACACAATAGTGCATTTATAGGCGATTTTGAAGATATAAAAGTAATAGGATATAAATCACAATTTACAATGATATATACAGATAATCAAGAAAACTATTTTGCAAAAGTAGAAAAAGGAATAGGAATCAACAAAGAGAGCAAACTAGAAGGAATAAGAGTAAACAACTTAATAGGAACATACTTATTAGGACCAGTTTTAGTACTAAATCCGCTATTAACGAAAAAAATCTTAGAGATGCTAGGAGTAAAAGAACCAAAGCTTAAATATGAAGCAGACTTAATCGATGCATATCAAAAAAGATTAGAAGAAATAAGACTAAAAGTAAAATAGAAAGAGATAGCATGAAAAATATAAAAGATTATGACCTAGAAGATTTGAAACAAGAGCCTATATTGATTGGAGAAAAAGGATTTAGAGCAGAGCAGATTTTTAAATGGCTATACCAAGAAAAAGTAAAAAGCTTTGATGAAATGACAAATCTTTCTTTGGAACTAAGAGAAAAACTAAAAAATAATTACACAATCTGTAATTACAATATATTAAAAAAATTGGAATCATCAGATGGAACAAAAAAATATTTATTTGACATTTTAGATGGAAATATTATAGAATCTGTATTAATGGAATACCATTATGGAAAATCAGTGTGTGTTTCATCACAAGTGGGTTGCAAAATGGGATGCAAATTCTGTGCATCAACAGGGATTCCATTTGTAAGAAACCTTACTGCAGGAGAGATTGTAGAGCAAATTTTAGCAATAGAGCAAGATACTGGCGACAAGATTTCAAATATAGTGTTCATGGGAATTGGAGAACCATTGGACAACTATGACAATGTAATCAAAGCAATAAGAATATTAAACAATCCAAAAGGATTGGGAATAGGTGCTAGACATATAAGCGTATCTACAAGCGGACTAGTTCCAAGAATATATGATTTAGCAAAAGAAAATATACAATGTACACTATCAGTATCATTACACGCAAGCAATAACGAAAAACGTTCAAGCATGATGCCAGTAAATAATAGATACAGTGTAGAAGAATTAATTAAAGCTTGCAAAGATTATATTGCAATGACAAATAAAAGAATATCATTTGAATATGCGTTAGCTAAGGATAACAATGACAATATGCAAGACGCAAAAGAACTTGCAAACCTGCTAAAAGGAATGTTATGCCATGTTAATTTAATACCAATCAACAAAATAGAGAATGGGAAATTTACCAAAAGCTCAAATGAAAATATAATAAAATTTAGAGACTATCTAAATGACCATGGAATCGTAGCAACTATTAGAAGAGAACTTGGTTCAGATATAGAAGCTGCTTGTGGCCAATTAAGAAGAAAAAATTTGAATCCTAAAAATGAAAATAATGAGAATCAGTAGTTGAATCTTATTAAAGTTTTTTAAGAAGATAATAGGAGGAAAAATATGCAAATATTTGCAAAAACAGATATAGGAAAAGAGCGAAAAATAAACGAAGACTTTTTCTATATATCAGATATGAAAGATGAAATACAGTTAGCCATATTAGCAGATGGAATGGGAGGCTATAATGCAGGCGAAGTAGCGAGCAAAACAGCAACCCAAGCTGTAAAAGAATATATACAAAAACATTTTTCAAAAGACGATATAGAAGAAACAATTAGACAAGCAATAGAATATGCAAATAGAGTAGTATATGACAAAGCAAAAAAACAAAAAGAATTAGATGGAATGGGTACTACTTTAGATGTTTGTCTAATATATAATAATAAGGTATATATTGGTCATATTGGAGATAGTAGAGTATATAAAATCAAGCACAACGAAATGCAAAAAATTACAAGAGATGACAGTTATGTGCAGACGCTAATAGAAGATGGAACAATAACAAAAGAAGAAGCATTCAACCATCCTAAAAAGAATATGATAACAAAAGCACTAGGATGCATGGGAGATGTTGTACCTAACATATATGTAGAGACTTTTGAAGAAAAAGATATAATATTAATGACTTCCGATGGATTGACAAACATGGTAAAAGAAGATGAAATCTTAAAGATTATCAACGAAAATCCAGAAGAAGCAGTAGACAAATTAATAAAAAAAGCAAATGATAATGGTGGCTATGACAACATTACAGTTGTTATAATATTATAAGTGGGGAGAAAGATTATGAATATAATAGGAAGAACAATAGCAAATAGGTATGAAATAATTAACAAAACCGGTGTAGGGGGAATGGCAACAGTATATGTTGCAAAAGACAAAGTGCTAAATAGAAATGTTGCTGTAAAAGTATTAAAAGACGAATTCACAACAGATGAAGAATTTGTTAAAAGATTCAATTCAGAAGCACAAGCGGCAGCAAGTTTGTCACATCCTAACATAGTATCAATATATGATGTAGGAAACGAAGATAATATATATTATATAGTAATGGAACTTGTAAGAGGAAAGACTCTAAAACAGATTATAACAGAAGAAGGAGCACTTCCTTGGAAATGGTCTGTAAATATAGCAATGCAAATAGCTTCAGCATTGGAGACCGCACACAAAAATAACATAGTTCATAGAGATATAAAACCACATAATATAATAATAACAGAAGATGGGGTTGCAAAAGTAACAGATTTTGGAATCGCAAAAGCTGTATCAAACTCTACAATAACAGCATTTGGAACAACAATAGGATCAGTACATTATTTCTCACCAGAGCAAGCAAAAGGTGGATACACAGATGCAAAATCAGACATATACTCATTAGGAGTAGTAATGTACGAGATGCTTACAGGAAGAGTCCCATTTGATAGTGACACATCAGTATCAGTAGCTCTAAAACATATGCAAGAAGCACCAGTTCCACCAATGGAAATAAATGAGAATATACCAAAAGCTGTAAATGATATAATATTAAAAGCAATGGAAAAAGAACCAATGGCGAGATATCAAACAGCAACAGCGATGCTTAGAGATTTATCAATGGCTTTAAAAGATCCAGATGGAGAATTTGTTGAAGAAGAAGCAAATGACGGACTTACAAGAAGAATGGGAGTTATCACAGACGATATGCTTAGAAATTCATCTGCTTCAAACACAAAAAAGAAAAAACAAGGAAAACTAGCAGAATTTTGCAAAAAACATCCTGCTGCAAGACCTTTAATCATAATAGCAATAATACTTGTTCTATTCTTTGGAAGTATAGGAATAACATCTGCAATAATGAATGCTACAAATCCTAAAGACGTTCAAATACCTAACCTAGTTGGAAAGACAGAAGATGAAGCAAAAGCAGAATTAGCTAAATTAAAGCTAGAATATGTAAAAATAAGTGAAGATTATAACAAAGACTATGAAGCTGGAAAAATATATGAGCAAACACCAAGTTACAGCGAAGGATATAAAATAAAACAAAAAAATAAAGTATCAGTTAAAGTAAGTAAAGGAACTGAAACAACAATAGTACCAAAAGTAATTGGTGACACATATGACGATGCAGTTAAGAAATTAGAAGATGCTAAACTAAAAGCTGAAAAAGTAGAAGAAGTAAACAAAGACATAAAAGAAGGAATTGTAATAAGTCAAGAGACAGAAGCAAATTCAACAGCAAATGCAGGAGATCTAGTTAAAATACATGTAAGCATTGGTTCTGGAATACCACAAGTTGTAGTACCAGGAGTAGTTGGAAAAAATGAAAACGAAGCAAAATCGATTTTGGAAAGTAAAAAACTAAAGGTCAATGTTGAATATAACATAAATGCAACAGCTGACAACGAAATGGTTACAGAGCAGAGCATTAAATCAGGAGAAAATGTTGATGAAGGAACAGAAATAACAATAAAAGTAAATAAAGTTAAGGTAGAAAAAAAATTAAAAGTAATAATAGATATAAAATCGTTAACACAGTATTCTGAGGATGATAAAGAAGATAATAAGGTAATGATTATCCTTAATAATGAAACAAGGACAGGAGTAAGTAGAGGAGAAAAACAGTATTCAATTGAAATTTCAGGAAATGATGGAGAAAGAAAAGAGATAAAACTTGAAATAAAAACGGCAGATGGAACCAGAACATATTATTCTACAACCAAAAATGTAACATTTGGCACACAGGACTCAATTACAATACCATAAGAAAACTCAAAAAGCAACTCATAACTTAATATGAGTTGCTTTTTGTATTAAAAAAATGTTATAATAAAAAAGTAAAAAATAAAAATAGGAGAAAATATGCAAGGATTAATAATAGAAAACAAAGCAAATTTATATAAAGTAAAAGTGAATGAAAAAGAATATATAGCAACAGCAAGAGGAAAGTTTAAGAACGAGAATACTTCACCAGTAGTGGGAGATATCGTAGAAATATCTATATTAGAAGAACAAAAAAATACAGCAGTAATAGAAGAAATAAAAACAAGAAAAACATATATAAAAAGACCAAAACTTGCAAACATAACAAAAATAATATTTGTAATATCAAGCAAACATCCAAAGCCTGATTTACTAATGCTAGACAAGCAATTAGCTTTTGCCGAATACCTACATATAGAACCTATAATAGTATTAAACAAAATTGACTTAGATGAAAAAGAAGAATTTAATAAAATAAGCCAAACTTATAGAGATATAGGTTACAAGGTAATAAAAACAAATGCAAAAGAAAAGATAGGAATACAGGAGTTAGAACAAGAACTAAAAGACAATATAAGTGCTTTCTCTGGAAACTCAGGAGTAGGAAAATCAACATTAATAAATGATTTATTTAATGAAAATATAACAGAAGAAGGAGAAATAAGCCAGAAAAATAAAAGAGGCAAGAACACAACAACACATATAAAGCTATATGAATTAAACAAAGATACATATATAGCAGATACTCCAGGATTTTCAACTTTTGATGTGTATGAAATTCCATATAAAGAATTAGACAAATACTTTGTAGAATTTAAAAATGGAATAGAAAATTGCAGATACATTGGATGTAGCCACATAAAAGAAGACGAATGTGGAGTAAAAGATCTAATAGAAGAAAACAAAATAGACAGACAAAGATATGAAAATTATATTAAAATATATGAAGAATTAAAAGACAAGGAGGAACACAAATGGTAGATGTATCAACATCAATATTAAGTGTAAAAAAAGAAAATATAATAGATACAATATATAAACTAGAAGAGGCAAAGACAAATTACTTTCATATAGATGTAATGGATGGAGAGTTTGTAAAGAATAACACACACGACATTATGTTAGAATATGCAGAATATTTAGATCACGTAACTAAAGTACCACTTGATGTTCATTTAATGGTAAAAGATATAAAAAATTACGTAGACAGTTATTTAATATTTAATCCTAATATAATAACATTTCATTATGAAGCTTGTAAGGATAAAGAGGAAGTCTCTGAAATAATAAAATACATAAAAGAAAAGGGAAGAAGAGTAGGAATCTCAATTAAACCAAATACAAAATTAGAAGAAATAAAAGAATTTCTACCATATGTACACTTAGTTTTAATAATGACAGTAGAACCAGGAGAAGGTGGACAAAAATTAATTCCGGAAACAATAGCAAAAATAGAAGAGGCAAAGACTTTTAGAGAACAAAACAATTTGGACTTTGAAATAGAAGCCGATGGTGGAATAAATGTGGAAAACGCAACTGAACTAGTAGAAGCAGGAGCAGAAATATTAGTATCGGGAAGTGCAATAATAAACTCAAAAGATTATAAAGAAACAATTAGAAATTTAAAAATGGCATAAAAAATAACTGTTGGTATAAGTAAAACCAACAGTTTAATTTTATTTTTCAGAATCATCTTTTTTTACTTCAACAGTAGTTGTTTCATTTAATTTCTTACTAAAAAATATTGCATATGTTATAATTCCGAATGCTAGTAAATTAATGATTAACGTTACTAATCCGCCAACAAAAGGAATCAAACTTACTGCCCAGAAAGCAAGAACTAAAATACAATCAAATAAGATATTCATACCTTTTGAGTTCTTGTTTATTTTCTTGCAAATTATTCTTCCTAGAGGAATTGCAACAAATGCATAAGTAAGTTTAGCAATAAATAATATATATGCTAACAATACTATGATTGAAGGTAATATCCCTATAATTGTGCAGAAAAGTATAATACAAGCAAGAGGAATAGCAATTATTGCTAATGCTCCATAACCTAATGCAGGAGCAAACTTTTTAGTAAGTATAGCTTCTTCTGTATCAACAAACTTAGGAGTTGCTAATACAACAATTAAAATTACAACTAAAGATACTAATAATACTTTTAAAGCATCTAAAGCATAGTTCTTTTTAAGTACAAAACTTTCATCATTAGAAGTTTCAACTTTTGTAAAGTTAATTGAACCAGTAACAACAGATTCTGGAATAGCACTGCTTGCAGATGCAGAATAGTTGAAATCTCCGCCTACGATAGCGTCAGTAGATACTGAAGCGTCTGAGAAAGAAATATTAACATTTCTTCCAACTGAACCAGCTAAGCTAAATGAAGAAGTTGTTGCTGTAATGTCTCTGGTAACATATGCATCAGAATCAACTGTCAATTTACTTGATACAGAATACATATTAAATACATTTCCACTTATTGTAACGTTATTAGCGCAAACAAATAAGTCGCAGTAGATGTGGGCGTCTGTATCAATAGTAAGATTATTTGCAAGAACAAAAACATTACCATCAATAGATCCGCTAATAGAAACATCTTTACCCATTATAAAAACATTTCCATCTACATTGTAATCAAGATTCACAGAATCCTCTGTAATAAATACATCATGTTCTACTACTGCTGTTGCTGGAACGTCGGTAATAGGCATGATCTCATCATCAAGAGATATAGGAACTATACCATCTTCATCATCGTTTACTGCAAAAACTGAAGTAGCAATGCAAAGCATTACAAGAAGCAATAAAATAAAAACTTTTGATTTTAATCCTTTCATAAAAATTCTCCCTTCTTTAAAATTTATACATCATAATAATATATTCAAAATTCCAAAATGTCAATGATATTTACAATAACTTTTTAGAGGACATGATTCGCACTTTGGACTTTGAGAGGTACAAGTATTTCGTCCATGCCACATAAAAAGATGATTAATATCTTTATAATACTCTGATGGAATAATTTTCAATAAATCCATCTCGATTTTAAGAGGGTCACTTTCCTTAGAAAGACCAAGTCTATTAGAAATACGCTTACAATGAGTATCAACTGCAATGCCCTGAGGTTTGTCGAAAGCTTCAAGCATAATAACATTAGCACTTTTTCTGCCAACACCGGGCAAAGAAATTAACTCTTCCATATTGTCAGGAACAACCCCATTATATTTTTCTACCAAAATTTGAGCAGTTGCCTTAATGTTTTTAGCTTTATTCTTGTAAAAACCACAAGGATGAATATAGTCTTCCAATACATGAATATCCATATCAGCAAAATCCTTTGGAGTAGAATACTTGGCAAATAAAGCAGGAGTAGTCAAATTCACTCTATTATCCGTGCACTGAGCAGACAAAACCACGGCCACCAAAAGCTCAAAAGGAGTAGTAAAATTCAAACTACACTTTGCGTCAGGGTACATCTGCTTTAAAATTCTAATCATATCTAATACATCATTTTTCTTCATAGTAAAATCCTTTCGAAAATATTATATAATAAAAACTTTACAAAATAAATATACAATATTAAATTATTGCTCACACTTATGTAAAATTATTAATAAGATATTATAAGAAAAGGAGGTAAAATATGTTTGAAGCTTTAAAAAAGACAATCGGACTTTGTCTTGTGGGAATAGGAACCGGAATATTACTAGTATTATTACTTCCTGTTACAGGGTGGCTATTTTTAATAGGGTGTGCACTGTTTATATTAGGAATAGCTTGGCTATTTTGTAAAAAATAAAAGAAAGGATATGATTGTATGAAAATAGTGGTTAAGAAAGTACCAAAATTTTTAAGAGGATTCATTAAATTAGTATTTGGAATAAAAGACGAAAAATAATACATAAAATAGCAAAAAAAATAAAATAGGGTTAGCCCTATTTTTATTTTACACTAATTATGCTCTTGTAACTTTTCCAGAACGTAAGCATTTTGAACATACTTGAATGTTTTTTGCTTCTCCGTTTACAATAGCTTTTACACTTCTTAAATTTGGTTTCCAAGTTCTAGCAGCTCTTCTACTAACATGAGAACGAGCGATACTAATTTTATTTCCGTGTGATACACCTTTATCACAAATTGCGCATTTTGCCATGTTACTGCACCTCCTATTGATTTAGCTAAAATCGACTATATACTATAATAACATAAAAAGAAAAAAAATACAATACTTTTTGAAGAAATTCACAAATAAAATAAACGTACATAATATATATAAAGCAGGATTGCTAAAAAAAGAAAGGAAGAATTTATTATGGATTTTGAAAAAACTAATTGTCCAGTTGTCAAAATTAATGGTGTTATCGAAAGAGGCAAACAATATGATCTTGACATAACACTTCCAGAAGATAACAGAAACGTGATCTATGGAATAGTAAAAGATTGCTACAAAGACCCAGTTTGCGATGCAGTGGTAAAGCTAATCGAAGTTGAATGCAGAATGGGAAAAGACATTAGAAAACCTGTATCTCATACTTTCACAGACGAGAATGGTGAATTCGTATTTGGACCTTTATGTGACAACAGAGTATACGAAGTTGAAATTTGGGTAAACAAAGTAAAACATGCTAAAATATGCACAGAATGCCATCATAAAGGAGAATGCTTAAAAGGTGTAGAAATTGACTGCAAGCCAATGCCACCAAAGCCATGTCATCCATGTGACCGTCCATGCGATTCAAGAGAAGAAGAAAAATAAGACCAATATTAAAAATATAAGTCTTATATCTGTTAAATAGAAAAATAGAGAACATACTTGTCTATGTTCTCTATTTGCATTATATTAAGCCTAACTTTTTCGCAAATTGTTTTCCTTTTTTCATCATCTTGCGAGCATCATTTTTTTGCATACCACCATTATACATCCAAGTAGCACCAACTGTAAGTAAACTACCAACCAAAACACCTTCAAAAAACTTCATCCAAATTACCTCCTTTTAAAATAGTATTCCTACTTTTTATTTTTAATATACAAGATATAATAAGAATAAATCTCATATAAACAAATAACAATTAAAAAACAACCGAACCACTTTCTTAAATTGAAAACCGGCATGTTCTTAGAGACAAGAGCGCCCGCAACTGCGCCAATGATACCAAAAATAACAATTACAATGGCATTCTTAAAATTAATGTTCTTTTTTCTAGAATTATAAATAATACTCACAATAGCAGATGGAATAAAACAAACTAAATTAGTAGCTTGAGCAATATGTTGGTCAAAATTAAAAAATAAAGTTAAAAACAAAATCAAAACTGAACCGCCACCGTAGACCTAAACCAGTACAGATTCCGGAAGCAATACCAATCAAAACTTCGGACATAATATTCTCCTAAAAAAATGCTATCTTTATTCCAGAATAAAGAAGAAAAACAATAAAAATAATTTTTAGATATTTTGAATTTAATTTATTCAAAAGTTTAGAGCCAATAAAACTTCCAATGATACCACCTAAAGCACACAGAAACCCGATTCGCCAATCAATAAGATTGCTACTCCCATAAAAAATAGCGGTAGTTATAACCATTGGCAAAATACAAAAAATGGCAGTGGCTCGAGCTTCCTTTTCTGTTGATTTAAATAAATAAACATATGCAGGAATAAGCAAAAGTCCGCCACCAGAGGCAAACATACCGCTTATAAAACCTACAAAAATACCTAACAAAATTTTCTTCCACATAGAATTAGTATAATAAAAAAAGAAAAAAATATACAAAAAAATCTTGAAGCATCAAAGCAAAATGATGTTTCAAGAAAAAAATAAAGCTTTTATTTTATAAAAGTATAAAGCTATAAAAACAAGAAAAATACTTTCAAACTCTTTTATGAGTAATGAATATTAATCAAATAAATTTTTAAATTGAATAACATATTTAATAAAAAAATCTTAGAATCATTGTAAAATCAAAAGACGCAAGGAGAGAATATAGTCAAGCTAAAACAAATGAAGAAATAGATTTAGATAGTGCGTCAAGATGGATATACTGTAACAGTAAACTACGCTAAATAAGAGTTAAAAGCTGATAACAAACATGTTATTGGCTTTTATTATATAAAGATATTGAAAAAAATCAGAGAATAGTATAATATATAAAAAAACAAAGGAGAACACGAATGAGCTACTGTATAATATTTTCAATATTAATAACATTTGCAACAACACTAACAATAACATTCAAAAAAAGAATAGAAGAAACAATGCCAATATCAACGGTATGCATAATATTAATAATATTCTTAGCAGGACTATTAGACAATCTAAAAATAGGTGCAATATTAGTACAAATACTAACAATAATACAACTAATATTTATATTAATAACAATTCTAAAAAAAGATAAAAATGGGATAAAAGAAATTCTTGGTAGAATTTTAACACCAGGACTACTAATATATACTGCATTATTTATAGTAAACGTTATAATAAACAAAGGTAGAATATTTGAAGATTATGACGAATTCAACCACTGGGCAGTGATAATAAAAAACATGTTTATCTATAATACATATGGAACAAACCCAGAAACAATAGTAAGATTTAATGAATATCCGCCATTTACAGCGATATTCCAATACTTATTCCTAGCGGTACAAAAAGTATATAGAGAAGACACTGTTATAATTGCTCAAAATGTCTTATATTTGTCAATAATAATACCAATAACAAAAAATATAAAATGGAATAAGTCATCATTAAAAATATTAACAGCAATTCCACTTATTGTATTTATGCCAATGATATTATATAAGAATTTCTTTCTAAATATATTGGTTGATGGAATACTTGGAATAATGTTTGCGTATACAATATACTCTGCATATGAAGATGATAGCACAATATTCAAAGCATTAAAAATATTATCTGGCGAGATAATGCTATGCTTAACCAAAACATCTGGGTTAGGACTGGCAGTTCTATCATTAATAATAATATTGATGAAAATAATCATAGACAGAAAAAAGGACAAAACAGAATTCAAATCTAATATAAAAAGCCTAATTGTAGTATGCATAATAACAGCTGTAATAACGTCAATGTGGTATATAAAAGTGAATAATTCAGAGAAAAGATGGGATTTTTCAAAATATGTAGAAACTCAGGAAAATCAAAAAAGCAGCTCAGAAATATTAAAGAACTTTGTTACCGCAGTATTCATGAGACAAGATATAACAGCAAAAAAACTAACAGTATTTTCGGTAACAGTACTTTTAATTGGCTTACAGATATATTCTATAAAAAAGATAAAAAACAAAAGCTTCAACTATTATGCAATAGCAATGCTAATTAGCATACCAATATATCTAATATCGTTAGCAATAACATATATGACTATATTTGAAAAGATGGAAGGTTCAATGCTGACATGCTTTGACAGATACACTTCTACAATTCTTCTTGCTACCTTATGCTTTAACGCATTTGCTCTATTTGATATAAAAACAAAGTTTAGTATTGAGTTTATAGTAATTGCAAGCATAATCATAGCATTAATGCCGTTGGATAATATTCATATCCAGTATGTAAGAGGAAAAAACTACATAAGAACTTCTAACACAAATAGAGACATATACACAAAAATAGAAAATTACAAAGACAAACTAACAGCGGATGATAAGATTTTGTATATGGCTGGGGACAAAGCAAATATGGAATACTTAAGAGCTATGAATGAATATGTAATGATGCCTATTAGAATAAAAAATATGGTATCAGGAAATTACGAATCGGCAGAGAAATTTGAAAAAGTAATAGAAAGATATGATTATGTGTTTGTGTATAGAACTAATCAAGACACCATAGACAATATAAAAGCATGCTTTGAAGATGAAGAAATAGAAAGAGACACTCTATATAAAGTAGTGAAAAATAATAAAACAGTTAGACTAGTACCATAACAATAGATAAATACAGATAATAAAAAGGAAATATCATAGAATGAAAGATAATGTTTTAATAATAATTCCAGCATTTAATCCAGATGAAAATTTGAAAAATGTAGTAGATAAATTAATACAGAAAAACTTTAAAAACATCATAGTAGTGGATGATGGAAGTAAAAATTATAAACCGTTTGAAGAAATAAAAGATAAAGCTATAATTCTAAAACACAATAAAAACAAAGGAAAAGGGGAAGCACTAAAAACAGCTTTTAAATACTGTGTCAATAATGAAGAAACAGCAAATGTGGTTATAACAGTTGATTCAGACGGCCAACATGATGTAGAGGATGTTGAGAAAATGTGGAAAATATCCGAGAAAAACAAGGATAAAGTGATATTAGGAATCAGAAATTTTAAGAAAGCGCCGATGTGTAGCAAAATAGGAAATGCTATTATAAACAAAAAAATATGTAAAAAAACAAAAATAAACTTTAAAGATACGCAGACTGGACTAAGAGCAATACCTATAAAATATCTGAAAGATTTAATAAAGATTCCTGGCGAAAGATATGAATACGAAACCAATGTGTTACTGTACTTTGCTGAAAATAAAATAGAAATAATAGAAAATGAGATAAAGACGATTTATATAGATAAAAACAAAAATAGTAGTTTTAGAAAAATAAAAGATTCTATAAAAGTTTATAAAACAATAAAAAGAAACCAAAATGCACTCTGAGCTTAGTCAGAGTGCATTTTGGTGCGACAAAGATTTTTTAATTGAATATGTTATTCAATTAAAACTAACTAATCTTATATATAGCACAACTGTAAGGAAAAAGTCAATAGG
>ERZ827478.593-NODE-593-length-34418-cov-21.338882_pt1 | contig 34418 bp, 28 predicted proteins | sample MGYA00519705_ERZ827478 | MGnify/ENA primary metagenome ERZ827478 (study PRJEB31778, sample SAMEA3449318) | human gut metagenome | biome: human gut; feature: human-associated habitat; material: faeces | place: United Kingdom | collected 2010/2012 ... | reverse complement strand
GGGCTCCACCCCGTTTCTTTGCGCAAGAGCAAAGAAATGGGGTGGAACGGGCAGGACCAGCGCGGTCTATTGCACGGGGAACGGCGCACACGCAAAAACCGCCGCCCATACCGGGCGGCGGTTTTTTTGTTTATTCCGGGAGCTTGCAGACGTCTATCCACTCGAGAGCGTTGGAATATTTCCACAGCTCGTCCAGGTTGAGCTCTATGGCGCTGGAGGGGCTGCCGACGGCGGGGAAGACGGTCTCGAAGCGCTTGAGGCTGTCGTCCAGGTACACGTCCACGCCCTCGTTTATGCCGAAAGGGCAGACGCCGCCGACCGGGTGGCCGACCAGCTCGAGCACCTCCTCGGGGGTCAGCATCTTGGCCTTGAAGTGGAACTTCTCCTTGAACTTGTGGTTGTCTATCCTCGCGTCTCCGGCGGCGAGGATGAGCAGCGCGCCGCCCTCAGGCTTCTTGAACGACAGCGTCTTGGCTATCCTCGCACCCTCGACGCCGAGCGCCTTGGCCGCAAGCTCCACCGTCGCGCTGGAGACCGTGAACTCTATGACGCGGTCCTCCATGCCGAACTGCCTGAAATACGCGCGCCCTCTCTCAATGGACATCTCTCTTTTGCCTCTCTTTCAAATTATTTGCAGAACCATTCCAGCAGGTCGAGCGTCCCGCCGCCCTGAGCCATAGCCAGGCTCTCGGTGAGCAGCACGTCGTCTATGTCGTAATACTGCACGAAGTAGCTGAGCGTCATCGCGCTGTACTTGCGGTAGTCTATGACGTAGACGTTGTGGTAGTGCTGCGTCAGATAGGGCGCGAAGGGATTCCCGAAGGAGTCCTTGATGACGACGCAGTTGGGGCCGTCCGGAAGGTCGTTGTTGGTGATGGTGACAAGCGGGTGGTCGCCGCCGAGGAAGGTCATATACTTCGAGTATATGCTCGACTTGGACATGTCCGTCAGCACCGGCCACTCGAAGGAGCTGCCGTTGTCCTTCGTGATGGTCATGGTGATGTCGCCCGGCGGGTTATAGGCCGTGACGTTGTCCTCCCGCAGCTTGGAGCTCTGCGAGCAGCTGCCGTAGAACGAGCCGAGGAAGGGGCCCATGTCCCGCGCCTCAAAGTCCTCCAGCGGCACCGGCTCAAAGCCCGCCGAGGCGCAGAACTCCTCGTAGGCGTAGTAGGCGCCGAGCGCCGTCCAGTGGTGGTCGGTGCGGAAGTAGAGGTACTCGTCGTTGTGCTCGATGAGGCGGTTGAAGACGTTCACGCGACCGACGTCCTCGCTCTCGCGCGAGAAGATGTAGCTTATCGTCTGGCCCTGGTCCGTGCACTTGAGCTGCTCCATGTAGTCCGAGGACACCACGACGCCGACGCTGGTCGGGATGAGGATGTCGTAGAGCTTCACGCTGTACTGCTTGAGCATCTCGGCGCAGGAGTTCACGAGCTCGATGTGCCGGTCGGAGCCGCTCTGGGAGAAACCGTAGTAGGCAAAGGCCGCGTCGCCTATCTGGAGCACGTTGCCGTAGATGACCTCGGTCTCGTCGTCCACCTGGAGACCGCCCCAGTGCTCGACGGATTCCTCCGGCGGGGAGGTCAGCACGACCTCGGGCGTCGGCGGGGGAGTGGGGGTCGGAGTGGGCTCGGGCGTCGGCGTCGGCTCGGGGGTGGGCGTGGGCTCCGGCGTCTCGTCCGCGGGCGGCAGCTCGTCCGCCTCGCCTATGTCGCCGTAGATGACCACGTCGTTTATGCCGTGCAGCTCGCCCATGCGGGAGGAGACGGAGAGCCAGTAGTCGCGGAAGGGGAAGGTGTCCGAAAACCACAGCCCGATGCCGTCGAAGTACTCGCCCGAGAGCAGGGTATCCACGGAAAAGGCGGGGAATTCCGTCAGCTTTCGCTTCTCGCTCGCAGACTCCGTGGGCCGCAGCGGGAGGATGAAGGCGACTATGGTCAGCGCAAAGAGCACGGCGAAGAAGGGCACGGCGATGCGCGTGCGGCGCTTTGCCTCCTCGCGGCGCCTGGCGCGGGGCGATATGTGTTTTTGTTCGTGTTCGTGGCTCATGCGCGCACCTCAGAACTGGAAGTAGATGAAGGGGTTGTAGCTGTCGCCCACAAGCGAGGCCGTGGAGAGCAGCAGCAGGATTATCGGGAACACGATGTAGGCCATGAGGTTGAAGAGCCTCTCCCCGGAGCGGCTGCGCCGGAGCCGGGTGCCCGCGCCGTTGGCCATGGTCTTTACGAGCGGGGTGCAGGCGATGGCGGAGACGGCGAGGAGGAAGACGTTGTTCTTGAGCAGCGTTATCGACACGAAGTCCGACGCCGCGTTGCCGTTGGCGCCGAAGAGGCCGAGGAACACCGTCCAGCCCAGGCGCACGTCCGTGAAGTGGAAGAGTATCCAGCCCACGAAGACCACGAAGAGCAGATAGATGTGCGGCAGGATGTGCAGCTTTGCAAAGAGCCGCTTGAGGAAGAGCCGCTCTATGAGGATGAACACGAAGAAGTAGAGCCCCCAGAGCACGAAATTCCAGTGCGCCCCGTGCCAGAGACCGGTCAGCGCCCAGACGACGAAGAGGTTGAACACCGAGCGCGCCTTGGAGCACTGCCGCCCGCCGAGCGGGATGTAGACGTAGTCGCGGAAGAAGGTGCCGAGCGAGATGTGCCAGCGCCGCCAGAACTCCGTGACGGTCTTGGAGAGGTAGGGGTAGTCGAAGTTCTCAAGGTAGTGCAGCCCCAGCATCCGGCCCATGCCTATGGCCATGTCGGAGTAGGCCGAGAAGTCGAGGTAGATCTGCATCATGAAGGCCGCGACGCCCACCCAGGCGCCCAGGGCCGAGAGGCCGGAGAGCGTGGAGAGGTTCTCCGCAAAGAGCGAGGCATTGGAGGCCGCGTCGGTCGAGAGCAGGAGCTGGTCGGCCAGCGCGCCGCAGGGGTTTGCAAGCAGCGTCTTTTTCGCAAGGCCGACGGTGAAGCGGGAGATGCCGCTGAGCAGGTCGCGGCTGTCGCGCTGGACAAAGAGCTCGTGCGCGATGGTCTTGTAGCGCACGATGGGTCCCGCCACGCACTGGTGGAAGAGCGAGGCGTAGAGCAGGACGTTCAGGTAGCTCGGCTGCGCCTCGGCGTCGCCGCGGTAGACGTCCACGACGTAGGTCAGCAGCTGGAAGGTGTAAAACGAGATGCCTATCGGCAGCGCAATGTTCGCGATGAACCCCGGCACCTCGCCGAAGACGGAGCAGATGAGCCCCGCGTACTTGAAAAAGCCGATGAGCGCGATGTCTATGGCGCAGGAGACGGCCACCCAGGCGCGTTTCCCCTTGCGCGAGGCCGCCCTCTCCACGCGCAGCGCGCAGAACCAGGAGCAGAGCGACATGAACATCAGCAGCAGGACGTATTTCGGTTCTCCCCAGGCGTAGAAGATGAGGGAAAAGACCAGCAGGGACATATTTTTTGCCTCCCTGCCCTTGCACAGCACGTACACAAGGAGCGAGAGGGGCAAAAAGGCATATAGGAATATGAGACTAGAAAAAACCATATACCGCACCAAACCCGTTGATTTTCAGCTTCTGCGCTTAGCATAGCCAATACGCTAAACATTATATACCAGCCACTGCGCCCAGCGCAAGGCTGAATTCGACAAACGCAAAAAAGGCCGCGCCGCAAACTGCGGCGCGGCCCTGGGGACTGCGGCCTATTCGCTGAGCAGCAGGGAGCCGTCCTTGCCGCTTTGGGATATCTGGAGCACCGTGCCGTCCGAGAGGACAAGGCAGAACTGCGGCGTGTCCATGAACACGGAACTTATGGCAAGCGCCTCGCCCGCGTCGAGCTTGTTTATCCAGGCGTACTCGTCGCCCGTGTCGTAGATGACGGTGGGCTCCTCCTCGTCGTAGACGGTGATGGTGTCGCCCGCGGCTATCGAGCTGCCGTGCAGGGCGATGGGGCCCATGTCGGCGGCGGCGACTATGCGGTAGTCGACGAGGTACTCCTCCTCACCCTCGGATCGTAGCACCCGTACCGAACCCGCGACGGGCACGTCGGCGGCGTCCTCGGCAAAGGCGATGGAGAGGTCGGCGGCCGTGCCGGAGGCCTCGGAGGGCTCGGGGATATACTCGGCCTTGATAAGGCCCTCGAGCTCGGAATAGGGCACGGCAAACTCGACCTTGCCGCGCGCCCCGGCAGCGATCTCGCCCACCTGGGCGACGATGACCAGCGCGTCGTCCGTGAGATACCAGGCGTCGGTGTCGTACACGCGCTCGGTGAAGCCCTCGACGTCGAAGAGCTCCTCGGCGTCCTCCTTGGCCGCGGCGAGGATGTGCTCCGTGAGCGCCGCGCGCAGGGCCTCGGGGTCGTCCGTCAGGTCGTCGATCGAGAGGGCCTTGCCGGTGACGGTGCTGAAGTTCTGGCCAAAGTAGTCGTAGCTCCCGTGGGCGCCGCCGGTGTAGGCGTAGGTGTAGCAGAGCAGGCTGAGCACCGCGCCGTCGCCGCGCTCGACCTCGGCGCTGCTGCTCCAGCCGTAGGCGAGCCAGATCTCGCGCCCGGCGTCGTCCAGCGCGTCAAAGGCCTCGCAGGCGGCGTCGTAGGCGTCCTTGGTGTTGTCCTCGCTGGCGGCGAGTTTTTCCTGCAGGGCCTTGGTAATAGCCTCGGCGGCCTCGTCGCGGCCCTCGATGGTGACGGTGGGCAGCAGGGCGTCGGCCTTGAGGACGATGTAGCCCTCATAGGTGCTCGCGAGGCCGTCAAACTCGCTGGCGACGAGGATGGTGCCGTCAAATTCCTCGGGCTCCGCGCTCGGCTCCGGCGTGGGGCTGGCCTCCGGCTCGCCCGAGACCGTGGGCGCGGGCGTGGGCGTGACCTCCGTCGCCGGCGCGCCGCAGGCGGCCAGGGAGAGGATGAGCGCTGAGATGAGCGCAAGGGAAATGAGCTTCTTTTTCAAATCATAACACCTCCGGTGCTGTGGGTGATGTAAGTATGCGCGCCTCGGCGCATTTTTACGATGCTTGGACTGCAAAAGGCGCGGACTTGTTCCCGGAGCGCGCGAAAAGTTCGCTCAACCGAGCCCCGCGGCCTCCGAGAGGTACTTTATGACGGCCTTACGTGTGAGTATGCCGCAGAGCGTGCCGCGGCCGTCGACTATGGGCACAAAGTTCTGGTCCAGCGTGGCAGCGACGACGTCGGCGCCTTCGGCGTCGATGGGCAGGGCAGGGCAGAAGTCGCGGCGGACGATGCTCTTGATCCGGTACTGCTCCTGGGCCTTGAGGTCGGTGGTGCCGGTGGCCAGAACGTGGCGGAGAAAGTCGCCCTCGGTGACGCTGCCTATGTACTGCTCGTGTTCGTTGAGCACGGGTATGGCCGTGTAGCCGTGGTGGGTGAAGCACTCGAGCCCCTGGCGGATGGTGTCGTTCTCGTGCAGGAAGGCGGTGTAGAGCTTGGGTATCATCAGTTTCGCAATGTTCATTACAGACCTCCGGAAGATGCTCTGCCGCCCGCGAGGCGGCTATATTATGATTATATCAGACCCGAAGCGCCCGTCCAAGTGCCCAGATGTTAAATTTCACCGCCGACACCTTGAAAGTGCGCGGCGGAGCCGGTATATTATAGCGTGGGCGGCGGGCGTGCTCAAAAACGGGTTAGGATTACGCCGCCCACGCTAGTCAGGAAGGAGAGAGAACAATGGCAAAAAAGAAAATGACCGTCCCCGACTTCAAGAAGTTCAAGCAGGAGGGGCGCAAGTTCACCTACGTCACCGCCTATGACTACACCACCGCCTCCATCGTCAACGAGAGCGAGACGGAGGTCATCCTCGTCGGCGACTCGCTGGGCATGGTCATGCTCGGGTACGACACCACCGTCGGCGTCACGCTCGACGACATGATCCACCACATCCGCCCGGTGGTGAAGGGCGCGCCGGACACCTTCATCGTGGGCGACATGCCCTTCGGGAGCTATCAGCAGAGCCCGGAGCAGGCCATAGCGAGCGCCTGCCGCATCCTCATGGAGACGCACTGCGACTGCGTCAAGCTCGAGGGCGGGGCCGCGATGGCGGAGACCATCCGGCGCATGGTCGAGGTCGGCATCCCCGTCATGGGCCACATCGGGCTGACGCCGCAGTCGGCCTCGAGCTTCGGCGGTTTCAAGATGCAAGGCGGCACGCCGGAGGGCGCGGCCAAGCTCATCGCGGACGCCAGGGCGCTGGAGGCGGCGGGCGTGTTCTCCATCGTGCTCGAGTGCGTGCCGAGCGGCGTGGCCAAGGCCGTGACCGAGGCGGTGAGTGTGCCCATACTCGGCATAGGCGCGGGCCCGTATGTCGACTGCCAGGTGCTGCTCACGCACGACCTGCTCGACATGTACGGCGACTTCAAGCCCCGCTTTGTCAAGCACTTCGCCCACATCCGCAAGGAGATGGTGGACGGCCTGAACGCCTTCCACGCCGAGGCCCTCTCCGGCGAGTTCCCCACGCCCGAGTACAGCTTCAACCGCGTCGTCGAGGGCTACGAGCTGTAAGATGGCGGCGCTGAGAAATTTCGTCTCCGCGGCCTTCGCGGGCATGAGCATCGGCCTCGGCGGCCTGGTGTACCTCTCGGTGGAGAGCCGCGTCGTCGGCTCGGCGCTCTTCACCATAGGGCTCTACACCATCTGCACCTTCGGCCTCTGCCTCTATACGGGCCGCATCTGCTACGCCTTTGAGAACGACGGCAAATACGCCCTGACGCTGCCGGTCATCTGGCTGGGCAACCTCGTCGGCACGGGCGTCACCGCCGTGTTCGCGCGCATGACGCGCATCTCCGGCCTCGCGGAGGGCGCGGCGGCGCTCTGCGAGGTGAAGCTCGGCGACGGGCTCGTCAGCCTCTTCTTCCTCGGCGTGCTGTGCAACATCTTCATCTACATAGCGGTCGAGGGCTACAAGAGCTGCCCGCACGAGCTGGGGAAGTACCTCGTGCTCTTCTTCGGCGTGATGGGCTTCATACTCGCCGGAACGGAGCACTGCGTGGCGGACATGTTCTACTTCTGGCTCTCCGGGCTGTGGAGCGGCCCCGCCGTGCTGAGAGTGCTCATTATCACCCTCGGCAACAGCGCCGGCGGCCTCCTCGCCCGCACCCTCCACCGCTGTGCCCTGCAGCGGATATGAAAAAAGGCCGGGAAACCTTGAGTTTCCCGGCCTTTTGCCGTTTTTTCAGCTTTCGAGGTAGCGCATGATGAGGGCTGCAGCCTGGGCGCGGGTCGCGATGGCGGTCGGCGTGACCGCGCCGTTCTCGTCGCCCTCGACGAGGCCGATGTTCATCGCCCAGGTCATGGCGTCGGTTGCCCAAGTGCTCACGCTCGCCGCGTCGGGCGCGGTGATCGTGCCGCTCACCGCGGGCTCACCGGCCAGGCGATAGAGCATCGTCACGAGCTCCTGACGGGTGATGGCCGCGTTCGGGTTCTCGCCGTCGGAGATGCCCTTCGCCGTGACCCACTCCTGGGCCTTGGCGTACCAGGTCGCGCCGCCGGTGGTGTCCACGCCCTCGGCGCGGGCGATGATCGTCCAGACCATCGCGCGGGTCAGCGTGTCGTTCGGGGCGAATACGCCCACGTCCACGCCGTCCATGAGGCCCTTCTCGTAGACATACTTCACCGCGCTGTAATACCAGTCGCGGGCGGTGACATCGTAGAACGGGAACACCGGCGTGTCCGGGGTCTCCGGCTCGGAGGGCTTCACATCCGGCAGGTTGCCCCACACGGCGGTGAAGGTGGCGTTAGAAGTTATGTCAACCGATTCCCCGGCCCTGTACGTCGCATCCCCGCTCCTCCAGCCGAGGAAGATGTACCCGCTGTTCTGCGGCACCTCCGGGAGGGTGAAGCTCTCGCCCTTTACGACACGATAGACCACATCCGCCGCCCCGTTGCCGGACTTGACGGTGACGAACCAGTTGTTGGGGAAGTCGCCTTTGCCCTCGATAACGTTGACAGTGTTGAAATCGTCATCGATAGTCTTGCCGTAGTCAACGTAAGAGCCGTTGTTGATGAAACGGCCGCCGAAAAGCTGAATGGTGCCGTAATTAGTCAGCGTCACGCCCTCGGGAATGGTGAGGCTCTTGCCATCCCGGATGACGAGCACGTAGTCCTCGGGAATGGTCACATCCCCGGGCAAAACGGCGTCGCCGTAGATGGACATTCTGCCATCTTTTATCTGGACGCTGTTATTAAATACAATACTAAACGCACCATAGTTCGATGAAAACCACGAGTACTCTATGCGGATTATGTCCCAGGCATCAATTGAGTAGTAGTCGGGATCACCGGTTACAGCTTCGACTATGCTGTTGCTGATGATGAGATCCTCCCAGCTGTATATGGCAACATCCGCTTCGCTGTACGCCTTTACCGTGCCGCCGGTTATCTCAACGCCTCCTTTGGCGTTGATGCCCGGATAATAGCCGGATGCGGTAACCTGCGCGTTGTCGGTAATGGTCATTTTGCCCGTCGGTACCCAAAAAGCACTGTCTACTGTGGAGGTGCTGTCCACCACAGCGTTGCCGGATATCTGAATATCGTTGCCGGATATACCATAATAACTGTTTGCCGTCACGTTTGCATTGCCGCTGATGATAATATCGCCTTTATCTGAGTAGATGGAATTTGCATATTCGGATAGGGCTGTAATATTAACCACGGCATCACGGATCTCAATTTTTTCATAGTTGCTGAATATAGCGGCCGCCTCGGCCTTGGAATCGATGGTTATCTTGGCGTTGTCCTTTATGGTGACGCTTTCCGTTGCATCTATTGCGGAGCTAATAGCGCTGCTGTCTGTGAGGAACATATTGAGTGTGAGCTGCTGCACTGTTATATCGTTTCTAGCACGGACAGCAGAGCCGGTTTGATTTACTGTGATGTCAAGTGTAGCGTTTCCGGTAAGGATCACTGAAGATTCTCTGGGGTCGCTGTCTTCTCTATAAATACCAAGATAGATGCCGGCTGTATCCCCGGGACCGCTAGCGACGATTGAGCTGTCTCCCACAACATTGATGGTGAGAGTACCGAGATACTCGCCATAAATCACCCCGGCGTGACCGCTAGAACCTCTATAAGCCGTATCGAGCTCCGCCTCGTCTAGGGTCAGGGTGTTGGTGGCCGCGTCGTAGCTGACAGTAGCACCCTCGTCGGCGCTTCCCAGCACGTCGGCGGCGTTGTCGCTGGTGACATGGACGCCGTTGACCCAGAGGTCGTACTCATCCACCGCCCCCGCGCCGACGCAGAGGAGCAGGGCAAATACCGCGGTGAGGAGTGCGAGCATCAAAATCTTTCGTTTCATGATATCCCTCCCTGAGTAGTCACAAGTTTAACAAGCCGTTGAGCGGCTCCGTTCAACGCAGACAGCCCATGGGCTGTCTGATCATCTTTATTTACCTTATCATAAATCCCGCGGCTTTACAAGCTATTCCCAGCACTACTTCCCCTGCGAGCCGAGATAGCGGCGTATCTCCTCCTCGACGGCGCGGACCTCCTCCTCGAAGTTCTGCGAGCTCACGCGCATCGCGCCGTTGCCGAGGATTATCAGCTGCTCCGTCGTGTCCGAGGTCACGACGCGGGTGGTGTATTTTTTTGCTATCTCGTGCGTCGCCTTTTCGATGTACATGTCCGCCGTCTCTGCCTCCTTGGTGTACACGACGTAGAGATTGTGGTATTTCTCCACCTCCCGCTCGCCGCCCTTGACCTTGTAGGCGTCGAAAACCAGTATCGGCACGATCTGCCGGTAGCCCGCGTAGTTGCAGAGGATGTCCATCAGCCGCTGGCGCGCCGCGTCGAGGTTGCCCTCGGCTATCTCACGCAGGCTGTCCCAGGCGAAGATGACGTTGTAGCCGTCCACCAGCAGATGCTCCGGGCCGTCCGGGGAGCGCTTTGCCGGGGCGCGGCGCAGGTTCGGGCTCTCAGGACGCCGCGCCGGGCGCATGGCCTGCACCGGGTCACGCCGGACCGGGCCGTAGGTGCGCTCAAAGATGGCCATGAGCTCCTTGTCCGTGGCCAGCATGTTCCGGTAAGCCGCCGCGCGCTCGATGCGCGCTTCCTCCGGTTCCCGGGAAATGCGCCGCTCGCGCTCCAGCACGCTTGGCAGGTGCATGTGCTCCGGCACCTCGTCCCAGTGCACCACAAAGCCCGCGCCGTGCGCGCAGAACACGGAGTCCGCCGTGTTCGCCGTGTCCGCGTCCGCGTCGTAGCCCGCCGCGGCGATGACCGCCTCGGCGTTGTGGCACTTCGCGTAGCCGCCGGGGAGGCAGGAGAGCTGGCCGCGGCCCTTCGTGTACGCCGCGAGCTCCCGCGTATAGCCGCGCAGCTCCGAGACCGGCGCGCGGCCCCGGATGACCGCCGTCTCGCCCTCCGTCTCCGGCGGCGCGAACTCCGCCGAGAGGCGCGGCATGTCCGCCAGCGCCCGACCCACCGCCTCCTGCGGCAGGCGCAGCGTGAACTCGTACCAGGGCTCGAGCAGCACGGCCCCGCCCGAGGCCGCCGCCGTGCGCAATCCCTGTCGCACCGCGCGGTAAGTCGCCTGGCGGAAGTCCCCGCCCTCGGTGTGCTTCGGGTGCGCGCGGCCGGAGCGGAGCGTTATCCTCACGTCCGTGAGAGGCGAGCCGGTCAGCGTCCCCAGGTGCGACTTCTCCGCGAGGTGCGTGAGTATGAGCCGCTGCCAGTTTATCGCGAGCTCGTCCTCCCGGCAGTCCGAGGCGAGGACCACGCCGCTGCCCGGCTCTCCCGGCTCGAGCAGCAGGTGCACCTCCGCATAGTGCCGCAGCGGCTCGTAGTGGCCCACGCCCTCGACCCGGGCGCTTATCGTCTCCTTATAGAGGATGCCGCCCTCGTCGAACGTGACCTTGAGACCGAAGCGGCGCTCGATGACGCTCTGGAGTATCTCGAGCTGCACCTCGCCCATGAGCTGCAAAAACGCCTCGCCCAGGCGCTCGTCCCAGACGACGTGCAGCGCGGGGTCCTCCTGCTCCAGCTCCCGCAGCTGACGGAGCGCCGTCGCCGCGTCCGAGCCCGCGGGGAGGATGACCCGGTAGCGCAGCACCGGCTCGAGCGCCGGGGAGGCCGCGTCCGGCTCAAAGCCCAGGCCCTCGCCGGGATAGCTGTCGGCAAGCCCCGTCACGGCGCAGACCGTCCCCGCCTCCGCGGAGCCGATGAGCCGGAACTTCGCGCCCGAGTAGAGCCTGAGCTGGTCGGCCTTTGCGCGCCATTCCCGGCGTGCGTCGCTCCTGGAGGCGAGCTCGTCCTTGACGCGCAGCTCCCCGCCCGTGACCTTGAGCCAGGTGAGGCGCTGCCCGTCCTCGGACTTTGTTATCTTGAATATCCGCGCGCCGAAGTCCGCGCGCTCCGGCAGCGGCAGCGTATAGCGCTCCAGCGCCTCCAGCAGCGCGTCCACGCCCTCGAGCCTGAGCGCCGCGCCGAAAAAGCAGGGGAAGAGCTCCCGCCGCGATACCGCCCGCGCGAGCTGTTCGTCGGTGGGGGAGAGGCCCTCCGTGACTGTCTCTAGCAGCTCCTCGCTGCACAGCGCGAGGTCCTCGGCCTCGGCGGGGTTCGTCACGTCCACGCAGCCGGAGCCGAAGCGGCGGCGCAGCTCCGCGAGCCTCTCGCCCCGGTCCGCGCCCGCGAGGTCCATTTTGTTTATGAAGATGAAAACCGGCACCTGATAGCGCTCCAGCAGCCGCCAGAGCGTCTCCGTGTGGCTCTGCACGCCGTCCGTGCCGCTGACGACCAGGACGGCGTAGTCGAGCACCTGCAGCGCGCGCTCGGCCTCGGCGGAGAAGTCCACGTGGCCCGGCGTGTCGAGCAGCGTCAGCTCCGCCTCCGGCAGGGAGAGCAGCGCCTGCTTTGAAAATATGGTGATGCCCCGCGCGCGCTCGAGCGCGTCGGTGTCGAGAAAGGCGTCCCGATGATCTACCCGCCCGAGCTTCCTGAGCGCGCCCGCGCGATAGAGCATCGCCTCGCTGAGCGTGGTCTTGCCCGAGTCCACATGAGCCAGTATTCCGATGACCAGCCGTTTCATTTAGTCGTTCCTTCCTGCGTGATTCTGACACATTATACCGCATCCCGCCGCCGCTTGTACAGATATGAGAAAATATTGAGAAACACTTGCCTTTAAGGAAAATATAGGCTATAATTTTCTCACCAATTGAGACGGAGGTGCGATATGGCCCTGCACTATCTTGAGACGGGCAGCACTGACCCGGCTTTTAACCTGGCTTTTGAGGAGTTCGTGCTGGAAAACCGGCGCGAGGGCGACTGGCTGATGCTCTGGCAGAACGCGAATTCGGTCATCGTCGGGCTGAACCAGAACGCCGCGGAGGAGGTGGACCCGGCCTATGTCCGCGCGCACGGCATCCGCGTCGTGCGGCGCATGACCGGGGGCGGGGCGGTGTATCACGACCTCGGGAACCTCAACTACTCCTTCATAACCGACGCGCTGGACACGGCCTCGCTGAGCATGGAGGCGCTGGCCCGGCCCGTGTGCCGCGCGCTCTCCGCGCTTGGCGTCGCGGCGGAGCTCTCGGGCCGGAACGACATCTGCGTCGAGGGCCGGAAGGTCTCCGGCACGGCGCAGCGGCTCAGCCGCGGCCGGGTGCTGCACCACGGCACGCTGCTCTTCGACACGGACGCGGAGGCGCTCTCGGGCGCGCTCCGGGCGGACCCGGAGAAGTTCCGCTCCAAGGCCGCGCGCTCCGTGCGCAGCCGGGTGGGGAACATCCGGGACTTCCTCCCGGCGGACATGGACCTCGGGGAGTTTCGTCGCGCTATCCTCGCCGAGCTGACGCGCGGCGGCCTCGTCCGGGAGAGCCTGACGGAGACCGAGCTCGAGCGCGTGCGCACCCTGGCGGCGGAGAAGTACGAGAGCTGGGAGTGGAACTGGGGCCGGGCGCCGGACTTCGGCTTCCGCTCGCGGCGGCGCTTCCCGGGCGGGAGCATTGAGGTACGGCTGGACATCCACGCCGGGCACATCCGGGACGCGGCCTTCGCCGGGGACTTCATGGCGATGACCGGCTGGGACCGGGCGCGCGAGGCGCTCTCAGGCCGCCGCTTCGAGCGCGGCGACGTGCGCGCGGCGCTGGAGGGCCTGCCGCTGCGGGAGATGTTCGGCGGCATAACGCTGGGGGAGATACTGACTTTGATGTTCGGGGAGGACGCGGAAGATGAAGGACTTTAAAAAGCTCGAGGAGATCTGGGCCGCATACGTCTACGAGGGCCGCATGGACCCCTCCGTGCAGCCCGCCGTGGCCGAGTGCTGGAAGAAGTGCCGCGACGCGGGGATGGACCCCAACGGCGGCCTGGGCAGGAGGGTGGACGACGCCGTGTTCCAGTCCATCCGCGAGGCCAACAGCACGCTCATAGACACGGCGCTGCCCATAATGCAGAGCATCTTCGACATCGTCCGGCGCACGGGCTTTCTCATGGTGCTCACGGACAGCGCGGGCTATGTGCTCGAGACGATGGGCGACGAGTCCATCATGGAGCGCACGGAGGACCTGCGTTTCGTGCCGGGAGCGCTCTGGTCGAACCTCAGCGTCGGCACTAACGCCATAAGCGTCGCGCTCGACTGCGACACGCCAATACAGATGGTCGGCCCTGAGCACTACTGCCGCACGCACCACGGCTGGACCTGCTCCGCCGCGCCCATCCACGGCCTGAACGGGGAGGTCATCGGCTGCTTCAACATGTCCGGCGACGCCTCCGGAGTCCACGACCACACCCTCGCCGTCGTGCTCGCGGCGGTGTACGGCATCGAGGGCAAGCTCTCGCTGCTGCACAACGCGGAGATCATGCACTCCGCCCTCGAGAGCAGCGCGGACGGCATAGTCCTGCTCAGCCAGGACGACTACCGCGCCATCTGGATGAACAGCGCCGCGCGGCGGCTGCTCGGCCTGGGCCTGGAGGAGCTGCAGGGCCGAGACTTCCGCCGACTCATGCCCGACATCGGCTGGGACGCCATGGACTGGCGCCGCGGCAGCCGCTGCTTTGCGGACGACTCGCGCCTCATCACCGGTGACGGGATGCTGCACTGCTCCGTCGCTGTCACGCCCTCGATGGAGTACGACGCGCGCACCCTCTGCGTCACGCTCAAAAAGCAGACCCACCTCATAGACTCCGTCAACAAGGTCAGCGGCAACCGCGCCATATACACCTTCCAGGATATCTATACCTGCGACCCCGGCATGAAAAAGACCATCGCCCTCGCCCGGCGCTATGCGCGCTACGACGGCAACATCCTCATCGAGGGCGAGAGCGGCACGGGCAAGGAGCTCTTCGCCCAGGCCATGCACAACGAGGGCAGCCACGCCGACGGCCCCTTTGTGGCCATAAACTGCGCCTCTATCCCCCGCGACCTGCTCGAGCGCGAGCTCTTCGGCTACGAGGCGGGGGCCTTCCCCGGGGCGCAGTCCTCGGGCGGCAACCCGGGGCGCTTTGAGCTCGCCAACCACGGCACGCTCTTCCTCGACGAGATCGCGGAGCTGCCCATCGAGTTCCAGCCCAAGCTCCTGCGCGCCGTGGAGACCCACCGCATAACCCGCGTCGGCAGCAGCCAGGAGATAGAGCTCGACATCCGCATCATCGCCTCCACGAACCGCCGCCTGGAGCAGCTGGCCGCCGAGGGCGCCTTCCGCCAGGACCTCTTTTACCGGCTGAACGTGCTCAAGCTGGAGATACCGCCCCTGCGCGCCCGGCCGGGGGACATAGGTCTCTGCGCGGAGCAGTTCCTCGAGCGGCTGAACGGCATGTCGGGCGAGGCGGAGCGGCACATGACGCCGGAATTTCTCACAGGGCTCACGGAGTACGACTGGCCCGGCAACGTGCGCGAGCTGCAAAACACCATAGAGCGCACCTTCTACTCCTCCGCAGGGGAGGAGCTCGACGCCCAGAGCCTGCGCTCCGCGCTGGGCCCCGCGCCGGAGAGCGCCCCGACTTCTCACGCCCACGGCGGCGAGACCGGCGAGCTGCTCTCCGCGCTCACCCTCTGCGGCGGCGACGTGGGCGAGGCCGCCAAGAAGCTCGGCGTCAGCCGCGCCACCCTCTACCGCCACATCAAGCGCTGCGGCATAGACGTCAAGAGCCTGCGATAGTTTTTCTCATTTTCTCAATATTCTCACTTTAGTGAGAATAGTTGATACTTTTCTCAAAAAACCGAGACAAAGCGCCCCGCTTTGTCTCGGTTTTTCTGTTAAACGTCTCACAATTTATGAAATTGGCCCTAAAATCAGGCCCATTAATTGTCTTTAGCGCCGAAAATTGTTAAAGTAATTGATTCGACTTGAGAATATTGAGACGAGAGTGTATACTCAAGGAGGAAATGAAATTTGAGTATCACGGAGGTGAGAATTTGAAGAAATTCATCGTTGAATTCGGCATGGGGACGGATTTTCACGGCCAGGACGTCACCAAGGCGGCGAAGAAGGCGGTGAAAGACGCGGTATCCCGCAGCTGCCTGTGCGGATTGGAGGACGTGCTGGGACTGACGGACTTCAAGCGCCAGGTGCGGATACTTGCAACGGTCGCGGTCTCGCGGCCGGAGGAGGTGGACTGTGCCGCGGTGGCGGAGGCGCTGCCGGTGGGCACGGTAGAGGTGAAAGCGGTAAAGGGCGGACTCGTGGTCGACGGGCTGTGCATCGCGGCCTTCGGCGACAGGGGTTGCAGCATTGAGGCGGCTCTGGCCGCCGTGGAAGTTTTCATCACGGAATGAAGGAGGTCAACAAATGGCGATCAGCAAAGAGCAAATGAAGGACATGTATGTGAAGATGCGGCGCATACGCGACTTCGAGAGCACGGCTGCGCGGCTGTTTGCAGAGGGCAAGATACCCGGCTTCGTCCACCTGTACCTGGGCGAGGAAGCCATAGCGCCCGCCGTCTGCGAATGCCTGCGCGACGACGACTTCATCACCAGCACGCACCGCGGCCACGGCCACATCATAGCCAAGGGCGGCGACCTGAACCTGATGATGGCGGAGCTCTTCGGGCGTGCTACGGGCTACTGCAAGGGCAAGGGCGGCTCCATGCACATTGCCGACAGGGACAAGGGCATCCTCGGCGCCAACGGCATAGTCGGCGCGGGCCACTGCATCTCCTGCGGCGCGGGCCTCTCGGCGAAAATACGCGGCACGGACCAGGTCTGCGTCTGCTTCTTCGGCGACGGCTCCACCAACCAGGGCACCTTCCACGAGTCGCTGAACATGGCGTCCATCTGGAAGCTGCCGATAATCTTTGTGTGCGAGAACAACCACTACGGCATCTCGATGAGCCAGGACAGACACCAGGCCATAAAGGACGTGGCCGACCGCGGCGCAGCCTACAACATCCCCGGCATCGCCGTCGACGGCAACGACCCGCTGGCCGTGTATGAGGCGGCGTCCGAGGCCGTCTCCCGCGCCAGGGCGGGCAAGGGCCCGACGCTGCTCGAGTGCAAGACCTACCGCCAGCACGGCCACTTCGAGGGCGACCCCGCCATCTACAAGCCCAAGGAGGAGCAGGAGGCCTGGCTGGCGAAGGACCCGCTGCCGCGCTTTGCTCAGTTCCTGGCCGAGAACGGCGTGCTCACGGCCGAGGAGCTTGCGGAGATAGACGCGCAGGTGGCCAAGGAGGTCGAGGACGCCATCGTCTTCGCGGACGCCCAGCCGATACCGACTCTGGAGAGCGCCGTCGTGGACGTCTATTCCGACATAGTTGAGGAGGTGCGCGAGAGATGACGATGATGACTTATGCAGAGGGCATCCGCGAGGGCATGAGTATCCGGATGCGCGAGAACCCCAACGTAGTGCTCTTCGGCGAGGACGTCGGCGCGTTCGGCGGCTGCTTCGGCGTGTCCGCGGGCATGCTTGCCGAGTTCGGACCGGAGAGGGTGCGCGATACGCCCATATCCGAGGGCGCGATAATAGGCTGCGCGGTCGGCGCGGCGGCGACGGGGCTCAGGCCCATAGCCGAGCTCATGTTCTGCGACTTTCTGACGGTCGGCATGGACCAGCTCGTGAACCAGGCGGCAAAGATGCGCTATATGTTCGGCGGCAAGATCTCGATGCCGATGGTCGTCCGGCTCCCCGCCGGCGCGGGCACGGGCGCCGCGGCGCAGCACTCCCAGAGCCTCGAGGCCTGGCTGACCCACGTCCCCGGCCTGAAGGTCGTCTACCCCTCCTGCGCCCAGGACGCGCTGGGGCTGATGCTCTCGGCCATAGACGACGACAACCCGGTCATGTACTTTGAGCAGAAGGTGCTGCTTAGCATGAAGAGCGAGGTCACGAGCCTCGAGCCCATCCCCCTGGGCAAGGGCCGCATAGTCCGCGAGGGCGGCGACCTCTCCATAATCACCTATGGCCGCCAGGTGTACGACGCGCTGGAGGCGGCGGAAAAGCTCGCGGCGGACGGCGTCAGCGTCGAGGTCATCGACCTGCGCAGCCTCTATCCGCTGGACAAGGAGCTCATCGGCGAGAGCATCGCCAAGACGCACAAGGCCATCGTCATAACCGAGGAGGTCAAGCGCGGCGGCTTCGGCGGCGAGATAAGCGCCATCATCGGCGAGGAATTCTTCGACTACCTTGACGCCCCCGTCATCCGCATAGGCGCGCTGGACACGCCCGTGCCCTTTGCCCCGAATCTTGAGCAGTATTACATACCCAACGCTCAGGACATCCTGATCGCGGCAAAGAAGATGTTCTAAACCACGTCAAGGGGAGGCCCGCAGGCGCTCACGGGTACCTGCGGGCTGTTTTTTGGGAGGTGCTGCGGATGAACAGGACCATAGGCGTCATAGCCAACCCGGCGTCGGGCAAGGATATCCGGCGCCTCGTCTCCTATGCGACTACGATCGACAACAACGAGAAGGTGAACATCTGCAAGCGCATCGTGCTCGCCGCCCAGGGTCTGGGGGTCGAGAGCGTTGTGTTCATGCCGGAGACCTTCATGATAGGCTGGGCCGTGCGCGAGGGCCTCGAGAGCGACGGCGTGCTCCGCGCAAACGTGGAGCTGCTGGACTTCGAGATAGAGGCCGCGCAGGAGGACACCACCCGCGCCGCGCGCATGTTCGAGGAGCTGGGCGTGGGCTGCGTGGTGGTCCTCGGCGGCGACGGCACCAGCCGGGCCGCGGCCAAGGGCCTCGCCGAGGTGCCGCTGCTCTCGGTCTCCACGGGCACGAACAACGTCTACCCCACGCTCATGGAGGGCACGGTCGCCGGCATGGCCGCCGCGGCCGCCGCGCTGATGCCGGAGCCGAGGCGCTGCTGCATCCACGACAAGCGCATCGAGGTCCGCGTGAACGGCGAGCTGCGCGATATCGCGCTCATCGACGCCGTCGTCTCCGACGACTACTTCGCCGGGGCCCGGGCCATCTGGGACGCGGAGCGGATGCGGCTCATCGTAGCCTCCCGCTGCCACCCGGCGACCATAGGCTTTTCGGCCGTTGCGGGCGTCTGCGGCATAGTCGAGGACAGCGACGACTGCGCCCTCGCGGTCGAGCTCGGCCGCGGCGGCAGGCGGGTCACAGCCCCCATCGCCGCCGGCGTGCTCACGGAGGTGGGCGTCAGGGGCGTGTACCGGCTGGAGCTGGGACAGGAGTTCCGCTTCCTCTCCGAGGCGCGGCACATGATAGCCCTGGACGGCGAGCGCGAGGTGCGCGTGGACCCCGGCGACGAGGTGACGTTCACCGTGCTCAGAAACGGACCCTGGCGCGTCCTGCCCCGCGCCGCGCTCAGCGAAGCGGCGAGGCTGGGGATGTTCAGGCCAGATAAGGAGGAATTTTAAATGGCAAAACTGGTAGTGATGCCGAAGCTGGGCCTCACGATGACCGAGGGCCTGGTCAGCCGCTGGCTGAAGGCCGAGGGCGACGCCGTCAAGGAGGGCGAGCCCCTCTTCGAGGTCGAGACCGACAAGCTCACGAATACGATAGAGGCCACGGCGTCAGGCACGCTTTTGAAGATACTCGCCAAGGAGGGCGACACGCTGCCCTGCCTCGCCGGAGTGGCCGTGATAGGCGAGCCGAACGAGGACATCTCCGAGCTCGTGCCCGGCGCGGCGCCCAAGGCCGAGGCCCCGGCCCCGGCGGCGGCCCCCGCCGCCCCAGCCGCGCCCGCAAAGGCCCCGGGCGGAAGGGTAGTGGCCTCGCCCGCGGCCAAGAAGCTGGCAAAGGAGCTGGGGCTCGATATAGCCCTCGTCCCCGGTACCGGCCCGGGAGGCCGCATAACCGAGGAGGACGTCAAAAAGTTCAAGGCCGCCCCGCCCCCGCCGCCGGAGCCGCCCAAACCGGCCCCAGAGCCCGGGCCCAAGGCCTCGCCGCTTGCGGCAAAGGCCGCCGCCGAGCTGGGCATGGACCTCAAGGACATGCCGCACAAGGGCGGGCGCATACTCGCGGCCGACATCCTCGCCGCCGTCTCCGCCCCCGCGGCCGAGGAGGGGCCGAGGGAGGAGGTCAAGCGCATGAACGGCATGCGCAAGGCCATCGCCCGCAACATGCAGAACAGCCACATGACCAGCCCCACCGTCACCTTCAACCTCGGCTGCGACGTGACCGAGCTTGCCAGGCTCCGCGCGCGGCTCAAGGCCGATGACATCAAGGTCAGCTACACGGACATCCTGGTCAAGCTCGTGGCCGTGGCGCTCCGGGAGTTCCCGCTGCTCAACTGCTCCGTGGACGGGGACAATATAATCTACAAGAACTACGTCAACATGGGCGTGGCCGTGGCTCTGGACAACGGCCTCGTCGTGCCGAACGTCCGCGACGCCGACAAAAAGGGCCTGCGTGAGATCTCCGCCGAGGTCAAGGAGCTGGCGAACCTCGCGAGGACGGGCGGCCTGCCCATGGACCGCCTCAGCGGCGGTACCTTCACCATCACGAACCTCGGCATGTACGGCATAGAGAGCTTCTCGCCGATCATAAACCAGCCCGAGGTGGCGATACTCGGCGTGAACACCATCGTGGAAAAGCCCGTGGTCATAGACGGCGAGATCTGCGTGCGGCCGATCTTGAACCTCTCGCTGACCGCCGACCACCGCGTGGTGGACGGCTCCGTGGCGGCGCAGTTTTTGCAGCGCGTGAAGAAGCTCATCGAGTGCCCCGCGCTGGTGCTGGCGTAGGAGGTGCGGCATGGCAAAGGAAGTCGTAATGCCCAAACTCGGCCTCACGATGACCGAGGGCACGATAGAAAACTGGCTCAAGGCCGAGGGCGACGCCGTCAAGGAGGGCGAGGTGCTCTTCTCCGTCTCGACGGATAAGCTGACCAACGACGTGGAGGCCATGACCTCGGGCAAGCTGCTGAAGATACTCGTCCCTGCGGGCGAGACGGTGGCCTGTCTGACCCCCGTGGCCGTCATAGGCGCGGAGGGCGAGAGCTATACCACCTCCGCCCCCGCTGCGGCCCCGGCCAAGGCGGAGGAAAAGCCCGCCGAGGGCGGCGGAGTGCTCGTCATCGGCGGCGGGCCGGGCGGTTACGTCGCGGCCATAAGGGCGGCGCAGCTCGGCGCGAAGGTCACGCTCGCAGAGCGCGCCCAGATAGGCGGCACCTGCCTGAACCGCGGCTGCATGCCCACAAAAGCCCTGCTGCACAGCTCCGAGGTCTACGAGCTCGCGACTAAGTCCGAGAGCATAGGCATAATCGGCCGCGACGTGGCCGTGGACTGGGCGCGCGTGCAGCAAAACCGGCAGAGCGTCTCCGACAAGCTGACCGGCGGCGTCCGGGCCCTCATGCGCGCGAACAAGGTGACGGTGCTCGAGGGCGAGGCCAGCTTCACCGGGCCGATGACTGTCCGCGTGGGCGACAAGACCCTGAACCCTGAGAAGATAATCATCGCCGCGGGCTCAAAGCCCATCATGCCCGGCATCCCCGGACTGCGCGAGTGCCCGGCCTGCATAGATTCCACGGCCTGCCTGACGCTCGACCACATCCCCGAGAGCCTCGTCGTCATCGGCGGCGGCGTCATCGGCATGGAGCTCGGCAGCGTCTACCGCCGCTTCGGCGCAAAGGTCACGGTGCTGGAGCTTCAGCCGCGCATACTCCCGCAGATGGACGGCGAATTGGCCGAGCTCGCAAAGGCGCAGCTCATCTCCGAGGGCATGGACGTGCGCACCGGCGCGCGGGTGACAAGCGTGGACACCACGGCAAAGGGCGCGGCGGTGCACGCGGAGATAGACGGCCGCGACAACGTGTTCGAGGCCGAGAAGGTCCTCGTCTGCGTTGGCAGGAGCCCGAACCTCGAGCCGCTGTGCCTCGAGAAGGCCGGGATAGCCGTGGAGGACGGCTTCATAAAGGTGGACGCACACCTCGAGACCAGCGTCAAGGGCGTTTACGCCGTCGGCGACTGCTCCGGCAGGCTCATGCTGGCCCACGCGGCCATGGCGATGGGCGAGGCCGCGGCGGAGAACGCCATGGGCGGCGACGCGGGCTTTGACGCGGACATGAGCCCCGCCTGCGCCTATGTCGGCCCCGAGATAGCGGGCGTCGGCTACACCGAGGAGCGCGCCAAGGAGCTGGGCATAGAGTACATCGTCGGCCGCTTCCCGACCAGCGCCAACGGCCGCAGCCTGGTCGCCGGCTGCACGGGCGGCATGATAAAGGTCCTGGCCGGGCCGAAATTCGGCGAGATACTGGGCGTGCACATCCTGGCCCCGAGCGCCACGGAGCTGATAGAGGAGGCCGCGCTGGCGATAAGGCTGGAGGCGACGCTCGACGAGCTGACGGACACCATCCACTGCCACCCGACGGTGGCCGAGGCCCTGCGCGAGGCCGCGCTCGCCGCGCGCAAGCGGGCGATACATATCCCGAACAAAAAGTGAGGAGGCGGAGACATGCTCAATGCTGCGTTCATATTCATAGCCCCCGGTGCGGACCCCAAGCGCGACCGCGGCGTGGTGGAGACCCCGAGCGTGCGCCTGACTTCGATAGGCGTCTCGACCTATGAGGAGGGAGCGGCCGCGGCGGCCGAGATGGCCGAGGCGGGCTGCGGAGCCATCGAGCTCTGCGGCGGCTTCGGCATCCGCGGCACGTATCTGGTGGAGCAGGCCGTAAACGGCAAGGCCCGCGTGGGCGCCGTGCGCTTCGACCTCCACCCCGGCCTTGACAACAAGAGCGGCGACGAGCTGTTCTGATCCTTCCCCCCAGGCCCCGCCCCTCCGGGCGGGGCCCTTTTGCGCACACATATAATATAAAAGACCGGAAAACACGGAGTTTTCCGGTCTTTTTCTCATATCAGCTCCGAGACGAAGGCAAAGGGCGTGAGGCGCAGGGCAAAGCGCAGGGCGTCCTCTATCACGGAGGCGGGCTGCTCCGCGGGGCAGTCTGCAGCCGTCTCCGGCGGCTCGGGCTCCACGTGCTCGCGCGTCTGCTCATACTCGGCAAAGGCGTCGCAGAGCTCGCCCATCAGCACCTCGGCCCAGCCGACGCCGCGCGTGAGCACCGTTATCAAAAACGGCTCATCCGTGTACACGATGCCCGCAATGCAGATGTTGAGCACCCCGTCGTAGTGCTCGTAGCCGTACTTCTGCGCGATCTCGAGGCCGCAGTCGCCGCTCTCGAGATACTCACCCGGGTTGGCCTCCTTGAGATATTCTATCTCCTGCCCGAAGGTCTCCGGGTCGTCCCAGAGCGTCTGCAGCATGCCGACCATCATCCGAGCGGTGAAGCCGCCGCTCGCATAGTAGTCAAAGCTGCGCTCGCTCTCGTCCAGCCCCGTGTAGCCGAAGGCGATGTCCTTGAACTGGCGGTAGGAGCCTATCCAGTCCACCATGAGCTGCGAGAGCTCGTTGTTCGAGTACACCAGGCTCTGCTCGTGGCAGTAATCGAGCGGCACGCCGTATATGGACTCGTCCGGCGCTATCTCGCCCGCGGCCTCGAGCTCGTAGAAGTACATGTTCAGCGGCAGCTTGTAGAGGCTCGCCGTCTCGAAGAGCTTGTCGGCGTTGTACCAGTACTCCGTCCCGTCCGAGAGCGCGCGGAAACCTATGGCGAAGTTTTTCTCCGTCAGGCGGTAGCGCTCAAAGAGCTCCTCTATCGTCTCGTCGAGCGTCTCCTGCGCCCCGTCCGCGTACGCGGAGCAGGGGAGGAGCAGCAGCGCGGCAATAAGAAGGGACGCGAGCAGCCTGAGCCGCCCGCGTCCCGGCCTTTTCAGACTCATTTGTCTATGTAGACCTTCTCCTCGGTGATCTCGTCGAGCGTGTGCGCGCCGCACATGGTCATGGTGTCCACCAGCTCGGCCTTCAGCTTGGCGAAGAGCAACTTTGCGCCCTCGGCCTCGCCGCCGTACACCGCCGGGACGAAGGGGCGGCCTACGAGCACCGCGTCCGCGCCCAGGGCCAGGGCCTTGAACACGTCCACGCCGGTCCTGATGCCGCCGTCCACGAACACGACGCACTTGCCGCCGACAGCCTTGGCGATGTCGGGCAGGACGTCCGCAGTGGCGCGGGTCTGGCCCAGCACGCGGCCGCCGTGGTTGGAGACGACGATGCCGGCGGCGCCCGCCTCGACCGCCTTCTCGGCGCCCGCGACGGTCATGATGCCCTTGACGATGAACGGCATCTTGGCGTAGTCTATGACGGCCTTGAGGTCGGCCACGGGCTTGCTGCCCGCGTTCGGGTTCATGGCCTTGAGGAAGGGCAGGCCCGCGCCGTCGATGTCCATGGCGGCGGCGAAGATGCCCTGCTCGTTGAGGATGTCGAGCTTTTCAAACACGGCCTCGTTGTTCCAGGGCTTGATGGTGGGCACGCCGACGCCGCCGACCTTGACCATGGCCGCGACGGAGCGCTTCATGATCTCGGGGTCCACGCCGTCGCCGGTGAAGGAGGCGGAGCCGCACTCCACAGCCGTGGGGATGAGGATGTCGTTGTAGGCAAAGTCGTCGTAGGCGTCGCTGTAATGCATGGGCAGCGCGCCGATGGGGGCGGTGAAGATGGGCAGACCGAACTCGCGGCCGAAGAGCTTGAAGCTCGTGTCGGGCGTGGCGTTGGAGCAGATGGTGTCCATGTTCACGAAGATCTTCTGCCAGGCGTCGTAGTTGCGGGCGGCGCCGTTGCCGGGACCCTTGGAGCCGGGGCCGGGCATGGAATTGCCGCAGGCCTTGCCGTTGCACACCGCGCAGGCCTTGCAGTAGGGGCCAATATTTCCGCGCGCTTTTTCGAGTACGTCCTTGTAATCCATGACATTTCCTCCAATATATATGTAATTGTGCCGTTGATGAACATTAAAAAACCGTTTTCAGCTTTTGTCAATCCAAACCCGTGCCGTCGAAGGCGGGGATCATGTCCTCGCCGGAGGAGTCCGGCTCCTGCCAGTAGCCGTCCTCGATGCCGGCGGCTATCAGATAGTCGTAGAGCTCCGCGGCCTCGGCCTCGGTGACACAGCGGCCCAGCTCCGGGAAGCGCTCCGCAATGCCCGGCATGGGCGTGTACTGCGCCATGAGCGAGAAGAGCACCCCGCTCATGGGGAAGTGCTCCGCCACCCAGTCGATGACCCCGCGCGAGTTTTCCAGCTGCCCGGGCAATATGAGGTGGCGTATGAGCACGCCGGAGCGGAGAATCTCGTACTCGTCCATGCAATATACGCCCACCTGGCGGAACATCTCGAGTATCGCCGCCGCGGCGACCTCCGGGTAATCCGGCGCGTCGGAATACCTCGCCGCGGGGGCGGCAAGGGAGTATTTGAAGTCCGGCATGTATATCTGCACCAGCCCCTCGAGCATGCGCAGGGACTCCACGCTCTCGTAGCCGGAGCTGTTCCAGACCACGGGTATGCCGAGGTCGAGGCCGGAGAGCGCCTCGGCCACGGGCCGGGTGAAGTGCGAGGCGGTGACGAGGCTGATGTTGTGCACGCCCGTGTCTCTCAAGCGGAGCATGACCTCGCGCAGCTTCGGCACGGTGAGCTCCACGCCGCCGCCGGAGGCTATCTCGCGGTTTTGGCAGTAGACGCAGCCGAGGCCGCAGCCGGTGAAGAAGATGGTGCCGCTGCCTCGCGTGCCGCTTATGCAGGGCTCCTCGCCGTAGTGCGCCGCCGCCCTCGCGGCGCGGGGGAGATAGGGCGAGCGGCAGCGGCCGAACACGCCGCTTTCGCGCTCGGCGCCGCAGTTTCTCGGGCAGTCATGGCAGCCGCTCAAAAGGGGAGCGCCTCCCTCGTGTGGCCGTAGGGCTCGCGCGGGACGCTCATGGGCTGCATCCGCCCGCTCTCCGCGCCCTTGAGGGCCAGCTTGAGCATCTTCTTGAGCGTGTACTTGCTCTCACCGGCAAAGCGCTCGGCGCGGTCGTAACTCACCGTCTCGCACTTGTAGCCGAGGCGGGTGATGAGCCCGCGCAGAAAGAGGTCGTCGCCGTGGTAGAGGGCAAGCTTGTCCAGCGCCTCGGGCCCCATGAGGCGGAAGTCCGCGTGGTCGTATATGAGGTCGGAGCCGAAAAAGCGCATGATGCGGTAATACGCCCGCGCGGTGAAGCGCTTCATAAAGGTGTCCGTCTGGCGGCTGGCGCGGACGCCGCAGACTATGTGCGCGCCCTCCTCGCGCTTTTCGCACATGGCGTCGATGGCGTTCACGTCGTCCTGCAGGTCGGCGTCTATCGAGATGGCCACGGCGCGCTCGGCGCGGGCGGCCATGAGCCCCTCGGTCAGCGCGGTCTGGTGGCCGCGGTTGCGGTCCAGGGAGAGGCCGGTGAACACGGTCGGATACGCCTCGTGCGCCTGCTTTATCATCTCCCAGGTGCGGTCCGCCGAGCCGTCGTCCACAAAGAGGATGCGGCTGGCCCCGGAAGCTATGCCGCGCTCCACAAGGGAGGAGAGCTTCTCGCCCAGGCGCTTCATCGTCTCGGGCAGGACCTCCTCCTCGTTATAACAGGGTACTACAATAAAGTATTTCTCCATAAAGTCCTCCGAAAGAGGCCGCGCCGGAAACTCCGCGGCCTTTTTTACGCCCACATTATAAGCCATTTTGCCTCCGGATTCAATATCACACACTTTATATGACGGATTTTACAAAAAATTAAATAAAAAATATTGTTTTACGGCATTATTGGTATTGTAAAATCATAGACAAGGTAGTAAAATGTCTCTGGCCCAAAATTATGGGTAATGATACAAACGTATGTAACAAGCTGGAGGGCGGCCGGATGGTCGATATAGTGCTGGTAGAACCTGAGATCCCGAACAATACCGGGGCGATAGCCCGGACCTGCGCCTGCACGGGCGCGAGGCTGCATCTCATAAAGCCGCTGGGCTTCGACATCTCGGACAGCGCGGTCAAGCGCGCGGGACTGGACTACTGGTACCTCGTGGACATCCGGGTGTACGACAACATCGAGCAGTACTTCAAAATGAACGGCGACGAGAACCTCTGGCTCACCACCACGAAAGCCCCCAAAAGCTACGTCGACTGCGACTGGAGCGGCGACGTGACGCTCATGTTCGGGAAGGAGACCGCGGGCCTGCCCGAATGGCTCAGGGAAAAATACCGCGACAAATGTATACGCATCCCCATGATCTCCGAGGCGAGGAGCCTCAATCTGTCGAACGCCGCTGCCATACTCACCTATGAAGCGCTCAGGCAGCAGGGGTTCAAGGGCTTGAAAGACTATGGAATTATGAAACAGGAGGAATCGGTATGAATTACAACAAGAAAACTGTCCGCGACTTCGACCCCCACGGCAAGAAGGTGCTCCTGCGCTGCGATTTCAACGTACCCCAGAACAAGGAGACGGGCGAGATAACCAGCGACAAGCGCATCGTCGCGGCTCTGCCCACCATTAAATACCTGCTCGAGAACGGCGCTGCCGTCATCGCCTGCTCCCACCTGGGCAAGCCCAAGGGCGAGTGGAAGGAGAGCCTGAGCCTGGCCCCCGTGGCCAAGAGGCTGAGCGAGCTGCTCGGCATGGACGTCATCTTCGCCAAGGACATCATCGGCGAGGACGCCAAGGCCAAGGCCGCGGCCCTGCAGCCGGGCCAGCTGCTGCTGCTTGAGAACCTCCGCTTCGACAAGCGCGAGGAGAAGAACGACCCCGAGTTCGCCAAGGAGCTCGCCTCCATGGCCGACGTCTATGTGTCCGACGCCTTCGGCACCGTGCACCGCGCCCACGCCTCCACCGCCGGTGTCGCGGCCTTCCTGCCCGCCTACGCCGGCCTGCTGGTAGAGAAGGAGATCTCCGTCATGGGCAAGGCCCTCAGCGACCCCGCCCGTCCCTTCGTCGCCATCCTCGGCGGCGCCAAGGTCAGCGACAAGATCGGCGTCATCAATAACCTCCTTGAGAAGGCCGACACCATCATCGTCGGCGGCGGCATGGCCTACACCTTCAAGAAGGCCCAGGGCCACACCATCGGCAAGAGCCTGCTCGAGGCCGACCGCGTCGACTACGCTAAGGAAATGATGGACAAGGCCGCGGCCAAGGGCGTCAAGCTGCTCCTGCCCGTGGACCACGTCTGCGCCAAGGAGTTTGCCGCCGACGCCGAGCCCGTCGTCACCGGCGAGGACATCCCCGACGACCTCATGGGCATGGACATCGGCCCCAAGACCGTTGAGATGTACAAAGACGCCGTCAAGGGCGCCGGCACCGTCGTCTGGAACGGCCCCATGGGCGTTTTCGAGTTCGCCAGCTTCAACAAGGGCACCTTCGCCATGGCCGAGGCCGTTGCCAACTGCGGCGGCGTGACCATCATCGGCGGCGGCGACAGTGCCTCCGCTGTCGAGAAGAGCGGCTATGCCGACAAGATCACCCACATCAGCACCGGCGGCGGCGCTTCTCTCGAGTTCCTCGAGGGCCTGGAGCTGCCCGGCGTCGCCTGCCTGCTTGATAAATAAGGAGCGTTTGCCATGAACAGAAAGTATCGCAAGACCGTTATAGCCGGCAACTGGAAGATGAACAAGCTCGCCTCCGAGGCCAAGCCCTTTGTCGAGGAGCTGCGCGCGGCTATGCCCAAGACCAAGACCTGCGAGAGCGTGCTCTGCGTGCCCTTCCCGATCATCCCCGCCATGGCCAAGGTCATGCGCGACAGCCGCCTCGCCTTCGGCGCTCAGGACGTCTCCGCGCACGAGTCCGGCGCCTACACCGGCGAGGTCAGCGCCGCCATGCTGGCCGACCTGGGCGTAAAGTACTGCATCGTCGGCCACAGTGAGCGCCGTCAGTACCACGCCGAGAGCGACTCCCTCGTGAACACCAAGGCCAAGGCCCTGCTCGCCGCCGGCATCACCCCTATCATCTGCGTGGGCGAGAGCCTCGAGCAGCGCGAGAACGAGCTCACCATGGAGTACGTCGCCTACCAGGTCAAGGCCGCCCTTGCGGGAATGGACGCCCGCGAGGTCAAGAAGTGCATCATCGCCTATGAGCCCATCTGGGCCATCGGCACCGGCCGCACCGCCACCGCCGACCAGGCTGAGGAGGTCTGCCGCGAGATCCGCACCGTCATCCGCGGCATGTTCGACGCCCGTACCGCCCGCGCCGTCAGCATCCTCTACGGCGGCAGCATGAACGCCAAGAACTGCGACGAGCTGCTCGCCCAGCCCGACATCGACGGCGGCCTCATCGGCGGCGCCTCCCTCAAGCCGCAGGACTTCGCCCGCATCATCGCCGGCACCGCCGCGGAGTGAGCCATGGAAAAAGTGAACCCCACCGCTCTCGTAATCCTTGACGGCTACGGCATCGGCGAACCCGGACCCGGCAACGCCATCTGGGAGGCCAAGACCCCCGTCATGGACAAGCTGCTCGCCTGCTGCCCGAACACTCAGCTCTCTGCCTCCGGCCTCGACGTAGGCCTGCCCGAGGGCCAGATGGGCAACAGCGAGGTCGGACACACCAACATCGGCGCCGGCCGCGTGGTGTATCAGGACCTGCCCCGCATCACCAACGCCGTGAAGGACGGCAGCTTCTTTGAAAACCCCGTGTACGTCAAGGCCATGGACGACGCCGCAAAGAGCGGCGGCGCGCTCCATGTGCTCGGCCTCCTCTCCGACGGCGGCGTGCACAGCCATATCACCCACATCTTCGCCATACTCGAGATGGCCAAGCGCCGCGGCCTGCCGCGCGTGTACGTCCACTGCTTCCTCGACGGGCGCGACGTCGGCCCCAAGACCGGCGCAAGCTATGTCCAGAAGCTCGCCGACGAGTGCGCCAAGCTCGGCAACTGCAAGATAGCCACCATCCAGGGCCGTTTCTGGGGCATGGACCGCGACAAGCGCTGGGAGCGCCTCCAGAAGGGCTATGACGCCATAGTCCGCGGCGTGGGCGTGGAGAACGCCGACCCCGTCGCCGCCGTCGAGGCGAGCTACACCCAGGGCGTCACCGACGAGTTCGTCGAGCCCGTCGTCTGCGACAAGGACGGCATGATCCACAGCGGCGACAGCGTCATCTTCATGAACTTCCGCCCCGACCGCGCGCGTGAGATGACCTGGGCCCTCACCGGCAACCTGCCCGCCGACGCGGCCATGAGCTGTGAGAAGCTCACGCTCTCCTACGTCTGCACCGCGCAGTACGACGCGGCGCTGACTCTGCCCATCGCCTTCCCGCCCGAGCACCTCGCCGGCACCATCGGCGAGTATGTCTCCAGCCTCGGCATAAAGCAATTCCGCATCGCCGAGACCGAGAAATACGCCCACGTCACCTTCTTCCTCAACGGCGGCGTTGAGAAGCAGTACGAGGGCGAGGAGCGCGTGCTCGTGCCGTCGCCGAAGGAGTATCCGACCTACGACCTCATCCCGCAGATGAGCGCCGAGGAGGTCAAGGACAAGCTCGTCGCGCGCATGGACCAGGGCGGCTGCGGCCTCTACGTCTGCAACTTCGCAAACTGCGACATGGTCGGCCACACCGGCGTGACCGAGGCTGCGATAAAGGCCGTCGAGACCGTTGACAAGTGCCTCGGCGAGGTCGTCGAGTGCGCCAAGCGCAACGGCATCCGCCTCGCCGTCACTGCCGACCACGGCAACGCCGACAGGATGGTCGAGCCCGACGGCAGCCCCAACACCGCGCACACCACCAACCCCGTCCCCTTCGTGATAGTGGGCACCGGCGAGCTCAAGCTCCGCTCCGGCGGCAAGCTGGCCGACATAGCGCCCACGCTGCTCGAGCTGATGGGCCTTCCCGCCCCGGCCGAGATGACAGGCAAGTCCCTCATTGAAAAGTGATTCCAATAAAACATTTTGAAGGAGAATTACAATGAAAGAGTACTTCGAGATCGTTGACGTGACCGCGCGCGAGATACTTGACTCCCGCGGCAACCCGACCGTTGAGGTCGAGGTCACCCTGGACGACGGCACCGTCGGCCGCGCCGCTGTTCCCTCCGGCGCCTCCACCGGCGTTTACGAGGCCTGCGAGCTCCGCGACGGCGACAAGAGCCGTTACCTGGGCAAGGGCGTCAGCAAGGCCGTTGAGAACGTCAACACCGAGATCGCCGAGGCCATGCTGGGCCTGAACGCCCTCGACCAGACCTCGATAGACAAGCTGCTCATCGAGCTCGACGGCACCCCGAACAAGACCCGCCTCGGCGCCAACGCCATGCTCGGCGTGTCCCTGGCCTGCGCCCGCGCCGCTGCCAACGCCCTGAACCTGCCCCTCTACAACTACATCGGCGGCGTGAACGCCAAGACCCTGCCCGTGCCGATGATGAACATCCTCAACGGCGGCGCCCATGCCACCAACAACGTCGACATCCAGGAGTTCATGATCATGCCTGTCGGCGCCCCCAGCTGGAAGGAAGCCCTGCGCATGTGCGCCGAGGTGTTCCACACCCTCAAGACCGTCCTCAAGGAGAACGGCACCCCCGCCGCCGGCGTGGGCGATGAGGGCGGCTACGCTCCCAACCTGAAGAAGGACGAGGACGCCTTCAAGTGCATCGTCGCCGCCATCGAGAAGGCCGGCTACAAGCCCGGCGAGGACTTCATGCTCGCCATCGACGCCGCCGTGTCGGATTGGTACAACCACGAGGACGGCACCTACACCCTGCCGAAGGCCAAGAAGACCATGACCCGCAGCCAGATGGTCAACATGTGGAAGAAGTTCGCCGACACCTATCCCATCATCTCCATGGAGGACTGCATGGGCGAGGACGACTGGGAAGGCTGGGCCATGCTGACCAAGGCTCTCGGCGACCGCGTCCAGCTCGTCGGCGACGACCTGTTCGTCACCAACGTCGAGCGCGTGAAGATGGGCCTCGAGAAGCACGTCGCCAACGCCGTCCTGATCAAGGTCAACCAGATCGGCACCCTGACCGAGACCCTGGACACCATGCAGCTCGCCAACCGCGCCGGCTACACCACCATCGTGTCCCACCGCTCCGGCGAGACCGAGGACACCACCATCGCCGACCTCGTCGTGGGCCTGAACGCCGGACAGATCAAGACCGGCGCCCCCAGCCGCACCGACCGCGTCTGCAAGTACAACCAGCTGCTGCGCATCGAGGAGGAGCTCTTCGACGTCGCCCAGTACGCCGGCAAGGACGCCTTCTTCAACCTCAAGAAGTAAGCGAACAAGCCCACCAGCACCCCCGCCCCGGCGGGGGTGCTTTTTTGCTTTGCTGACGAAAAATAAATTGTATAAGACCCTCCCGCCCTGTCAATAATAGCCTCCGAAGACACCATTTGCTTCAGGAGGTAACAAGATGGAAGACAAGAAAAACGACTCCGGCCAGAACCGGTTGGAGAAATTTTTCGGCGGGAAGGGCTTTTACATAGTCCTCTTCCTGTGCGTCGCCGTGATAGGCGTGTCGGCGTGGACGCTGCTGTCGTCCGGGAAGAGTGCTATGCAGAACATTTCCACCGGAGATATAGAACTGCCGCAGCCCACGGCTGCGACGCCCGCGCCCACCGAGGCGGCGGAGACAGTGTGGGAGATCCCTGAGGACGCCGTAGAGGTCGTGGCGGAGCCTGAGGCCCCGGAGGTACAGGCGGAAGCCCCGGCCGTCCAGGAGCAGCCTGAGCCCGTCTCAGAGCCCCAGGAGGCCGATGTGGCCCCGGCCTCGTATGTCTGGCCGGCGTACGGGCAGATAGAGCGCCCCTACGCGATGACAGAGCTGGTGTACGACAAGACCATGGCCGACTGGCGCACGCACGACGGCATAGATATCGAGTCCACGCTGGGCACGCAGGTCCTCGCCGCTGCAGACGGCACGGTGACGGAGGTCTACGCCGACGACCTGTACGGCACGACGGTGGTGATCTCCCACGGCGGCGGCATCGAGAGCGTGTACTCTAATCTCGCCGAGCTGCCGACCGTAGAGGTGGGGCAGAGCGTGAGCAAGGGCGACACCATCGGCTCCGTGGGCACCACGGCCCTCTGCGAGGCGGGCGAGGTCTACCACCTGCACTTCGCCATGCGCGCCGACGGCCAGAGCGTCGACCCCGGTGAATATTTGCCGCAATTTTAAGAAAAAAGGTGTTGACATTTTCGCAGGCATGAGTTAAAATAACGCTTGCTTGCGAAACGGACGATTAGCTCAGCTGGTATGAGCATCCGCTTGACGTGCGGAGGGTCACAGGTTCGAGTCCTGTATCGTCCACCAACTCCCGACCGTGAAAACGGTCGGGAGTTTTTTATTTTAAGCGGTTGATACCGCCAAATGTCTGTGATAAAGTAATAACATACATAATGCGTGATTTTCGAAAGAGCCATGGCTCTTTCCCGATGCGCATGCGCATCGGATAGCACTTGAAGAACTTGGAGGAGGAAACAAATGAAAAAACGTTTGTTAGCGGCGACCTTGTGTGTCGTACTGATGTTTATGCTTCTTCCTGCCGGAGTAATGGCGGGCGGCGCAGATGTCCTTGAAATCAGTACGCCTGAAGAACTTTTGGCCTTTGCAGAGGACGTGAACTCAGGCAGCTACAACGGGCTGACAGATGCCGTAGTCGAACTCACCGCCGACATCGACATGAGCGGCTACGATTGGGTGCCGATGGGCGATATGGATAACTGTTGGTTCTCAGGCACATTTGAGGGTAACGGTCACACTGTAAGCAATCTCAGCATAACCGAGGGGGCTGTCGACACTTATGGCAGTTATTATGGATTTTTCGGCCACACCTGGGATGCTGTGATACGGAATGTGAACGTTTCCGGCAGTATTGAAGGTGATGACAGCTATAATGTCTGTGCCGGGGCCGTGGTCGGCTTTCTTGAAGGCGGAGAGATCGTCAACTGCTCCACTTCGGGATTTACCATTGACTTCAATAACATATACAGCTATAACACAGGCGGCGGCATCGGTGGTATCGTAGGCTTTGCTTACGATGCGGAGGTCAGTGACTGCGTTTCATATGCTCAGATTGTCAACGCGGCCGCCATGACCATAGGCGGCGTGACGGGCCAGGCCAGGACTGCGGTCTTAGAAAACTGCTCCTTCCATGGCTCCATAGAGTTTGATAACTGTACACGTACGGTATACGCCGGAGGTATAGTTGGCTCCACATCTGTACTTGCTGGCGGAACTGCTACAAAAGTTATAAACTGCACAAATTATGGCAGCGTTGAAGCAATATCTGACTACAGCTCATATTACATAGACGCAGGAGGCATAGTCGGCAACGCTCAGCAGGGGGCGGAGATAACTAACTGTGTGAACTACGGAGCTGTGGACGCTTCGCAGTACAACAGCATAAATTCGGCGACAGGAGGCATAGTCGGCAGGGTCCAGTCTTTTGCAAAAATAAACTATTGCGCTAACTACGGTGAGGTCTTTGGAGGCCAATCCAGTACAGGTGGCGTAGTTGGTGTGCTGAGCACTCAAGGTTCAGGCGGCGCGACTTTTTACACCGATCCTCATTATGCGCTAAACAACTGCCTCAACGCGGGAAAAGTTCAGAGTGCGACAGATAACGTTTATACTGGGGGACTGATAGGTCAGGCTGTTAATATCTCCGAGACTTCCACTACCGCATATGTGAGCAACTGCATATCCGTCGGCTCCGTTAGCGCTGCGGAGAGCTCTAAGGAACACCCGATAGCGGCAAAGAGCAAAAATTTCACATATGAAAATAACTACTATGACAATAGCCAGCCTGTAAACGTAGACGATGAAACCGCTAAGCAGGTTAATGGAGGCAGCAAGGGCGTAAGTGCCGACTATATGAAAACTGAGGCCTTCATCGACGAAGTGAACGCCGGTGGTGGGGACTATCATCTCGCTGATAATGGAGAAATAGGCCTCGGGCCAAAGTTTTATGAGGTCACCTTAGTATACGGCAACGGAGCTGCTGACGGGGTTTTCAGCATCGAAGAGGAAACAGAGTTCACCCTCCCCGAGGCGCCCACCAACAGCGGATACATCTTCCTCGGCTGGCGCAGCGGCGATACCACCTACAAGGCTGGAGATAAAGTTTACATAACTACCGACACCACCTTTGTGGCCGTGTGGGGCAACCTGCCGGATGTGAAGCCGAGCGAGCCGGAGACTCCGGACACGCCGGTGTTCCCGTTCTATGACGTGACCGTCCGCGACTGGTACTACAGCGCGGTCAAGTACGTCTACGAGAAGGGCCTCATGGACGGCGTTGACGTGG
>ERZ827478.583-NODE-583-length-34754-cov-4.957837_pt1 | contig 34754 bp, 28 predicted proteins | sample MGYA00519705_ERZ827478 | MGnify/ENA primary metagenome ERZ827478 (study PRJEB31778, sample SAMEA3449318) | human gut metagenome | biome: human gut; feature: human-associated habitat; material: faeces | place: United Kingdom | collected 2010/2012 ... | reverse complement strand
GATGGATTGTTAAGAGGTTAGATATAAGATCTTTGTATGAAGTTCTGAAGGTACATGTTACCTTTTATCATTGTGTAAACAATGGTGGATGGCCCGGTGGCTCAGCTGGTTAGAGCGCCGCCCTGTCACGGCGGAGGTCGTGGGTTCGAACCCCATCCGGGTCGCTTACAACTGCATAAGCGTTGTTCAAATTTGCCGGCATGGCGGAACTGGCAGACGCACAGGACTTAAAATCCTGCGGGACTAATCTCCCGTACCGGTTCGATTCCGGTTGCCGGCATATAACTTAAACGGTGGAAACCTTGTAGAATCAAGGGTTCCACCGTTTTTTGTTGCTCGAAAATCGTCTAGGTGTGCAAAAGGTGTGCAGAAATTACTTATTCTTTGCAAGAAAACAGGAGAAACGATCGGATAATAAAGTGAAGATATCTTCAGACTGATACGGGGGGTGAAATAAATTATTACGCAAAAGAATTTTGTAGAGAAATTAAAAAGACAAAATGAAAAGGCTCTGGAGTATGTCATCCGTGAATATGGCGGCTATGTGAAAGCTGCGGTGAATCATAACCTTGCGGGACTTCCAGAGGAAATGGAAGAGTGCATGGACGATGTCTTTCTGGATGTGTGGGAGCATATTGAGCGGTTTGATGCGGCAAAGGGAAGTTTCAGAAACTGGATTATTTCCATTGCGCGGTTCCGTTCGATTGATTATCTGCGCAGATACAGCCGGACATGTATGGAAGAGGATGTATCGAATTACGAGAGCAAGTTAGCGAGAAACGACCGAATTGATACGCTGGAACAGGAAATATCCACGGAGACAGAAAAGCTTCTGGAAGGACTGAAGGAAGAAGAGCGTCAGATATTGTTACGCTATTATGCAGAGGAAGATGATGTGGATGTATTGGCGAAGGAATATGGTGTGTCCAGCTCTACGATTTACAGCAAAGTTTCCAGAGCAAAGAAGAAAGTGCGAAAAAATCATGGAAGATTGGAGGAACATGTATGATGGAGATATACGAGGTTTTAAATCAGGTTCATTCAGAGGAAGAATATATGGAATTTCCAGAGATGGAAACAGCTGCATGTATCCGGAGGGTACGGACGAAGCTTCATGACAATCGAAAAAAACATGTATGGCGGACAATTGCGGCGGCTCTGATTGGAGGAGTGGTATTATCCGGGGGAATTGCTTACGCAAACTCAGAAGGCTTGCTAGATAAATTCTTCCATAATGAGCAGACGGAAGAAGTGCCAGAACAGTACGTGGAACGGGAATATATTGAAGAGGATTATCCGAATGGATTGAAGGTTATTACAAATGCAGAGACGAAATTGACATTTGAGATTGAGAAGGCGATCACAACCGGCGATATGGTGGATGTGATCTGGACTGTGACCTACCCGGATTATGACGCAGAAATGTATGATGTGGATTTCCGGATGCGAGGGGGCGACCTCTATTACGGAGATCAGAAACTGGAAGAGACATCGTCTCTGATTCTCGGAGAAGAAAGTGATCTGAAAGAAAATCAGCGGATGTACGACAGCATTTACCTGATTCCGGATGGCATGGAGCTCGAGGAGGGGGATGTGCTTACAATGAAATTTGATGGTTTAAATGGTGAGACGACGCACATTGATAAAAACGATCCAAAATACGCAGACCGGGATGAGGCGGATCTGGAGGCACTGTATTCCGATACTGTTTTGATTGAGGAAGCAGACTGGACACTGGAATTCGCATTGCAGGAAAGCAAATTTGAACCGGGCACGCTGGATTGCAGCAATTCTGCGAAGATTGTGGAAGCAACGTTAAGTGAACGGATGCTGAAATTTACAAGTGTTGGAGATTTCTCTCTGCATGAGTACATCAAAATCAAGATGAAAGATGGAACGTATATTGGAGGATTTGATTTTGAGGCAGGAGGATCGCAGGATTACGATCAGGAACGGCAACAGATCGACTTTGTAATAGAGTTTACTATGCCGATTGATATCTCACAGGTGGAGCTGGTTGTGATTGGAAACGAGCGACTTCCAATGAAAGAATAAATGAATATAAAAAGACAGAAAGACCGCGGATCGAATGAGCGGTCTTTCGTGTTCTTATGATTGAATCCTGACGCAAAAAGTGGTAAAATATAAATAGTATTTTTGTTACAGGAGGTTTCGGTATATGGAACACAAAAAGGTTAATTTTTTACATTCTGTGCGTCTGAAGATGTTATTGGCGATGGCATTTTTTGCTTTCGTAACGGGAGGATTTGCTTGCGCACTGTTTATTTCTTCTACGAAAGAGGAAATCGGTTCAGTCACACGTGGATATATGCGTGATCTTTCCAGAGCTTATGGCGTTATGCTGGACAATGAGCTGGACACGGATGGTGATGACGCGCTTTCCGGCGAGCATCTGGCTTCGATACTTGCAGGCGTTCAGGTGGAAGGAGTCGAAAGCAGCTACATATATGTAGTCAGCGGCGATGGTACGATGTTGTATCATCCAACTGCAGATAAGATCGGCAAGCCGGTGGAGAACAAGGTGGTCAGTGATGCGGTTGCCAAGATTGCCAAAGGTGAGAAGGTTGAAAATGAAGTTGTTAAATATGAATTTAAGGGTGCAGACAAGTATGCCGGTATCTATGTGAATGATACACAGGATTTTATCATGGTAGTAACTGCCGATTATGACGATGTATTCAGCAGTATCCGGAAGGTAGAAGGAAAAATCGGAATTATCGTATTACTTGAGCTGTTGATTGTTGCAACGATCGGATCTGTATTTGCGCATATTATTGTCAAGCCTATGAATGAGGTTTCTGAACTGACGGTGAAGGTCGGAGATATGGATCTGACGAAGAATGAGATTCAGACCAGACTGGCAAACCGTAGGGATGAGATCGGACGCATGGGACGAAGCCTTGACTATCTGACACAGTCTTTGAAGGGTGTGGTAGAGAATATCAAGGAGAAGAGCGCGCAGGTCATGGACGCTGCTAATGTACTGGACTCAGATGCCACGGAGACATCGACGACGATGGAACAGGTGGAACAGGCGGTCAATGATATTGCGGAAGGTGCAACGACACAGGCAGGTGAGACACAGCGCGCAGAAGAGCATGTTGTGGAGATGGGCAACATGGTGCAGGAGACGAGCGACGAGGTGGAGAAGCTGCTTGCATTTGCACAGGAGATGCAGGAATGTACTTCGCAGGCTTCCGACATTTTGCAGGCATTAGAGAAGGTCAATGCACGTGCTGAGGAGCATATTGACATAATTGCGGAACAGACGAATACAACGAATGAAGCAGCCATGAAGATTAGTGAGGCAACACATCTGATCACATCCATTGCGGAGGAGACGAATCTGCTTGCATTAAATGCCAGTATTGAGGCGGCGAGAGCCGGTGAGCAGGGCAAGGGCTTTGGTGTTGTTGCAAGTGAAATCCAGAAGCTTGCGGAGCAGACAAATGAGTCAGCGACGCATATCGAAGAAATCGTACAGGAACTGCTGCGTGATGCAGAAAAGGCAGTGGAGACGATGTATGGCGTGAAGGAAATCATGCATACACAGAGTGACCATGTGGAACAGACGGAGAGCGCATTTGAACAGGTACAGTCAGGGGTTGAACAGTCAATCGAAGGAATCAACCGCATTTCGGAGCATACAACCCGACTGAATGATGCAAGAGAAAAGGTTGTAGGAATCGTGCAGAACCTGACATCCATTGCAGAGGCAAATGCAGCCGGAACCGAGCAGACATCTGCATCCGCAACAGAGGTTGGTGCAATCATGGAAGATATTTCCGGCAAATCAACAGCGATGCGTCAGGCAGCGCAGGAACTGGATGACGGTATGAATATATTCAAATTATAAATCGACAAGGAGGAACGCAATGTATTTTGAAAAATCAAAAGGCTTCCCTGCTGATTTCTTATGGGGCAGTGCATCTGCTGCATATCAGGTAGAGGGTGCCTGGAATGAAGATGGAAAGGGAATGTCAAACTGGGACAAGTTTGTACGTATTCCGGGTAAGACTTTCCAGGGTACAACCGGTGACAAGGCGGTTGATCATTATCATATGTATAAAGAGGATGTCAGGCTGATGGCAGAGATGGGGCTTAAAACCTATCGTTTTTCCATCGCGTGGTCACGTATTATCCCGGATGGAAATGGTGAGGTGAATGAGAAAGGCTTGAAGTTCTACGATGATTTGATCAATGAGCTTTTGGCAAATAACATTGTTCCTATGGTTACAGTCTATCATTGGGATATGCCACAGGCACTGGAAGACCAGTATCATGGTTGGGAAAGCCGCCAGATTGTAGATGACTTTGTTCGCTATGCAACAATCTTGTTTGAGCATTTTGGCGATCGTGTAAAGCATTGGATCATCATGAATGAGCAGAATGTATTTACCGGTCTGGGCTGGATGGGAGGTATGCACCCACCAGGAAAGATCGATGAGGAGAAGCTGTTCTATCAGGTAAATCATCATGCATTTATGGCACATGCTAAGAGTGTACTTGCTTTGAAGAAATTACATCCGGAAGCATTGGTTGGATCTTCATTTGCATATGGACCATCTTACGCGATTGACTGTCATCCGGAAAATGCGATGGCAAAAGCAGATTATGATGATCTGAAGAACTATTACTGGATGGATGTATACGCATATGGTAGATATCCGCGCGCTGCAATGGCATATCTGGAAAGTAGAGATGTTGCTCCACAGATGGAAGCGGGAGATGCAGAAATCCTGAAGGAAGCTGCAGCCAAGGTTGATTTTATGGGTGTAAATTATTATCAGACTACGGTTGTAGAATACAACCCAATCGATGGTGTTGGCGCATCGCACGAGATGAATACGACCGGAAAGAAGGGAACTGCAAAGGTACAGGGCGTGCCTGGACTCTTCAAGAATCCTTCCAATCAGTTCCTTCCTACTACAGATTGGGATTGGACGATCGATCCGATGGGCATCCGTATGTGCTGCCGTGAGATTACTTCCCGTTATGATCTCCCAATCGTGATTTCAGAAAACGGACTGGGTGCGTTCGATAAGTTCGAGGATGGAAAGATTCATGATCCATATCGTATCGATTACCTGAAGCGTCATATCGAAGAGCTTAAAAAAGCTTGCGATGATGGCTGCCGCGTACTTGCTTACTGTACATGGTCTTATACCGACCTGCTGAGCTGGCTGAATGGTTACCAGAAGCGGTACGGATTTGTCTATGTTGACCGCGAGGAGGACGAAAACAGCGGAACACTCAACCGCTACAAGAAGGACTCCTTCGACTGGTATAAGCATGTGATCGAGACAAACGGCGAGGAACTGTAAGAACCACGCGATCTGCGACAAAATCAAGAAGAGTAATTCAAAGACTGCAACGTATCTGCGTTGCAGTCTTTTTGCGTGCCAATGTTCCCGTACTTGCATATAGTATATTAGAAACTTCGACCAGATATTTCGCAATGTGAGTTGGGTATATGTATTATTCATAAGCAGACCATTGGAGCATGTCTGCGATGAAAATACATATATCCAACGGAAGTTGCGATAAAATTCGAGGTTTCAAAAAAATATTTGGAGGGAACAATATGGCACGTGTGTTTATTGGCGTAGGACATGGTGGCACCGATCCCGGTGCCGTCGGCTATCTCGTGGAGAAGGACGTGAATCTGAAGATGGCGAGAGCCTGCTACGATTACCTGCAGGCAAGGGGCATTGACACCCGCATTTCACGAACGGGGGATGTGACCGATAAGCTGGTATCAAAGATCGACCGCTGTAATGCATTTGCACCGGATATCGCGCTGGATATCCACAATAACGCTGGTGGTGGGGATGGCTTCGAGATCTTCCACAGTGTAGTCGGCGGCAAAGGAAAGGAACTTGCACAGAACATTGAGAAAGAAGTTGTGAAGATCGGGCAGAACAGTCGGGGCTTGAAGACGAAGAAGAATTCTTATGGACGCGACTATTTCGGATTTATCCGGAGTACGATATGTCCGGCGGTCATCTGCGAGGGTGTATTTGTAGATAACAAAGCGGATGCGGCGCAGGCAGATACCGATGCAGAATGCCGCGCATTTGGTGAGGCGTATGCCCGTGGAATCCTTGCAACACTCGGAATTGCGGATACGGCTGGGAAGACAGACACAACAAGCAAACCAAATGGTGCATCTGGAACGAAGACACCTGCACCGGCTACTGGAAACACAAGTGGTTATAAGGTGAAGGTAACGGCGAGCGGCTTGAATATCCGCAAGGATGCGGGAGTTGCACATACAGTAACCGGGGTAATCCGTGACAAGGGCGTGTACACGATCGTGGCTGAAAAGACAGTATCCGGGCAGAAATGGGGAAAACTGAAAAGTGGTGCTGGATGGATTTGTCTCGTCTACACGAAAAAAGTGTAACACTTGACAATTAAAATCAAAAATAATATTTCACAAAGGATTCTCAAGTTGCGAAATAAGTGGTATAATGTACAGCATATGGCGGTCAGAGGAAATTCTGCGTGCCTGAATTAGGAGGATTACAAAAATGGAAAAAAGAGAGTTGGTATATTATCGACTGGATAAGATTGACGGTAAGATCTTAGATATCCTGCAGGGAAATGCAAGAGCATCTTTGAAGGAAATTGCAGAGCAGGTATTTCTGTCTCCGACAGCCGTTGGCGCACGTATTGACCGTATGTTGCAGGAGGGCGTGCTGGAAGGATTTACAACGAGACTGAACCCAGAAGCCATGGGACATTATATCAAAGCATTTATCAATCTGGAGGTACAGCCGGAGCAGCGTGAAGAGTTCAACGAGTACATTGACGGCGTATTGAATGTCGTAGAATGTAACTGCGTGACAGGCGATTTCTCTATGCTGATCGAGGTCCGTTTCCCAACAACAACCGAGCTGGATCATTTCGTAGGCGAGTTGCAGAAGTTTGGTAAGACAAAGACACAGATTGTATTCTCAACATGCGTGAAGCACAGATGCCGGTACTGGAAGGTGGATGGCAGAGATTTCGAGTCTCATGCCAAGGCATCAGAAAATCCGGAATCTGAGAAAACCGATAAATAGGCAAATAGACAAAGGATTTTTAAGTGAAAAAAAATTTCACGAAAGAATCTAAAGTTTTTTCTTTACAATCCTTTGCTTTAGTATTATAATGTGCCTATCGGTTGAAAAAAGCCGAAATATTTAATTCCTAGGGGGAAATTTACTATGTCATATGTTGACGAGGTACTCGAGGTAGTACGAAAGAAAAATGCAGATCAGCCAGAATTTTTACAGGCAGTAACAGAAGTACTTGAGTCTCTTAGACCATGTATCGATGCGAACGAGGAATTATACAAGAAGAATGCAATTCTTGAGAGAATTACAGAGCCAGACAGACAGCTCATGTTCCGTGTTCCATGGGTAGATGACAATGGTCAGGTTCAGGTAAATAGAGGTTTCCGTGTACAGTTCAACAATGCAATCGGACCTTACAAGGGTGGTATTAGACTTCACCCATCCGTAAACCTTGGTATCATCAAGTTCTTAGGTTTTGAGCAGGTATTAAAGAACTCACTTACAACACTTCCAATCGGTGGTGGTAAGGGTGGTTCTGACTTTGATCCAAAGGGCAAGTCAGACCGTGAGATCATGGCATTCTGCCAGAGCTTTATGACAGAGCTTTGCAAATATATCGGTGCTGATGTCGATGTACCTGCCGGTGACATCGGAACAGGCGCAAGAGAGATCGGCTTCATGTTCGGTCAGTACAAGAGAATCCGTGGAATGTTCGAAGGCGTTCTTACAGGTAAGGGACTTACATATGGTGGTTCACTTGCTCGTACAGAAGCTACAGGATATGGTTTATTATACCTTACAAGTGCACTTCTGAAGGATCACGATATCGATATCGCTGGCAAGACTTGTGCAGTATCCGGTGCCGGTAACGTAGCAATCTACGCAATCCAGAAGGCACATCAGCTTGGTGCGAAGTGTGTAACATGTTCTGATTCTACAGGTTGGATCTACGATCCAGAAGGAATCGACGTTGACCTTCTGAAGGAGGTTAAGGAAGTTAAGAGAGCACGTCTTACAGAGTACGCTGCAGCTCGTCCATCTGCTCAGTATCATGAGAAGAAGAACGCAGATGATCATGGTGTATGGTCTGTTAAGTGTGACCTTGCTCTTCCATGTGCAACTCAGAACGAGTTGAACCTTGACGATGCTAAGATGCTTGTAGCAAACGGCGTTATCTCTGTAACAGAGGGTGCTAACATGCCTACAACATTGGAAGCTACAAAGTACCTTCAGGAGAATGGTGTTCTCTTCGTAGGTGGTAAGGCTGCAAATGCAGGTGGTGTTGCTACTTCTGCACTTGAGATGAGCCAGAACTCTGAGAGACTTTCTTGGACATTTGAGGAAGTTGATGGAAAGCTTAAGGGAATCATGGAGACAATCTACGCTAACATTTCTGATGCTGCTAAGAGATACAATGCAACCGTTGGCGGAAACGCTGACTATGTAGCCGGTGCTAACATCGCTGGTTTCGAGAAGGTTGTAAACGCTATGCTTGCACAGGGTGTTTGCTAATTCTATGTTTTTAAGATAGTAAAGATATTAAGAAGTCCTGTAAACTTGGTGTTTATGGGACTTTTCTTTATGTATTGAAAATTTTGGGAGCTGTAGAATTATTCTACGTTGAATTTTACAGCTCGATTTTATATAATATATTAATAAAGAGACTATATCTAGGAAGGGAAGTTGATTTTATCCCGAATATATTTTCTGTATCAGATTTGAGAAATTATAATGAAGTGTTGAAAAATTGCCAAGTCGGCGAACCTGTGTTTTTGATCCAAAATGGCAGAGGCAGGTTTGTGGTTATAGATATGGAAGATTATGAACGCGAAAAGGCGGAAAAGAAATTGCTCATGAAATTGCAGGAAGCAGTTAAGGATGAAAGTGCTTGGATGAACTTAAGAAATCTGTAGGGGTATAGCTTATGATGAAATTACGGATTAACCCTATTGTGGCAGAGGACTTAAAGAAAATTAAAGAGTATATTGCCGAAGACAATGAAGAGATGGCAGTAAAAACCATTCAGGAGATATATGTCCGATTTGAGAATATACAACAATTTCCGTATATGGGAGCAGATCTTGCTAAGAGAGTCAGCTTCCGGACGGATTATAAGTATGTGATTTGTGGGAATTATGTAGTGTTCTATAAGATTGGAGACGAGTATGCAGAGATTTACCGGGGGTGAATCGGTATCAGGATATTACGAAGATATTTTAAATTAAACTGAAAATGATAGACTTGCATATAATGATAAGAATTAGATATATAAGTTACAAAAAATATTGTCAAGAAAGATTAGAAAAAGCATGAAAGATAAAAAGCTCTCTCCCTTCCTAAAATGGCCAGGGGGAAAACGATGGTTTGCAAATCATTATTTGGGAATAATTCCTGCAGAATATAATAATTATTATGAACCTTTTTTGGGTGGGGGGGCAGTTTTTTTTGCCTTACAACCGCAAAAGGCAGTTATATCAGATATAAATAGTGAATTGATAAACTTATACATTGTTATGAGAGATAAACCACATGAGTTAAAAAAACTGATGAATCAACATCAATGCGCACATTGTGAAACATATTATTATCAAGTGCGTGAAAACTCTTATAATACGGAATTGGAAAAAGCAGCAAGATTTTTATATTTGAATAGAACTTGCTTTAATGGCATGTATCGTGTGAATAAGGAAGGGAAATTTAATGTCCCTATTGGGACTAAAAACAATTGTATTTATGATATAGATTTATTTGATGAGTATGCTCAAATATTGAAAGAGGCAAATATCTTTACAGATGATTTTGAAAAAACGATTGCAAAAGCCCAGAAGGGAGATTTGATTTTTGCAGATCCTCCATATGCAGTTCAAAAATATCAAGATGGATTTATCAAATATAATGATCAGTTATTTACCTGGAATGATCAGGAAAGACTGTTTATTTGTTTAAAAGAAGCAAGAAAACGTGGAGCCATTATTATATTGACCAATGTAAATTGTAAAGAGATACGTGAAATGTATATTTCAGGTGGTTTTTTTATAAAGGATATAAAAAGGGTTAGTACTATTGCTGGGAACGCAACAAAAAGAGGTGTTATAACAGAATTGCTAATAACATCATACGAAGTAAAAGAATGGATGGGGAATACATATGATTAGAATTGCACTAATGAGCGATATTCATTTCGGAAAATTTTCGAGAACATCAGAGTTTTCAGTGCCAGGGGAAGTGATACAAGATGAAAATAGAGGCGCTGTATCTTTACAAGATGGATTAATAAGAATATTAAAGGATATGGCGGTTGAGTATATATTTATTGCAGGTGATTTAACTTCTGTTGCAAGCCCCCAAGAGTTTCATTATTGTGAAGAAAAGATAATTTCTATTGCTGACAAAATTAGTGTACCCCATGATCATATTTTGTGTTGCCTTGGAAATCATGATATAGATCGTAACGTAACTAAAATCAGTGATTTAGCTATAAAAGAAGCCAAGTCGGAAGAAGTGGCAAAAGTGATTAAACAGAAATATAATCTAATTGCGGCAAGCTGTGCAAATAGCAATCTTGAAAAATTATCTTTATCAAAGGAAAATTCTGGACCTATTCCATTTACAGGAGTGTATGAGGAAGAAAGATTTATTGTATTTGTTTTGAATTCAGGATGGCAGTGTGCGCATGATCAAGATTATCCACATGGAAAACTTACTTTTGAACAATTAAACTGGTTAAGTGAAATGACAACAAAATATAGAGAAGATACAAGAATTAAAATTGTTTTAGTTCATCATCATCCGTTTAAATATACATATCCACTTCCGACGCAAGATATTTCGGAAATTGAGGAAGGAAGTGAGTTTATGGACATAATAAATGCAAAAGGAATTGATATAGTTATTCATGGGCATAGGCATCATCCAATTGCTAAAACAATACAGATTGGTTCGGGAACAAAGCCTATTACATTAATATGTGCAGGTAGTCTTTCTGTTAATTCTTCTCATCGAAATAATGGAGAGATTCCGAATACGATGCACATATTAGAAATCGATGAAAATGAGAAAAAATTTGTTTTGTATAATTATAAATATACTGGATCCGAAGGTTGGAAAGAATTAGAGTTTTGCAATGAAACACCTTTAGATTATAAAATGAAGTTGGGAAAGATATTTACAAAAGAACAAATTGATGAGGCGGTTTTAAAATTACCTACAGATGAAGCAACACCAATATCGTGGGAAATGGTAGATGAAAGCCTTCAATATATCACGTATAAAGAATTAAACAGCAAGTTGCAAAGCTTGCTTTCGTCAAAGTATAAAATAATAGGAGCATTCCCTAAGGAAGTGATCTTTTTGAAAAAGGAGGCTGAGAAATGATAAGATTATCAGATAATATTAAAAATTATACGGGATCAAATCCGTTTAGTGATAATCAAGCTCGTAATTTTTCTGATATAAAGGTAATTAGTGAGTTTTATCCAATTTCTAAATTTTGGACATTATTTAATGATCAACATGAGATTTTATTGGGAACACGTGGAAGTGGAAAGACTTTTTTGTTGAAAATGATGCGTTATTCTATGCTGAAAAAAATTGAGGATCCTAAAGCCCAAAAATTAGTTGCAGATAAAGAGTTTATTGCAATATATGTACCTATGCATCTAGAATTTGTTGCACCGTTTAATGATCCAAACTTATCAGAGGATGAGCAAATTACTTTTTTTCAGTTCGGATTCAATTGCAAATTAGCAGAAGCCTTAATTACTGAATTGAACTCTATATTAGATGATATACAGGAACCAGTGGAACGTGCAAAAAAAATGGTAGCTCTAGTTGAATACCTGGACAGGATATGGTTTGGAGATCAAAAAACGGAAATATATGATTTTTGTGCGTTATCCAATAAAATAATCGAAATGTATTATAGCGTTGATTGGAACGATGCAGATTTAAGTAAGCTTCCCGCTGTTTTTAAAAGACAAATATGTGCTCCATTATTAGCAACTAAGTTAGTTATAAAGCAATTATTAAATTTGGAACGGGATCCTACATGGATAGTATGCATTGATGAAGCGGAGTTTTTGAATATGACATTGCAAAGGTGCATCAATAATGTTTTTAGATCTGATTCAAATAGAATTGCATTAAAGGTTGCAACACTGCCTTATTATCATAAAACGTTGGAAACTTTAGTTCCTAATGTTTCTGTGGCAGATGGAAATGATTTTTCGTTTCGTGTTGTTGATTTAGATTGTAATAGTGAAGATTTTATTGCGTTAACAAATAAACTATGCTCACATAGATTAAAGAAGATGGTTAAAGATGAACTTGATTGCCCAGATTTAGAATCTTTTTTGGGAAAAGTTGGGAATGATGATCAGATTGATTATTATAGACAAGAGCTGGGCGATGAAGAAGCGAAAAGAGAAATTATTGAAAAAAAAATTGTTGAGAATTTTGCGCCTAAAAGAAAGGAAAGTGCTATTAAGTATAAAAATACGAGAAAAGCAATTTATGATAAATATGCCCCTATTTTATTTATTAGAGAGATGTATAATTTGACAAGAAAAGGACATTATAAACCAGGGTGGTATGCTGGGGCTACCAATATACGTAAATTATCACAAGGTAATCCAAGAATATACATACAAATTATGAATGATTTATTTGAAAAGGCAAGAAGAACCACCCTGTCAGCGAAAGCGCAACATGAAGTGGTTATGAATTTTGCAAAGAAATTTTGTGAAGAAACTCAAGCGTTAGAGGGAAGAGGACCTGTTATTTATAAGGAACTAGAAAAGATTTCAAATTATTTGCATGAAAAGGTTCATAATGAGTATTTGAGAACAACAGGAACTGCATTTATTTTGGAGTATCAAACAAGTAATAATTATGAAGAATGTAAAGAATGGCTTGAATTAGCAATTGCGTATTCTCGAGTTGTTGTTGATGATGAGGTTAAAATTTGTGGCATAAAAGAAAATACTAAATTTAATTTATCTAATATTTATGCTATGGCATATTGGTTGCCAATGCGTAGTGATAGTCCAGAAAAAATATTAATTTCACAAAATGAAACTAATTTCTATATTGTAAAAAGAAAGAAAACAATGAAACAAGAATGGAAACAATTATCCTTATTTGATGAGGTGTCAGATGATTAAATTTATAAATCAAGAATTTGATAAAAGGTGCTTAAATAAAAACGATATATTTATTTGTACATTTGGATATGAAAGTCGTTCGATGGCATTGTATAAGAAGGTCAAATCAGTTATTTCAACAAGCAATATACTCGCATTTGTTTTTGATGATTATAAAAAATATGATTACATAGCAAATCAAATAGATGAAGTTATTAATCAAAAAGAAATAAATATAGAGAAGGTTAAATATGAAAGTGCTATAGAGGTATGTAATAATATAAAAAAGATGATTCAATCTAAAACGCAGGGGGAAGAAGCTATTACAGTTCATATTGACTATTCTTCTATGCCGCGTAAGTGGTATTGTCGATTACCGCTATTATTAAGGAGTAATTTGAGAGAAAACGATAAAGTATTTTTTTGGTATGTAACAGGAACGTATCCCGTAAATTATGAAGCATATCCGAGTGCTGGAATTGATTCATTTTCTGTGTTGGGTAAACCGTCGTTACGTATTGGAACAAAACGAATGCATGTTGTTGGGCTAAGCTATGATGCAGTAAGGACGAGTGCAATGATTTCTATTTTGGATCCAGATTCATACATAACATGTAGTGCTTATAATAGGGACAACAAGGAAATAAGTGATAATGTTCGTTTGGTAAATGAACAGGTGATTTCTAGGGCTAATATGGAGATCTCTCTTCAGATTGATGATTTTTCTTTTATGATTTCTAAATTATGTGAGTTAGCAAATGAATTTTTGCCATTGGGGGATGTAATTTTAGTTCCGGATGGCCCTAAACCTTTAATATTTGCAATGTCTATGGTTCCTTTATTATTACAAAAACCTGGGGTTACTTGTTTACATGTATCAAGGAATAAGGAGTATTATAATGCAGTTAACGTAGACCCTACGGACAAAATATATGGATTTTCTGTTATGGAATAAAGGGCATTATAGCAATACTATGGCATGTTACAGAACGAGGGCAACATAGTAAGAATGCACGTAGATGATCACTGAATGATCATTTAATGTAAAAATTAAGAAGGAAAAGTTTATGCAAGTTGTGTATATAGGGATGATTGAGTGTTTTCAAAAATGTATTCTACAAGTAAAAGATAGGGGGATATGAGGTGCCCCTGTCTAAAATATACCCCATAAAGTGGTGATATGTACCCAGAATTCTGGACACATATTTATGAACTAGGTTGAACACATGGATGCTATCCTGTATTGTACAGGTGGCGAGTCTGTGAAAGTTTTTCTGTAAATAGGATTTTGAGGTCTTCTATGATAAAATATAAAATCATAGGAGGCCTTATTTTATGGCAAGAGAAAAGAAACCAGTACACAAAGTACAAATGACCGAAGGAAAAAGAAATATCATTTGTCAGCTCCTTGAAGAGTATGACATTGAATCTGCGCAGGACATTCAAGATGCCTTGAAAGATCTGCTTGGCGGAACCATCAAAGAAATGATGGAAGCTGAAATGGACGATCATCTTGGATACTCCAAGTCTGAACGCTCAGACAGCGACGACTACCGTAACGGCTATAAGACCAAACGGGTAAACAGTAGTTACGGAAGTATGGAAATCGAAGTTCCACAGGATCGTAAATCTATCTTTGCGCCACAAGTGGTAAAGAAACGTCAAAAAGACATTTCAGACATTGATCAAAAGATTATTTCAATGTATGCCAAAGGTATGACTACCGGGCAAATATCAGATACACTGGAGGATATCTATGGATTTGAAGCGTCAGAAGGCTTTATTTCAGATGTAACCGACAAAATCATGCCACAGATTGAAGATTGGCAGAACCGACCGCTTTCAGAAGTTTATCCGGTTCTTTACATTGATGCAATCCACTATTCTGTCCGCGACAATGGCGTTATCCGAAAACTAGCAGCCTATGTTATCCTGGGAATCAATCAGGATGGTTACAAGGAAGTTTTAACCATTGAAGTAGGGGAAAACGAAAGTTCAAAATATTGGCTTTCTGTTTTGAATGGTCTGAAAAATCGTGGGGTTAAGGATATTTTGATCATTTGTGCAGATGGACTGACAGGCATTAAAGAAGCAATCGCTGCCGCCTATCCTAAAACAGAGTATCAGCGGTGCATTGTTCATCAGGTCAGAAATACCATGAAATATGTTGCATACAAAGACCGTAAGCCGTTCTGCGCAGACCTAAAAAACATTTATCAGGCTCCAACCGAAGAAAAAGCATTGGATGCATTGGAACGGGTCACAAAAAAATGGAGCGAAAAGTATACGAATTCCATGAAGAACTGGAAACAAAACTGGGATGCTATTTCGCCAATTTTTAAGTTTTCTGCAGAGGTCAGAAAGGTTATATATACAACAAATGCCATCGAAAGCCTGAATGCTACCTACCGCAAACTTAATCGGCAGAGAAGTGTCTTTCCTAGCGATACTGCATTGTTAAAGGCCTTATATCTGTCCACTTTTGAGGCAACCAAGAAATGGACGATGCCGCTTCGAAACTGGGGACAGGTTTATGGCGAGTTGAGTATCATGTACGAAGGACGACTGCCCGAATAAAAAATTTAAAGCTTGTTTTACAGGCGGAAATTTTCGCCTGCTCTTGACATGCTCGAATCAATACTGTTATATATAAAGCAAGGGCTGAATGCTCATTTGAGAGCCTTCAGCTCAATCATTATCATAGAAGATCACATTTACAGACTTTTATTCACACACTCATGGAACTGGCGAAGTTATCCCCTAATGAATACTACAACTATATAGTAACAGGGATATATCCTCTAAATGGACTAATCCCTTCAATACAAATGGATAATGAAGAAGGTAACTGAATAAAACGATACAGGTATCTACTGGCGGATATTAGAAATCCCTTCTTCTTAAAATGTCCTTGACAAGGGGTACACTTTAGTCTTTTACGAGACGACTTAGTTTATTTCCTGTTCTAGATCATTAAAAACATCAGCATTAAAGAAATCACCCAATGTCATATCAAGACCATCACAAAATTTCTTGATGGTCGTAATGGAAATATCTCTGCGTTTTTCATCCATCATACTATATGCCGTGGATGGTGTTACGCCGGATCTGGTAGCCAGTTCGTTATATTTTATATTGCGTTCCTTGCAAATCTCTTTGAATCTTAATACAACAGCATCTTTAACAGTCATTTTATATACTCCTATATCTCATAAAAGATAGTATAAGTGTATAAATTTACACGCACATGCGTATACGCACTTGCGTAATATATAAAAAGTATTTATAATTTATTTCTGTGTTTACATTGCCTGCTTTATATTTGGAGTTGAAGATATAAAGGAGGTTTTGCATGAAAAAATATGGCTATGTGCGTGTATCCTCAAAGGATCAAAATCTAAATCGACAACTCGATGCATTTTCAGAATTAGGTCTGGAGTCCAAGTACATTTACATTGATAAAATGTCTGGAAAAGATTTTAAGAGACCAAATTATAAAAAGATGGTTTCAAAGCTTAGGGCTGGAGACACCGTTGTGGTTATGAGTATTGACCGATTGGGAAGAAATTATGATGAGATATTGGAACAATGGAGGATGCTTACAAAAGAAAAACGTGTAGATATTGAAGTAATTGATATGCCCCTGCTCAACACAAATTATGAAAGAGATGGGCTTACAGGCGTCTTTATCTCAGATTTGGTTTTGCAGATACTTGCTTATGTTGCGGAAACGGAACGTTCGTTTATTAAGCAGAGACAAGCAGAAGGTATTGTGTCGGCAAAAGCCAGAGGTGTGAAGTTTGGCATTTCAAAAATTGAATTGCCGGAAGAAAAGCTTGAGGAATTTATCAGGCTATGGCAACAAGGAGAAATCACAATCAGGCAGGCAGCCAGTGAGTTAGGAATCAGTTCATCAACATTTTATAGAAGATGTAAGGAAATGCAGAATGATATGGAAAAATGTTGCAAAAGGTAGACAATGTGAAACACATAATTGGTTATGAAATAAGCTCGTAAATCAAAGATTTATGGAGCTTTTTTTATTATATATGAGTTGTTTCAAAAAGTCTACTTTGTGAAACAGTATGAAATAAAGAGGAGGAGAGGTGATAACTATGCCAATTGCACAAGTAATTAAGTATGAAGGAGATAACAGTACTTTTGTATGGAAACATCCGGCAGAGGATTTTAATACAAATTCACAATTGATAGTTCATGAATCCCAAGAAGCAATCTTTTTTATGAATGGGCAACCGCTAGATTTGTTTGGGTCGGGAAGATATACATTAGAGACTCAGAATATGCCAATCTTAAATAAGATAATCAATTTACCAACAGGTGGTGTATCAGCGTTTCATTGCGAGGTTTACTTTATTAATAAAGTAGATCAGATGGCAATTCCGTGGGGAACTGATAGCAAGATACAATATATAGAGCCGACTTATGGTTTCCCGATTTCGATAGGTGCTGGAGGAGAGATGAGCCTTAAAGTTTTAGATTCTAAGCAGCTCTTGCTAAGGCTTGTAGGGACAGAAAGAGAATTAAATAGAGATACGTTAGTAACTTATTTTAGGGCTTTTTTAATGGCGAGAGTTAAGACTTACATAGCACAAATAATTAAATCGGAGAAAATCAATATCTTTGAAATCGATGAAAAATTATTAGAATTTTCTGACGAGTTAAAAGCAAAGTTAGATGCAGATTTTAGAGAATATGGAATTAGCCTTGAAAAGTTTTTTGTGACAAGGATAGTAAAACCAGACGGAAATCCACAATATGAAAATTTTAAGCAATTATATTATCGGCAATATGCAGATGTGGCAGATGCAAAGATTCGACAGCAAGTAGGTGTTATTGATCAACAGACAGTTGCACAAAAGATGGTGATAGAATCTCAGGGAATTGCGCAAAAACGAAATATAGAGGGCTATTCCTATCAACAGGAGCGGGGGTTTGATGTCGCAGAAAAGCTTGCTTCGAATGAAGGAGCAGGGAATATTAGTAGTGCAGGATTAGGTTTGGGTATGATGGCTGGAATCGGTGGTGCTGTTGGAAATACGATAGGTACTACTTTTTCAACTGCAATGGATGGAATGAATCAAACGCAGGCGAATCGTTATTGCGAAAATTGTGGCACGCAACTGATGGATGGAGCAGTATTTTGTGAGGAATGTGGAGCTCCTGTTCATGATTTCAAGGACAGATGTGTTAAATGTGGATACGAATTTCAGCGACAAGGGAAATTTTGCCCGAAATGTGGAAGTAAGCGGGAGGGATAAAGGTGAAGAAAAATTACGGAGTTGTCATATGGGGATTAATATTTGTTTGTACTATATTTCTAACTTTGATAATACCGGATTCCTATTCTCAAGAAATATGGATGGCTATTGTTTTTGACATTATGGCATTTGTGTGCCAATTGTTAGTTTGGTCAAAGAAAAGAAAAAATGCAAAGGATACATTTTATAGATATCCAGTGTTTGTTGCATCTAGTACATATTTAGTTTTGCAATTTTTGCTTTCGATTATAATAGCCATCTCCCAGGGGAATGTTTCGTTCAAAATAGAAATAATAATAGAATTTGTTTTGATGATATTAATGTGGGTAATCATAATCTGTATGGGAATGGCAAGTGAAAAAGTAGAAGGTCTTGATAGTAGACAGAAGGATCATCATAAAGAATTATAAAAACATATGAGGAGGATTTATTTTATGAAACAGATGGTATGTGAAATGTGTGGGGGAACAGACCTTGTCAAAAAGGATGGGGTATTTGTCTGCCAGACATGTGGTACAAAGTATTCTATTGAAGAAGCTCGAAAGATGATGATTGAAGGAAATGTTGATGTTTCTGGAAGTACTGTAAAAGTAGATGATTCTGATAAAATCGAGAATTATTTGATGATGGCTAAAAATGCTTATGATACAGGAAATCAAAAAGAGACAGAAAATTATTGTAATAAGATAATTGAAACAGAACCTGATAATTATCAGGCTTGGTTATTAAAAGGAAAAGCTGCTGGATGGCAATCAACATTAAGAAAGATACGTATTGAAGAAGCGGTTTCGGCGTTTAATAAGGCATTAGATAATGCTCCAGAAGAAAAATTAGAGGAGACAAAAAAAGAAATTGGGGCAGAAATCATAAAATTGTGTTTAGCACTGATGAAATTATGCTGTGATAATTTTGAAAAGAATCCATCTGAAGAAAATGCGAATGAAATAGAGCAATTTGCATTATTATCTCAAATGTATGCGCTTAAATTGGCTTCAAGATGCGGACAGGATTTAGAAGATTTCAAATCAAAAGTTGCAACATTAATTAATATTTCTTGTGTTGCCACATGGGAAAATATCGTCAAGAAGGAATACGAAAAAAATACGCACCCATCAAGATACGAGTTTGAAAGATATTCTAAGCGGTGTATATGCCTTATTGCATTGACGCAGATAGCAATTGATTTGTCGGATAAAGACAATAAAGAGGATGTGCATAGATATAAGAATATGATAACTTATACAACAGCGCTCATAAATGCGTGTTCGTATAAATATGATTCTTATGGCGGTTACCTCAAGGATTTAACGATTACAACAGAAGCAAAAAATAACTATATAAATAAAATAATGGGATATCATCAAAAAATAAAAGAAATTGATCCGACCTATGAAATTCCGCAAAGACCTACGGCTTCATCAGGAGGCTGTTATGTGGCAACTGCGGTATATGGTTCGTATGATTGCCCGGAGGTTTGGACGCTTCGAAGATATAGAGATAAAGATTTGGCGGCTACATGGCATGGTCGAGCATTTATTCATATATATTATGCTATTAGTCCAACTTTGGTAAAATGGTTTGGTCATACAGTATGGTTCAAAAAGATGTGGCGAGGAAAACTTGATCATATGGTGAATAAGTTACAGGATAAGGGATATGAAGATACGCCATATGAAGATAAAGAATGGTAGGTAATTAAATGACTGTAAAAGAATTATCTGATATAAGCGGCATTAATGAGAAAACTATAATAAAAAATTACAAAAAAATTCCGGGCATGCAATACCTTGATAATAAATGGATTTTGCCAGATGGCTCCAGATATCCATATAATTTAAGACGAAATCAATTAAAGAATATAGAAGATAGAGTATGTTGTTTATTAAAAGCTACGGCGGATTTCAAGTATGTTGACCATAAAATGTTAAAGATGCCTAAAGAGCCTTTTGACCGAGTGTTGAAAGATCTTGTTGAGTATGGTGTGTTAGAAGAAAATGAAAATGATAATATGTATGGAGCCAATCATTATGATATTACGTTAAAGTATTACGTTAAAGTATATTGAAATTAAACATAACAAAAAGAGGCAAAATGTCTTGCTCATCGCGGAATTTATTGGGAGCTTTTGTGGGACAGCATATTCCGCAATCAGCGATGTAGTATAATACAAATATCAAAGGCTTAAAGTTAGTTAAGGCACAGAAAATTAAATAAATGATAAACAATTTGAGTTAGTCAAACGCCCGGTTACAAATCGGGCGTTTTTGCTATTATGGGAAGCAAGTGGATTGGGGGAAAAGTTGTAAAAACGGGAAAATCCCCCAACCGGAAGCTAAAGGGAAGCAAGCGAGTTTTGGGAAAAGCTGAAAAACCGGCAAAATCCCCCAACCGGAAGCTATCAAGAAGCAAGTTAGTTTGGGGAAAAGCTGAAAAACCGGAAGAATCCCCCAACCGGAAGCTATAGAGAAGCAAGTAGGTTGGGGGAAAAGCTGGAAAATCGGAAGAATCCCCCAACCGGAAGCTAACAAGAAGCAAGTTAGTTGGGGGAAAAGTCGTAAAACCGGAAGAATCCCCCAACCGGAAGCTAAAGGGAAGCAAGCGAGTTGAGGGAAAAGTTGTAAAACCGGGAAAATCCCCCAACCGGAAGCAGCAGGGAAGCAAGTGGATTGGGGGAAAAGTTGTAAAATCGAGAAAATCCCCCAACCGGAAGCAGCAGGGAAGCAAGTTCATTGGGGAGAATACGTAAAACTAGCCACAAAGCCCCAATTGGCTTCGGGCGTGGCGAGGACAGCGGGGCTTTTCGCGGATCATGCACAGCTTTCTGTGTGGGATGATGGATTCTGTGCAGGGACATTTGCGACAGTCGGTACTTAATGAGCGCGTGCGCGAATTTAGTACCGCTACTCGGAGCAACTAAGCGGAAGCGGTCCCGGAACAGAACCATCACCCCACAGAAAGCGTCCGTGTCGAATATCCCCGCTGTCAGGGGAAAATCTCTTGTATAATATGCAGAAACCGCATATAATAATAACCAAGTATGCAAACAAAGACTTAAGAGACGAAAACAATTACGTTGTAATATGAGAGACGAGGTGAATCGATTATGTCATATGTAGAATACGAAAAAGCACAGAAATTAGGACTAAAAGCATTTAAAAATGCGGTTTCCAAGGGCGAGAATGAATACCTTCCGGTTTTGGATGAAATATTAGAGGGCGTGGATATCGTGGGCGAGATGTCACTGGGTATCGTTCAGATTCCACTTGACCGTATCGTTGGAACGAGCAATGTCGGAAGAACATACGCATTTGCGAACAACTTCATGCCACTGCTTGATTATAAGACAGAATTTGGTGCCAAATGGTCGGCACTGTGTGACAGCCAGATCGAAGAGGGAATTCGTGATCCGATCAAGGTTTACGAATATATGAATAAATTCTATGTCGTAGAGGGAAATAAGCGTGTATCCGTGATGAAATATTTTGATGCGGTTACAATCCCGGCACAGGTGACACGGAAGATTCCGAAGAAAACGGATGATCTGCAGGTGAAGATCTATTATGAATTCATGGATTTTTACAAGCTGACAGAGATCAACTATATCTGGTTTTCACAGGAAGGATGTTTCCGCCGTCTGTTGGAGCTGACGAGTCCAGATCCTGATGCGGAATGGACAGATGAGCAGAAGCTTGATTTTGGCTCTGCGAACCATCGGTTCTGTGTGTCATTCAAGGCACTTGGCGGCGATAAGCTGCCGCTGACCAACAGCGACACATTGCTGATCTTTATTGACATCTACGGATACGAAGCTGTAAAGAATATGACCGAAGCGGAGATGAAGGAGAAGATTAAGCTCCTGTGGGATGAGTTCCTGATTGAGTCCAAAGGCAGGGAAGTGGAACTGCATATGGAGCCGACGAAGCTCGGACGTAAGAAGCTGATGGATTATTTCCGAAGCTCGACACCGAAGAAGGTGATGGTAGCGTTCGTTTTCAACAAGGATCCACAGGAATCCGAATGGCTGTATGGACACGAGCTTGGACGATTATATTTGGATGAGCATTATCCGGATACGATCAAAACACTGAAGGTGCACAATATCGCATCCGAGGAAGAGGCGATATCGGCGATGGAGGACCTGATCGCGATGGGCGTGTCAATCATTTTCACAACGACACCACAGCTCATCAGTGCGAGCGTGAAGGTGGCGGTCAATCATCCGGAAGCCACGATTATGAACTGCTCACTGAACACGTCTCATAAGGTTATCAGCACCTATTACGCGAGACTTTATGAAGTGAAATTCCTCGCGGGCATGATCGCGGGTGCATTGTCAAAGAATGGAAAGATCGGCTATGTGGCGGACTATCCGATCGTCGGTATGACTGCGAACATCAATGCATTTGCGCTTGGTGCGCGCATGGTGAATCCATATGCGAAGGTCTATCTCGAATGGACGACCGTGAAGGGAAATACGCGGGAGAATGTACTTCGTGAATTCGAGGAAAATGGAATCGAATACATTTCCGATCAGGTTATGATCAAGCCGAATTCACATAACCGCCGGTATGGCTTATATCATATCGAAGGGGATGAAACAATCAACCTCGCATTCCCGCTATATCAGTGGGGCGAATTTTATGCGAAACTGATTGAGAGTGTGGTAAATGGTGCAATCAAGCAGGATGATGCTGTGAAGACAAAGGCAATCAATTATTGGTGGGGCCTTTCTGCAGAGGTCGTTGATATCATTTGTTCGAACAAGGTGCCTGAAGGCACGAAACAGTTAGTCGGAATTATCGGCAAACTGATCCGTGAGAACAGCTTCCATCCGTTCTATGGTGTGCTCCGGGCGCAGGATCATACGATCAAGAACGAGGACGAGGAGATCATGACACCGGAGGAGATCATGCTGATGAACTGGCTGGTGGATAACGTAGAGGGTGAGATTCCAGATGTCGAGGATATGAAGGATGAGGCGAAATCCATTGTCGAGCAGAAGGGTGTCAAGGATGAGGCGAAAGCAGATGCCGAACAAAAAGAGGTAAAGGACGAGGACTAAGATAAATGAAGATTTTGTTACTTGCAGACGAAGAGTCCAAGTATTATTGGGATTATTTTGAGAAAAGTAAATTAGAGGGGATCGATCTGATTATTTCCTGTGGCGATCTGGCTCCGCAGTTCCTGTCTTTCATGGCGACATTTGCGAAGGTGCCAATTCTATATGTGCATGGCAACCATGATTCCTGTTATGATGAGACACCGCCGGATGGGTGTATCTGTATCGACGATGATGTATATGTGTACAATGGTGTCCGGATTGCGGGGCTTGGAGGAAGCATGTGCTATAATTTCGGAACTTATCAGTTTACCGAGAACGAGATGAAGAAACGTGTGCGTAAGCTGCGGAAGAAGATTAAGAAGGCGGGAGGACTGGATGTTTTGATCACACATTCGCCGGCATTTGAACTGAATGACAGCACGGATCTGCCACACACTGGCTTTCAGGCGTTTTATCAGATTTTGGATGAGTATGAGCCACTGTTGTTTGCACACGGACATGTGCATATCAATTATGGAAGAGATTTCAAACGGATTTCAGAATATAAGAATACAAAAGTTGTCAATGCGTTTGAAAAATACATCATAGAAATCTGAAAAAACTTGTAGGAAAGTAGTATTTTTGGTATAATTCTAACATATGTGTAAAAAATGACACAGATTAACAGAGATTAGGGAGAGGGATACGATGCAGAATAGATATGATAAGTGCCCGAATTGTATGCAAGCCCTTGGACAGGGAGAAGATGTCTGTCCATATTGCGGGTTCGATGTGAGTGGCTATGAAGAAAAGCCAAACTGCTTGCGTCCGTTTACAGTTTTACAGGGGAAATATATGATCGGCCGTGTGATTGGCATGGGCGGTTTTGGAATTACATACATTGGCTGGGATTTGAATCTGCAGACGTATATCGCGATCAAGGAGTATTATCCGGAAAGCTTTGCACAGAGAGATGCGATGACGACAACGATCGTATCAACACTGGATAGTAAGAAAGAAATATATGACAAGGGTTTAAAACGATATGTAGAAGAGGCACGGAATCTCTCGAAGTTCTATCAGTTACAGGGTATCGTATCCGTGAAGGATTTCTTCTATGAAAATGGCACCGGATATATCGTTATGGAATATATCAATGGTGTGGATCTGAAGCATTATCTTAAGGGCATGGGCGGAAAGCTGGATGAAGCGACCGTACTTGCTTTGATGAAACCGGTATTTGAATCTCTGTATGAAGTACATAAAAATGGATTGGTACACCGGGATATCAGCCCGGATAATATCATGGTTGATAACGAAGGCAAGATCAAGCTGATTGATTTTGGTTCGGTACGCGGACAGTCCGCAGAGACTGACAAGACCTATACTGTGATTTTAAAGCATGGTTACGCACCACCAGAGCAGTATTATGCGAAGGGAAAACAGGGACCTTGGACGGATATCTACAGTCTCTGTGCGACGATGTATAAGATGCTCACCGGTGAGGTTCCACCAAACGGCGTGGAACGTATGGAGGAGGACACTTATGTAGATCCTTCGAAGAAAGGCATCTCCGTATCCGAGCGGACAGAGACAGTGCTTCGAAAAGGACTTGCGGTAAAGGCACCGGAACGTTATCAGGATATTGGACAGTTGCTCACAGATCTGTATGGAAGTGGACCGGTTACAGCGGGCAATGCAATGCCGCAGGCAAATCCATATACCGCATCTGGAAACGGAAATAGTTCGATGTCTGCATCGATGCAGTCGATGCATCTGGCACCGGGACAGAACGATACCGCATCTGGAAAAAATAAAAAGAAGATTGGGTTGATCGCAGGGATTGCGGCAGCAGTTGTGGCACTGATTGTAGGGTTGGTTCTGATCCTAGGCGGAGGAAAGAAAAAAGATAACGATGCAACGACGACAGAACAGCCGGCTGAGACAACAGAAGCAGCCAGTGCGACAGATGCGACGACAGAGAACACAACGGAAGCGACGACGGAGACAGATGTAAGTGGTGTAGGCGACTATGTATGGCCGACGGAACTGTCTGATTCATGGAGAGATTATACTGCGAACATCGATGGTACGATCTACCAGTTTCCACTTCCATATTCAGAGTGGAAATCAAAGGGCTGGCAGACAGACAGCGCGACTGTGAAGGTGGCATCGGGTGACTGGGATTATATCACAAGTTATACGGATCGTGCACAGCTGACGGTGATCGTAGCCAATCCGGGTGTCAATGAGGCGGAGATCAATGACTGTTATGTTGTTGGATTCTCATTTAGCTCCAAATCCGGAAAATATAAAGATGACTTTACAATCGAGTTAGCAAATGGAATCAAGCTGTTTGAATCGACAGAGAGTGATATCAAGACTGCATATGGTGCACCGGAATACCGGAGTGAAAATGAGTATTCTGATGGAAGCGGAACTTATGTATCCATTGATTATGCAGGAGATGACGAGAAAGATGGTATGGATTTTGATGTGACACCGGAGAAAAATCTGATCTCCATCCGGTTGATCAATTCCAAAATGCCAGAGGGCGCAACTTCGGTTGCAGATCTGAGTATGGATGCACCGGCAATCAACGATCAGTATGTGGCACCGGGTGGTGCAAGTGCTGACCGATTTGATGGTATTATTACAATTGGAGACAAAAATTATGTACTTCCGGTTCCATTTACGGAACTGGAGAAAGACGGATGGACACTGGATACTTCCGTTTCCGACTATATCGGTGGTAAGAACTACGAGAGCACTTACATGGAGAAAAACGGCGAGAAGCTCAGCATCAAGCTGGAGAACTTCACCGGCAATGCCATTCTGCCAAAGTATGGATATATCTCTGAAATCGGAGTAGAAGCGGATTATTATACAAGTAACATCACGTTCCCAGGCGGTATTTCGATGGGCGATGATGGAAGTAAGATTGAGTCGGTGTATGGCGATCTGGGCGATGATTTCTCTAAGGACGAATATACATATTTCATTTCCTACTATGTATATTACTATGAGGGCGATCATTATATCAGCATAAGTGCATATGCGGATCCGGATACAGGAAAGATAACAGACTACACTTTTACTATGAGCAAAGAGATCGAATAAGATAGGAGTTGAGGTTATGTCAGATTTGAAATTTGACCAGATACTAGATGAATATGTACGTTTTTGTAATGACTCCGGAAAGATTGACTTAAATCTCTACGAAGAGTACAACGTAAAGCGGGGACTTCGAGACTCCAACGGACGAGGCGTACTGACCGGACTTACAGAAGTGTCCGACGTTATGGGATTTAGCGTTGTGGATGGACACCGTGTGCCAATTCCTGGAGAGCTTTATTTCCAAGGATATGAAGTACAGCAGCTCGTACAGGGCTTCCGCAACAGCCAGTATGGTTTTGAAGAGACGACATATCTGCTTTTGTTTGGTGATCTGCCAAGTCAGGAACAGCTTGACTGTTTCAAGGAGGTGCTTGGTGAGCTTCGCCAGCTGCCAGAGAGCTTCAACCGTGACGTTATCATGAAGGCACCGAGCCGTGACATGATGAATGTCCTGCAGAAGTGTGTTCTGACCTTATATACTTACGATCCAGATCCGAACAATCTGGATATCAAAAATGTACTGATGCAGTGTCTGCAGCTGATCGCACAGTTTCCGGTTATGGCGGCGTACGGTTATCAGGCATACAGACACTATTATCTTGATAAGAGCTTAGTTATCCACAGACCGAAGAAAGAACTTTCAACCGCAGAGAACATCCTGCGTCTGCTTCGTACCGATGGTAAATACACCGCACTGGAAGCAAAGGTTCTGGATGTCTGTCTGGTTATCCATGCGGAGCATGGTGGTGGTAACAACTCAACCTTTACGACACATGTATTGACATCGACAGGAACGGATACGTATTCGACCGTCGCTGCTTCCCTTGGCTCTCTGAAGGGACCGAAGCATGGTGGCGCAAACATCAAGGTACAGCAGATGTTCGATGATATGAAGATGCATGTCAAGGATTGGGAGAACGAGGATGAGATTTCCGAGTATCTGCAGGGACTCCTTGACAAGAAGGGCTTCGACCATTCTGGACTGATCTATGGTATGGGACACGCGGTTTATAGTGAGTCCGATCCAAGAGCGGTAATCCTGAAGAAGTATGCGAAGAAGCTTTCCGAGGAGAAAGGCTTGCAGGATGAGTTTGCACTGTATGACAGAGTTGAGCGTATCGCAGCGAAGCTGATCAGTGAGCATCGCCGTACATTCAAGACGGTTTGCGCGAATGTCGATTTCTACAGCGGATTTGTGTATACAATGTTGAAGCTGCCAATCGAGATCTTTACACCGATTTTTGCAATCTCCCGTATCTCCGGCTGGTCTGCACACCGGATCGAGGAGTTGGTAAATAAGGGCAAGATTATCCGTCCAGCGTACAAATTCGTTGGTCATCACAAAGAATATATTCCAATCGAGAAGCGTGATTGGTAAGAAAATTACGACAGTTTGCATGTACAAAATGTGCAAACTGTCTTTTTTTATCTGTATTTCATGACAAAAACGGGACTTTCATTCTTGCGTTGGAAAGTTGGGTGTGTTAGTATTGCTTGTATAAAATTAGGACGCAATGTATAAGAAAATAGACGAAAGGGACTAAAAGTATATGTGGGTAGCCGATCAGTGGAAAGAATATGAGATTATAGATTGTTCAAAGGGAGAAAAACTGGAACGATGGGGCGATTATATTTTGCTTCGCCCGGACCCGCAGGTGTTGTGGGATCTTCCAAGAAAGAACCCGGCATGGAAAAAGCTGAATGGACATTATCACCGCAGTAACAAGGGCGGTGGAGAATGGGAATTCTTCGATCTGCCGAAGCAGTGGAGCATCAATTACAAAGATCTGACCTTTCATTTGAAACCATTTACCTTCAAACATACTGGACTTTTCCCAGAGCAGGCGGTGAACTGGGACTGGTTTAGTGAGAAGATACGAAATGCAAACCGTGAGATCAAGGTGCTGAATCTGTTTGCCTATACCGGCGGTGCGACACTGGCAGCAACGAAGGCGGGCGCTAAGGTCACACATGTCGATGCATCAAAGGGTATGGTGACATGGGGCAAGGAAAATGCGGTGGCATCCGGACTTGAAGATGCACCAATCCGCTGGCTGGTTGATGATTGTGTGAAGTTCGTGGAGCGGGAGATCCGCCGTGGCAATCATTATGACGGCATCATCATGGACCCGCCATCTTATGGCAGAGGACCAAAGGGTGAGATCTGGAAGCTGGAGGAGAAAATCCATCCATTTATCGCACTGGCAAGTCAGCTTTTGTCGGATAATCCGTTATTCTTTTTAGTGAATTCATATACAACCGGACTGGCTCCGGCGGTGCTTACTTATATGATTTCTACCGAGGTAGGAAAGAAATTCGGCGGACATGTGGAGTCGCAGGAGATTGGACTTCCGGTGAAAGAGACAGGACTGATCCTTCCTTGTGGCGCGTCAGGACGCTGGAGTGCAGAGTAGTTAGAATGTGATGTAAACAACCATTGTAACGATTCGTTGACATGTACTGTCAACATAGAGAGAAAGAAGGAAAAGACAGATTGCAGGAGACAGAGAAGACAATGGAAGAGAAAACAGAACAGGAAACGGTTCAGGAAACGACGTGTAGCGGACATGAACATGAACATGACAAACCGCGATATGGACGACAGAACAAATCTAAATCCATTTATATCACGAAGATCGCGATTGTTGTATTTACCCTGATCCTGCAGATCCTTTTCTGGGTATTTCTATATGGAATTGCCAAGAACTACATGTTTTACTGGAAAACGCTGGCGATTTTGATTTCGGCGACGGTTGTGCTATATATCGTCAATAAGCCAGAAAACCCCGCGTATAAGCTGACGTGGATTCTGCTTATGATGGTAACGCCGATCTTAGGCGGTGTGCTGTATATCGCGATTGCTGGTAACCGAACCCGTATGAAGTTTATCCGGGATGCGCAGAAGAATCATCTCGATACATTTCAGTATATGCCGAGTGATAAGAGCCGGCAGCGGGAGATCCGGAAGCTGAGTCAGAGTGCGAGTGTGCAGTCGACGTATATTTCCAAGACTGCAGGTTATCCGGTGTATAAGAATACCGTTGTGCGTTATTTCCCGCTTGGCGAGGATAATTTTGCGAAGCTTGTGGAAGAATTAAACAATGCAAATCATTTTATATTTATGGAGTATTTTATCATCAAGCAGGGCGAGATGTGGGATACGATCTTGGAAATCATGGAGCGGAAAGCAAAAGAGGGCGTGGATGTGCGTCTGATCTATGATGATTTTGGATGCTCTATGTGGATTCCTTCCCGATTCATCAAGGATATGAAGGAGAAGGGAATCAAGGTTGCAGCGTTTAACCCGATTGGTCCAGTCTTTAACTTGAGACAGAACAACCGTGACCACCGGAAGATTACGGTCATTGATGGTTATGTCGGATTTACCGGCGGTATCAATCTGGCGGATGAATATATCAACAAGAAATCACGGTTTGGACATTGGAAGGATACCGGTATCATGCTGAAGGGCGAGGCTGTCTGGAACCTGACGCTGATGTTCTTGCAGACATGGTTGATGCTGACCGGCGAGAAAGATGATTATTCGTCGTATTCACCAGAGAAATATCAGGATATGGCATTCTTCTCGGATGGATACATTCAGCCGTATGGCGACACGCCGGTGGATAATGAGATTGTCGGAGAGAATATCTATCTGAACATGATCAACAAGGCAAAGCATTATGTCTATATCACAACACCGTATCTGATTATTGATAATGAGATGGTGACAGCGTTGACACTTGCGGCAAAAAGCGGAATTGATGTGCGCATCATTACGCCGGGTATCCCGGATAAGAAGCTGGTGTATCTGGTAACCCAGTCATATTACTACCAGTTGATCGAAGCAGGAGTGCGGATCTTCCAGTATACGCCGGGCTTTATCCATGCGAAGACTGTCGTTGTGGACGATAAGGTGGCAACGGTCGGTACGATCAACTTCGATTACCGGAGTCTGTATCTGCATTTTGAGTGTGGTGTATGGATGTTTAATTGCAGCTCAATTTATGAGATCAAGGAAGATTATATGGACACACTGGCGAAGTGTGATGAAGTGACAAAGGAGAAGATCCGGGAGACGAGCCGCCTGAAATTGTTCGGACAGAGCCTGCTCCGGTTAGTAGCCCCGTTGATGTAGCTGTGAAGAAAGAAGGAACGTTATGCAGCAAAGAGGAAAAAAAGGAAATACCGACGATCTGCTTGCAGCAAGCTTCAAGGAGCTTCTGTGCAAGGCACCGATGGAGAAGATCACCATCAAGGATATCACAGACAAGGCAGGTGTGATCCGACCGACATTTTACAATCATTTTGCAGACAAATATGCACTGCTTGAATACATTGTACGGCATGATCTGCTCGAACCAATCAAGCCGCTCCTGTTAAACGATATGATACAGGAAGGTTTGACATTGCTTTTTTCAAGCATGCAGAATGAGCGCGCTTTTTATGAGCGGGCGGTGTGTATCGATGGACAGAACTCTTTTGAGAGTATTGCGCGTAGCGAAGTGTCGAAGCTTCTGTTAGAGATTATCGATCAGAAGAAACAGGGCAAAAGCCACAAATACACATGGCTTGATCGTCAGATTATTGCAGAATACTACGCGAACTCGATGTGCTATGTAGCGATTGCGTGGATTAAACGTGATTATATGATCTCGCCGAAGGATCTGTCAGAGGTTTACAAGTATCTGACAAAGTCTTCGATGATGGATGTCTTGAATGAGTTAGTATAGTCTATACATAAAATTTATGAATGTATAGCAAAATAAACACATTTAGATTTATGTATAGAAAACACAAACAAACAACTTGGATTGAATATTCAATATATTCAATCCTTTTTTTATTATAGGGGTGCAATGAAGATGAGAGAATAAAAAGAAGAAAGAAAGGTGGATGACTCGTGATTCATTTTGGTAAATGGGTAGTGAAACACAAAGTACTGATTCTGGTGATAGCAGTCCTGCTTTTGATTCCGTCAGCATTTGGATATTTTCACACTCGTGTAAACTACGACATTTTAAATTATCTTCCGGACGACATCGAGACGATGAAAGGTCAGGAGATCATGGTGGACGAATTTGGTACCGGTGCATTTTCCGTGTGCGTGGTAGAAGGTATGTCAGACAAAGACATATCTGCTATGCGTAAGGAAATGTGCAAGGTCGAGGGAGTCAAGGATGTTTTATGGTATGACTCCTTCATGGACTTGTCCGTTCCGATCGATTTACTTCCGGACAGCATCAAGGATGTATTTGTAAATAAGGATGCAGATTCGACAATCATGTTTGTCTTGTATCCGAATTCCATTTCTGCAGATGAGACAATGGAAGCGATCGAAAGCCTGCGTAAGGTTATGAACAAGCAGTGCTTCCTCTCAGGTATGTCTGCAGTCGTTACAGATACGAAGAACCTCTCCAACAAAGAAACACCGATCTATGTATTGATCGCGGTTATTCTTTCGACGATCGTTCTGGCGCTTGCGATGGATTCCGCTATCATCCCGGTTTTCTTCCTGTTGAGTATAGGTATGGCGATTGTTTATAACTTAGGTACGAACGTGATCAAGGGAGAAATCTCCTACGTGACACAGGCACTGGCGGCGGTTTTGCAGTTAGGCGTTACGATGGATTACTCGATCTTCCTGTGGCACAGCTACGAAGAGAAGCAGCAGGTATATCCGGGTGATAAGAACCGTGCGATGGCACATGCAATTTCCAACACGATTTCATCTGTTGTTGGTAGTTCCATCACAACCGTAGCCGGATTTATCGCACTTTGCTTCATGAGCTTCACACTTGGTATGGATCTTGGTGTGGTTATGGCAAAGGGTGTTGTATTTGGAGTTATCTGTTGTGTAACCGTATTGCCATCTATGGTTTTGATTTTCGACAAGGCAATCGAGAAGACAAAGCATAAGGTTATTTTGCCGGATCTCTCCAGAATATCGAAATGGGTAGTAAATCATTTCTACATATTTATTATCCTGTTCTTTATCCTGATTGGCCCAGCCATTTATGGATATACACATAATACCGTATATTATGATCTGGCAGGTACACTGCCGAAGAGCTTGGAGAGTATCACAGCGAACGACAAGCTGGAAGAACAGTATCACATGGGTGCAACTCACATGGTACTTTTAAATAAGGATACTTCAAGCAAAGATGTTGTGAAGATGACAAAAGAGATGGAACAGGTCGACGGTGTCAATGCGGTACTGAGTCTGGACAGCGTGATCGGAACGACGATTCCAAAGTCTATGCTTCCAAGTGATATCGTAGATGTATTTGAGAGTGGCGACTATAAGATGATGTTGATCATGTCCGAATATGCAGTTGCTTCGGATGAGGTCAATGCACAGTGTGATACATTAAAGAAGATTGTAAAGGAATATGATGAGACTGGTATGCTGATCGGTGAAGCACCTTGTACAAAGGATCTGATTGATATTACCGATGAGGATTTCAAGATGGTTAGTGCGGTATCCATCGGCGTGATCTTCATTATTATCGCAATCGTATTCAAGTCTATTACGCTTCCAATTATATTGGTATCCGTCATTGAGTTTGCGATTTTCATCAACATGGGTATTCCAACGTATACCAAGACGACACTTCCGTTTATCGCGTCAATCGTAATCGGAACGATACAGCTTGGTGCGACCGTTGACTATGCGATCCTGATGACGAACAAATATAAACGTGCGAGATATCATGGCGCAGAGAAGAAGGAAGCAGTGATCGAGGCAATGCAGGGTTCTGTACAGTCAATCGTTGTCAGTGCGTTGAGCTTCTTTGCAGCGACATTCGGTGTTGGCCTTTATTCAAACATTGATATGATCAGCTCTCTGTGTACATTGATGGCACGCGGTGCGTTAATCAGTATGGTAGTTGTTATTCTGTTGCTGCCAACGATGTTTATGATCTTCGATAAGGTCATCATTCATACAAGCGCAGGCTTCCGAAACAAAGAAAAACAGATCGAACAGTAATCAGGTTGGAAAGCATTTCGAAAGGAGAATACGTTATGAAGCGTTTAAATAAGAAAGAATGGAAGAAAACGACAAAGTATATCGCAGGTTCTGCCGGAGCTGTTTCACTGGCAGTGGCTTCCTGCGTAGCCGGAATCACAGGCAGTACAGATGTGACAAAGTATGACAAGGAATACCTTGCCGGAGATGATAAGGCAAGCGATACCGACGCAACGACAGTCATGAATACGGATGAGCTGGCAGATACGCTCGCTGAAAATGTAAATATGACAGAGAAGGATGTCGACAAGGACGAGACCGTTTATGTATTTGCTAAGGCAAATGGCGATGTCGATAACATCTTAGTCAATGAGACATTGAAGAACCGTGACAAGAGCGACAAGATTGAAGATACAACCGATCTGAAGGATATCGTAAATGTCAAGGGCGACGAGACATTTACACAGAACGGCAACAAGATCACATGGGATGCTGCCGGAAATGAGATCAGCTATCAGGGAACAACGGATAAGGAGCTTCCGGTCTCTGTGAAGGCAACTTATTATCTGGATGGAAATGAAATTTCTCCAGAAGACCTGGCAGGTAAGAGTGGTAAGGTAAAGATTCGTCTGGATTATACAAGCAACGAAACAGTAACGAAGGAAGTAAATGGCAAGGACGAGGATATCTCCGTACCATTCGTTGCAGTATCCGGCATGGTGCTTGGCGACAACTTCAAGAATATTCAGGTTACAAATGGTAAATACCTCGCACAGGGTGAGAGCAATATCGTTGTCGGTTATGCAATTCCTGGACTGGATGATGGCGTAAAGGATGCAGCCGCAGATCTGGATACAGAGATTCCGGAATATGTAGAGGTGAGTGCAGATGTGACAGACTTCTCACTGGATATGACAGTGACACTGCTTGTCAATGGCTCTGAGATGAATTTCTCCGGCGGCGTGGATCTGACAGACCTCGATAAGCTGACAGACAGCCTGAGCAGTGCTGGTGATCAGTTAGCAGATGGTTCTGGTGAGCTTTCCGATGGAGCAACACAGGTATCCGATGGCGCAGGTCCCGGTAGAACAGCCCACCAGATAGTAGTAACCGAGGCCCACA
>ERZ827478.578-NODE-578-length-34811-cov-49.124468_pt1 | contig 34811 bp, 33 predicted proteins | sample MGYA00519705_ERZ827478 | MGnify/ENA primary metagenome ERZ827478 (study PRJEB31778, sample SAMEA3449318) | human gut metagenome | biome: human gut; feature: human-associated habitat; material: faeces | place: United Kingdom | collected 2010/2012 ... | reverse complement strand
TAATTATCTAACATGATGAGGTCTATTTCTATCCACTATATTATTTGGCGCTTACGTTTAATATCAATATACTATCTAAAATTGGTAAATGAAAATAGACAGATTGGAATGAGGTTCATTCTAATCTGTCTTCTAGTTTGAGGTTATTTCTTCCAGTTTAATACTCTTACAATATTTTCACCTAGAATTTTATTTTGTATCTCTATATCATCAGTGGCTTTCTTGACTAAATCTATGGATAAAGTGAAATCTCCCCATGGTGCATCTGTACCCATCATAATTTTATTAGGATCAATTTCCTTTAATGCTTTCTTCAATGTGCTTAATTGAACACTTGCTGTATCAATATAAACATTCTTTCTTCGTTTAGCTACTCTAATAGCTGCATCAATCGCATCTGGTTCTCCAATATGTGCCATGATTAATGTAACGTTTGGGAATGTTTCTGCCATTTCATCAAATTTACCAGGCATATTGAACATATCAGATTGGCCATGGACAAGTACTGGTTTATTATACTTTTCACAAATCTTGAACAAAGGATCAACAATTTCATGTCTATCTAAAGCAAAACCATGTCTAACAGGATTGAGTTTTAATCCATATAATTTTAAGTCTCTAAAGCAACGTTCTAATTCTTCTTCTGCCTCCCATTCCCATGGATTAACAACAGCATATCCTATGATTCTATCAGGATACTTCTTTTGCATATCAGCAACATAATCATTATTAATTGTTTCTACCTGGGAAGTAACGACACATGCATCTACACCAGCTTTATCTAGCCATTCGATCATTTCTTCAGCAGTGAAGTTAATACCCTTTCTTTTGCCGATATGATTATGAGAATCAATAATCATAATGAGTTCCCTCCGTTCAATAGTTTCATTAAATTCAAGCTGTAAATGTTATTTAATTCGTTTTCATCTTTAACTATAGATTCAATCTTTTTCATTTCTAGTTCCATATCTCCAGTAGGAGTATCAGAACCAAAAATGAGTTGATCCGTTAAATTCTTTTTAACGAGATTTTGGATTCTGATTCCAAACATTGAAGATGTTTCAATATAAATGTTTTTATATTTCTTAGCAACATTGATAGCTGAGGTTGTTTCATACATCTGGCCTCCATGTGCCATAATCAGATTGACTTTTGGAAAAGTCATAGCCATTTCAGCAAACATATTTGGACTAGAATATACATTGGCACCACCAAAGATTAGGATAGGTTTATTATGTTTTTCACATATTTTAAATAAAGGATCTAACAAACTGTGATCATCTAATGCATAAGCATGTTTAACAGGGTGAAGTTTTAATCCATAGATTTCATCAGTTGAAAATGCTTTTTCTAGATCTTCTTCTGATGTAGTAGACCAAGGGTTAATCGTTACAAAGCCAAAGAGTCGATTGGGATATCGTTTTACTGATTCAATAACATAGTCATTATCTATCTGTTCGGAAAAGGAAAATACGACGGCTTTATCAATTCCTGCTTCATCCATACTTTTAATAAAATCATCTACACTAACACTTACACCCTTCTTTTTGCCAATATGATTATGTGCATCTATTTTCATTATTTACATCTCCATTCTCCAGGCTACTACCTGATTAAAGAAAATCATTTCTGCTAAATCTGTGATGTCTGCTAAAATATTAATTTTTATCTTATTATCATATACTTCTACTTTAGTTTTAGATGATGGTGTCAAAACAATTTGTTTTGTGATGTATGATTCACTCATGATCTCATTATATTTTTCTTCTGTATCATCTACTCCAATTAAACACAATAGTTTATTAGGGATTTCAACTAAATGTTCACCGTGTAAATATTCATTTTTTGAATAACATGCTGTCATTAATCCTATTCCTTCTCTTAGTAAGAGAGTAGAATTGATTGTATTAAACTTACTATTAATATCATAAATAAAGTCTACACAAGCAATGTTTTCAAATAGAGTTAATATAGAAGACTTATGCTTTAATAGTTCTTCATCAAAATCATTAAGTTTAATAAGTAATTCGTTATCTGTCTTTAATGAAAAGTGAGCTTCATCAAACAAATACTCCAGTAAATACTTAATAACAATCAAGGTATTCAAATAACTATTATGTGAAATATAGAATTCCTTGCTGGCATTCAGTAGGATACTATTCTTATAGTTAGTATATAAATAACCGTTTAGATTATTAGTAATAGTAATGAGTTCAAAAGAACAATTTCTACTCTTTAATTCCTCAATAGCATCCACAATTTCTTTTGAATTACCTGATTGTGAAATGATCACTAGTAAAGTATGTTCATCTACTAAATGCATATACTTGTTCTTAAATTCTGCTGCTTCGATTGAGAGAGTTAAGATATTACAGTGTTCTAATTGAGCTAATGCATACTGACTTGCATAGAGGGAACTGCCCATTCCTATTAAGAATAACTTAGTTATTCTATTAGTTTTAATACTTTCTTTTATACTGTTAAAAGAATCAAAATCATATTCTTCGCAATATTGGATACATTTTTCAATATCACTGTTTCTATTATTTAATTCGTTCATGAATTGTTTTTTGTCATGATCGAATTTTATCTTTTCTTCTGTATTCATATATTACCTCAAATACTAATCATTTTCTAATTGTTCTTCTTTTAATAGCTGTTTTTCATAGGCTTTTGCGAATGGATACCATACTAAGCCAACAATAATAAATAATACTAACTGCGCTACGACTGCTCTCCAGTCACCACCTGTTGCAAGGTATGGGTATAGTAAAGGTGGAGTTGTCCATGGGACTGAGATATAAGGTGCTGTCATAAGTCCTAGACGAATAAGAACAAATCCATACATCATACCAAATACTGTTGTACCAAATACATATGGTAAGAAGAATGTTGGGTTCATAACAACTGGTAAACCAAATACAACTGGTTCATTAATATTAAAAATACTTGGGATAAGAGACATTCTGCTGACTGATCTTAATCTCTTTGATTTAGAGAAGAGATAAATTAATACTAAAGGTAAAGTAATACCATTACCTGTAGGCATACCGAAGCAGAATACAAAAGGTTCTGTTAATACATGAGTAGGTTTCATACCAGCTGCTACTTGTTCTACGTTTAATGCAATATTAGCGACTAAGAAAGCATACATAACACCTTGTACTGTCATAGAACCACCATGAATTCCTACTGACCAGCATAACATTAAAACCAAACCAACTAATAATACTGCATACCATGTATCAGATAAGATAAGAATAGGACTTAAAATTGATTTTAAGAAACCATTTAAGTCAAAGCCAATAATAATTCTTAAAAACCAGAAGAATACAAATAATACTGTCATTGGTAAAATTGATGAAAAACTTGAAGCAATACCTGCAGGAACACCTGCCGGCATTTTGATACCGATGTTATGCTTATCACAAAAATGCATAACTTCAGCTACAATAATACCAATAACAAATGTAGTAAACATTCCAGAAGCACCAAATTCACCTACTGAAATAGTGTTAGTCTTTAAAACTAATGATGCGACTGTCAATAAAAAGCAAACTGAACTTACAATACCTACAGTTGTTTTATCTAAGCCATAAGTATCAGCTAATTCAGAACCAATACCAAATGCTAAAAATAAACTAATGAAACCAAATGTCATATTTGATAATGTGTTTAATGCATCATTGTAAGGTGCCATTACTTTTGCTAGAGATGCGATAGGCAGATTAGTGAGAATCATAGGGAATGATCCTACAATCAATAATGGGATTAAACGAATCAATGCATTTCTAATTGCAACCATATACTTGTTGTTACCAAACTTAATTAATGGGGGTGTGAGTTTGCTATCAACAAAGTTGGTCATTTTATCAAGAAAATTATTCATTTGTTCCACTCTCCTCTTATTAAGTAAACTATATTGTTATACTTTAACTATCTTGATTTTATCATTTTCGAATGAGGACATATTAAAATCAGGATTAGAATCAGTAATAATATAATCAATATCATTATAGTCAGCATATGAATAAAGTGTTTTTAATGAAAATTTAGAATGGTCAGTGACAACAAAAACTGTATTAGCCTGTCTAGCAATTGCTTGTTTTGTTAAGCCCTCTTCTAAATGAGGGAGTGATATGCCATATTCCGTATCAATTCCTTCTGCTCCCATAAAGGCTTTATCAAAATAGAACTTTCTTACAAAATCAATAGTAAGATCACCTATAAAGCCTATAGATTTCTCTCTATACTTTCCTGGTAACATATATAAATCAATATTTTCTGCCATGAATAAAGCATTGACTACTAGAATAGAACTTGTCATTACTGTTACCTTTTTGTTAGATTTAGCAAGTTCTTCAGCTATTTGAGCACATGTTGTTCCACAGTCTATATAGACTACTTCTCCATCATTAATATATTCAATAGCTTTTTGAGCTATACGTATCTTTTCTGCTATCATCTTGTCTTTTTTCAATATATAGCTTTCTTCTGAACCAACACTCTTATTTAAGTATACTGTTCCTTGTGATATCAATATAACGTCTTGGTCTTCAAATTTTTTTAAATCTCTTCTTATAGTCATTACTGAGACATTAAACTTTTTCGCGAGTTCGTCCAATGTCATAGATCCTTCTTTTAATAATTTTAAAATTTCAATCTTTCTTTCGCTAGCGTTCATTTATGTTCCTCCTTCAGTTATAGAATAGCACACAAGAATAACATATTCAACCATTATTTGTGTTATTTTATGTTATTTCTTCACATTGAAGTGCTTATATGTGCATATTTATATAATTTTAGTGTTATTTTGTAACATTAATAACAGTTTATAACATCTTCAATGTTATTATATCACAGATGTTGAGAGGTGGATATAATAGTAGATGAATACTTTTAATAATTGAGTATTCCGTTAATAGAAGACCACTCGCTACAATAGAAAAGTCCAATATAGCTTAAAAAAGCATAAACAATTTTAATTATTGTTATGCTTTCTCTATTATTAATATTTTATTTTAGAGTATTACTCACGTAACGATTTTTCATATAAAATAGTCAGATAAAAACTATTAATGATTCTATCTAGAATTACGTTAGCAATAGATCTTTCCTCTAATGATTATACCAATATTTGACAGCAACCAAGAGATTAAAATACTTAATGCAAGTATATTGGAATTTTTCTAGCGTAATTTATAGACTTATTTCACCATATTGAATGGACTTTCACCCCTTTAATATCCATTAGTTTTTGCCGTTACCTTTTAATTCTAGCTGTTTATAAAAGTCAACTCCTTTTTTTAATACACCAAAAATTTCACCTTTATTACCCCTAGCTTCAACGAAATGAGCAATTAGTAATTCATTTAATGCATTTTCCCATCTAGTCACTTCTTCTATTTTCTGTGAAGCAATAAATGATCTATCATTAACTTGAATATGTACACCAGATAGGTCCATCGTTTTTAATATAACATCATTATTAGCACAAGCAGTTGATAGTAGTTCAATTGCTTCATCACCAATATTATGATTAATACACTCGTTATTATTTATTTTAGAAATAAATTCATCACGCTTCTTCTCCCATCGAATATCAGAAATAGAAGTTAAGCTAAACTCTTGCACTATAGAATCTTTTAGTTGACCCAACCTTTCCTTAACATCAAGTGAATCTCCATCAAGCTTTATAGCGATTTTTGTAGGATCGATAGCACCTTTCACTTCCTTAAAATCAAAACCAGGAAGTAAAATTGTTGTATATCTTTTCTGTAAAACCCATGTTGCACCCATTTCATTTAAACAAGCAGGACTTTTGTAATAATTATTCGAAAGAACAAAGATAATATGAAGATCATACTCTTGAAATTGTTGTTTCAAGTAATCATAAATATCTTCATCTAACGGAATACCATAACCTGCTATTGAAGAACAAAAAAGTTGATCTCCTCTTATTCCTAAATCTTCTAATAATTCTACAATATCTGAAACATAATCTATATCGAGACTAGAATGACTTATAAATATTTTTGGGCTTTTAATTACTTCTTTGATTTTATCATTATCATTAACCACAGATTTGCTTTCTGTCGGATAATACTTATTAATGTTATTCTTAATAGCTAATAGACTTCCAGTTAACTCATTAAACGACTGTTCATCCTTTGAACCCTTAAACCCTGTATTTAAAATCGATAAAGTATTTCCTATATAATTATCTTTTGTTCGATCATAAACCTCATTAAGTTCAAATAATAATGCTTGTTTCCATTTAGAAAACTGCGGTCTATCTTGAATCTTTTTTATTTTTGTAAAATAAACACTATCGACAACATGGAAATGATCTTTGACCTCATCTATTTGCTTAATTAAATTTAATAAATCATCTTTCATAATCTTAACTCCTCTCAATCAATAACAGTCTACTAACAGTATATCAAAGTATTTCATGCCAAAAAAGAGAAAAAGAAATAGAATATATTATTTAAATACCCATATTCTGCAGATAACGATTCAAAAAAAAATATGGAGCAGAAGTATTCATGATATATCCTATCTGTCTATGACTGACAGTATATGATCTCTGGAAATATTTCTTGAAATGCAAAGAACAGGGTCGCATGATACAGATAAGTATTCCTGCCACTGTTCCTTTAAAAGAATATGATTATAACGCAGAAGTGGAAATCATCAATCCTGTGGCTGATACGGTGACAACTGCTACGTTTCAAGGAGCAGACGTTGACTGGTACATCAAGGCAGATGATATTGTCTTGAAGAACAAACAGGCTGGAAATAACCATGCTCCAAACAATTCGCAGCAGCAAGGAAAGAAGCAAGGAAAGAAATAATACTTCGATTGATTATAGTAAATGAAAAATGTATAATTATCCTTATTACTTATTCAAAAGAGGTGTTCTTATGGAGGAATTTATTCAATGGTGGAGTGTTAATGGTTTTAATGTAGTATCAATCATTTTTTCGGGAATAATTTCACTGATTATTTCTGCTGTATACTATCATAAGGGGAATAGAAATAATCTTCAAATGACAATGCTTTTTCCAATCGTACGTTTTTTAAACGAACAATATACTAGGAAGAATTATTGTTTATTAAATGAATTATCGCAGAATTATTGCAATAGATATTTGTCCAAATCAGAGAGAAGAGTTTTGGCAAATTTAGTATCTGCATATGAGGAAGTCAGTACCTATAATACAGTTAGTGTAAATGCTGATATTATCATGTCATATTTTGAATATCTCCTAAAAACAAATAAAATTGACCCTAAGCCTGTTCCTTGGGTAGTTGATGGCGAAACTGTAAGCTATGATTATCCACCAGACTGGTATCTCTTAAATAGTAATCTGGAAAATGTCTTTAAGCAATACGAACCAGAACTTCAAGCAACAGAATGTACAGAAGCAATAATATCTATTTTATCTCATTATTGTAAAGAGTATTACACAAGTGAGAAATTACCATATTTTGAGGATTATGATTTGGAAACAGTATTAGACAAGTCCAAAATCATGCAAAAATGGAATAATAAATTTGAATCGATGGAAAAAGCAAAAAAAGAATTTCTGGATTTAAAGATTATTAAGCAATTACAAAGTAAATAGCATTTTATGAGCAGTAAATCTATATGGTTTGCTGCTTTTTTCATGGAAGGAGGATTTTATATGCCACAATTCAATAAACATGGGAATCGTATTCGAGCCAGCGACAAATCGCTGGTTTTTCGCTTCTCTGCCGGTTCACTGCTTTTGCTGTTCCTTATTACGTTTATGCTACTGAACCTAAAAACAATCATCACTACTGATTGGAAAGCAATCACACTTTTTCAAGATGGCAGCGTCCATTTTTCGGTCACACCATATAGGATTGTCACAGTTATTATTGCAGCTCTGGTGTATGCAGTTACTGCTATGCTATACCGCAGATTCCAGTATGACAGGGTGAAGCATCTCTTTCACCGTCAAAAGCTGGCTCGCATGATACTTGAGAATGGCTGGTATGAATCAGAACCGACACAGGACAGCAGATTCTTCAAGGATTTACCAGCAACCAGCAAAAAAGAGAAAATCACCTATTTTCCTAAACTGTATTACCGTATGGATAACGGACTGTTGTATATCCGTACAGAAATCACATTAGGGAAATATCAAGACCAGCTCCTGCACTTGGAAAAGAAGCTGGAAACAGGCTTGTACTGTGAGCTGGTTTCAAAAGAGCTAAAGGACAGCTATATTGAATATGTGCTACTCTATGATACGATTGCATACTAGCCCCAGACGACTTCCACAGAGGAAATCAATACAGAAATGGAGGAATGACGACATAAACCATATCTTATTTGACTTCTTCCTGTTCTCACCTGGGGCAGGATTCGGAGTAGTTACTATGTGTCTTATACAGGCAGCAAAAGCCGCAGACAGTGAAATTGAAATGATGGAAAGGAAAAGAAATAATGAATTTCGGACAGAACTTATACAACTGGTTTTTAAGTAACGCACAGAGCTTGGTGCTTATGGCACTCGCTGTTATCGGTGTATATCTCGGTTTCAAGCGTGTGTTTTCCAAACTTATCGACTTTCTGGTGATTGCCTTAATCGCTGTCGGCTTGGTATTCAATGCCGCTGGCGTAAAAGACGTACTATTACAGTTATTTAATAAGATTATCGGAGCCTAATGCTCCTATAGTTCTAAAGTAAAAAACAAAAGATTGTATATCATCTATATTAGTGCTAAAATCATATGCAAATATTGATTTACTGGAGGAATTATTTAGTGGGAATAAACATTGGTGATGGCAACAAGATTGTTAATTCAAATATTGCAGAAAAGATAGAGAATACCAATCTTAAAGAAAAAAAGAGATTTTATGATAATCACCCGTGGATTTGTGGCATTTTGGTTTCTCTTTTTGTGGGTATAATTTTATTATTTTCTTTCTGGCAAAATATTATTACATGGATTGAGGGGTGGTTTTAATGGCTAAAAGTCAAATTATTAAAGACCTTGCAAACGGTAAGGCGGATACACAAACTGCATTGAAACGTACGAAGGTATTATTACAAGATTTAGAAAACGATGATTTGCTTGATTGGGTAAACTATGAAATAGAAGGTTATCCTGATGATGTAGAAATTCCTGATTATAGAGTAATTGGAGGACCACTATATGGAACTTATTTCAAAGGATCATTGGCAAATCATATAATATATAACCATGTTCCTTTACCACTTGGTAATTTGCCCGATGAAATTAAAGAAGATATTTTGACTATTAAAATCAGACAAGGTATCGAAGCATTAAAAGGTGTTATTGCAAAAAGTGAAAAAAATGATAATAGCAGATTGATCAAACAGATTCCTGCTGAATATTATCCATACATAGCACAGGCAAACAATGACCTCGGTATGATTATTACAACAGCTAGTGTTGAGCTTAATATGCCAAAAGTATTAAATATTTTTCCAAAAGTTGAAAGTAAATTGCTTGATATTCTATCATATTTGGAAAAACAATTCGGTAATTTAGATGATTTAGATATTGATATTGAAAGCAAAAGTGAAAAAGAATTGAATAATATTATAAATCATATCCATGTGCTAATATATAATGATAAAAGTGTTACTTTAGGAGATAACAACAAAATCAAAAACAGTAATATTGCTTCTTCCATTAAAGAAGATTAAAAGCACTAAGAATCAACGATTGTAATAAAAAGGCAGCAACTTTATTTAAAATGGACCCTGTAAAAAAGACACAATAAAAAAAGGCGGTTTCTGGAAATACTGAAAAGAGATATCGTATTCATTCAACAGTATTCTGCTCTCAGTTTGATGTTGCAGGATGGCACAGTAGGCTTGGTAGAGGTGCCTTAGCGGATGCACTAATGGAGAGTAAAGTATCAAAATCACAGACAATAAAAATCTTTGGTGATAAGTCAATGAGAAGCATATAAAAACAATCATGGCTGTACTACTATACAGTCAGGATTTTTTGGTGGTCAGGTTCATTGGAATGGTTGGTCAACCCAATCGAAATGAGTGATCAACTAAAGTGGAATAATCAGCTTGGAAATGGTATTAAGAGAAATTTCCTAGTCTATTAGCTGCAGGCACAGTCTCAGATTGAATTTTACGGCCATAATTTTTCGACTCCTTTCATAATATTAAAGACATTGTCTTCAAATATCATGATAGTACAAAAAGACCACCCATGAGGTGGTGCAGTTACCGATATAGGTGGTTTACTTTATGCGAATGGCGGTGCTGTTCCTTGCGAATAATCACTAACAGTCCACCACCTCACAGTAACGTTCATTCGTTCCTTCCTGTTTTACTATTATTCCAATATCCTTTATTATTTATTATTGCAAACTCATTATATCAGCAATATGTTCTGGAACATCAATTAAACCTAAACGATAAAAGATAGGATAAATATAAGAAATACCACGTATATCACCTATTTCTTTAGGTCTACTTATAATATTACCTTTTTTATTTAATGCTTTGTCTAATGCTATTACAATTGAACTCCAAGTAAGACTTTTACTCTTATCTCTACGATTAATTAATAGTTCTTTATTAAGTTTTCCATTTCTTCCTACCTTTAAAAGGTAAACCAGAATATGTAAAAAATGGATAGTTCTGGAATGCAATAATAGCATTCCATAAGAGATCAGTATTCACTCCTTTCTGCAGTCTCTCTACAGCTTCTTTACGTTCTCTACTTTCTTTTATATTGTTCATTTCTGCTTTAGCCATTATTTACCTTCCCCCCCTTAGTCTTTATATCTTCAATATAATCATGTAATAAATAATATTGTTTCTGTTTTAATCCATTTTATATGATTATTAAAAAGACGGCAATAAAAGTACAAGATTATACGTGAGCCTCTATGGAGATAATTAATCGTACTCTTGCAGTACTATCAACTAGAATGATAGACAAAGGTTACTGCATTAGGTTCTAGAGTAAAACACTATTTTCTGTAACCAAAAATGGAGACAAAAGATGCTTTGCAAGAAAGCTCTCCATCAATTAATAAAACAATCCCCAATCTATAATTCTACTTTAAATAACATTGATTCTATGCAAAGAAGTAAACATCAGTATATTCTTCTATTTTAATTGACATACAAAATAAACTTTGATAAACTATGACTGTTTTAAAAGTAAGTAATATTTATTATATTTGTGATTATAAATAACATTTAGGGAGGAAATAAGATGAAGAAAATCTCTTATTCAAAGATGGCAGACGTTGTTTCTGCTAAAAGAAAAGAAAAGAAGTTAACACAGGCTCAGCTAGCTGATATGACTGGTATCCATAGAGCAATGCTTAGTAGATTAGAAGGACAGGATTATATTCCTTCTATTGAACAGTTACAGTCATTAGCTGAAGTATTAGATTTTGAAGTAACAGACTTATTCGAAGAAGAAAAGAAAGAAACTAGTAAACCTGTAGTAAATAAGAAATACAATATTGCAGTAGCTGGTACTGGATATGTAGGTTTATCTATTGCAACTCTTCTTTCTCAGCATCACCATGTAACATCTGTTGATATTATTCCTAGTAAAGTAGAACTCATCAACAATAAGAAGTCTCCTATCCAGGATGATTATATTGAAAAATATTTAGCTGAAAAAGAACTAGACTTAACTGCTACATTAGATGGTGAAGAAGCATATAAGAATGCTGATTATGTTGTTATTGCAGCACCTACTAACTATGATAGTAAGAAGAACTTCTTTGACTGTTCTGCAGTAGAAGCAGTTATTGAATTAGTATTAAAGGTAAATCCAGATGCTATTATGGTTATTAAGTCTACTATCCCTGTAGGCTATACAGCTTCTGTAAGAGCTAAATATAATACTAAGAATATTATCTTTAGCCCAGAGTTCTTACGTGAATCTAAGGCTTTATATGATAACCTATACCCTTCTAGAATTATTGTTTCTTGTGATGAAGATACTAGAGAAAAAGCTGAAGTATTTGCATCACTATTACAACAGGGTGCTATTAAAGAAAACATTGATACTTTATTTATGGGATTCACAGAAGCAGAAGCAGTTAAACTATTTGCTAATACATATCTCGCATTACGTGTATCATACTTTAATGAATTAGATACTTATGCTGAAACAAAAGGTTTAAATACACAGGAAATTATTAATGGTGTATGTTTAGATCCACGTATTGGTACTCATTATAATAACCCAAGTTTTGGTTATGGAGGATATTGTTTACCTAAGGATACTAAACAGTTATTAGCTAACTTCAATGATGTTCCACAGAATATGATTAGTGCTATTGTAGAAAGTAATAGAACTAGAAAAGATTTCATCGCAGACCAGGTATTAAGTAAAGCTGGTTATTATGATTATTATAATCATGGAGATTATACACCAGATCAGGAAAAGGAATGTGTTATTGGTGTATATAGACTTACTATGAAGTCTAATTCTGATAACTTTAGACAGTCTTCTATTCAGGGTGTTATGAAGAGAATTAAGGCTAAAGGTGCTACTATTGTGATTTATGAACCAACATTAAAGGATGGAGATACATTCTTTGGATCATTAGTAGTTAATGACTTAAAGAAGTTTAAGAAGATGAGCCAAGCTATTGTAGCCAATAGATATGATGCTTGTTTAGATGATGTAAAAGATAAGGTTTACACTAGAGATATCTTTAAGAGAGACTAAACTAATAGAGGAGAACTCGATTGAGCTCTCCTCTATTTTTATACCTTCTCAAAGAATGTATCAGGATGTCCTGGATCAAAGACTTCATTACATGTCATCACTGTTACAAGATCTTCTGTATCAGATAGATTGATGATATTATGAGTCCATCCTGGAATCATATAGATTGCTTCTATCTTATCTCCTGATACTTCAAACTCTACTGTCTCTCCAGTGTTGATATTACGTTCCTGAATGAGTCCATGTCCATGTACAACTATGAACTGCTCCCACTTGCTGTTATGCCAGTGCTGTCCTTTTGTGATGCCTGGCTTGCTGATGTTGATGCTTACCTGACCACAGTCTTCTGTATGCACTAGTTCTGTAAATGAACCTCTTTCATCACAGTTCATCTTCATTGCATACTTGAACTTTTCTGTAGGAAGATAGCTGAGATATAGACTAAAGAGCTTCTTCGCAAATGATCCATCAGGGCACTTAGGCATCATAAGAGATACTGGTTGTGATTTGAATTCTTCTAACAGGTCTACTATTTCACCAAGTGTTGCCTTATGTGTAACTGGTACACAGCAGTAGCGGCCGTTATCATCAAGCACTGTCTCTACTCCATCAAACTCACAGTGTTTTTCCTTGCCTTCTAGGAGGTCAAACATGCCTTCTACAAGATCATCAATGTATAATACTTCTAGTTCTGTACTTCTGTCATTGACTGTGAACTCTTCATCGTTCGCTACTGCCCAGCAGAATGTAGAGATAGCTGAGTTGTATTTAGGACGGCTGTGTCCCATAAGATTCACAAATCTATAGACATAGACAGGTGCTCCTGTTTCTTCACTGTATTCAAAAAACAGCTCTTCTCCTGCCTTCTTGCTTCTTCCGTATTCGCTGTTTCCAAATCTTCCTGCAAGTGTTGCCTGTACTGAAGATGAAAGCATGATTGGTGCCTTGTTGCTGTGCTTCTTTAATGTGTCAAGAAGCTTTGATGCAAAGCCGAAGTTACCTTTCATGAAGTCTTCTGTATTCTCAGGACGGTTCACTCCTGCTAGATTGAATACGAAATCAGCCTTGGCACAGTATTCATCTAACTGTTCTTCAGTACTGTCAATATCATATTCATAGATTTCATTGATTTCTATATCTTTGGTTCTGTTCTTGCCGTCTCTGATATTCTTTAGGTTATTAACGAGTGCAGTTCCTACCATTCCCTTTGCACCGGTAACTAGTATATTCATATTAATATCTCCTTTCTATGTTTAAGGGCAGGTGCAGTTTATATAAAGCACCTGCCCTTGTTATTTTACTGGTCTTTTCTCCATACCATCTTGTTTACTACATTCACATATCCCTGGATGATGCGTACTACCTTCATGGATACTGTCTCATCTACATAGTCAGGACATGGCTTTCCTAGTACACCCTTCTGCTTCATTTCAATGGCCATATCTGTCGCATTAAGAAGCTCCTTGGTAGTGATACCTGCTAGGATGAAATCTCCAGCTTCTAATGCTTCTGGTCTTTCTGTAGATGTACGGATACATACTGCAGCGATTGGATGACCAATTGATAGATAGAAGGAGCTTTCTTCTGGTAATGTTCCAGAATCGGATACGATAGCTAATGCATTCATCTGAAGACAGTTATAGTCATTAAATCCTAATGGCTCATTGACCCTTACTCTTGAGTCTAATTTGAATCCACTTTTTTCAAGTCTGTGTTTACTTCTTGGATGACATGAATATAAGATTGGCATATCATACTTTTCAGCTAATGCATTAATTGCAGTGAAGAGGCTTAGGAAGTTCTTCTCTGAATCGATGTTCTCTTCACGGTGTGCTGATAATAATATATACTTATCTTTTTCTAATCCAAGTCTTTCTAGTACATCGCTCTTCTGGATCTTATCCAGGTTCATGCGTAATACTTCTGCCATTGGAGAACCTGTCATATATGTTCTTTCCTTAGGTAATCCTGTATCAGCCAGATACTTACGTGCAAACTCAGAGTAGCATAGGTTTACATCTGAGATAACATCTACGATACGTCTATTAGTCTCTTCTGGAAGACATTCATCCTTGCATCTATTGCCTGCTTCCATATGGAATAGTGGAATATGTAATCTCTTTGCAGAGATTGCAGATAGACATGAGTTTGTATCGCCAAGTACAAGATATCCATCCGGTTGTAGTTCACTTAACAGTTCAAAGCTTCTTCCTAGGATGTTGCCGCAGGTAACTCCTAAATTTTCACCTACTACCGGCACAAGGATATCTGGTCCGAATTCCCCGAATGTATTCCTGAGTTCAAAGTCTTCCCAGAATACTGTAGAAAGGTTTCTATCCCAGTTCTGGTTGTAGTATACAACACAGCAGTCAAAGTATTCTCTGCATCTCTTGATGACAGCTGCAAGACGGATGATTTCTGGACGTGTTCCACATCCAATCATCACCTTTGTACGGCCGTCATTCTTCCATTTAAATTTATGTTCTACCATTACAATATCTCTCCCTTAAGAAAACTACTTTCTTGTAGCTCGTTCTATGATTTCTCCTGCTTCTATCTTCTCACAGCGTGAAATTCTGTTTTCACCCTTAATAATGCATCTTATACATAGATGTACACCATCTTCTATGATGACATCATGATCTACTGTAGCACCTAGATTAATGATACATCCTTTTCCTATCCTGGTTCCAGCATTAATGATAGCACCTGGAAGTACAACACATCCTTCAGAGACATGTGCTCTTGGTGATATATAAGCTGATGGATGAACCAGAGTGGCAGGCTTGCCTCCTGCTTTCTCTATTCTTTCAAGCCATCCAAGGCGGAATTCATTGTTTCCAAAAGCAGTAATGAATTGAGTATCATCACTTATATAGTGAGAAAATGAATCAAGAGGATGTCCTTTATCGGAGTCATCAAGAACAGTAATTGAATATCCTAACTGTTCAGCAACATCATATACTGTTCTTCCATATCCTCCTGAGCCTAATATAATTAGCTTTCTTGACACCTATAACATCTCCTTAATTTAATTAAAACTTATTTTTTTAACATTTCGCTTTTTAATAATCTTCTAACTATAATAGAAGCCACTACAATCCCTATAGCAATAAATAAATATCTAACAAAAGTATTTGAATATAATGGAATAGCCATTAATGATACTACAGTTGTAACAATAGCTAACAGCAACATTCTTTTGTTATCGTAAATGTTATTAATTTCGTTATTATTTTCTTTACATACTTTTGCACTCCAGATTACTTGTAGGATTGCTAAAATGATATAAGAAAATAATGTAGTATATGCAGCTGCCATATATCCAAACATTTTAATAAATACATAATTTAACACTAAATTAAGTATAGCTGCTACTATAGCTGGATACATCACATATTTAGATTCTTTATAATAAACAGCTATGTTAGAATAAAGATTTGCATATGATGTAAAGAAAACACCAGCCGCGATAGAAGGCATAATATAAATAGCTTCATAATACTCCTTAGTTGCTAATATCTTTACTATTTCTGGAGCAAAGAAAGTTAATAATACAGCTATCACTGCGTAAGCTTCTAAAAGCATATTAGAAATCTGCTTTATATTATGTTCCTTTTTATCGATATTTTGAAATAAATATGGAACGAATGACGCATTAATTGCTTGCCAAACTAATAAAGAGATCGAACTTACTGTATATAATGTACCATATATGCCAACTGCACTATTATTTACTAAGCGCCCAATCATCATTCTATCTGATACATTTAAAACTTGTCCAGCAATATTATACCCAATAAGAGGAATACTTATTGCAAGAGACATTTTCCAATACTCTTTACAATAAAATTTTTTCCCTTTTAGTAGTATATATATCCATATGACTGCTGCAATACCATAAATGATAATATAGTTAGAGAATAGTCGTACCAAGGATGTTTCTTCAAAGTGTCTATTACTTACAAATATAACAGCAAATATTGATGCAAATGTTGCTACAATAGCTGTTAATACAGAAACTGCTCCTGCTAATTTATACTTATATTCATATCTTTGTCTAGAAAGCCAAAAATCTCTAGCTGGTGCAAAAAGAAACCCAATCAACATAAGAATTATCAAAGCATTAGGCAAACCTAGCATTTTCTGCCAAAACATTGGAGCAATTGCATATATTAGAGCTATTACAATTGCCACTATAGATGTTAATGTTAAAATTGAGGATTCATACTCATCTCTTCTATCTGAGTAATCTTTCATAGCCACCGCAAATCCTCCAGATGTCAGCGAAAGTGTTGCAAAAGCACTAATCAATGAGTACCAAGAATTATAAATGTTAACCACTCCTATTTGATCAGTTGTCATTAATCGTGTGAAAATTGGAACAGAAATAATAGCTAATCCGCGAGTGAAAACAGAAGAAATGGTATAAACAACAGCTGACTTTGCACCTATGGGAATATTTTTAATTTTGTTTGTTATTCTCTTCAAAAATAGTGCCTCCTATATATTAATATTTATTCTTCCGCAAGTCTTTCCTTAATGTAGTCAAGCTGCATCATCTTTTCAATGATTTCTTCCTTGTTTAGAAGCTTAGTGTTATTTGAATTGAATTCTGTTAATTTATTTCTTTCAGCATCACCATCTTTGAAGTACTTATCGTAGTTCAAACCACGGTTATCAGCTGGAACACGATAGAATCCTCCAAGATCGATAGCCTTAGCACATTCTTCGTTAGTAAGTAATGTTTCATACATCTTCTCACCATGACGGATACCAATGACCTTGATATCATCCTTGTTTCCGCCAAACATTTCACATACTGCTTCTGCCTGTAACCCAATAGAACATGCAGGTGCCTTCATGATTAGTAGATCTCCATTTTCTCCATGTTCAAATGCATATAGTACTAGGTCTACTGCTTCTTCTAATGACATGATAAATCTTGTCATATTAGGTTCAGTAACTGTGATAGGGTTACCTGCCTTGATCTGGTCAATCCATAGAGGAATGACTGAACCTCTAGAACACATAACATTACCATATCTAGTACAGCAGATCTTAGTCTTACCGCTGTATCTTGACTTTGCGATAGCTACAGATTCTTCTAATGATTTAGATTTACCCATAGCATTGATTGGATAAGCTGCCTTATCTGTTGATAGACAGATAACTGCTTCTACACCTTCTTCAATAGCTGCAGTTAAGACATTATCTGTACCGATGATGTTTGTCTTTACTGCTTCCATTGGGAAGAATTCGCATGATGGAACCTGCTTTAATGCAGCAGCATGGAAGATGTAATCTACTCCATGCATTGCGTTCTTACATGACTGTAAGTCTCTTACATCTCCGATGTAAAACTTAATCTTATCAGCAACTTCAGGCATTCTTACCTGGAAGTCATGACGCATATCATCCTGCTTCTTCTCATCTCTTGAGAATACACGGATTTCTCCGATATCTGTTTTAAGGAAACGATTTAATACTACGTTTCCGAATGATCCTGTACCTCCAGTAATCATTAATGTTTTTCCTTTAAATAAAGACATTTTTTTATTCCTCCTCGTATAATATTTATATAAATCTTAGAATCATCTAATGAACAAACACTAACCGGTAGAATTAATCTATAGGAAGCTTTTACTCTGAAATAATGAAATAATTTTTTGAATACCCACAAACCACAGGTATGCTATAAACACGTCTTTAATAAGTTCCTCTTAAACAGTATTAGAAACAAAGAACAAACAAAGATAAAAAAGACTGTTTCTGCAGATTATGGGTATTCAAAAATAATTTTTATTGTTCATTTTGATATCAAAAATCATTATTAAAATAACATTAAGCAATCATAAAATTTCAAATAGACTATATATTTCATGGATATGAAAAATTAATAATCCTTCTTTTTTATACATATAGCATTTTTATCACTCAGCATACCTAATATAATTATCCATGTAAACATTATGTTGATGTGTGGTTCTTTATTTACAATAGAAATTAAAATAAAGAAGAAGAAAAGTTTAACAAAGATATTAATATTCTTTTGGCTAAAAATACCATAAATAATAAACAAAGTATACAATGATCCCATTACTCCAAAAATACTTAACATATAAGTTGAAGTAGATATATCAGCCCATGAACTCATTTGATTTAAAACACTATTAATTCCTGCACCAAATAAAACTCTTTTACGAAAAATGCTTAAGTTATGGTAAATTGACGTTATCCTTGAAGATTGATTCATTCTATCTGAAGTCAATTTAATAAGGTACTTATTTTGTGCTAGAGATGTATTCAATATAATGTTATCAATATTAAATGCTACTATAGCAATTGCAATCACTACAATTATAGCTAGCAGTTTTTTGTATCCACTCAATTTCCTTCCTCTTAACAATACAATACCTAATGAAAATATCAGAAGAACATAACCTGCTGATGAAGTTGTAGTAATGATGCTTACAACAAACACTAATATTCTAAACCAACTAATTGAATTTGAATTGATAATTGACTCAAAAGCAATTGCTAACGCTAAATATGATGCAAAAATACCAGGTTCCCAAAAAATACCACAATTTCTTTCAGGAAGTGCTTTAATGTAATTGAATATTATGCCAACCCCATATTCAACTCCATTAATATTTGTAACTGATGGTAGATTATTTAGCAAAGAAGTAAAATTAAGCAATAAGTATCCAATTAATGAAATAATGGAAACAAAAAACATGATATCTAAATAAACTTTAACAATGTTCCTGAATCCATATTTTTCTATTAAATAAGAAACAATAATCACTACTGCTAATAATCGCCAATAAGCTCTACTATAAAATTCTGAATGTGAAATCATTGATATAAGTATCATTATGGATATTAGCAATAATGCCAAGAGTAGTTTGCCGTTTTTCTCTCTCCTAAAAAACAACATTATTGGTAAAATAGCGAATGCTATCAAAACAGTTAACATACTTAAATCAGTATTAATAGTTGTATAAGGACTCCCGCTAAAAAGATAAACGAAAATGGCCCAAAAAAGTGCAATTAATAAACTTTTTCTTATAACTATTTTTTTATTACGAATCATAATAATTCCTTTATATAATCAATAATTCGAACGTTATATGGAATATTCAATCTATCCCTGAGAAAGTAAGATAATCTAGTTTTTACTCTATCTTTCCATGGTTTTAAAATGATTTTCCCAATTTTTGTTTCAAATTCTGGATCTATCAGTAAAGTTTTAGGGTGAACTAAAGGAAATTCAATTGGATAAGAATCCATTCCACAAAATCTTTGCGTCATTATATCATCTAAACTATTTCCACCATGAGTTGAGTCATTATCAACACCAATGTTTTTTATTTGGTTTTTACAAGGACATATACCAAATAAATTATTAGCTTTTATAGTTAAATCCATTTGATAATCCCAAGATATAGGCCTTTCCCCACTTTTTATTCTATAATATTCATTCATCCAACTAATTCTATATTGAAAGAAAACTTTAGAATTAATATACACATCTTTAACTCTTTCCATAACAGTTTTATCTTCACACAATGATAAATTACCATCATAAAACTTTTCGAATTTAGTTGCCCATGAAGCCCAACCACAAGGTAACATGTGTCTAGTAAAGACATAACTAACATTATCTTTCGGATGGTAGTTACCTAAATAATTAGTTCCACAAACCCATAAAACCCTACTATCTTCTTCATATTTTTGAAGCATTTCTTTACAAAATTCAAAGAAAGTAACTTCAGGAAGATTATCATCTTCTAGGAAAATTGCCCACTTTTCTCTTCTTAAAACCCATTTAGCTCCTTCACCTATATTCTGATAAACTCCTCTATTTTCATCAGCATAATTCTTTACTAATTCACATTTCCAATCAATAGCATCCTCCACTTTTTGTCTGCATATTTCTGCAGCATGTCGTTCAGCATCATTACGTCCTTGATCTGCCAATATATATAATTTACTTGGTTTTACTTCTGAAAGTCTTTTAATGACTTCTACCGCTTTTTCACGTTTAAAAACGAATAAAACAACTGGAATATCAAATTCTTTCATTGTGACCCTCCATAATAGTATTAATCATATTAACTATTTTTTCAGTTTGTTTAATTGAATTTTTTTCTTCAATAACAAATTTTTTTCCTTTATTTCCGATTTTCTTTAGTTCCGAATGGGATAGGTTACAAACACTATCGATAGCATTTCTTAATGCTTCGATACTATTATTTTCTGGAGATATAATGTATTTTCCATACTCCAACGGCATTCCATCCAACATATATGCAATTACTGGAGTACCGCTAGATAAATATTCTAGATTTTTTGATGGAAAACTATATTTTGTAAATTCTTCATTATTTTGTCTAGGATTTACTAATACAGTAGCTGACGATTGTAATTCTAATACCTTCTTCCTATCAACTTTTCCAAAAAAACATATTCTCTCATCCTGATTAACACTATTTTGAATTACATCTTCAGAATCGCCAGTACCACAAATTTGAAGTCTATAATTTTTATCAGTAGTTGTCATAAATGCTTTTACTAAATTAAGAATTCCAAATTTTCTGTGCAGTGTTCCAGTGTATAGTATGTTTTTAATAATGTCTCGATCATCTTTTGCTTCAGCTTTATATTCATGATTTAATGCAGTTGAAATTCCTTCTACTACACAAAATGGCTGAGTAATTTGTAAATAATCCGCCATCTGTTTTGTTAATAATACAAAAGAATTGACACTAGAAATATTATCAAAAGATGTTTTTGCTAATGTTTTATTAGCAATTTTATTAATAATGCCAGTTTTTTCAGACAAATCATTCATACTTGGTAAATCAGCAACTATGGAACAGACATGTATCTTTGGTCTTACTTTCTTGAATTTTTTCACAGCTTTCATAAATGATGAAGATAATGTATATACAAACAGAATTCCTTCATCATTTTCAGAAAACGCTGAACAAAGTTCATTATAAACATTACGTTCAATAGAGTACCTTCTCAATCCTTTTAAGTTAATGAAACCAACATTAATGTTATTAGGACTATATTCTGTACAAAATGATTTTTTATTTATTAATAAATCATCATAATAGTTTGGATAACTACTAATTGGTAAAACATTAATTAAATTAATATTTGAATGGAAATTGTTATAAAATCCATCAATAAAATGCCATTGTAGTGCATTTGCAGCATCTGGCATTCCCTTTTTCATTTTAAGCTTTACTTCATCACTTAAACAATCTGGAATTAATGAAGTCAGAAATACTATTTTCTTCTGTTTTAAACAACTATCTTTTTTAATTTTGGATTCATCACTAATCATTGTTGGCTTTTAAACTCCTTAATTCCTTCAAAATAAAGTTTTATTTTATTTCTAGTTTCACAAGATATCCCATTATTTTTTACAGCTGTAACAATTGCATAAAAATAACAACCTATAGGAAATATTGCTGCAAACAAAGACCCCTTATCTTTATAATACTTATCCGTGTATCCACTAAACCAACTTGAAGAATCTTGTTTTACACTTGCTACTAATATAGGAGATTTGTATATTCTTAAACCAGCTTTAATACAATCTTGTAAAAATATTGTGTCTTCACCACAACTATATTTACTACCACCACCAAACAGAATTGAAAAAGAAACATTATTATAAAGAATTTTTTCTCTTCTTACCGCAAGTCTAGCGCACCCATATTTTAATGCATTAATTCTTCCAACACGGGAAAATTTATCAATAGTTAATAATGGTCTTTCACTGTTTAAGCTCTTAACACTAAATAAAATTGCATCAGCTTCTGGATGTTTCTCAAATTCTTCTATTACCATTTGTTGATAACCATCGACAAAAATCATGTCATCATCTGCAAATTCAACTATATCTGCTGTTGCTCTCATAAGTGCTGTGTTACGACTCAATCCAATTCCACGTTCCGCAAACGAGTACATTTTGACATTATTCTTGCTTATAACTCTTTCATCAAATGAATTTTCCTGACATTGATCAATAATAATTGCATCTGATTCTAAATTCATTTTTTTATAAAGAGAAAAATCATTTTGGTGCATTGTTGAAACAAGGATTTGATAACTCAATTTAGACATCCCAATAATCTCCCATTTTTAATTCAAATTTTGGATTTCTAAAATGCAAATATCCTGCACCATGGTAAAATGTCATTTCTCCAAAAACTATTCGTCCATCAACATCATAAAAATCTACTCTAACTTGTGGAAAACCTTTAGAAAGAACTTTTGCACATTCTAACATTTCATCTAAATTTGTTGGCTTAGGAATATTTGCATTTGGATCATTTTCATATTCAACAACTTCATTAATAAAGTCCCAATTTGGGGTATAAAAATTTCTTTGATGATTTACAAATCTAGAAAAATCAACTTGAATTATTTTTGGAACCCCATTAAAACAAAATATCTTATAATCATTTAAACCTTCATTGCCCTCTGTTTCTAATAGTTCTTCACAAATAATTCTATTTTTTACATTTTTATACGCCCATTCTCTTCCCAACATATAAAAATCAACTGACATCCATTTCTTAAAACGATATTCAATCTCTTTCTTAGTATTTTCATCCTTTTTTTTGCAGATATAATTATATGATGAGCCATTTGTTAGTTTCATTACAAATTTATCAGGTAATTCTTCAAAAGGAATTTCATTTACACTATCATATACTCCATAAAGTTTTGTTAAATACTTATCGCCAATTTTTTCTCTTACAAATCCCCTTACTTCGTATTTATCAACAAGTTTTTTAAGATTTGGATTTCTATAATATAACTTTGCATATTGAATTTTTTCATTAAACAAAGTAGGTTTTTTTAGATTAAGTTTTTTTCCTAATCTTAATCGATATTGTAATGTTATATATAGCTTATCTGGAATCAATTTGCCTAACTTCATTAAAGTCTTCAATCTTACTTGTTTTATGACAATATAAAGTTTTTCATTCTTACTTATAAGACTGATTAAGTTATTTCTTAAACTCATATCGTATCTCCTTCATTAACTATTTAACATTTTCTCGTAATTCTTCTTCTTCAACACACCATAAAACATATTCCAGCATGTATACCATGCAGCTATTACTGCTGGTTTCTCATCACACATATGAAACAAATCATAATGACTCTTGAACTTTCTTCTAAACTTATCATGACTAATACTTACCTTTCTTACTCTATACTTTGCAAGATTCTCTTTAAGAAGATAAGCACAAGTATCTGGTTTCTTATAAAGCTGTAATCTAATTGCATAATCATTATTCTTCTTAATATCTTTAATCTGAATAAGACCAAACACTTTAGCGTTATACATCATAGTAAGCTGACCAATATAATCATAGTTATACATCTTACGTTTATTAACCTTATCAGGACCAGAAACATAAATATTCAATGGTTTAGATTCTTCATCTATCTTTTCATATTCAGTAAATGATAGACTATAACCATTCTTATCCATAAAATCAATCTGATGTTCTAGCTTTTCTGGCATCCAAAGATCATCTGAATCAAGAAAAGCGATCCATTCACCTTTTGCTTCTCTTAATGCTTTATTTCTAGTAAGTGCTGCACCTGAATTCTTTTTGTTATGTAAATATTTAATTCTTTCATCCTTAAAAGAAGCGACTACTTCATCAGTATTATCTGATGAACAATCATCAACGATTATTAATTCCCAGTTAGTATATGTTTGATCTAATACAGACTGTATAGTTTCTGCAATAAATCTTTCTGTATTCCAAGAAGGCATAATAATCGATACTAATCCATCTACTACTTTTCTATCTTCCATAATATCTACTCATAGTCCTTTCCTAATACAGCTAACACAGTTCTAAACATTGTTGCTATATCCCCAAAAAATGAGAAGTTCTTAATACTATCTAAGTTATATTTCATTTTACCTGGTAGTACTTCTTCTATATATGTTTTATCTACATCACTAGCTGCATCTAATAGTTCAGCTTCATCTTTATATCTAATACTTGCTTCACTCGTAATACCTGCAGGTAATAATAATGTAGCCATATATTCAGGTTTATATTGCTCAACATATTTCACTGCTTCAGGTCTTGTACCTACAAAACTCATATTACCAGAAATAAGATCTAATACCTGTGGTAACTCATCTAATCTACAACCTCTTAGTTTTGCTCCTACTTTAGTAATACGACTATCATTCCCTACTGTTACAGTAGAACCAATCTTATCTGCATTGCTAACCATTGTTCTAAATTTATGAATCTTGAAATGTTTTCCATAAGTCGTAACTCTTTCCTGTCTATAAAATACAGGACCTTCAGAATCTAACTTAATCATAATAGAAATAATAATCATAGGAATAGCTAATAGAATAAGTAAAATCAAACCACCTACTAAATCCATGACTCTCTTAAGAAACAAACTTACTTTCTTCTTCTGTAATGAATCATAATAGAATCTTACTTCATCATTTTGCATATATTCAGGTAAAGTTTCCCATTTTTTCAACATTACATATATTCCTTTACAACTTCTTTAAAGTTTTCAATCACATACTCTACATCTTCATCACTTAACTTAGTATGTAAAGGTAAAGTAATAAGATTTTCATAATATGCATATGCATTAGGGAAATCTTTTATATCCCACCCCAAGGTTTTATATGCAGTCATCATAGGTAATGGTTTATAGTGTACATTTGTATTTACACCACGTTCTGCTAGTTTAATAATGATTTCTCTTCTCTGTTCATCACTAATACCAGGTATTCTAGTTAAGTATAAATGTTTAGAAGACTCAAAGTCTTTACCCCAATGAGTTAAGTGTTTAACACCTAACTCATCACACATTTCATCATACTTACTTACGATTTCTCTTCTTCTTGCAAGCATTCCTGGATATCTATCTAACTGACGTAATCCAATAGCTGCCATAATATCAGTCATATTACACTTATACCAAGGACCAATAATATCATATTCCCAAGCACCTAACTGTGTCTTAGCTAATGCATCCTTATTCTGTCCATGTAAGCTATATAACTGGAATAACTTATAGATTTCTTCGTTATCTATACCAGGAATATCTTTCCAAGTACTTGCTCCACCTTCTGCAGTCGTAAAGTTCTTTACTGCATGGAATGAAAAACTACTAAAATCAGCCCATTCACCAGCCATCTTACCATTTTTTATAGCACCTAGTGCATGTGCACAATCCGCAAATACCATGACTCTATTAAGAGTTTTCTGTATTCTAGATCCTAAAGTGTTATCATTTCTAGGAGTAAATAGGTTCTTCTTACTTTCAATAGCCTGATATAACTTGTCATAATCACAAATAACACCACCAAGATCTACTGCCACTACAGCCTTAGTCTTCTCGGTAATTGCCTCTGCAACCTTATCATAATCCATTTCACAGTTATCTTTCTGACTATCTACAAATATAACTTTTGCACCACAATGAATGGCTGCTGAAGCTGAAGCTGTATAAGTATAAGCAGGTACAATCACTTCATCTCCCTCTTGGATACCACATACCCTAAGGTTTAATTCTTCTGCTGCTGTCGCAGAATTTAAACATACCACTTTAGATGTATGACAATATTCAGCCATTCTTCTTTCTAATTCTTTAGTTCTTGGCCCTGTAGTAATCCAACCAGAACGAAGTGCTTTTGCAACTTCTTCTATTTCTAATTCAGAAATATCAGGTGGACTAAAAGGTATCTTTCTTTTATTCATTTCCATCTTTCTCCCTCCTCTATGAATAAATACATGGGGTGGCACTTATCACTAAGTGCCACACACATGTGTTATGCTGGATGATATGTTGATACAATCTTCTGTACTCTTTCTTTCATATCATCTTCATTTCTATATGCTGCATCAAGTAATCCATCTAACCCACCTAAGAACTCGTTGATATCAAATGGAATAGGACAACCAATATGAATTAAATCATTCTTAGTCTTCTTTAAACCTTCTTCAGCCATAAGCTTTTCTTCATAAAGCTTTTCACCTGGTCTAAGTCCTGTAAACTCTAACTTGATATCTACATCAGGTGTATAACCTGATAATCTAATTAAGTTACGAGCTAGAGTAGTAATCTTAACTGGTTCACCCATGTCTAATACGAAGATTTCTCCTCCATGAGCATATGTACCAGCAAGTAATACTAAACTTACTGCTTCTGGAATAGTCATAAAGTAACGGATAATATCAGGATGTGTCACTGTAACTGGTCCACCTGCTTCAATCTGTCTCTTAAAGATTGGAATAACTGAACCATTACTTCCTAATACATTACCAAAACGTACAGCTACAAACTCAGTTGTTGTAGTCTTTAATGCTTCTTTGATTTCAGGTTTTTCAATCATATTCTTCTCATGAGTAAATAACTGAGGAATTTCATAAGCCTTACCTTCTTTAATCTTAGCTGCAAAAGCCTGAATAATCATCTCACATAAACGTTTAGAAGCACCCATTATGTTTGTAGGGTTAACTGCTTTATCTGTACTAATCAATACAAATTTTTCACATCCATGTACCATAGCTGCATAAGCAGTCTTATAAGTACCCATAGCGTTATTCTTAATAGATTCACATGGGCTATCTTCCATTAATGGTACATGTTTATGTGCTGCTGCATGATATACAATCTGAGGTCTATACTTCTTAAAAAGATCAAACATCTTTCTACTATCTCTTACTGATCCAATAAGAGTCACTAGATCTAAGTTTGGATACTTCTTTCTTAACTCTAACTGAATATCATATGCATTGTTTTCATATACATCAAATAAAATTAACTGTTTAGGGTTATGTGATGCAATCTGTCTCGCAAGTTCTGAACCAATAGAACCAACACCAGTAATAAGAACAACCTTATTTCTTACATACGCAAAAACTTCATCCATATTAGGCTTAATAGGATCACGACCTAATAAATCTTCAATCTGAACTTTCTTCATCTTACTTACTGATACCTGACCAGTATATAACTGATACATACCAGGTAGATTCATAAGTTCACAAGAAGTTTCATTACATACTCTAAGAATATCTCTCTTATCCTGAGGATTAGCACTAGGTACAGCAACGTAGATTTTCTCAATGTTGAACTTATCTACTGCTTCTAGGATATGATCTCTACTGCCAAATACAGGTACATCATCAATGTATCTATCCCACTTATTAGGGTTGTCATCGATAAAGCATGCAACAGTTTCATTTGTTTCTTTAGCATGTTTAATATCTCTAAATAACATCTGACCAGCAGAACCAGCCCCAATAATCATTACATTCTTCTTCTGTACTTCATTGTTTGTTCTACCGCGTAATAAGAGTACAAAACGATAAAAGAAACGAATTCCTAATGTTGCAATAAACTGTACTGTAATACCAATCACATAATAAGAGACAGGCATATGTAAGTTAAATACAAGTAGTGAACCAGTGTAAATTACACCAGTCACTACAGTTGCAAGAATGACTCTCAATAACTCTGAATAACTCGCAAAACGCCAAATACTCTTGTATAAACGTAAGAAACAGAATACAACTAAACAGAACAAAGCATAAATAATAATAGTTTTTTTATAAGTTGTTAAGTATTGTGGTTCTACACTTGTTACTTTACAGTCAAATCTTAACCATAAAGCAATCCCAAATGATACTATAACTGCTATAAAGTCATAGACCATTAATAGTAATCGAACAACCTTCCAATGTTTGACCTTTCTTTTTGAACCTTTACTCATTTTCATTTCCCTTCTTAAATCTTACTTACTTCTCCCGTAACCATAGCCATATCCATAGCCATAACCGTATCCATAACCACTTGATTCTGAACTATAGAATGTCTTTTTATAACTATTTAATACCACACCTACAATATGAGGTAATGTATCATGAAGTTCATCTACAGAATCAAGAATATCTCCTGCTTCTGCATAGTCCTGCTTAACGACTACAACTGCACTATCAGCATACTTTGCGACTAATAATGCATCTTCCATCATATATAAAGGTGCAACATCTAAAATAACAAAATCATATACTTCTCTTAATTCTGTAATTAAGTTTTCTAATCTTGGTTTAGACAATTCAGTTGAACCATCAACAGAAATATCACTACCAAATATAACATCTATATCATCCTTGTGGACAATACATTGTTCTATGTTGACATTTTTATCATTAATATAGTCTAATGATGTTCTATGAATATTCGCATATCTCATCGTCTTCTCAACTGATGGGTTTCTCATATCTAGATCAACTAAACATACTTTATAACCCTTCTGTCCTAATGTAATGGCTGTATTAATAGAAACCGTTGTTTTTCCTTCATTAGGTACAGTACTTGTTATCATATAGACTGAATTTTTATTTTTTCTATGATCCTGTTCCATCTTAATTCTTATATTATGGAAAGAATGCTTGAAATCCGCTTTAATACCAATACCATTTAATAATAAACCTGGATTATTAGGATGACGCTTTTCTACTAATGGAACTTTCGCAACATAATCCATACCTAGAATTTCTTTGATATCATTCTTATCTAAGATAGTTCTTCTAAATACAGAAACTACAATGAGTAATAAAACACTTACTCCAAGTCCAATTAATCCACCCTTTAATCCTGCTAGTAAATAACTTGGTGAGGCATCAGCCTTCTTAGGCATTGTAGGCTTATCCAATAACATAATACTTACATCCTGCATAGCATCCTTTGTTAATGCATCACAGTTATTAGTAATAGCTGATGCAACATTATAGGTATCCTGAGCACTCTTACCTGTGACTTTTAATACAACAAGATTTGTATTTTCAATCTGTGTTGCTGAAATTTTTGCAGGTATCTTATTAACATTCAATATATCCTTTACGATATTCTTCATTTCCTTACTCGTAAGGATTGAATTAAATGTATCTACAAGTGTTGCTTTAGTACTACTTGCCTGAGCGGCATCATAATAGTATGTATCTGTTAATTCAGCAGAAGGTACAAACACTGCTTCACTTGTATAAGTTGTATTAAAGAAAAGAATTTCTTTCATCTCTAATGCAACCATACCAATAAGTACTAATAATAATACTGTCTTCCACATTCTCTTAAATGCACGGAGGAAATTTTCAAAGCACTTACCTAAATCAATCGTCATTTCATCTTGATTATTTGATTCCATTATTTATCCCCCCTTACTCTATATTTGTTGTAACCATAACGGTTATTATAATTGCTAGTTCCCTTATTGCTTTCACTTAACATGTTTTTAAATACAACACCAATTACGTTATCCTTAACATAAGTTAAACGTTTAATTGTTTCGTTGATGACATCACTAGGTGCAAAATCCTGTCTTACTACAAATAGAGTTGCGTCCACTAAACCATTCATAACTGTTGGTTCATTTAAGAAGTATGCAGGACTTGTATCTACAATTACGAAATCATATTCTTCTTCTAATTCTTTGATAATTGCTTTTAGTTTAGAACTTTCTGTTAACTGTTCAGACTTATATAAGTCCTGACTACATGGTAATAAATCTAATCCACTACGATCATTCACTACCTCACTTTTCCAGTTAGAACTGCCCTCAATCGCCTTATTTAAGCTCTTAGAATCACCTAAATTAAAAATTTTGAATAGTTCTGGCTTATTAAAGTCTGTATCTACTAGGACTACTTTACGGTCATTTTTCGCAAGTGCTAAAGCTAAGTTTGCAGCCACAGAAGACTTCCCTTCATTTTCATAAGCACTAGTGATCATAAATGACTTATACCCATGCTTATCACTTGTTGCTTCCACCTTACTTCTAAGTTTTTTTACAGATTCTCTAAAGAAGAAGCTTGTCTTTAATGAAGTGATAAGAATTGCTTTCTTACTTCTTGCATCTTCTCTACTCTTCTTTTCAAATGGTAATTTCGCATACAATCTTGTATCAAGCTTATTTTCCACTTCATCTTCACTCTTAATAGTATCTCTTAAGAAGAAATATAAACCAAGTAAACAAGATACTACAAATCCACTACCTACTCCACCAATTAAGAAGTTCTTAATATGACTATTTGGATTTACTGGTTTAGTAGAGAACTTACTTTCCTTTAATACAGTAATATTGTATGGGAAACTATAACGTTCTGTATTTTCTCTATACCAATCATTTAAATACTTAATAGAGAAATAGGCTTCTCTTTTAGTATCTGCAGTCACTTTAATCTTAACTACATTTGCCTGTTTTAAAGTTACTTCTGCCTTATAAGTTGTCTTACTTATAGGCATCTTTTTCTTTACATAAGATTTCGCATTATTACTATTCATTAGATAATCTAATGTATTGACATAACTCTGAACCTTATCAATACTCTTAAAAGTATCTCCACCACTACTTAATGTTGCAGTCATGCTTGTACCATATTGAGGTACAAAAGTGACTGTCTTCATAAAATCAAATACACTTCCAAAAACAATCATGACTGCAACAATCAAGATCCAACTTTGTAGTATATCTTTAATAATACATCTAACTATAGTAAGGAGATTCTCATTCTGTACATTGTTTTCCATAATATCCTCCCTACTTTTCTACAATGACAACTAATTTAGTTAAGCCATAGTCATCATTACTTGTTTTTACTCTATAAATAAATTCATAAGTACCAGGTTTATTCTTATCATAGTCTGTATTGATATCTACCTGATTCTTTAAGCTTGAATAGTCCATATCATCCATAGTAATAGAATCAATATGTCTCTTCGCATTCACTTCAGTACCAACCTTCACTCTCATTAAATAAGTATCGAGGTTAATATTGACTGTCTGTTTTCTAGAAGTCTGATATGCCTTTAATGTGATAGATGATTGAGTACCAGTACTATCAGTAACCGCAAATGTGACATAGTGATTCTTATCCTGTTCATATTCTCTGATTACTTTAACCTGAGAACTTAAATCACCATCAACACAACTATAAGCACTCATATAGTCTTCAAACTGTGCTTTAGAGTCAACCTTAGAATATACTAATGCTTTATTAAGATATAACTGTGGTGCACTATAGTTTGTATATTTGATTTTTCTTTTTATTTTAGTGTAGTTATCATCTTTATCAAATACACCTAAAGTAACGACTCGTACATCACCTTCACCAAAAGTACTCATGTCCTGAACGAATACTTTCTTAGTAATGTTGCCATCTTCCTTATCAGTGGCTTTTACACCCTCTAAAATAGCCTGATTTGTAGCTGTCTGATCCATTCCAGTATCTAATACCAAAGTGCCTTTAGGTACTTTAATAACTGGTGAAGAACCAGTTTGTGGCTTATGTGTATCATATAGTAAGAATCCACCATATAATGCCACAATCACCAGGAATATGATTCCGTTTCTGACCTTGTTGTTCATACCTTTCCCCCATTTAATAATATTTTTGCATTCTCTTTAAAAATCCTTTGTGCATAATCACTACCAAAACGTGTTTTCACTTGAACATAGGATTCATACATTCTAGAATGCCTGCTTCTCAAGTTATGTGCATCACTACCGACAAAATGTATGAGTTTATTTTCTAATAGGTTCTTTACTGTCTCTTTCACTAATGATCCATAGTCTCCAAGTATTGAACCTTTATTCATCTGTAAATAACCACCCCTGTTGACTATTTCTACTGCAATATCAGGATTAATCTGAATTGCTTCAAAACGTTCAGGATGAGCAACTACAGGAATATAACCTTTATCCAATACATCTTGTACTGCTTCAACAATCACTTCTTCTTCTACATCAAAATAGAACTCCATTAAAAGATACTTTGTATCATTTAATGTTGTAATGTCTTCAAAGTGTCTTTCAAAAGACTCATGAGACCTATATAAGAACTCACAGCCTAAATACATCTTAATAGGAATACCGACATCCTCTACTATATCTTTAAATTGACCAAAGAGTTCTTTAATTTTATAGTTCGGATTCTCAAAACCATATGCATATGCCAAATGTGGCGTTAAGACAATCTCTTTTGTACCATCTCTATACGCCTCGTCCAACATATCTAGACTCATATCTACACTACTAGATCCATCATCTACAAGAGGAAGGATATGACTATGTATATCAATCATAAGTTCACCCCTTTTAATACGTCATGCACAATAGATCACATAACTTCCAGTTTGCCGAAATATCTTTCTAACTTTCCCTATTTTACAGGCTTTTCAGCCCATTCATTAGTGAAATGATATGTATTTTCCCTTATTTTTGCCCTTATGAGATAATCGTAAGGGAAATAAGGGAAAGTTTTATTTAGTCGTTGCCTGCCACTTTATCAAGTAACTTTGCGGATTCCCGCTTGGCTTTTCTTGTGGAATGGGCGTAGACATTCATTGTGGTACTGACATCTGAGTGTCCTAACAGTTCCTGTACATCTTTCGGAGCTGCTCCATTTGCCAGAAGGTTGCTTGTGTAGGTGTGTCGCAACTGGTGAAAATGAAATCCTTCAAATCCATCCAGTTTCTGAGCAATCTTCCTGCAAACAATTCCTAACGTGCTTGGCAGTTCCAAACTTCCATCCGGTCTTAAGCAGACAAAGGATATTTCCTTATAATCTTCTGGAACATTCTCTGTTCCGTCCAGATGATAGAACTCATAGTAAACTCTGTTTTTGTCTTTTACTTCTCTGTAGTAGTTTTTGTGGTAAAGTTCTCCGTACTGCATTCGGTTTTTAAGTTGTTCCTTTCGGGCATTGCGAAGAATCTCTGCCAGTGTATCTCCAAAATCAACAATCCTTACCTTTTTTCGTTTGGTTGGTCCGATGATATTCTTGTGCCTTGAACCATCATATCGGATACTTCGTCTGATCGTAAGGCACTGTTCTTCAAGATTTACATCCTGCCATGCCAGACCACAGGCTTCACCGATACGAAGTCCTGCATAATAAGCTATCTGGATTGGAAGTATTGCCGGTGGATTGTAATCCTGTAGAAATTCAATCAGTCTTTCATAATCCTCTCGTGGAATTGGCTGTATATCGCCATCCATGTCATCATCAGAAAACAGGTCAACCTCATCCGTCTGGTATTTCAGCTTAATATACTGCATCGGATTGAAAGTGATATATTGCTTTGGGGATACTGCAAACCGGAATGACTGCTGTAATACTGCCGAGAAAGAACGAATGTAATCTTTGCTGTAACCTTTTCTTTCTGAACCATCTGGATAAGTGCCACCAAAGGAAAGCAGATCGAAGAAGGCTTGTAAATGCTCAGATGTTACATTTTTCAACTTTCTCTCTGAAATTGGATGCTTCTTGATGTTGGTAATAGCACCAAGGTAATTCTGGACTGTCCCATTACTGAGAGTACCGGTCTTTAATTCTTCCTCTGCCCATATATCAAGTAATTCTCCAACTGTAATATTTTCCGACTTTGCAATGAATTTCTTGCTTTCGTAATCGTCCATTGCCTGACGGAGCAGTTTTTCCGTTTCACTTTTGCTTTCTGTTCCAGCGTATTCTTTCTGAACCAGATTGCCGCTTGCATCTTCTACATAGAAGCGGTAGTACCATTTCTTTCCTTTTTTTCTTACAGATCCTTTTGCCATAATCGTGTGTCTCCTTTCGATATCAGACAATCGGAACTGATGAAATGCTTCTTGCGTGTAGGCATCTTATGGACAAGTCCATAAGCCAATTCGCCGCTCGTCAAATCTGTAAACAGCCTGACTTGCTCGTGCTCATTGTATCATAACTCCGGTTGTCGTTCTATACCGAATCGGAATCCTCATACAAAACTTCTGATAAAAGATTTTCAATCCTTTGTTCTGCCATTTCCGGTTTCTTGGAATAGAGCCTTACAATATCTGCCATATCATTAAAGGCATTAACGGTATGGGTGATCTCGCGGAGAAACATAATCTCGTTATATTCATCATTCGATTCAAATCCCATTGCCTTTGCAATATCCGCTTCATTCGTGTTGCCCTTGTAATTCTTGCAGGCAAACTGGAATGATTCCAGAA